>Ga0114999_10000738_pt1 | contig 47916 bp, 47 predicted proteins | sample ArcticOcean_MG_C_3_FD_89820 | JGI IMG/M metagenome (GOLD analysis project Ga0114999, IMG submission 89820) | Marine microbial communities from western Arctic Ocean - ArcticOcean_MG_CB8_126 | ecosystem: Environmental > Aquatic > Marine > Oceanic | place: Arctic Ocean: Canada Basin | collected...
CACGGCTCGAAGAAGAGCCTGAGCCCCTTGAGAAACTCGGCGTTCGACATGTCGAGGAGCACTATCGAGGACCCCCAACCGGCCACCACTCCCATCGCCGAGGCGAGAATCACAATGATCGGAAACATCAGAACGCCGGCCAGCACACGGGGGACGACCAAGTAGGCCAGCGGATCGTAGGCGAGGGTCTCCAGGGCGTCGATCTGCTCTGTGACCCGCATGGTGCCGATCTCAGCCGAGATGCTGGCTCCTACCCGGCCCGACAAGGAGAGGCCCGTCAGCACCGGTCCGAGTTCGAGGATCATCGTCTTGCCGACGAGCGTACCGACGAAATACATCGGGATCGCGCCGGTGAACGTATATGAGGCTTGGAGGGCGAGAACGACGCCGGTGAAGGCCGCGATAAAGAGCGCGATGGGGACCGATGCGACGCCGATGGCCACCAACTGAGGTAACAAGCGGGGACCCCAAATCTCTACGTTCTTGAGGGCGTGTACGGCCCCGGCTGTCAGGTATCCAGCTTTCCCCAGCGACCGGACGGCACCCAACGTCCAGCGGCCGACGTACCTCACGGGAGCCACGATGGTGCCGTTCATATTTGGAAGATAGCCGAGCCGTGATCGCGGTGGCTAGTGTCCGACCTGGCGCTGAGGGGGATGTTCGGGGAGGTGGCGGTGCCCGGGCTTCAGCCGCGCGATGCCGTGGGAAGGTCGTCCTCCAAGGTGTAGACGATCTCTTCCGAACCACCGTCGGCCGTAGGAATCATGCAGGTGACCTGGACTCGACAAACGACCTGGTAGGGATCCGAGAGCGCAACTTCCATGTCTACGCCCTGACCGGCTGACACGAGGCGCGTGCGGACCTTCTCCCCAGGATTCACCTCACGCTTTCGCTTGGGGTTTCTGAAGAGGGTTTTCGTCGATTGACGACCGCTTTCCAGCGTTCTCGTAACCTTTACCAACCGCAGCCAATCCGGCTGATAGTTGATCTGATACTCGAACCCTTGCTGGTCCGCACCCTTCCCTTCCCGGTTGTGCCGCCCCATGAATCCTCCGGTAACAAATAGCAAAAAAAGTGAGGGGTAAACGAATGTTTCCTAGACGAAGGAAATTGTCAAGTTTCTTTTAGACCAAACCGACAAAACGCTTTCCCTGCCTTACGTTTCGCCACATTCGGAGAAACCAATTCGCGCCGACTACAAGGCGGACGGTAAGCGGTACGAAAGTTAGGAAAAACATCACAATTGCCGACCAGGCGACGATCGTCCTGACACGACCCAGTCCGATACCTGGCTGGAGTACTTTGGGATGTGAGAGACGTCCACGACCGATGAGGAGTACAAGGCCGGCCCACAACCACCAGCCCCACCAGAGTGTGCCGAGGGGAATCAGCACCAACCACAGTGCCTGCGCGGCCCGACATTGCACCGAGCTTGAGAGCGCGTGGAGAATGTGGCCCCCGTCGAGCTGCCCAAACGGCAGCAGATTCAGGAAGGTCAGGAACAGTCCCAACCACGCCGCGAACGCAACCGGATGCAGCAAGACGGTGTGCATGCCCAGAGCGGTGGGGAAAAGAGGTACAGCAGCGCGTGCACCGCAATCCCCGAGCCGAGCCTGATCGGCTGGCCCGCAAACTCGACCATCATGGGCAGGCCTGACTCCGGCGGGAGGACCACGGACTCCGACAACGCCAAGCCCAGGCAAAGCAGTAGCGCTGAGAGGACGAAGCTCACCGCCGGGCCTCCGACACCGATGTCCAAGGGTACTGAGCGCCTGACCAATGGGCCACGGATGCGAATGAACGCTCCCAGAGTGCCGATTGCCGAGTAGTAGGCCGGAAAGGGGATGAAGTACGGAAGGCTCGCCGGCACTCCATGGCGCTTCGCCATCAGGAAATGGCCCATTTCGTGGGCCATCAGGATCGTCATCAGCGTAAGCGCGAAGGGGGCACCGGTCGCCATCTCTGCTCAATCGACAGTCGTAGGCACCGGAAACCGCAGTCGCCACAAGGGAACGAACTCGGTCGCCAGCGGATCGACGCCGCTGAGCAGCGCACCGGCCATGAAAGTGGTAAAGAAGGTGAGCAACAGCAGAACCGCGTGCAGCAGCCAAGGCCGGGGGACCGTGTTGGGGCTGGGTCTCACGAGCGCGACCTCGACACCCGCATCGGTGTCCGCCAAATAGACGGGGCCGTCCCACTCACCAAAGGCCTCAGGCACCACAGGATCCGAGACCGTCAGGTCCTTGCGGAGATTCCCCACCACAAGCTCTGCGTCGCCCATCAAACCGATGCTATACGTGCCCAAAACGGTCATCCAGCGACCGGAATTACTCTTGACCCCTTCTTCGTCCACCATTAAAATCGACTCAACACCCGCATGATCCCGCCCCTACCCTCCCTCGTTTGGAGTTCTGTAGAGGCGCGGAACTCTCCACCGCCTTCGCAGGTTTTGTATTCGTGTTTCCCTCCCACGGTAAGCTTTGACCCCCGACCCATCATTTCGGCCGCACGGCTGCTGTACCTAGGGAGTAACCCGGAGTAGAAGTGGACATCGCGCAGTTGATGAGCAAGAGCGTTGGAGACCTCCATGATTTGGCGGAGGAACTCAACATCTCCAACTACTCGGGCCTCGACAAGCAAAATCTGGTTTTCATTATCGAGCAGAGTTTACTCGATAATAACGTGGTTTTGCGTGGTGAAGGTGTCCTCGAGATTTTGGCAGAAGGTTACGGGTTCCTGCGTTCGCAAGACTGGAGCTACCTCTACGGGCCGGACGATATCTACGTCAGTCCTTCGCAGATAAAGCGCTTCGACATGAGAACCGGAGACACCATCCTTGGACAGGTGCGGCCGCCCAAGAAGGGCGAGCGATATCTGGCCCTCCTAAAAGTCGAGAGCGTCAACGGGGACAATCCGGAGAACGCCAAGCAACGCACGGCCTTCGACGATCTTCGTCCCCGCTATCCTGAGGAGCGACTTCGCCTAGAGGTCGCGGATGAGGACTTGTCGATGCGGGTCATGGACCTCGTAGCGCCCGTCGGAATGGGGCAGCGCGGTCTGATCGTCTCTCCGCCCAAAGCGGGTAAGACGATGCTGCTTCAAAAGATCGCAAATGCGATCACAGCCAATCATCCGGATGTGCACCTCATCGTTCTTCTGATCGACGAGCGCCCCGAAGAAGTCTCCGACATGATGGAGCACGTCAATGCCGAGGTCATTTCCTCTACCTTCGACGAACCGGCGACTCGTCACACACAAGTCGCAGAGATGGTGCTCGAGAAGGCCAAGCGGTTGGTGGAGCACGGCAAGGACGTGGTAGTCCTTCTGGACTCCATCACGAGGCTTGCCCGAGCCTACAACTCCAACATGCCCCACTCAGGAAAGATTCTCTCCGGAGGAGTCGACGCGAACGCCCTCCAGAAGCCGAAACGCTTCTTCGGAGCAGCGCGGAACATCGATGGTGGCGGGTCAATGACCATTATCGCGACGGCACTGGTGGAGACCGGGAGCCGCATGGACGAGGTGATCTTCGAAGAGTTCAAGGGCACCGGTAATATGGAGCTGGTTCTGGACCGCCATATCTCTGACAAGAGGATCTTCCCGGCCATCGACATCAACCGCTCCGGCACCAGAAAAGAGGAGCTACTGTTCACCGGCAACGAGTTGAACAGGGTCTTTCTCTTACGGAATTTCCTGGCCGACATGCCGCCGACCGAAGCCATCGAGTTTCTCATGGAACGCATGCGCCGGTCCGAGACCAACAAAGAGTTCATGGACTCCATGGCCGCCGGCGAGTAATCCACCAGCGTCTGCGCCGGCGTTCCCCTCCAGAGTTTTCACCAGGTGTGCAAGTCTGCGCCCCCCGGTCGTCTTTCGAGATAGGCGGGGGCGTTTATTCGGTCCCGCGACGGGTCACGGGATGGAGAAATACAAATGCGCACGCTTTCGCTTCTAGTAGCCCTTCTGGCTAGGCTGATGACGGATGGACAACCCGATCATCGCCCGCAGGGAGTGGTGGTCGGCACAGTAACCGACGCCGCGACCGGCGCGCCGCTGTCCGGGGTCCAGATCCATGTTGACGGCCGAATGTTGAGCGCCCTGTCCGCGAGGGACGGGGGATACACACTCCGCTTGGCGTCCCAAGCGAGTGGCGACCTGACGACCCGAGCCGACTTGATCGGCTACCGGACGTCGACCCGGCAAGTGACAACAGGCGCAGACTCGCTGCGAATCGACTTCGCGCTCGAGTCGACACGGCAGCAGGGCCTAGACTTCCGATCGAGGGACGAATTCCCCTTCTCCACCGCCGAGGCAATGGACGCAGCCATCGCGCCCGTCGGTCTCGCTGTCCGGACCGTTATCCCATCTCGCGCCGTCGAGGCTGCCCGCGTTAAGGCCGGAGGCATTCCGATGAACACAGCGATGCAATCGGCTCCGGGCGACCTTTATCGACGTGAATTCGTCGATCTGGTACGAGAGGCTCACGAGCTGTCCACTGCCGACGAATCGGGCCAGAGGTGGCGTTGATCGGACTTGAGGGGGATGATTAGCAGAGGGGCGCTAGCCTGTGCTGGAACGGCTGGTGCCCCTCGATTCCTACAACTCGAACGGTGCACGATGGACGAGGGACTACAAAACCGAGCCGACGAACTCTTCGAGGAGAGCCTTACGCGCACCAACGCGAAGGACCCTCGGGAGTTCTATCGGGACCGGCTCAGGGAGATGAAGGGCACCGACCTCGAGGCATACAAGGCGGCGGTCGACTACTACCAGAACGAGTTGATCCCCTCAATCGCCGAGAAGGGCGCGGACCCCCTGCTCTCGTGGCAGGAATACGGCTGCCGGCTCGCACAGCTGACGATCCCGGGAGATCCGGTCGAAATTGATGTGACCGGCGTAACACACAAATACACACCTCCGACCCCTGAAGACCGCATGATTCTTCATATTCCAGAAGGTCCGAAGGGAAAAGCGATCGTGGTGGGATTACCGCCGGAGTTGTCTTCCGCCCAGCGGGCCACGTACGATTTACTGGTCGCAGGACGCCAAAAACTGCGCGACTAGAGGAATTTCGATGACTTACAAAAAAAGAATGGCCACGCCCACCAACCTCGTGTGGGCGCCGCGTCCGGGATGGGCCACGATCCGGCTTGTGGGAACCTGTGCGGACCGTACCCTACGACGTGGGCAGATCGTGCTTCATACGCCCAGTGACGAGTACAACATTCTCGGCCAGGACGACGGGATCGCAACGGGCACCTTGGTGATCATCCTGCACGAGTCCGCGCGGCTCGTGGAGGACGACCTGCACCTGGTCCCCGAACACGCCGTCGTCGCCATCGGCGAAGCTCTCCCCTAAGGGTGTCACTCGGCTGCATCCTCAACCACGTAGGCCACACCCTACGCCCCGGTCCCGAGGTGCGTCGAAATTACAGGCGTCACCGGACCACTCGGGATCTCTACGTCTCCCCACTGCTCGACGAGTCGTTTCCGCACCTCCGCGATCATCTTCGGCGCTCCGACATGGACGATTCCGAACCGGATCTTTTCGTGGGCCGGTCCGACCTCGGCGGCGATGACGTCGAGCAGCGCGGTGACCACCCGATTGGAGCCGATGGCTTTCCCTTTCGGAATCACCCTGCCGGCATCATCGAGCCCGAGAATGGGCTTCACGTTTAGGAGAGCCCCCAATAGAGCCTTCCCTCGTCCGACGGGCCCCAAGGCCAGGAGGCGGTCGAAGGTCTCCACCGTGAAGAGAAGCCCCGACTGCGCCCTGATACGGCCGAGTTCTGTGACGATCTCGTCCGGGGTCCGACCCAACTCCGCTATTTCGGTCGCCTCCAAGACGAGCAGCCCCCCTGAAGCAGAGAGAGCCCGAGGGAGTCCATCAACCGGACGGGTAGTCGTCGGCCTTCGCCATCGCTGCTTCGGCTGAACTGAAGGTCCCGGAGAGACCGGATCCCAAAAGGACACAGACCACGCCAACTCCACTGGCGTCTCGATGAACGCTTCGGCTAGACTTAGGCTTCGTCCCCAACCGATTCCGAATACCAACCGTACGATCAGGAGTGCGTTTCCGTGAGAGTAGCCACGCTGGGAAGAATGCTGTTACCGGCACTATCAGTGCTTCTGGTCTCCTGTGAAGGCGGCACGAGTTCGGACCTCGGTGACCAAAGGGTCTTTGTGATCACCGTCACCCCGGCGCAGCCCATCATAGCGGTAGGAACCACGATCCAGCTCCAAGCTGTAGCCCAGGATGTGCACGGCGCCGACGTATCAGGGGCCGCGTTCGTGTGGAGCAGCTACAACGAATTGAAGGCCACAGTGAGTTCGACTGGCCTGGTCACAGGCGTTGAAGTGGGTGACGCCATCGTGGATGCGCGCATCGTAGGCGTCGCGGTAACTGCCGGATCGGCTAACGTGAGAGTCGACCCCGCGGCCGCTGCTACCTCAGCCGAAAACCGCTAGGCGGTCACGAATTGCGTCGGAAGGACAACCGACGAGCGAACGGCGGCGCATCGGCGAGAAAAGGTCAATCGTCGTCGGTCCACAGGTGGCGTATGAACCTCTCGGGCTGCGCCAGGAAGTCCCGCATCAGATTGACGTGCTCTAGGTCGTCGAACCCGACTGCACCCGCCGGACGCTCATCGAAGCTGTAGATGGTCGCACCCGGGATCGCCATCAGGATCGGAGAATGCGTAGCGATGACGAATTGTGACCCGTCATCCACGCTGCTCTTGATCATCGCCAGGAACGCGAGTTGGCTCTGAGGAGACAACGCCGCCTCCGGCTCATCCAACAGGTATAGGCCGCCGGGAACCAGCCTGGATTGGAAGAGCTTCAGAAAGCTCTCTCCGTGCGAGTTCGCGTCCAGATCTTCTCCGTAGCGGTTCTGCATTTCACCCAACGAGCGGTTGGCCGGTCCCTTGGCCAACATGCGCGCGTAGTCGGAGCGGTCTCGATAGTCCTTGTCGATCTCCTTGAGGTCCTCCTTGAACTCGGTCCGCATCTCCACCAAGCGTCGGGCGAATCCGAAGAAGTCCTCGGCCCGAAGGAAGAATCCCCTGTGGGCGCGCCGTGTCCAGACGAGCTTTAGGCAACGAGCCAAGCGGGCCTGGCTCGCCAGGCTGCGATCCCGCGCGGCCGTAACCGAGCCCACGGTGGGTAGCCCGGTGGCGATCGCCAAAGCTTCCATGAGCGTCGACTTGCCGGACCCGTTCTCGCCGACGAAACAGCACACGGGACAGCCGAGGTCTATCGTCTCGAGGCCGTGGAGGGCGGGCACCGAGAACGGGAACTCCTTCGGGCTGCCGTCGTCCTCAGGAAGCCGGAGATCGATGCTCCGAAGAGGGATGTCGTGCGTCAGGGTAGTCGCCTTGGTCGCGTCGGTTCGGAAGGGTTGGCCCCCTGGCCATTCAACCTTCGGACGCTCATCCTCAGTACTCCAGCGTACAGAATCAAGGCGAGGCTCGAAGACCATGACGATTACAACGGTGAATCCCGCCAACGAAGAGACTCTTGAGACCTACCAAGAGATGTCGGCAGGGCAGATCAAAGCGATGGTTCACAAAGCCGACGCTGCCTTCCAGACCTGGCGTCGCGTCGGATTGGGAGACAAGGCGGCGAGGCTGAGAAAACTAGCCGTACTCCTGCGGACGGGCGCGCAGGAGTACGCCACCCTGATGGCCGAGGAGATGGGGAAACCGGTGGCCCAAGGCGTCGCAGAGGTCGAGAAGTGCGCTATGACGTGCGACTACTACGCAGAGAACGCGGCGTACTTCCTTGCCGACGAGATCATTGAGTCCGACGCCTCGAAAAGCTTCATCACCTACCAACCCATCGGCGTAGTGCTCGCCATCATGCCGTGGAATTTCCCGTTCCTGCAGGTGGTCCGTTTCGCGGCCCCGACCCTCACGGCCGGCAACACGGTGATCGTGAAGCACGCCCCAAACGTCACGGGGTGCTCCATGGCGCTCGAATCGCTCTTCCGAGCCGCTGGGTATCCCGAGCATACATTCAACGCGCTCGTGGTCGATGTCCCGGCCGTCGAGGACGTCATTGGGGATGATCGCATCCGGGCAGTCACGCTCACCGGAAGCACCCGCGCGGGACGAGCAGTGGCGGCCATGGCCGGCTCGCAGGTCAAGAAGACGGTCCTGGAACTCGGAGGCAGCGACCCCAGCGTAGTCCTCGCCGACGCGGACGTGGACGCCGCCGCCGCCGCGTGTGTTACGAGCCGGCTCATCAACGCGGGGCAGAGTTGCATCGCCGCGAAACGTCTCATCGTGGTCGACAACGTCCGTGACGAGTTCGAAGCCGCGGTGGTGGCCCGAATGAAGCAAGCCGTCATGGGCGACCCCACGAAGCCAGACACCACGGTGGGTCCCATCGCGCGCGCGGACCTGAGAGACAACCTTCACCGGCAGGTCACCGAGAGTTCGGAGGCGGGGGCTCGGACTCTTATGGGGGGCGACCTCTCCGACACCACGGGTTTCTTTTACCCACCCACCGTACTCACCGACGTGCGCCCCGGAATGCCCGCCTATGACGAGGAGATCTTCGGACCGGTGGCGGTGATCATTCCCGTGGCCGACGAAGGGGAGGCCCTGCGGGTGGCGAACGATACCGAGTACGGGCTCGCCGCTGCCGTCTACACGCGCGACGTGGAGCGCGGCCAGCGCATCGCCGCGGAATCGCTCGACGCGGGCGGCTGCTTCGTCAATGGGTTCCCCAGGTCCGATCCACGCCTTCCGTTCGGCGGAACGAAGCAGAGCGGGTATGGTCGAGAAATGTCACGCCTGGGTATTCTCGAGTTTGTGAACGCCAAGACGGTGTGGGTGGCCTAGAGGCCTAGCCACCGAGCGACCTGGACGAAGGTCTGGAGGACGGCGTGGGGGACGAGGAATCCCTGCGACTTCTCGGTGGCCACCTGCCCCGAGTCATGGAAGAGTATCGCCCACAGTTGATCATCTATCTCGCGGGCGCCGATCCTTATGAAGCCGATCAGCTCGGGGGATTGGCGCTCACTAAGGAGGGCTTGAGAGCGAGAGACGAAATGGTGCTGAGGTGGGCCCGAGAGGCCGACGTGGGAGTCGCGATCACGCTCGCGGGCGGGTACGCCATCCGCCCGGCAGACACCGTAGCGCTTCACTGTGGAACGGTAGAAGCGGCTCTGTCATGAGCCGGCGGGGTTCAGCGAGCTAAATCGAGAACCAAGGTCACCTCAGCGCCGATGCGCGTCTGAGCCTTGCGGAGTGCCTCCGGCCCCTCCACATCGAACTCCTCGCTCCACATACTTGCACCGCTCTCCACTCGGAGCAGTTCGGCGACCAGCACAGGCTGAAAGTCCCGAATAACCTCCCGCCCCATAAGGACCACGTCGGCCTCGAGTTGCCTTCCCAACGCCCGGGCATCACCACCGAAAGCGGCAATCGGGTCGGTAGTGCTGGCCGGACCGAGCACTCCGAGATCCCTCGGATCCATGCGGCTGAAGTAGGTGGCCAAGCCCTCTCCGAAACCGGCATAACGGGTCGAGCCCGGCGTCGCCGCCTCGAACGGGAGGATGACCAGCATCGGACGTCCCTCGGGGATACGATTGCGTCCCTCCCGGATCATGAAGACCACCGACCCGGACACGAGCGTCGTGAGCATGATCACTAGTGCGAGCAGCGTCTTACGGGCGCCGGCTCGGCGGTCGCGTAGGGAGGGTGCCTGAGCGGATGGATCGTGGTGCATCGTCATCCGAGAGCCGCGTCGATAACCATCATGACGGCGAAACCGACGAGAGCGCCGACCGTCGCGTAGTCGCTGTGGAGACCCGACTGCGACTCTGGAATGAGTTCCTCGATGACCACGTACATCATGGCTCCGGCGGCGAAAGCGAGCGCGTAAGGCAGGATCGACAGGCTGTGCCCGATCACCACTTCGGCTTCGATGTGGCGTCCATCGTAGTCGAGTCCGTCCGGTCGCTCCGCGAGCACTAGTGCGCCCCGGAACTGGGTCTCCCTGGGCGCGGTGATGAGCGGCTCGGACGGGCGAAGGCGCGGGAGCCAGCGCGCGGCGTCCTGAGCCTGGACGACCGCTGAAGCCATCACTAGGGCTCCTGCGATCAGTAGCGCAGGCCTACTCGAACGACCCAAGGGCCGCCTCCTCGAGTTCGGCCGCCATCTCCTCGGCCCCGCGCATCTGCGAAAGGTCCAGTTCGTAGTCTGGGATCTCGCGCGGCTGGAGCTTCTGGATCAACTCTCGGATCTCGCGGCCCGAGAGGCCTGCCTCCTTCAGTTTCTCCGTCGAGAGACCTCCGAGGTTCGCGCCCCCGTCAGCCTTGGGGCGCACACCCTCCTCGTCGCCTTCGAGGAGTTCACACAGGACGTTCATCTCGGCTCGGCTCATCGGCTCGCCGCCCACGTTGTAGTCCAGCCACGCTTCGTAGCTGAGAGGGGCCACGCGCTTCAGCATACCGGCCATGACACGCGCGAACTCCTGGATCTCCCACTGAGCATGAGGGTCGGCTCGCAGCCGCAGAAAGTGGAAGAGGTTATGCAGGTCGATCTTCCAATACCACTGGGTATAAGTGGACAGCGGCAGATCGATGCGCGCCAACTCGCGCGCGACATCTTCCTGGACCATCCATTGGTATCCCTCGGATGCCTCGGCACGGACGCGCTCCCAGTGGGCGACCGTTTTGGCGTACAGCTCCGCGGACGCGGCTTCGGATTGGCGACCTTGGTTGTTTTCCGGGCTTTGGAGTGCGAAGTGCTCAGGGTCGGGTTTGTAGAATAGGAGCGGCATGAGCGAATATCTGCCGCTGTATTCATTTATGGAGTTGTGTGTGACAATGCCGTTGGCGATGAAGTTGTGGAATGGTCCCTCCACCTCCAGGTCGTAGGTCTCGCGAAGCCCCACGTACTCAAAACGCTCGATGCGAACGAGGCGAGTATTGGTGAGCTTGTTCCAAGCCACCCGCGGCCGCGGCTTCCACTCCGTCCGGATCGGGGCCCCGCCCAGTCGTTCGACGAAGTCCAACTCGTTCTCAGCGATCTCTCGATGGCAGGGCGCGCAGAGGGTGGTGAGATTGTCGAGTTCCCTTGCCTTTGATTCGTCTGCCCAGACGGGGACGATATGATGGCAATGCAGTTCCAAGGCTCGCTCAGCACACAGTTGGCAAGTCCATTCGTTCTGGGAGTGAACCTTGTGTGCGACCTGCATGGTCCATCTGCCTATGGCATCTCGATCCGCCGAGCTCCCGCCACGCCAGAAGTTCGAGGCCGATCCGCTACGTGACCTCCGATTCGCTTCTTTCCACTCATCGGAGAGTTGCCGTGGCCCGAGTTCATACGTGAGATCCCGGTTGCAGGGCACGCTGCCCTCGGAGAAGCACCCACGTCCTGCATCCGTCAACTCATGGCGGGTCAGCCACTTCCTGATCGTGTGATACGAGACACCGCAATCCTCCGCGATGTCACTAATGTTCCGCCGCTTCTCCGTATACTGGCGCTTGAGCCACTCTTTGTCCTGGTAAAGCGCTGGGGCCTCAGCCACGAGGCCGTTTACGTGGACATAGTAGTCTCCCTGTTTCCACACGGCCCGTCCGCCGCTCTCCTCGAGTCCCGTCGCTTCCTGAAGCGTTTTCCATTCATCAGAGAACCTGAAGCGATGGTCCGCTGTGGCTGTTATCTCTTTCCCGTCTGCCAAGACCATCTTGAAGACGTGCCTCTCCCCGTTCTTGAAGACATCCACTACCCGTGTGTGTTGGACCCGACCTGTCTCTTCATTCATCTGGCGGAGCCGCATCCCCTTCACGCGGTCGCGCCGGAAGTGCGGATTTCTTTGTTGGTCCGGACGGGTGCGATTGACTGTCGGCTGGAACCGACTCCAGATGTCCTCGATGGGAAGCTTGTGGAGTTGATTCCCTTTTTTTCGGATTCCACTGGGAAGATCGAAGTACACTTCGGTTCCCACTGCCAAGCAGGCCATACGATGTCGCACCCACTGGCGCGCCACGAACATCGGCATCGCGCAGTGGAACTTGAGCTCGACCATCTCGCTCGGTGTCGTGTGATAGTGCCGGCGCAGGTACCGGATTAGGCCCCGAGTGGCGCTCACTTTTCGCGTGCCGTAGCCGTAGCTGACACGGGCCGCACGCTCCACGTCTTCGTCCGTTCCCATGTAGTCGACGAGGGATACGAACCCGTGATCTAGGACGGGGAAATACCCTCCTACGATCTCCTCTGCGGCCGGGCTGGTGGGTCTTTTGGTTTCCATTTTCGGGGCTCTAGGCCGGGACCGGTGAGGTGGGACGGACAGGTGTCCGAATAGATCCAAAGGGGGTGGCCTCCGCAAGCGGAAGACGGGAGTTGTTGGCTGCCCGATAGTCGCGCCCGCCTCCGAACGCGTTCCTAGACATTTCGGTCGGGACCCGACGATCTTTAGGGCGATCTTGGAAGGTCCCTCAGTCGTGCCTCATCCACATCGCACCCATGCGAATCGCATATTTCGTTTCACCGCACGGGTTCGAGCATGCGGCTAGGTCGGCCGGTGTCATGGAAGCGATCCGCGCTGACGATAACATTCGTTGCGGGTTACCTGAACGTGTCGGCCGGGCCGGTTCGGAGGCCCTGAACGTTATATGAAATGACTCGTGAGGGCCGAAATGAGCCGACCCCGCCTCGTCCCCGCTCACTCCACCAAGCTAAACCGAACCACCTCCGCCCCCGTCCTGATAATCCGTGCCCCGATCTCCCTCAACTCATCCAGCCCCTCATCAATCTGCCCAAACACATTCACCGGCTGTTTTGCGTCGACAAAGAGCCCGCGTGAAATGAAGATGCCGTACGCGATGTAGATCTCGTCCGGAACCAGAACCGGTTCATCGGCCACCAGAAAGCTGAGGGCACCGGGTAGTATCCCGGCCACCCGCTGGTTCTCCGGCTCCACAGTCAGATCGGGAGGTATGGCGACCATCACCTGACCGGACACGATGCTCTGCTGAAACAGATACTCGAAGGGCAACCGGCCCCTGAGCGTCGCGCACGTCTTGGGCGCTTCGTCCTCGAGTAGCCTCGCGGTGAACGTGCCGCCCTTTTCGAAATCGAGTCTTATCGATGCCATATAGCTGCCTTGAAGAGTTCAAAGTGTGTGTACGAAAACCCGCCGCCGTCGGCAACGGACAGATAGGTCTAACTACCCTCGGTCCGCCACCCCCAGCGTCCGAGTCTTGGCTCCCCATCCAGCCGAGTTATGGAAATTCGCCACCATGCCCCCCGGCGGAACCAGCTCGTCACATTCCCGCCGCAGATCATCACTCAGCGCCATATCGCCGACGGGCAATAAACCCTCGAGGTGGTCTAATGTGCGCGGGCCGATGATCGGCGCGGTCACGCCGACTTGGTCCTTCACCCACAGCACCGCGAGCTGTGCCGGCAGTATTCCGGCCTCCTTCGCGAGAGCGACGAAGCGGTTACCCACGTCGATTCCCTCTTTCGTGATCCGTTCGGCGTAGATTCCACCTCTATATGCTCCCCTCGACCCCTCGGGGAAGTCCGTAGCACTGGCGTATCGACCCGACAGGACACCCTGAGCCATGGGAGACCACGGCATGAGGCCCAACCCGTGCTCGACGCACAGCGGCACCAGCTCGTTCTCGATGCGCCGGTCCAGGAGGTTGTAGGGAGGTTGCTCGCAGCAGTAGCGCGCGTACCCCCGGCGATCGCTGATCGCCAGCGCTTCCATGACACGCCACGCGGGATGGGTGGAGCACGCCACGTAGCGAACCTTCCCGGACCGAACCAGATCGTCTAATGCGGCCAGGGTCTCTTCTTGGTGCGTATCGGGATCGAACCGGTGGATGTAGTAGATATCGATGTAGTCGGTCTGCAGGCTCTCGAGCGAGTCTTCGCAGGCCTGCATGATGTGCAGCCTGGAGCTGCCGCGATCGTTGGGCCCGGGCCCCGTCGGCGGGAAGACCTTTGTGGTAACAAGGACTTCCTTCCGGAGCCCGCTGGCCTTGAGAGCCCGACCGATGATGCGTTCGGACTCGCCCTTGGCGTAGCTGTTTCCTGAGTCGATCACGTTGATCCCAGCGTCGACCGCACGCTCCAGAATCTGCCTCGCCTCATCCTCAGGAGTCGGGTCGGAGAAGTTCGCGGTGCCGAGGGCAAGCGCGGACACTTTCACGCCGGTTCGGCCGAGTACTCTGTATTCCACTAGTGCATCCTCATCGTCTCGTAGACCCTGATTCACTGCGGTCGAGGATCGCCTCAATCCGCTCAATTCCACCGACTCGATCGGCCCACTCTTCGTACACGCCTCGGGCCGCGGCTCGGAACGGCTCCCGGTCGGGGGTGCTGATCGTCACGCCGGCCTCCCGCAATCGCTCGAGTGCGTCGTCGGCTTCGGCTCGGTACCATTCCCTCTGCTGCACGATCATCGTCCGGGCCGCCCGGTCGATCACCGCACGGTCATCTGCGGAGAGTGCCTCGTAGAACGACCGGCCCATCACCACGTACTCGACCAGCCTGATCCACCCCACCCGCACCCAGTAAGGCGCCGGTTCGTAGAACCGCTTCGCAAAGTAGTTGGGGTCAGCGGCTTCCGCGCCATCGATCACGCCCTGCTCCAACGCCGTGTATAACTCACCGTACGCCATCGGCAACGGGTTCGCCCCGAACGCCTCGAAGGTGGCAAGGTGCAGCCGGTTCTCCATCGTGCGGATCTTGAGCCCGCTCAGGTCCTCCAGCGTCTCAATCGGGTGATCGGTGGTCATGATGTGCCGCTCGCCGACGTCGAAGTACCCGAGCAGGTGCAGCCCGCGACGCTCGAAGTCAGGCACGAGCCTCTGGCCGATCTCCGAGTCCATCACGGCGTCGAAGTGCTCCGGCCCATCGAACAGGAACGGCAGCTCGAACAGGTTGGTCTCCGGGACGAAGCTGGCCATCACGCTCGCGATGTTGGCCATCTCGACGCTGCCCATCTGCAGGCCCTCGACCACGTCGCGCTGATTGCCCAGCTGGTTGCTAGGATAGACCTGAACGACGACGCGTCCGTCGGTGCCTTCGGCGACCAGGTCCGAGAAGAGCTCGACGGCCCGCACCTGGGGCTCGGACGGATTCTGGGAGAGCGCAGCCTTGATGACCGTGACGGGCTCGCCAGAGCCGCATCCGGCGGTCAGGAGTGAGACCACCGCGGCGAACACTCGACCGGCGGCCCAGCGGGCAGCCCGCAACTCCGACACCCGCATCACTGGGCAGCCAGCCTTGGCAGCCACAGCACCGCGTCGGGACAATAGGTCACGAGAACGAGCACGCACAGCATGGCGACCAAGATCGGCACCACTCTCCCGCTCACGTCGCGTACGCTCTCCCCCGAGATTCCGCAGGCCACGAACAGGGTGGCACCGTAAGGCGGCGTGATATACCCGATGGCCAGGTTCACCGTTGTCAGGATCCCGAAGTGCAGTGGATCGATTCCGAAATCGAGGGCCAACGGAAACAAGATCGGCACAAACACGATCACCGCCGAGAAACTCTCCAGAAACATCCCCAGCAGAAGCAGGACCACGTTCAGGAAGAGCAGGAACACGATGCGGTCGCTGATCTGGGCCTGAAGAAAGGCTGCCAGTGCCTGGGGCACCTGGTGCGCCGCCACCAGCCACGCGAACAGCATCGCCGTGGCCGCAATGAACAGCACGACCGCCGATGTCTCGGCCGCCTCGAGCGCGATCGGCGGCAGATCCTTCCATCGGATCTCCCGGTACAGGAAGAGTCCCACCACGAGCCCGTACACAACCGCGGCGGCGGCGGCCTCGGTCGCAGTGAAGATCCCGCCCAGGATCCCGAACACGATCAACAGCGGCAGCCCCAGGGCAGGAAGCGCCCTCACGCCGGTATCGGCGACCCGACGCATGTCGAAGGGCACCGGCGGATCGAAGTCGGGCCCCTCGCGTAGTGCCTGCCGATACGTGACCACCATGAGGCCGACGCCGATCAGCACGCCCGGCACGACGCCGGCCAGGAAAAGCTGGGCCACGGAAGTCCCCGTCACATACCCGATCACAATCATCAGAATACTCGGAGGGATGATCGGACCGATGGCCCCCGCCGCCGCCTGGAGCGCCGCGGCGAAGCGCATGTCGTAGCCCTTGGACCGCATGGCCGGCAGCATGATCGAACCCACCGCCGCGGTATCCGCCGTCGAAGATCCCGATATGCCCGCGAACACCATGCTGGCCATGACGGTCACCATCCCCAGACTGCCCTTCACGAAGCAGAAACAGGCTGACGCGAACTCGACTATCCGCCGGGACATGCCTCCCTTGTCCATCAACCCCCCGGCCAGCATGAACAGCGGAACGGCCATGATGGGCCACGAGTCGAGCGCGGTGAACATGCGCTGCGGCACTAATGTGAGCGGAAGGCTCGGATCGACGAGGAGAGCACCCAGTGTGCCCACGCCCAAGGCGAACGCGACCGGCATGCCGATGATGATCAGCGCCAGCATGAGCAGCACTAGGAGGATCACTGATGAGCCCCATCTCGGTTACCCTGCCACGTGGCGAGAACCGCCTCAATGAACATCAACCCGCCCGCGAGCGGGAAGATCAGATACACATATCCCATGTTCCACTGCATTGCGGGCGAGGTCTGCACCATCCCGACCATCAAGAGCCGCACCCCCCAGACGACCACCACCGCGGCATAAAGCGCCATCAGGCCGCCGGTAAGCACCGCCACCGCCCCGCGTACGCGGAGGGTCAGCGACGGTCCCACATAGTCGACGGCCAGGTGGCTGCCCTTCCGCACACAGATCGAGGATGCCAGCAACACGATCCACACCTGGCAGAAGCGGGCGAGCTCCTCGGTCCAGGTGGGGGGTTGGTTGAAGACATACCGCGCGACCACCTGCACGAACACGGCGCTCGTCAGTATAGCGAAGAGGGCTACAACAGTGATCTCGACCGATCGGCGGATCGGCCCAAGAACCCGGTCAGTTACTCCAGTCGGCAATGATCTTGGCGCAGATTTTGATTGCGCGGATGTAGTCCTCGACGTCCACCCACTCGTCATGCCCGCCAGCTTGTGTCAGATCTCCGGCCAACGGGCCGATGCCGACGGAGGGGATACCGCTGAAGAGCGTCGGGTTCCTGATGTCACTCCCCGAATGCAGCGGGTGCACCTCGGGCTCGACGCCGGTAACCTCGACCACCGCCTCGTGCACGGTCCGGTAGAGAGGATGATCTAGCGACACCTCCACGCCCTGCGAGCCGGCCAGCCAATCCACAACCGGCGGGTGTTCGGCAAGCCACGCGTCACCCTGCCCTGCCCTGTCGATGGCCGAAAGGATCTCCTGCTGCACATCGGGCATCAGCTCCGTCGGCGGGAACGTGATCGACCCCTCGATCACACACTCGGTCGGGACCCGCGTGGTGCTTCCCGAAGTACCGCATGCGATATGGCTCGCCAGAAGGTTGGTCGAACGCCCCACCGCAGCGTCGAGGGCCGGATGGAACACTCGTTCCGCTCGGTCGTTGTCGAGCGCTCGGAGGAGGCTCAACACCACACCGGCCTTGTCGACCGCGTTGACCGCCAGGTGGGTGAAGGCGGTCTGGCCCGGCTCCGCGGTCTCGGGCGCCTCACCCTCGACCGTGATCCGGAACCTCACCATGCCCGAGGTGATGGCCTTGATGTCCTTTAGGCCCTTCTCCGACTCGGCCGGATGCAGGTATACGGACCCGTCGGCGTGATATCCCTCGTTCAGCAGACCGACGATGCCCCGGGCGTTGTGCTTGGCGGGAGTACTGGCGAGGAGGATGTCGCCTCTGGGGGTTCCACTCGCCTCCAGCACCGCCGCCAACGCTTCGGACATGATGGCCACCCCCGCCAGATCGTCCGCCACACCCCAACCGTAGAGGCGACCGCCGTCCACAACGGCGGCGAAGGGGTCGTGTTCCCACCCCGCCATCGACTCCTCGGTCATCGGCATGGGATCCGGGTGACCGAAGAAGAGCATGCTCTTGCCGCCGCCTGTCCCGCGCAGGCGCCCCATCACGCTGACCCGCTCCGTCATCTGGATCATCTCTTCGGCGGCGAACTCGTGGGCCGGGCTCAATCCGATCGGTAAGAGACTCTTCGTTTCAACCTCGAGGCCGAGTTCTTCGAACCGGGCCGAGACCAGCTCCTGGACTGCCTCTTCCCCACCCGGTTGAGCCCGGATGAGGCTCTGCAAGAACTCGAGGTGTGCCCCCCGGTTGCGATCGATGATCTCGAAGAGCGCTTGTTCGCTTTGATCTTGAGCGGTGCTGGCTCGTATAAGAGTTGGAGACGACAACACTAGGGTCGTCGCGATCAGGGAGCCGAGGACGAAGCTGCGGTACGTCGGCCCGGCCGAGAGATGGCTTCTCATTGTCGAACCCTCCTGCTGGTGAATGGCGGCTGGTAAACTATGCGATGGCGCCGAGGCCAGCAAAGGAAAGTGTTTGCCGGGGCTTCCGCTGAGTCTCAGTTTCCATAACGCCCTAGTCGAATGCTGCCACGAACCGGGAGATCCTGTGTTGAAAGCTCAACGGGTGGCCACCGCCCTCGCCATGGCCATGGCTCTGACTCCCGCCCTGGCCCCGGCCATGGGACGCTCTGCGGCAGCCAGTGCCCAGACCTACACGAACGACGATCCCGTGCTGCGCCGCATCTGGGCCATGGGGATGGACAGCTCCCGGACCTACGAGTTCGCGCAGGTACTGATGGACTCGATCGGGCCCCGACTGACCGGAACGCCCGAACTGAAGGCCGCCGGAGACTGGCTGGTGTCGAACTACGACGCCTGGGGCATCCCCGCGAGGACCGAACAATACGGCACCTGGAGAGGGTGGCGCCGGGGCCCCACGCATGTCGATCTCATCAGCCCCCGAGTACGGACCCTCGAGGCTACCATGCTCGGATGGAGTCCGGGGACGGATGGTCCCGTGGAGGGCGAGGTGGTTGCACTCCCGATGGTCGGCAACGCCGCGGAGTTCGGGACCTGGCTCACCACGGCGCGTGGCAAGTACATCCTGATCTCCGCACCGCAGATCACCTGCCGACCGAATCAGAGCTGGGAGGAGTACGCCGACCAGGACGTCTACCAGAACATGCTCGAGACGCGGGATCGACTGGCGAGCGAATGGAGGGCCGGAATAGAGCGAACCGGCTACACCGCGAGGACGATCCCACAGGCACTCGAGCAAAGCGGAGTAGCGGGCGTACTCACGTCCACGTGGTCCGGCGGATGGGGGGTCACACGGATCTTCGGCTCTCGTACCGACGATGTTCCCTCTCTGGACCTGAGCTGCGAGGACTACAGCCTGCTGTTCCGGCTCGCAGAGAATGAACAAGGGCCGCTCCTGCGCGTCGACGCACAGGGGGAGATGCTCGGAGACGTGCCGGCCTATAACACCATCGCCGAGTTCCGGGGGACAGAGCTCCCCAACGAATACGTCGTGTTGTCGTCGCACCTCGACTCGTGGGACGGAGGCTCGGGAGCGACCGACACGGGAGCCGGGACCATCACGATCCTCGAAGCAATGCGGATCCTGAAGGAGGTGTATCCCAACCCTAAGAGGACCATCCTGGTCGGGCACTGGGGAGGCGAGGAGCAGGGACTGAACGGCTCGCGGGCGTTCGCGCAGGACAACCCCGATGTCGTCCAAGGCCTCCACGTTCTTCTCAACTTCGATATCGGCACGGGCCTCGTGAACGACATCTCCATGCAGGGAATGGCGGGGGCAGGAGCGCACTTCTCGCGTTGGTTCGCACAGATGCCGAGCGAACTCGCGGATCCGCTCAAGCTCACACTCCCCGGCGTTCCGGCCAGCGGCGGCACCGACCACGCATCCTTCCTATGCTACGGTGTGCCTGCGTTCCGTTTCGGGGGACGAAGCTGGGACTACCGTACCTATACCTGGCACACGAATCGGGACACGTTCGACAAGCTGGTCTTCGAAGAGGTTCGCCATAACGCGACCCTGATCGCAGCGATAACCTATCTGGCGGCGGAAGATCCGGAGCGCGTCTCGCGGGACCGGAGGGACGCCTTTCCGGTGGACGGCTCGGGCGAGAGCATGACGTGGCCGACCTGCCAGGACCCGGAGAGGGGCTGGCCGGGGCCGGGTGGGTAGAGGACGGATTGAGCCGCGCTTTTTGGTTCGGCCCCTACGGAATCACCGTCACAACCGCATCCCCCATCACCCCTTGGTCGAGTTCATTCCCTAGGCGATCCTGAACCGAAGCATGGAAGGTCCCCGACTCGCCAACCGACACGGTGATCGAGTCCGGACTGACCACCACACGGAACGTCTCGATCCCTACGTGCACGGGCACCGTTCCCGTGAACGATCCATGCCGGGCAGTCAGGACGGCCTCCCCTTCCCCACGCGCCACCACGAACAACCCTGACGCATCTCCATACCACTCTTGATCCACCCGACCCGGGTGACCAGTGAGCGGAGCGCGCCCACTGCGAACAAGGTGCCGAGGGTCAGCGCCGCCGCGATCGGGAACCGATCCTCAACCGTCCCCGGGAACAGATAGGCCACCAGTGGAATCGCACCGGCGATCACGAAGGCGAAGAACGTGGCCGTCCCGTGCCGAACCGCGAACGGCTCTTCAGGGTCCAGGCCACCGGACGCGCGCGCAGCCTCATCGGACCGAATCACAAGGACGTTGCTGGCGCCCATAGAGAACCCGTCGGCGAATAGGTTGGCGAAGCCGAGGATCAGAATGGTCCGAACCGGCAGCGCGGCCTCGGCCACGCCGGCGACCACGGGGAACGTGGTGATGATCCCGTCGTTGGCCCCATAGACGAGGTCACCCAGGTAGTGGCGCGCCAGACCGTGCAGGGACCGAGGCTCGTGGTCGTTCACGAGGTCCTCAAGAGATTGAGGGTGTGATTTCAATTTACACTTCCCATCTTACCTAGGTTCTAAAGCGGCCCCATCTTGTTGGGGCCCTTAGCCGTCTAGGAGACTTTCGAACACCAGGCCGTTATCAGATGAGCACACTCATGAAGAAGCCACTGGCCTACGTCATCGCCGTGTTGTGGACCGTCGCCTCCCCTCTGCTTCCCGGGATCGGGTCACAGGCCGCGGCGCAGGAGGAGACGTCCCGCGCGACCCTCGAAGCGACAGCCTTCCTCAAGTGGCGCGAGATCGGACCCGCCGTAGTCGGCGGACGCATCAGCGACCTGGCGGTGGACGAGGCCGATACCCGCAACATCTACGTTGGCACGGCGACCGGCGGAATTTGGAAGAGCACGAACCACGGCACGACCTGGACGTCCGTGTTCAACCACGAATCCACGGCTTCCATCGGCGACGTCACGCTGGCGCCCTCGAACCCCAACGTGGTGTGGGTCGGCACGGGTGAGGCGCAGAATCGCCAAAGCTCCCCCTGGGGAGACGGCGTCTTCAAGTCGATGGACGGTGGACGTACCTGGACCAACCTTGGCCTACAGGAGACCCGCCACATCAGTCGTATTCAGGTCCACCCCCGTAACCCCGACATCGCCTACGTGGCGGCGGTCGGCAACCTGTGGCGGTCGAACCCGGAGCGCGGCGTCTACAAGACCACCGACGGAGGAGCGACCTGGGACTTGGTCCTCTTTATAGACGATGAGACGGGCGCCATCGACTTGATCATGGATCCGGACGATCCCAATACCCTGTTCGCCGCCATGTACCAGCGCCAAAGGACGGCCTGGGGATTCAATGGCGGCGGACCGGGAAGCGGCATCTACCGCACACTGGACGGCGGCGGCGCATGGCAGCACCTGGAGGATGGCCTTCCGGACGGCGACCTGGGACGCATCGGGCTCGACGTGTACAAGCGGGACGGCAACTTGGTCTTCGCCACCGTACAGGCCCGCCGAGGCCAGACGGGCGTCTACGCCTCGAGGGACAGAGGTGACACTTGGGAGAAGCTCTCCAGCACGAATCCCCGCCCGATGTACTTCAGCCTGATCAGGGTCGACCCGAACAACTCCGAGCGGGTCTATGTGGGCGGTCAGAACCTGATGCGATCCGACGACGGCGGACGGACGTTCACCGCCGACGGCGCCCGCAACGTACACCTCGACCACCACGCCCTCTGGATCGACCCGGCGAACTCGAACCATCTCCTGCTCGGAAGCGACGGTGGTGTGTCCGGCTCGTTCGACGGATCCGAGACGTGGCGGTTTTACGACAACCTGCCTGTGTCCCAGTTCTACGAGATCGGGTACGACACCCGGAATCCCTACTGGGTGTGCGGCGGCCTTCAGGACAACGGAAGCTGGTGTGGTCCGAGCAACACGCTCGACAGCCAAGGTATCCGCAACGCGGACTGGCAGAACATCAGCGGCGGGGACGGATTCTACGTCCAGATCGACCCCGAGGACTCGACCGTGCTGTACTCCGAGTCCCAAGGGGGCCGGGTGAGTCGGATCGACCTCGATACCGGGGAACGCACCTCAATTTCTCCGACGGCCAACTTCGACCTAGAAGAGGGCTCTCCCGACAGGAAAGACTATCCGTCGGAGGACGACCCCGATCCGGAGGACGCGACCTACCGCTTCAACTGGAACACACCGACGCTCCTGTCCGTACACGACCGCAACACCGTATACACGGGCAGTCAGATGCTCATGCGCAGCGCGGACAAAGGCTACACCTGGAACCAGATCAGCCCCGATCTGACCTACGACATTGACCGGTCCCAGCTGCCGATCATGGGGGTGTTGCCGACCGACTCGATGATCTCCCGCCACGACGGTGTCTCGACGTACAGCGCGCTCACCACGGTAGGGGAATCGCCCACGAACCCTGACATGCTCTACACCGGCAGCGACGACGGTCGGGTCATGAGCACACAGGACGGCGGCGCTACCTGGGTCGACCTGACACCGGGCATCGCGGGGGTGCCTGCCAACACCTACGTGAGTCGAGTCGTGGCATCGGGTGTCAGCGAAGGCCGCGTCTACGCGACGTTCGACGGTCACTACTCGGGCGACTTCGCTGCATACGTCTACATGAGCGACGACTTCGGTGCCTCGTGGAAGTCGATCACCACGGGGCTGCCCGCCTCGTCCGTGAACATTCTGGCCGAGCACCCGGATCAGGAGAACCTGCTCTTCGTCGGGAACGAGGTGGGTCTGTACGTGTCGACCGATCGCGGTTCGAACTGGTCACCTCTCATGAACGATCTTCCCACGGTTCCGGTGGACGACATCAAGATCCATGAGGACCAGAACGACCTCATTATCGGAACGCACGGCCGGGGTATCTGGGTGCTGGACAACATTGCCCCGCTCGAAGAATTGGCTGCCGGATCGGTCCGGGCCGATTCGCCGTATCTGTTCCGGGTCGGACGAGTGGTCGATTGGAGAAATTTCCGGAATCAGGAATGGACCGCATCAGGGGAATTTCGGATTCCCAATCCGAGAAACGGTGCGAGGATCCGGTATTGGATTCCTGAAGAGGCGATGGCCACGGACGATGGTGACGACTCGGGCGAGGGCGACGACGATGCGGCCCACGACGAGTCGGGTGATCCCGACGGCGACACTACCACCCTGGACATCAACGTGATGACGGCCACCGGCCAGGAACTCCGCACCCTAGAGGGGCCGTCCACTCCGGGAGCACATGAAGTCATCTGGGACTTCCGTCTGGATCCGCCCTACGCAACGCCAGGGGATACAGGCGGTGGGGGCGGTGGCCCAGTCCAAGGCCCCAAGGTGCTTCCCGGCGTCTATCAGATCCAAATAGAGTCCGGTGAGACCACCATGCTGGGTGACTTGGTCGTGAGGCAGGATCCTCGCATCGAGGTGTCGCGCCCAGACCTGGCCGCCCGACAGGCAGCTATCATGTCCGCCTACGACCTAGAAGGGACCGTCTACGAGGCGAGTCAGGCCGTTTTGCGCCTGCGCGACCAGTTGGGCGACGTGGACGACCTACTCGGCGACGCCGATTCACCGCCCAAGGCTCTAGGTGAAGAGGTGGCGGCCATCCGAGAGAAACTCGGCGATATCAGCGACGAGCTGGACCGCCTGTCGGTGCGCCGGACCCGCTCGGCCATGGAAGGGTCGACCACGCTGCCTACCGAGGATCAACTTCAACTCGTCGATAAGGCCTGGGACGAGACCCCCGCCCTGATCACGCAACTCAACGCGGTGATCTCGAACCTAATGCCGGCTCTCAACCGGGGTCTGGGCGATGCGCACATCCGCGCCGACCCCGGAGAGCTAGTCGAGATTCCGACACGCGGGGGACGCTGACGGCGCGCTGAAGAATCACCATGAGTCTCGTCCTGAGCGTCGCGCTGGTGGTCTTGGCGCTTCCACCGGTGGAGCTTCAACAACAGACTGCTGAGCAGCAGCGGGCCGCATTCGACACGGTCGGCCTGGCCAACTATGTCGCCTCCGTGAGTCTCGCGGGGCAGTTGCCCGAGGTGGCGGTGGTGGTGGTCGGGCCCGATGGGCTCATCTTCGAGACGCACATCAAGACCGCCTCGGGCGCAACGGCGGGTGCCGAGGCTCGGGCTAGGACCGACGACCGTTTCTACCTCGGCGCGGTCTCGGAGATGTTCACCGCCTTCGCCGTCCTGCGCCTTGTGGACGATGGCTTGCTCAATCTGGACTATCCCATTCATGACTACCTGCCCGAACTGACCCTCGGCGATCCGGCGCGAACTCAGCGCCTGACCGGCCGACATCTGCTCGGCCATCGCAGCGGGCTCCCGCGGATCGGGTATTACAACCGCCGACTTCAGACCCGAGGACAGTTCGAGTACGCAACCTTTGTGCGTGAACCGGGCCAAAGATTCGACCCTTCGAGCCTCGACTATCTGATCCTGGGCAGAGTCGTGGAGGCCCTGTCCGGGCAGCGGTACTCGGCCCACGTGTCGGAGCACGTCCTCTCGCCGGCTGGCATGCAGCCCCTGAGATCTCTCGCCGGAACCGCTCGGGGCGAGAGACTCGTGGACGGGCACAGCTACCTGTTCGGACGGCCGTTGGCGACCCGAGCCCAGGTCTTTGCCGACGGCATGGTGCCGGCCACGCACATCTCCACCAGCGCCGTGGACCTGGGAGGTTTCCTTTCCTTGCTACTTGATCAGGGGCGAGTAGAGGGCCAGCCGTTGCTGTCGACCGCGAGCGTGGATGCCCTAATACCCGGTGGCGGCGATCACACCGACAACGGGCCTGTGGACGGAGTCGCCGGAAGATGGAAGCCGGTCCGCGGCGCCGAAGAACCAGCCTGGTATAGGGAGGGTGTGAGTCCAGGATTCCACGCCGTTGTCGCCCTGGTTCCTCAGCAGGATCTGGGCATCGTCATCCTCGCGAGTCGAGCGGGTGGGCCGGGACCCAGCGCGGCGTTGGCACTCTTGTCGGGTGTGGTCGATCACGCGGCGGGTCAGTCCCCGCGACCCTACTTCCCGTGGGAGCGCGTTCTGCACATCGCGCTCTTCGGGCTGGTAGTCGCGTCGATCCTGCGCACGTTCCTCTGGTATCGACGATGGAAGGTGATGGGACGACCCACAGCCACAGCCCACACCCCAATCATCATCGGGTTGCTGGCTGGAGAGGTGGTCCTATCCGCCGCGCTGCCGTTGGGGGTCATCCTCGGCGCCGCGAAGATGTCGATCGGGGCGTTGCTCCATCTCTACCCCGACCTGGGTGTGGCAGTCATCATCTTCCCCATCAGCGTCATTCCGGCGGCGGTTTGGAGAACGCTCGTCCACTCCGAGAGGTGGCGACGGGGGCCCAACCCGGCGGCGTCCCAGGGTTAAGGCCCGTTCCGGGTCTAGTTGTCACCGCGAATCACAACCGCGACATTCGTCGCCCCTTGTTTTGATGGTCCGAAAAAGAGGCCCGGCCCGATTCACCAAGAGTGACCGTGAACCTGGATGAGATCTAGGCAGTCATCGACAGCGCAAAGTCGCGAGGTACGGGTCCGCTCCAGAAGTATATCCGTGGCAGAATGCCGAAGGCCTCTCCGCAAGAGGTAGACGATGCAGCCGAAGTCGCGCTGGAAATTATCAAGACGGTCCCGGTTTTTCTCGCAATGGCAGTGCAGGAGGCCGACGACCGTAAGCTGACCGCGGTCGTACAGCCGGTGCTCGATCGGGCGGTTCGGTATTTCCTTCATCCCATCGACATCCTGCCGGAAATGACCCTGGGGCTCGCTGGACTCCTGGACGATACCTACTTGGTGCTACGCACTATGCAGGTGCTCGAAGAGGGTCCTGAACCGTTCGTGAAATGGGATTTTGAGCATCCGACGACGTTCATACGTAAGCTGCTCGGTGAGCGAATTAGCCAGCAACTCGATGCCCTCTCGGCCATCGCTTTCGAAGCGAGTTGCGGGTACGCCGAGGCAGTTGTGGCACAAGGAACCGTTCGACGCCTGAGTACTACTCCATAACCACGGTGCCGTCCGACGTCACACGGGCCGCACGGCCATCGACTAGGCGGTCGAAATTTTCTCTGGAGAGGGCCACCAGCGGAGGAGCCTTTCCATACAGCTCGTCAGCTACGATGGCCGTAAGTGCAAGAAAGGAGTCGGTCCCGACGGTCACCAATGCTGCGGGCGCCGTACCCGCTCGGATGGCCTCCAAGAGCACGGCCGTGGTGGTACTGGAGCCCCGCGTACCCGGAATGGCGAGGATGCGGCCAGCCGCGTTCTTCCCGGAGAGCGGGTGACGGCGGTCGATCACCTCCCCCGTGCTGGAGTCGTACCCTCCCCAAAAGCTCAGGGGCTCGTCGGACACCAATAGGTTGCCGGCGGCGTCACCTGGAATCAGCGGGCGGCCAGCCAGGACAATCTCATCCTCCGATGTCATCAGTCGCCCCAGAGGGTGTGGTCACGAACCACGGATCCGACCACAGCCGACTCCACGCAGTCCTGAGTGGATCCGTAGGCCATCGTCCGATCGAGAAGCCCCGGAGTGTAGTAGGCGTACTTGGCCGAGTTGGTCATCAGGACTTGGATCTGCTCTGGCAACATCGGGGTGGTCAGGATGCACGTGTCGACGGTCACCTCGCCGCCAAAGTCCTCGAGCGGGCCGAGGAGTCCCGCTTCCTGGGCGATGAGCTTCACGCCCCTGCCTGTCGTCACGAGAAAGCGCACGTCGGGATGTCGGCGCCTCCCTTCCAGAAGCGGAGCGAGTACCTTGAACTCGTCCAACGAAAAGTGAGGGGAGCCCAGAACGACCATATCCAGCCGATCACCCTCCGATGTGGAAAGCTGGTCGCGGGCGGCTCGGAGGTCGTCCATTCCGACGTCTAGGACCTGTTCGGGTTCTTTCCCCTGGAGGGCGGCCTCCAGTGTGGGGGCCTCGGGCGTGACGCCCACCCAGTGGAACAGTGCGACTGCTCCAGATGACGCCGTGGCGGCACCGAAGGCCTTGAGCTGATCCTCCGTCGGCTGGACGTGCAGTCCCTCCAACACCGCGATCCGATCAGCCGCCACCTTGCCCACGAGATGCCCCACCACGGGATACAGCTCGTCGGCCGCCAGCAGAGCGGTGGGGATGTCGTGGAAGCGGAACAGCACCTGTCCCGCCCGGTTCTCGGTCAGGTGGAGTCCGATTTCGGGTACACGGCCCGTGATGGCGGCGCAGATGTCCAGAAGGTCCGGATAGCGCTCCGTGCGGGCCCCCAACACCGAGTTGGCAAATACGATGGCGCTCGACTCACCCCAGGCGATCTGGTCTCCGAAGGCGGGTCGGGCCTCCGTCTGGTAAGGGGCGCAGGTCCAGGACGGGATACACCCCATGCTCTGGTAGGCAACCATTTGGCGACGCGCCTTCTCGGCCCACTCGGGAGGCACCGCCCAGTCCTTCCAACTGTGAGGGTCTACGCCGGCCACGTTCAGCGTGGACGGGACGGCGACCTTGGCACCCAAGCTGGCGAGCCGCTCGGCGTACTCGAGCGTGGCGTCGCCCATATAGAGCGAGCTGTCGATATGCGCGGCAACCACCGGGATGAGCCGCTCGGCTTCCTGCACCTCTGCCATGCGGACCAGAATGGACATGGCCATGCGAGCGCCTTCACCCTGTCCGCCCTCCAACAGGGATCGATCGGACGCCTTAAGTTCGAGTGTCATGCGACCAGACTAGATGGCTCCCGTGATGCCGGGCAACCTTTGCCGTACGGACGACGACACACCGACAGGGCGATCTTGCGAGAGAAGCCGCCGAGCCGACCTAATCCTCCTGAATTCCAATCCGCTGGACGATGTCGCGAATGTGGCCGACCGCGAGGGCGTGATGGTGCGTGGCCGGTGACTCGCCGACAGCTACATCCAAGGCCAGCTGGACGAGATCGCGCAGAGGTTCGCGACGGACTAAGGACGCCGGGTCGGACCCTGCATAGGACCAGGCTCATTCGTGATCAAGCCACTTCGTGCACCTGTTCTATGCCGGCGCTGACCAACCTCCACTGAAGTCGTATCTAATCTAGGATGGGCATCGGCACGAGGCCGGATTCGCGGATTTCAGCGGTGACCTGGCCCCGACCTTCGGCGGCTCGCCGGAGCACGACATGCCACCCGGCCGACGACGTTCCGGGGGCTTCCCCGAACGGTCAATCACGTTCGCGTCGGCTCCCGCCCTAGTACCGCCAGCTCGTCAGGTCCTCTCCCGGGGGCGATCCGTCACGCAGAAGCTCGAGGATCCGAGGCACATACATCGTGTTGTAGCGCAGCCTCGAGATGTGGTTTCCGTTCTCTTGGTCGCCATTCCAGCAGTGCTCGGCCCGGTCCCCGTAGTCCACCTCGCCCCCGTAGTACGGGTTGGCGGTGCCCTCGAGGAAATCCTCGGTGAGATAAACGGCGTTGTTCAGGTAGTAGTTGTCCATGTCGCCCACATAGATGTGGACCTTCCCTTCGAGCTTCGGCCCCAGCGTGGCCCAGTCCCGTTCCATGATGTACCTGAGATCGAAGTTCTCTCTCCAATACTCGGCCACGATAGGATCGATGACGCCGGTACGCTTGTCCCAGATCGGTGCCGGGTATCCGTCTTCGGCCATCGGCGAATAGACGGCCTGCCAGATATCCCACTGCTGCCCCGAGCGACCCCGCGTCGCCAGCGCCAACTCCACGTGGTTGTCGTCCTTTACGGATCTGTCTACCACGCCCAACCAGTTGCGACGTCCGGCCCGCTCGGTCCTCTTGAAGGGGCCGTCCATGAAGTAGGCGTTCTCGTCCTCATAGAGGTCGATGAGGGTGAACGCCCGGAAGTCGATGGGATCGGGGCAGGCCGCGAAGGCGCCACCGTACTCGTCGGGGTACATGACCTGAACCGCCAGTGCTTCCCATCCACCGGTCGAGCCTCCATACGTGGAGCGAGACCAACCTTCGCCGATTCCGCGGAAGCGCTCTTCGATGTACGGAATGAGCTCGTAGGTGATGGCGTCCCCATACGGACCAATGTTTGCAGAGTTCACCGCGTAGGAGTCGTCGTAGTAGGGGTTCGCATGCTGCACCGAGATGATGATCATCCGGGGAAAGTAAGGCCCGATCCACCTCTGATAGAAATCATAGGCTTCCTGCTGCTGGGTGCGGTTGTAGCCATCCACGCCGAAACGGGCGCTGAAGGTCGGCTCCAGATCCGGATCGGGCGGCTCCGTACGGAAACCACCGAAGTCGGCCGGGAAGTGGCCGTGGAAGACGACGAGGGGATAGCGCGCCTCCGGATGCTCCTTGAAGCCCTCGGGGAGCAGCACATTTGCGCCGAGATGCATGGGCCGTCCCCAGAAATCGGTGAGCAGATCACTCTGGATCCGCACGTGCTTCACGTAGTCGGTGTCCTCTGCCCCCGCGATGGGTGGAATCTCCTGGTCGAGTTCAATGGCGAGGTGCTCCCCGGAAGACGGATCCACCGTGACCCAACGGGGCGTGCTGTACAGGTTGCCGGGAGCGCGTTGCCACTGCTGTCCTTCACCTCGGTCCATGGGCAGCTTGACGGTCTTGCCGCTGGCCAGGTTGAAGATCTCGTATTTGTGGAGGACCGCCTGCACCCAATACTCGCCCGCGGGCATGTCAGACAGGCTCTCGATCGGGAACCCGAACACTCCCGAATCAATGACCGCTTCACCCCCGGGGGTCAGGCCATTCACGTCGACGCCGAGCACCATCGGGCCGGTGGGGCCGGAATTCACCTGAAACCGAGGCTCCGAAGCTTCGTTCGTGCTGAGGATCAGGATGACCCGCCCGTCGAGTGGTTCGGAGCCCAACGACTCCGCAAACGAGACACCGAACGTGGTGGACCCTCCGCCGGAGCAGGCGGTGAGTATCAGGAGCGCACAAAACGGAACGGCGGCGGGCACTGCGAACCAGCGTCGATCGGACATCTCACCTCTAATTTGTGGGCCGGTCGTTTCGGTGCGACATCCGGCCGGGTTGTTGGTGTCTTCTACCCCCCCACCACCCTCGCATGTGTGATCACGTCGCCCTCGGCGACCAAGTCCGCGGTGTCCATTCCCCTCACCACCTCGCCGAATATCGTGTAGTTGTGGTCGAGCCGGAGGTTGTCAATGAGGTTGATGAACATCTGACCGTCCGCCGTATCCCTGCCGCGGGTCGAGGTGCCGACGGTGCCACGCCAGTGAGACCGCATCCCCAACTCGTCCCTCGCGTAGGCAGCGTCACCGTGGAACTCGTTCGCGCCCGGACTACCTCCCTGCAGCACGAAGTTCGTGACGACGCGATGATACGTGAGCCCATCCAGCTCACCGGCTCGGGCGAGGCGCACAAAACGGGCCGTATGCGTTGGGGCATTGCGTCCCAGAATCTGGATCTCGATCTCACCGCCCCGGGCCATCTCCAGCACCACCCGAGTCTCATCCAAGGCATCGACTTCTTCGGGAGAAGGAACGGGTGTGCGGACCACAGGGTTGGGCCGGGCCTCCCGGTCTTCGCCGGTCCATTGGCCCAGGATCTCGGCCACGCGCTCGGCGAGCACCGGATCATAGTCGGTGAGGTAAGGCTCCAGGTCACCCACCCGGCCTTCACCGCCAAGCTCAGCCACCCGGTTTAGTATGGCCATCCGAGGATCACGCGCCGTCTGCCGTCGCCCCTGAGACGTCGTCGACAGCGCACCGAGTAGTGCGTCCACGGCATCCGGATTGGGGGAACCCTCCAGCAGTCGGGCCGCTGTCATGAGGAGCAACCCGTCCGATTGATCCAACTGGGCGATCAGGACCCCGTCTGCTCTCCGGCCCCGCATGGTCGCGAGCCCCTGGATGGCCGCAGTGCGGACATTCGGGACAGCGTCGGCGGCTAGTGTCTCAAGCACTCCGCTGTCATTGACTACAGCGGCGGTCCTCGCCGCATAAGCCCGCGCGAATGGGCTGGCGTGCTTCGCGAAGGCGCCGAGGAGTACCCTAGCGCGGTCCGGGGACACCGAAGCCAAAGAGACCAACGCGTGCGCCGACCGATGCCAGTTGGCGGCGCCGGAGGTCTCGTGCCCCGCGGTGATCCCGGAGAGAAGCTCAATCTGCCCATCACGATCCGCACACATCTGCGCCAACAGATCCAATCCCGCTATCGCTACATGGAGATCGGGATCGACTGCGGCAGAGAAAAGGCTCGGGCACTCAGCGTTACCCGGAGAACGGGCAGCAAGCGCCCGAACGGCTTCCACGCGAACCCGCGGCGAAGCGTCATCCAGACCCTGCACCAGAAACTCCGGACCTACCTCAGAGGCAGCCTCACGTCCCGCGATCGTCACGGCGATCCGCCGCACGTCAGGGTCGTCGTCTTCTAGGGCCGCCTCGAGAGCAGCAGCCGACGGGTTGCCGTGCCAAGAGAGCGCCAACATGGCCGTGCGACGTACGCGCGCCGCGCCGTCCGAGTCGGCCGCCCCGGAACGTCCGTACACCGCCAGTTCCTCGAGCCGATCCACAGTGGTGTCCGAGAGCCCCCCGGAGCCTAGCCCGCGAGATTGGGACTCGAGGCCGAGCACGGCCCCCGTGAGCGTCGGCAAGCCGGGCTCTTGGGTGAGCTGCGCCAGCATCTGCTCAGCAGCGGACGCTCGATCGGCCGCGCGATACTGTATCCGTCCCAGAGTCCGTCCCACCACACCACGCACGGAAGGGTCCGACTCGTTGGCGAGATGCGCGAAGAGCAGATCGGCCACCCCATCTCCGTCGGTACCGAAAACGGCCTGGCCGAGTGCGTTCACCGCCTCGGCCCTGACGCCCGCGTCGGAGGACGCGAGGAGAGGCGCGATCAGGCCGATGCTCTGCGGCTGCTCAAGGCGCCCCACGGAACGCACCGCCAGCCGTTGGATATCGGTGTTCGTCGAGGCCAGACCCTGCTTGAGCGGCTCGAGTCCGTCGGGGCCGGCGGCCCTGGCGTCCTCGGCATCGATGATCGCCGCTCTCAAGGCGACCTGAGACCTGTCTCCACACCCCACGAGCGAGAGCGTGCCCGCCACAAGGAGTGATGCAATCCAAAGGCTGCCCGGGGTCCTCACAGGCCCAACAACCCAACGGCGTTCCCAGATTGCACCCGAGCCTCGTCTTCGGGAGACAGCCCGAGCTGGGAGATCGCAGACTTCATCTTCTCTAGACTACCGATCATGTGCGGGTAGTCGCTTCCCGCGATCACGTGATCGGCTCCGGCAAAGTCCAGCGCCAGCTTCAGACAGGCGGGGTCGAAATTCACAGTGTCGAAGTAGAATTCGCGAAGGTATTCGGTGGGATGACGGGAAATGTTCACGCGGCAACGCGGGAACGCCTCGAAGCCACGATCCAGCCGTTCGGCGAGAAACGGAATCGCGCCCCCGGTATGACAGAGAGCCCACCGAATTCCGGGAAAACGCTCCGGAATGCCCGCATAGATCAAGTGTGCCGTGGCCAAGGTGGTATCCATCAAGAAGCCCACTAGGGGCATCAGCATGAACTCTTCCATGGCCTCGACCCCGACCGGATAGGTTGGGTGGATATAGATCAGGGCTCCAGCGTCGTTCGCCCTCTCGTACAGAGGCCAAAAACGCTCATCGGCCAAAGGTACACCACTCGCGTTGCTGAAGAGCATGACACCTGGAAATCCCAGCTCGCCGACTACGCGGTCGAACTCTTGGGCAGCAGCAGCCGGGTTGTTCAAGGGCAGGTGCCCAAGAGGTGTGAAACGATCGGGATGGCGATCCCGGGCGTTCGCCAGACCGTCGTTGATGATCATAGCCAACTCTGCAGCCCGCTCTGGAGACTCGATACTCGTCCCAGGGGCCGTGAAGGTGATCACCTGACGGCCGACGCCAGCCTCATCTAAAACATTCTTCCTGAAATCGATGTCGCGATGGCCGGGAACGATGACGTTGTAGTCACCCGGCGAATGAAGAACCGGATTACCCTCTTCGTCCTCGGTGATGCGGAAGTTGCTCGGCCCTGAACGGATGGCATCGAGGAACTCCGGCGGGAAGAAATGATTGTGAAAGTCGATGATCATGCAGCGGTCTCAGGAAGAATGCGGTCAGGTTTGGCCCAGAAACGGTACACGGGGTAGCCGACGGCCACCATACCGAGGCCGAGAGCGCTCTCGACCGGGTCGTTGATGACTTGGTTCAAGACGATGGCAAAGGCGGCGATCGCAAACAACGCCGGCGCCCAAGGATAACCCCAGGCGGAGTAATCCCGAGTGACCCCTGGACGGCGGCGGAGTATGAAGAGCCCGATGGCCATAAGGCCGAAGAAGATCCACTCGGTGTAGACTACGCGAGTGAAGAGCGCGCGGTAGGTGCCTGTCCCCACCAGTACAGAGGCCCAAAGGGCTTGAAGCACGATGGCGCGGTGGGGCGTGTGGTATCGTGGGTGCAGCTCAGCGACCCACTTAAACAGCATCCCGTCCCGCGCCATGGCATAGTACACGCGCGGCCCGGACAGAACGATTCCAGCCAGGGCACCGAACGCCGAGAACATGACCAGTCCGGTCATCGCTACGCCGCCGGCATACCCGAACACCATTTCGGCGGCATCAGCCGCAACACGGTCGGAGGCAATCACGGTTTCCAGCGGGAGCACGTAGAAATAGACCGCGTTGAGAGCTACGTAACACACGGTCACAGTGGCCACACCCCAGGCCAGCGCGCTGGGGATGGTCTTGGTCGGATCGACCGTCTCCTCGGCGTTGTACGTCACCATGTGCCAGCCGCCGAATGCGAATAGCCCCGCCACGAGCGCCATAAGGAAGTCAGAGAAGGTGCCGCCGCCCAGGAGCCCGCCACCGGACGCTGCGGTCTCCCCGGCAAGGTCAGCCGCTCCAGCGAGACCCGCGGCCCCAGCCACAACCGGCGACTCGCCCAGCGAAAAACCCAACGCCACGATCAGGACGATGGCCAACACCTTGATCAACGTGAACGCGGCCTGCAGGTCACTTCCCTGCTTGACCCCGAAGTAGTTGACCGCCGAGATCGCGAGGATCGTCGAGATCGCCACGGCTCGGGTGCCGACCGGACCCAACTCCACCAGGAAGCCTACGTAAAACGCAAACACCATCCCGATCGCCGCAATGATGCCGGAGTGCATGGTCCAGAACATGGCCCAGCCCCACAAGAACCCCAGCCAGCCGCCGAACGACTCCCGAAGGAAAGCATACACCCCACCGCTCTCGGGAAAGGTCGAGGCGAGCTCGGCCGTGACCAGTGCACCGATGAGCGTGAGCCCGCCCGCCACCAACCACACGAGGGCTGCACCGGTAAGAGATGGTACCTGCCCGGTGACCTCCGAGGGCTGCACGAAGATCGCCGTGCCGATGATCGTTCCCACGACCATGGCGGTGGCGTGAGGAAGCCGGATAGCACGAGCCAGTCCGACCTTGTGGTCCTCGCTCATAAGGGCGCCCTAGATAATCTCCGTATCTACGTTGGTCTCACCCTCCGAGCGCGCAATGATTGCCGCGCCGCATGAGTCGCCGAACACGTTGACCGCCGTGCGATACATGTCGAGCGGTCGGTCGATCGCGAGCATCGAGCCGACGATCGCGTTCACCTCCGGCCCCTCCAGGCCGATCTGACCGAGCACGATAAAGATGATCACGAGTCCGGCGGAGGGCACCGCAGCCGCGCCGATCGATGCGGCCAGCGCGGTGAGGACGACGACGGCCTGCGTGGCGAGAGAGAGGTCAAACCCCAGCACCTGGGCGATGAAGAGCGCCCCGATGCACTCGAAGACTGCGGTACCGTCCATGTTGACGGTCGCGCCCATCGGGAGCACGAATGAGGTGATCTTGTTCGAGACGCCGACTTTCTCCTCGACGGCCCTCATCGTGACGGGCAGGGTGGCGCCCGACGAGCTGGTCGAGAAAGCGACCAAGAGCGGCTCCCGCATATTCGCGAAATGGATCCGCGGCTTGATCCGTCCGAGAAAGATGAGGAGCAGCGGGAGCGTGACGAAGAAATGGATCGAGACGCCGGAGAAGATGGTGATCGCGTAGAGGGCAAGCGGCCGAAACGCATCGAATCCGGTGGTCCCCACCATCCTCGTGATGAGCGCGAAGACGCCGATGGGAAGGAACTTGATGATGCCTGACGTGAGGACCATCATCGCGTGGAAGAGCGCGTCAAAGGTGTCCGTGAGGACTGTGCGGGCTTTCCCCGGCAGAGTCGCGATCGAGGCGCCGAAGACGATGCAGAAGAAGATGATCGCCAGCATGTCGCCGGCCGACGTCGCCTGAACGACGTTCTCCGGGACGACGTCGAGCAGTAGTTCGACCGCGGAATCGGGCGTCTGCAGGTCCGGCAACTCTCCGGCCACGACGTCGACCATGTTCGCGCCCACTCCCGGCCGGATCAGGTTGACCATCATGAGCCCCACCATCGCCGCCAGAAAGCTCGACAAGACGTAGTAGCCGAGTGTCTTGCTGAAGAGCCGCCCGAGCGCGCGACCACCACCAACCGATGCCACCCCCGAGATGATCGACGTGAGCACCAGCGGCACGATAACCATCCGCAGGAGCCTCATGAAGAGGTCGCCGATCCAGCCGATCTGATCGGCCGCCGGCGCGCCGAAGATGGTTCCGGTCAGAGCGCCGAGCCCCATCGCGACCAGCACCTGCCAGTGAAGTTGGCGGTACCAGGGTAGGTCCGGATTGTGCTCCATGGTGGTCGACCTTTTAGGTTCGGGGGGTCCCTGGGACCGGTGGGCCGCAAGAATAGGCGGCTCTCACTCCGCCTGCAACTCACCTATCCGGGTAGGTAGGCACATATATCCGTTCTTCACAGAATGCTGAGAGACTCTGAAGCTCGCCGAAGATAGACGGTGGGAAGGACTCCCGACAGCTAGCCGGACAGCCGGGTCAGCGCCTCCTTGGCGCGAGCCATCTCGTCCTCAATGAGCAATCCCTCATCGGCCCCATCCAGCAGCCTGAGGAATCGTTCATACGCCCGGAGAGCCCCCGTTGTCTCGTTGACACGCTCCAACGCGCGCCCCAGTTCATAGTGTCGGAGCACTTCATAGTGGAGGTCCGGCCACAGCACGTCGCGAAGCAATCGACGTCCCTCTTGGGCGGCGGGACCCCAGGAGGCCATGGCAGCGACCAATCTGAAAGAGATGGCAGCGCCGGCCCCCAAGGCCCCCAGATGGTCGTTGGGAGCAGTGTTCACACCTGATTCGGTCCAGCGCCCGGCCTCGGTCAGCCCGTTCCGCATCCGCTCGATCGCGGCTGATGTGTCGCCGGCAAGGAGGAGCGCCCACCCTGCCGCCGCGCCAACCAATCCGGAAGCCACCGGGATCTGCCCTTCGGGCACTTCCTCGAGTCGTACTTCGGCTAGGGCTGATTCACCTGAAGCAACGTCTCCAGAGGCAAAGTGTGCCAACGCGAGGAGCAGGTCGATGTCCCAACGGCCCAATGAGTCTGAGTCCTCGCGGCGATCGAGACCACGTGAGATCGCGGCCGGATCGATGAACCCTGCCACGGCAGGAGCGTGCGTGAGGTGATCTCTAATCACTGAAGTCGGCACCACGTCGAGTCGGGCCGTGTCCTCCGCGGCGTCTATCCGGCCGGTCGCGGTGAGCAGCATCGTGCGGATCCTCCAGAGCGCCACCTTACGCTCGGCCGGCACGAGCCTGATCACCTTGTCGAGCCCATCCGTGTAGTCGGATGGACCACCGGCATCGACCCTAAACGCACCGACCGTATAGGTGAACGCCGAACCCACGTCCACCATGAGTTCGCGAGCTACATCCGCTCGGGCCTCGGGATCGTCCCACAGCGCTGTTCCGGCGCGTCTGAGCTCCACAGCCCGTCGTAACCCAGTGACTTCCGCCATGCCCAAATAGCGCTCGAACCGATCCCGATCCCCGAACTGAAGCGTAACTTCGATAGGATGGATAAGGCCAGCCGTCATCGTGGAGTCCACGGCTAGCAGACGCTCCACTGGCTCGACCAGCTCCTCGAGTCCGAGGCCGTAGAGTGGGCGCTGGTGAAAACCGATCTCCGCCATCAGGTGGAGCGCCTCTAGGTCGTCCGGATAGGCCTCGAGAAATGCCTGGAGTGAATCAACAGCTGTCCGGTCCCCGATATCCTGCCCCGCCCTCCAACGGGCCGCGACCAACCGCCGACGCCGTTCGGGAAGTCGATCCGGGAGTCTCTGAGCCGCCTCGACGTTGAGGCCCGCGTTCTCAGTGAAGACACCGTCTGCCCACCCATAGGTGTCAGCGAGCCGGGCATAGCTGAGCGCAAAGGTGTTGTCCGCCGAGACGGCCCGGCTGAATGACGCTGCCGCAGCCCGCCACTGACCCCGCCGGAAGAGCGCCTCACCCCGGAGGTAGTGCTTCATCGCCTCCGAGTCGTCCGTGGTGACGCCCCCGATATCTGACACAGGAGCCGCCTCACGGGACCGCCAAACGCGCCGGACCAGGTCGTCCGTCAGTGCGTCCACGAGGCTGGGCAGGTCGTCGGCTCGCCCTTCGGCGTGAGCCTCGGCGATCTGCCAGCCATCGACCCGACGAAGACTGGCCGATACTTCGAGCTGGGCCCCCCGAGCGACCACACTCCCGGTCAGCACAGACGCGGAGCCCCGCCCCAGCGCAAGGATCGCCGGAAGATCCTCGTCCGTGGGTCGTCCGGCCTCCCGGAAGCGCCGCGCCATGATGCGGGCGTTGGGAGTGTTCATGACGCCGGTGCCCTCCAGCGCTATGGCGAGCAGGTCGGGCATACCCTCGGCCAAGTGGTTGGCGCCCTCGCCTGCTACCGTGAACGGCAGCACGGCGACCACCTCTGCTCCGCTGGAGACCATTCCGTCACTCGGCTTGAGTCCCCAAAGAGCTAGTCCGAGGAGAGCTAGGCCCACCGCAAGGGCGTCCGCATAGCGGCTGACTCGCAGAGATCCTTCCCATCCTTCGGCGAGCGAAGCCACGCGCCGGGGGCCCTGGTCCGTCCACACGAACGTCCAACTAAGGATCAGTGCGATCGGAAGGCCAAAACGGAGGACCACGGCCACCGAGCCGAGCAGCACGAGCGGCAACTGGAACAGCACGCTCACTAGGTCACCCACCTGATATGCCGCGAAGGCGGCCACCACGTAGACCAAGGCTACGCGCGTGACTCCCCTCCGGTGCGCCTCGAGGAAGAGGGCGGGAACTCGTGACCTAGTGGGTTCCTCCATCCCTCAAAGGTAACGACACTTCTCGCGGCGCTTCGAACCTCACCGCATGTTGTCGAGTCGCCCCGGCCCCCATCTCTCTAGGAGAGCGCGTGAGCCCAGCTACGCTTGCAGTACTGGCCGGTCTGGCCCCCGGTGCTTGGCGGGAACCGCTATCGGGTCACACCTAGCCACCGGGAGCGACAACGAACCGCGGGACCGAGAGCGTCACCCGTTCAGGCACTTCCTCTCCTCGCATGAACGCAAGCACGATCTCACTGATCACGGGCTCCTGCATATAGACGTTGTGTCCGCCATTCTCCACGATGGTCCCGTCGTCCGCCTCGAATTCGTAGGGCTCGAACGTGATGACTGGCGGCGAAGCTTCGGGTCCGGCGCAGGATGACAGTACCACGATGGTAGCAACACCTGTGACGGCGTGGATTCGGGCTCCGATCTTCATCTCGGACCATCGCTTTCTGTTCTTGATTGCACCAGGCTAGTCACGATGGAGGATCCCCCCTTTATGCGTGAACAAGTTCGGCTCCGCCGAAAGGGGCTTTCACGCTATTATTTCGCGAGTTGGCGATTGCCGCGGCGGCCGGAATAAGGCAGACCGGGCTTACCAATGTGGGCTCTAACCTCGGCCTCGGCGGAAAACGGCTCACCCGCTGAAGCCTCGAATCGGCCCTGAAGATCGAAAGCGTCTGATTCCAGCGGGATGGACATGTAGTTGAAGCGGTTCTGCACGAACGGCGTCACGTAACTACGCGCGAACTCGAAGACACCTAGTTCGTCGTACTGTACCAGATGGACCATCTCGTGGAACACCACCGAATGAGACGGAGGCCACGGCACCTGATCGTCACTCACCAAAATGACGTCCCCGAACGTAATCGCCGCCCAGACGCTGAAGTCCAAAGGGATGGACTGTCCGGATTCCTCGAACTCCCGGTAGAACGGAGGATTCTCGATCACGGGGACCCTACGAATCCGGGCCCGGTCCAAGGTCTCGTCACGGAAAAAGCCGCGTAGAGCCGCCGTGGTAGTATCCGGTAGGGCCTCCGCGTAGTGACGGTGTAGGTCACGCTGGTTCGAGATCCAGTTCCCGGCGTTGTCCGCAAGGAACGAAACCAACTCCTGCATATTCAGACGCTTAGGGTCCGTCAACGAACTATCCCCGGGTCATACGGTGAAGCAGGGTGCTACCTGAAGCCGAACCTAAAAGGTACCGCCTTCCGCGACCCGGACTCAAGCGCCCCGATTACGAGTTGCTCAGTCCTTTACACGACTCACTCGGTCCTCAAAGCCACGACGGGATCGACACGAGCCGCCCTTCCTCTCCCCTTTAGACGTCCAGGTTCTTCACGTACTTGGCGTTCTTCTCGATGAACTGACGCCTCGGTTCCACTTCGTCGCCCATGAGACGGCTGAAGATCGAATCGGCCTCGGCGGCACTATCTACAGTCACCTGGTAGATGGTCCGGGCGTCCGGGTCCATCGTCGTTTTCCAAAGCTGATCCGGGTTCATTTCTCCGAGACCCTTGTAGCGCTGGGTCGAGATTCCCCGAGATGCATCACTACCGTCTTTGCCGTTCGAGAGGCGCCTGGTGTAGTCCTCACGCTCATCTTCGGAGTAGGCGTAGAACTCCTTCTTGCCCTTGGAGACCCGGTAGAGGGGCGGCTGAGCGATGAAGATGTAGCCCGCCTCAATGAGGTCGCGCATCTGACGGAAGAAGAACGTGAGTAAGAGCGTGCGGATGTGCGCCCCATCCACATCGGCATCGGTCATAATGATGATCTTGTGATAGCGCGCCTTCTCGATATCGAAGTCCTCACGGATGCCGGCCCCGATAGCCGTGATCATGGCCCGGATCTCTTCGTTCGAGAGGATCTTGTCGATCCTGGCCCGCTCCACGTTGAGGATCTTTCCCTTGAGAGGGAGAATCGCCTGGAATGAACGATCTCTCCCCTGCTTGGCACTACCACCTGCACTGTCACCCTCAACCAGGTAGATCTCGCACAAGCTTGGATCGGAGATGGAGCAGTCGGCCAGCTTGCCAGGCAACACGCCGCCCTCGAGGGCGCTCTTCTTCCGAGCCAGATCCCTCGCCTTGCGGGCCGCTTCGCGAGCCCTCGCCGCAGAGAGCGATTTCTCGATGATGCTCCTGGCGGCCTTGGGGTTCTCGTCCAAGAAGATGGCGAGATGCTCATTGATGGCCGCCTCGACGGCTCCACGCACTTCGCTGTTGCCCAGCTTGGTCTTGGTCTGCCCCTCGAACTGGGGCTCCATGACCTTGACGCTCAGGATGCAGGTGAGGCCTTCTCGGACGTCGTCTCCCGAAAGGCTTTCGTCCGCTTTCTTGAAGAGGCCGCTCCGCCGCGCGTAGTCGTTGATGGTCCGCGTCAAAGCGGCCTTCAGCCCGGTGAGGTGCGCGCCACCCTCATGCGTATTGATGTTGTTGACGAAGGTATGCGTGTTCTCGCTGAAGCCGTCGTCGTACTGCATCGCAACCTCGATGTCCGCTTCCTCGCGGCTAGCCTCGAAGTAGAAGACCTCAGGGTGGAGCGGCTGTCTCGCGCCGCGGACGTACTCAACGAACGACGCCAAGCCACCCTCGTATTGGTGCTTCTCTACGGTCCCGGTGCGATCGTCTGTGATCGTGATGGACAGGCCTTTGTTCAGGAACGCCATCTCACGCAGCCGGTTGTTCAGCGTGTCGAAGCTGTACTCGAGTTCTGTGAAGATGCCCGGGTCAGGCTTGAACGTGACAGTCGTGCCACTCCCCTTCGCCTTTCCGACCTCCTCGAGCTCCTTTTCTTTGATGCCGCACGCATATCGCTGGTGATACTTGTGCCCATCACGAACCACCTCAACTTCGAGCCACTCCGACAGCGCGTTCACCACGCTGACGCCCACGCCGTGCAGACCACCGGACACCTTGTAGCTGTCCTTGTCGAATTTTCCGCCGGCGTGAAGGATCGTCATGGCGAGTTCCACGCCCGGCACACCCTCTTCGGGATGGATGTCGACGGGAATGCCACGGCCATCGTCCGTTACACGGATGGAGCCGTCCTTGCGGATAGTGACCGCCACCTCTGTGCAGTGGCCGGCCATGGCCTCGTCGATGGAGTTGTCCACCACCTCGTAGACGAGATGATGCAAACCCCTGGCCGACGTGGACCCGATATACATCCCCGGACGCTTGCGTACCGCCTCCAACCCCTTCAGGACAGTGATCTGCTCGGCTGTGTAATCGCCGTTCTGCGTCTTCTTCTCTTCCGCCATCTACCGCTCGCTAGTTATTGGTGTCGGTGGGTTTGACCCGTCCCCCTCCATCAGCGTAAGAACGATCCGCTCAATCGCTCCATCCTGCTCCAACCGTTCGTTCACATGCTCGAGTAGTGCCGCCTTCATGAAGTCCAATTCCATGAGCCAAGCACTGCTCCGTACCTCGACAAAGAGTGTCGACGCGACCACCACTTTTGCGTTCGTGACACTCGCAATCTTCTCGCCGACCGCATCGGCCCAAGCGTCGAGGGCACCGACGCGTCGAAGTTGTTTGTCGACTCCACGCTGTTTCAGCACGGAGCCGAGCAGATCACCAACTCGTGTCGGTCCACCGCCTCTCATGCGCAAATCCGCCCCTCACGAATGTCCCATCGCGAGAGTCCGTCCCCCTGACGGGGCACATCGCTCTCCTTCGGTGCCGTGAGGATGACCTGGCCGAAGCGGTCGCTGTCCATCAGGCCGACCACTCGATCCCGCCGTTCTTCGTCGAGTTCCGCAAACGCATCGTCTAGGAGCAGAATAGGTTCCGTGCCCCGAGCCCGACGAATGCAGTCGCCCTCCACGAGACGCAGGGCCAATGCGGCAGTACGTCTTTGTCCCCCAGAGCCGAATTCGCGCACCTGTTTGGGGTGGGGACGTTCCGTGAGCTGCAAGGTCAGTTCGTCCTTGTGAGGCCCGACGCCTGTGTTCCGAAAGCGCAGGTCTCGCGCCCAGCCGGCTTCCAATGCCTCGCGATAGGCCTGGTCGACTCCCGCTTCGTCCCAAGATTCGACCGCTACGTTTGGCACGTATTCCATCGAGGCGGACGGTCCTCCACTCACTGCCTCGTAGTATCCCCGAAACGCCGCGCCCCACTCGGTGACCCATTCGAAACGGGCCCTCATTACGAGAGCGGCGCTTCTCGTCAGAGGCTCATCCCATGCTCGGGTGACCGAAGCCGGCTGCTCACTCCTGAGTGCCGCGTTCCTTTGAGCCAGCACGTGCTTGAACCCTTGGAGAGCAGTCAGATAACCAGCGGTGTTCAGCGACAGCACGATGTCGAGAAAGCGCCTTCGCATGGAGGGCCCCTCGTTGACAATCGCGACATCCGCAGGAGAGAAGATCACGGCCCCCAGAAGTCCCACGGCCTCTCCGACGCGAGACGGTTCCTCTCCATCGACCGTCACTTTTCGACGACCACTCGATGCTTCATAGGCGGCGGCAATCTCAGTGGACCGCGACTTCGAGTCCGCCGCCGAGTCCACACACGCCGACACCCGAAACACGTCTTCTCCGAAGGCTATCAACTGCTCGGCACGGGCCCCGCGAAACGACCTGAACGTTTCCAGATAGTAGATCGCTTCGAGCAGGTTGGATTTCCCTTGAGCGTTCGGGCCGACGATCGCCACCCCCTCCGGCGGGAAGGAGAGCTCCTGGTGCCCTAGATTGCGAAAGAGCCGGAGCTCAAGTAGGCTCAGGTTCAAGGCGCGGGCGAAAAAAATGGCCTATCAAGCATGGAGGAAATTAACGATTTTCGATGCTTCCAGCCACCCCCAGGAAGAGCTGAAAGTCCTTATGACGCGCCCGTTTGGGGGGCGGCGTTCACTCGCCCTTGAAAGCCGGTTTCCTCTTTTCCAGGAACGCCGTCATTCCTTCCTTCATATCGCCTGTCGACGCGAGGAGGCCAAAGAGCGCGGACTCGAAGTTCTGGGCGTCGGCTGGAGCCGCATCCAGAGCCAGATATATGGAGTCTAGAGCCATTCGGACCGCCACTGGACCGTTCTTGGTGATGGTACGAATGAAGCCCTTAGCGCGACCTAGGAGCTCCTCCTGAGGATAAACGGCGCTCACCAGGCCGATGCGTTCAGCCTTTTCGGCGTCGAGCATCGCGCCGGTGAGCGTGAGTTCGATCGCACGCCCGAGGCCGACGAGACGTGAAAGCCTCAGGGTACCGCCGTATCCCGGAATGATGCCCAGGCCGACTTCAGGTAGTCCGAAGCGGGCGTTATCGCTCGCGACTCGGAGATGGCACGCCAGAGCGAGTTCACATCCGCCACCCAACGCGTACCCGCCGACAGCGGCCAACACAGGCTTCGGAAAGCGTTCGATTTCACTAAAAATGCGCTGGCCGTCTCGGCTTACTTCGACACCACTCAGCGGGCTCATCTGGGCCAGCTCACCGATATCGGCTCCGGCAACGAAGGCCTTGTCTCCAGCACCGGTAAGTACGACACCCCGAACCGCATCGTCCTGTCTAAGATCACGGAATACGTCACCGAGCTCTTGGACAACCTCCGCGTTGAGCGCGTTCAACTTGTCCGGACGGTCGATCACCACAATTGCCAGATCGTCGTCCCACTCCACTCGGATGTATTGAAGGTCGGTCATAGCCTTGCTCGGTCGTTTCGGACGTGCATTGGAAGGCGCCATCGGGCGGCGCGGGTTACGCAAACCTAGAACGGCGGCAATGGCGCCGCCACCCGACCATAGCGTCCCGTTCCGGCCTTTGATACCTTGGGCTCCGCCCGGCCCGCGAGCCGGATCACACTCCGCACGAACACCAAGGAGTACTCTGAAATGGGCCGGTCGCTCAACAAGGTCATGCTCATCGGTAACGTCGGGAGCGAGCCCGAGATTCGAGCCACCGCTTCCGGCAATCGCGTCGCGAAATTGTCGCTCGCCACCAACCGTCAATGGAAGGACGGATCGGGGCAGAAGCAAGAAAAGACCGAATGGCACAGGCTGACGTTCTTCGGACGCCTAGTCGATATCGTCGAGCAGTGGGTGAAGAAGGGTGACCGCCTCTACGCCGAAGGAAGGGTCGAGTACTCCCAGACCGAGAAGGACGGCCAGACCAAGTACTGGACGGACGTCGTCGTCTCGGAGATGGTCATGCTCGGGTCCACCGCGGATGGTGGTGGCGGCGGCGGCGGCGGCGGTGGTAGTGGAGCGCCACAGGGACAAGCTCCCCCGGCTCCGATCTCGGAACCAGACGACGACCTACCGTTCTAGGGGTTTGGAGCCCATCCAAGAGAGACCGTCAAGAGTCCAACGCCTCTCTCAACTCGCTCTCCCATAGACCCAAGAACTGCGCCTCGTACTGTGCGGGGTTCCGGGCGTAGTCCTGTGCCCAGTCATCGAACGGAGGCAGCGCTAGACGGCGCGAAACTCCAGACGTGGCCAGGCGCACCATGCCCTCGTAGGTAGGATTGCCCTCGCCCCCTTCGAGACGGTGGGCTTCTTCGGCAAGAAGATAGATCTCGTCGGGTGTCAGCAGGAGCAGGTGCTCGGCAATCTGACCCGAACAGTACTCCATATACTTCGCCCGCAAGACCGAGTCTGTCTCGCCTTCCTTTGGGGGGGGGATGTTTGCATCGGCGTCGCTCACGCCCGGCCTCCCGCCTGACTCTCGGACCGACAATGCGAACCGCGATTCGGTACGCAAATGCAGGCCCGTCTTAGTGTTAGGTATTAGTGGAGCACTATGGAGGCGTCAAGGGGCCGAAGGCGAAGGGGGGTCGCCCTTCGGGGCCCCCCGTAGGCGGCTCAGTGGCCGCCCGAGGGCGTCAGCAAGCGCTGGAGAGAACGCAGACCCGGCGGGGTCCTCGCGCGAGGCGTTCGGGCGGACGGACCTACTAAGTGGCGACCTGCGTCTGGACCTCGCCGGCGTCGGGACTGTTGGCCCCTTCCCGGAGGTGGCGATAGATCGAGCGGCGCGTGAGCCCATACAAAACAACCCGGCTCAGAAACTCCGGATCTGTCTTCTGCACTTCTTCAGCCTGCTCCGCAATATCACGAGGAAGTTGGACCTTGAGCTGAACGGGGCAGGTTTTCCACATGCGCGCATCTCTCTTACAATTTATGGTTGAATTTTTTCAGAATGTAAGACGAAATCGGATGATCCCGTCGCAAGCTAAACATTGTCCGGAACAGCGAATAATTCTCTCGAAGAGAGCCCAGTATACAGGCGGTTTTCAGGGGGCGCAAGCTTTTGGCAAAATTGTCGTGCGCCCAACGTGATCTCATAAATCGTTGTGGTACAACGACTTATGAATCCGCCTTTTTGGGCAAAACCAACTGTTCCTCCGGGTATCACGGCACACCGAAATCTTGATTCTCCGATTTGGAAGACCAACAACGATGGGCACTTACGGAGTTGGCACGGATGAAATTATCCGATGTGACCGTAGGTCATGTTTTATAAAAAATGACCTACGGAAGGATCGACCTCAGGAAGGCAGATAGAGTGGCCGATGTGAAGGACCGGAATCGGTCACGGAGGTCCTGAAGCTCGTCCTCACAGAAAATGTCACCGGTGCGAAGGCGCCCCTTCGCAAGACGAATCTGCTCGTCACTCCTAGAAACCTCGGCATCGTTGGCTTCGGGCTGGAAGCGGATGTATCCCCGCCACAGCTCCCCGTCCCGAAATACCTCCAAGGACGCCTCCCAGCGTTCCAACCCGTGCCCCACTTCCCTTCGCTCAACGCCGACCGGCTCGGATGGCTCTCCAGCATGTGGATAGGGCGCAGCGGCCTTCAGATGCGCCAACCGGTTGGTCTCGTAGTCCACCAACCAAACGTCGAACGACGGCAGCGGCAGGAGTTCACGGCAGTAGCGATGAAGGGTGGTCATCGGGTCCTTGGCTTCGTGCACTCCATATTTTACCGCCCACTCTCTCGCATGGCGGTAGAGCGGGCGCACGCCGTCGCGGGGTACCACCTCGATAAGACCAACCGCCTGGCGTCGGCAATAATCCGCGTACCGTCGCCTAAGAGCCGAGTCCGCCGGCGTGGACCCACGAACCCAAGGGGTCAGTCCCGAAGCCCGATCGATCTGCATGGACAAGGTGCCGGCGCGGCGGCTTAGTGAACGGTCCCGCCGCTGACCACAGCAGCGTGGGTTCGCAGTGTTACCGACTTCACATAGCGTTCGCGCAGCGACAGCTTGGCCAGCGTCTCACGGGCGCCGAAAGTTGACAGGTGATGCTCGACGGCCTCGAACCGGCCCGGCTCGAAGCGGGCCAGCAGCCGTCCCAATCCCCTCCGAATGGTCTGCAGCTCCTCTCGCGCCTCGGTCAATGTCACAGGAAGACTCAGACGCACTTGATACAGCACCGACCCACCCTCATGGGCTTCGGAGACCCGCAGCACTTCACTGTCGGGATACGCCTCTAGGACAGCGGCCTCAAGCTCTGCGTCTGGCTCAGGTGAAGGAGCGCGGAAGACCAGGGCATTTGCGTCATAGTCTAGGTAGGCTCTCGTGATTCGGTGCTCACCGGCCACGATGCGCACCGAAGTGCCTTCGTGAAAGTCCAGATCGCGGCAGATATCACGAAATCCGATCCGCAGGATTGTGGGTCTAGTCAAAGGTCCATATCCCACTCGGCCGAGAAGGCTCATTGCCATCTGAAACGAATAGGCGCTGAGCCGGCCCCCGTGTTCGTCGGCTTCTGCAGTCGCTCGCTCCCTGATAAGGCCGTTCACATACTCGAGCGTCGGCTCGTAGACCCAATCCAGTACCACCAACTCCGAACTGAGGTCGAGCATCTTCACCGTGGCGCTTCCCAAATCAAGTACTTCGGCCGAAGACGCGAAGCGCCCCTCTAGCACCAGAGCAAGCCCGATGTCTTGGATTCTCCCACCAGGAATGTCGATCTCATGTAGGTCCCGGTATTGGACCACTGCCCGCGTGAGCGGGAGTTCGCAGATCCCGGGAACATCAGCCATTGCCTCAGGTCGAGTATCTGACTGAAGCGAAAGAGTCGTCGCGTTCATCGTGTTTCTCCTCTGACGTAAAAACGCCCCCAGCGCCGACAAGCCGGCACACGGGGGCGAGTTCGGCAGGTCTCAGGCGTAGCACGCCCTTGACACTCGTTCGACGAACTTTTTACTTTTCCCGTAGCGAACGAGGAAAAGCGGGTCGCCACCCGTGTCTTCAAGCGAGAGTCTCGGTGCCAGCCGGGACTCTCGCTTTTTTTCTGGGTATGTCTCGCCCGACCGGCGCCACTCCGTGACCAACCGGGCGAAAAAGCCCGGCATTATTGCCGGGCTTCGTTTGCTC
>Ga0114999_10000743_pt1 | contig 47770 bp, 52 predicted proteins | sample ArcticOcean_MG_C_3_FD_89820 | JGI IMG/M metagenome (GOLD analysis project Ga0114999, IMG submission 89820) | Marine microbial communities from western Arctic Ocean - ArcticOcean_MG_CB8_126 | ecosystem: Environmental > Aquatic > Marine > Oceanic | place: Arctic Ocean: Canada Basin | collected...
AGATGCAGTGGCTGCTAAACCACCAGAAGAGAATGTAGATGCAGTGGCTGCTAAACCACCAGAAGAGAATGTAGATGCAGTGGCTGCTAAACCACCAGAAGAGAATGTAGATGCAGTGGCTGCCAAACCACCAGAAGAGAATGTAGATGCAGTGGCTGCTAAACCACCAGAAGATGAGTCTGCTGAAGCTAAGAGTGAAAAGGTTAGTTCTTCAGAGACAACTGAACCACCGAAAACTGAAGGGAGCATAACTAATGACGAAAGTTAAAGTTAAGCTTACTAAAAGTCCAATAAATCAACAGTCAGATCAAAAGAAAACTCTTAGGGCACTAGGATTACGGAAAATGGGTGATGAGCGTGAACATGATTACTCTCGATCAATCAGAGGTATGCTTTTGAAAGTCCGTCATCTTGTGACTACTGATATTCGGGAACAAGAAAATGAGGAAAAGGAATAATAAAAATGCGCGAGCATGAATTTAAGCCAGCAGCTGGATCTCAAAAGAACAGAAGACGTGTAGGACGTGGTAACGCTTCTGGGCATGGGACCTATTCAGGTAAAGGCCTAAAAGGCCAAAAAGCACGGACAGGCGGAAGCATTAGAAGAGGTTTTGAAGGTGGTCAGCTAGCGTTAATAAAAAGGCTTCCCCATAAACGTGGATTTAAGAATCCTTTCCGTATTGAATATCAAGCCATTAATCTTGAAAGGCTAGCTGATTTTGATTCAGGGACAGAAATTAACCCAGAAATGTTAAGAGAGCTAGGTATTATAAAGAACACCAAACAGCCTATAGTTATCTTGTCTGAAGGTGATTTAAATCATCCACTAACTATTAAAGCACATAGGTTTTCCAAAACAGCAAAAGAAAAAATATTAGCGGCGGGTGGTGTAGTAGAAGAGTTGGTTAAACCTGTGATAAGCCGGCCTCGTTAGATTATTGAGATAATATAGATGAATTTTGCTAGGTCAGAAAAACAGCAAGTACAACGCCCAGCTTTAGTGCAGGCTATGCTTGACGCATGGTATCAACCTGATTTAAGGGCAAGAATTATATTCACTTTAGGTATATTGATTATATTTAGATTTGTGGCTCATGTGCCTGTTCCGGGGGTGGATTTAGATGGCTTGCAGCGACTATTTCAGAGTAACCAATTGTTGGGAATGTTAGATATATTTAGTGGTGGGGCAATGAGAAACTTGTCAGTGGCCGCTATGGGGGTTTATCCCTATATTACGTCAAGTATTATTTTTCAAATTATGGTACCTGTGATCCCTAAACTACGTGAGCTTTCGCAAGATGGGGAAGTAGGACGAAGGGCAATTAATAAATACACTCATTGGCTTACGGTTCCAGTTGCAGCTGCTTCATCTTTTGGTCAGCTATCATTATTAAGTAGATTGGGAGTCTTAGATCCTTTATGGCCTGCACAAGGAGCAAATTCACTAGGTACTCTAGCTATGATTTTGAGTATGACAGCGGGTACTATGCTACTTGTATGGTTAGGAGAACTAATAACTGAGAATGGTATTGGTAATGGCATATCGCTCATTATTTTCGGCGGTATTGTTGCTGGATTACCTCAAATTATAGGCCAAGCAATTTTAGGAGATAATGTAACTGATTTAATTTTGGTTTTGCTCTTTGGGCTTGCTATTATCTACTTTATTGTTGTGGTTTCAGAGGCTCAACGGCGGGTACCAGTACAGTATGGAAAGAATGTTATTCAGAGAGGTCGAGTTTATAGGCAGGCGGGTGCCAGCCACATCCCATTGAGGATAAATTCTGCAGGGATGATTCCTTTAATATTTGCTTTTTCGATATTGATACTTCCCCCAACCATAGCAAGTTATTTTCAGCAGTCATCTAATTCAAGCGTAGCTGGAATTGCTGATTTCTTCGCTACTAATATGGGACCAACCGAACCGTTTTATTGGATAGTTCTTTTTTGGTTGGTATTAGGATTCGCTTTTTTCTATACGATGGTTATATTTCAGCAGCAGAATTTAGCAGAGAATTTGCAGAAAAATGGGGGTTTCATACCTGGGATCAGACCAGGGCCACCCACACACGAGTATCTGATGAGAATTTTAACTAGGATAACGTGGGGAGGATCACTTTTCCTTGGGTTTATTGCTATAGTACCTTTCGTGCTTTTAATCCTTACGGGTGTTCAAGCTTCTGCAATTTCTTCCACAGCTTTGTTAATTGTTGTAGCAGTTGTTCTAGATACGATGAGGCAACTTCAATCTCAACTCCTTCAGAGACAATATGAAGGATTTATGTAGGTAGAATTAACTCGATCATTGATATTATAAGAGTAGGAAGGTGTTATTGTGATGCGTATTATTCTATTAGGTGCGCCGGGAGCAGGTAAAGGTACCCAAGCAATGACTTTAGCTAACAGTCTTAACTCACCTCATATAGCTACTGGAGACCTTTTTCGCGCGGCTTTGAGTCAAGGAACACCACTTGGTGTAGAGGCTAAGAAATATATGGATAAAGGAGAACTAGTGCCAGATAGCGTCACAGTAAATATGTTACTGGACCGTATCTCTGATCCTGATGCTGGTAATGGCTATATCTTAGATGGATTTCCAAGAACTGTGAAACAGGCTGAAGCGTTGGATAAGGCTTTGATTGAACGGGGAGAGGCTATAGATATGGCTATTTTAGTAGATGTTTCTGAAGATGAATTAGTCGAACGTTTAACGGGTCGTTGGATATGCCGTATTTGTCAGAGACCTTACCATGCTCAGAATAACCCTCCTTTGAAACAAGGTGTTTGTGATTTAGATAGTGGTGATTTGTATCAACGTGATGATGATAAGCCAGATACCGTTAGAAACCGCCTAAAGATATATGATTCTGAAACTAGCCCTTTAATTAGTTTTTTTGAAAATCAAGGAAAGCTTTCTCGTATAAATGGAGAGCAAGAGATTGATCAAGTGGAAAACCAGTTGATCAATCTAATTAAAAGTAAATAGAAGGTACCTTTGAATGCCAATCAGTATTAAATCTAAAAGGGAAATTGATTTAATGAGGGAAGCTGGGCATATCGTTGCTGGAACATTAGATGTTTTACGAGATGCTGTTAAACCGGGGGTTACTACTTTAGAATTAGATTTGATTGCAAAGAGAGAGATAATAGATTTAGGCGGGATACCTTCTTTTATTGGGTACATGGATTATCCAGCACATATTTGCACTTCATTTAATGATGAAATTGTTCATGGAATTCCTAGTAATAGAAAAATTGAGGACGGAGATATTTTATCTATAGACTGTGGTGCCATTTATAATGGTTACCATGGCGATTCAGCTATTTCTATTTGTGTTGGGGATGTACCTGAAGAGAATTCCAGACTTGTTGAAGATACAAGGTTAGCAATGCTTGCAGGTATAGAAGCTGCTGTTTCTGGGAACCACTTAAGCGATATTTCTAGCGCAATAGAAACTTTTGCAAAGCCGAGAGGATATGGGATAATTCGAGAGTATGTTGGCCATGGGATAGGTACTGAAATGCACCAAGAACCTAGTGTTCCTAATTATGGTGCTCCGGGTAGAGGTATAGAGCTAGTTCCTGGGTTGGCTTTGGCGATAGAGCCCATGCTAACCCTTGGCGATTGGAAGACAAAGGTAGCTTCTGATAAATGGACAGTTTTGACCCAAGATGGCAGTATTTCGGCCCACTGGGAACACAGTATAGCGATTACTGAAGATGGGCCAGAAGTACTAACTAGCCTTTCAGGAGGCGTATAGGGGTAGATTGGAATTAATATATATGGCATACTATCTGTTCGTGTATGAAAATAGAAAGTAGATTATGACGCAAGCAAATAAAAAAGAAGTAATTGAGGTTGAAGCTATCGTTAAAGAAGCTCTTCCTAACGGTATGTTTCGTGTTGAACTTGCTAATGAGCATGAAGTTTTAGCACATGCTTCTGGAAAAATAAGACTTAATTTTATACGTGTTTTGCCTGGTGATAAAGTATTAGTTGAATTGTCTCCATACGACCTTACCAGAGGTCGGGTTACATATAGATTTAGGTAGATGGAATTATAAAATTATGAAAGTATCTACTTCAATAAAAGTTCGCTGTAATAACTGTAGAGTTATTCGTCGTAAGGGTGTAGTTAGGATTGTTTGTACGAATCCTAAACATAAACAACGTCAAGGTTAATGAGGGGGTATAAATAGGTGCGTGTAGCAGGTGTGGATATTCCAGATAATAAGAAATTACCTTATGCCCTCAGATATATATATGGTATAGGCCCTAAAAGAGCCAGTGATATCGTTGAGAGATCAGGGGTGGATCCGGATTTGAGGGTTAGGGAAATGACTGAAGATGATATATCTAAAATAAGAGATTCCTTGGATAGAGGTGGATATCTCATTGAAGGAGATCTACGTCGTGAGGTAGCATTAAATATAAGACGACTTATAGAGATTGGTAGTTACAGAGGGATTAGACACCGAGTAGGGTTACCAGTCCATGGACAAAGGACAAAGACAAATGCAAGAGGTCGTAAAGGCCCTAAGAAAACAGTTTCTAGAGGGATGAGACGGGCTTAATTTTTTTAAATATAATAGTTTTATTTAATATTAGATAATTTTAGGAGTGTAGAAACAAATAATGGCGAGGCAACCTAGAAAACGGACGAGAAGAAGAGAACGTAAATCAATACCATATGGTAGAGCATATGTTTACGCTAGTTTTAACAACACGATAATCACATTTACAGATCCTACGGGTAATGTTATCGCTGTTGGTAGTGGTGGTGTTGCTGGATTTAAAGGTTCTCGAAAAGGAACTGCCTTTGCAGCTCAGAGAGCTGGAGAAGATTCAGCTAGAGCTGCTATGGAACACGGATTACAGAACGTTGAAGTTAGAGTAAAAGGTCCTGGAAGTGGTAGAGAGGCTGCTATACGAGCTCTGCAGACAGCAGGATTAACAGTTACATCGATAAGAGATGTAACACCAATACCGCATAATGGCTGCCGACCACCTAAAGAGCGGCGTGTATAGGAGAGAAACATAGATGTCGAGATATACTGGACCTTCTTGTAGAATTTGTAGACGACAAGGTATAAAACTTTTTTTGAAAGGTGAGCGTTGCTATACGCCCAAGTGCGCTATTGAAAGAAGAAGAGCTGTGCCCGGTGCTTCAGATTCAGGTAATAAGCGTAGGCGTAGATTGTCTGAATATGGAGTCCACCTAAGAGAGAAGCAGAAAGCAAGATATATATATGGAGTTGGCGAAGCGCAATTTCGCCGTCATTATGCTGATGCCTCTAAGCAAAAAGGTCCAGCTGGAGAGAACCTATTACGCATATTAGAGTCTCGGCTTGATAATATTGTGTTTAGATTAGGTTGGGCTGATTCACGGAAGGAAGCAAGGCAAATTGTTAGTCATGGGCATATTTCCCTCAATGGCCGCAGGTCAAAAACACCTTCAATTCAAGTGAAAATCGGAGATAAAATGACTTGGATGGAACGGTCTCGTAATTCAACTATATTTGAGATTGCTGAACACCAATCTGCTCGACGTAATAGCCCTGAATGGTTACAAAAAGATGCGAAGTCGATGCAAGGGACAATGATGCGTTTACCTGAAAGACAGGACCAGGATGTTCGCATAGATGATCGTCTTATTGTTGAGTATTATTCTAGATAAATGCGAATTTTAAAAATTATTAATTAAAAAAAATTACAAAATGGAGGATATTTTTTGACTGTTGTTACCGAAATACCAAATACTGAGCCTGAAAAATTACAGGCACGCATTAATGTTTCTAATTCCAGCGAAGATGAGTCGTATGCTAGATTCATAATTGAGCCTCTTAGCCAGGGATTTGGAGTGACTCTAGGAAATTCTCTTAGACGAGTAATGCTAAATTCACTCCCAGGACTAGCTATAACCTCTGCTAGAATTGAAGGGGTTCAGCATGAATATTCGATCCTAAAGCATGTTCAAGAGGACATGGTGGACTTCTTACTAAATGTTAAAGGAATTAGGTTGAAGTCAATATCAGGCAAGTCTGGGATCTTACGGTTAGAGGTTAAAGGTCGTTCGGGGTTAGTCACTGCAGGTGATCTTGAGCCGAATGGAGAAGTTGAAATTGTTAATCCAGACCACCCATTGATGAATTTAGATAATGATAAAGCTAAAGTATCTGTTGAGTTTACATATTCTGGAGGTACAGGCTTTGCTGGAGCAAAGTCTCAGGAGGAACATGCTATTGGAGTTCTACCTATAGACGCTATTTTTACTCCTATAAAGAGGTCTAATTTTGAAGTTGAAGCGACCCGTGTAGGTCAAGTCACTGATTTTGATCGACTGATATTAGAGATTTGGACAGATGGCACAATAACTGCCGAAGATGCTGTTAAAGAATCAGCGAGTATCATGATGAGTCAATTGGAACCTATAGTAAAATTGGGTATGCCACAAGAAGAAGAAGAAGAAGAAGAAGAAGATCCAGGAATATTGCCTGTTGGAATGGCGGCGTTGTTAATAGAGGAACTTAAATTGACTTCAAGAACGCAGAATAGTTTGCGAAGAGGTAATTTTATTATGCTCGGTGAGGTTTTAGAGCATTCACCGGAAGAACTATTAGCGTTGCGTAACTTTGGAGATCGTTCTTTACAAGAACTTATTGCTAAACTTAACGAACTAGGGTTCCCTGTTGGGCAATCAGGAACGACTCGAGGCTGGAAGAAGAAAAAATTTATTGACCTCGTTGAGCCCGATGAAGAAGATACAGGTAAAGAAGATGGTTCAAATATAGAGGAGATTGCAGAAATCCCTTCTACTGTTTATTCAACGGGAGCAGATACAAGTGATTCGGATATAGACATATCACAATTTGCTACTAGGTCTTTCGCTCCTGAAGATGAAGGAGATAATGATGAGGCATAGGGTATCTGGGAGAACTTTAGGACGACCCACAGCTCATAGGATTGCCTTGTTTCGTAATTTAACTAGAGACTTAATAATACGTGAAGCGATAGTTACTACCGAAGCTAAAGCCAAAGAAGCTCGTACCTTTGCAGAGAAGATGATTACGTTAGGTAAGGATGGGTCTTTAGCATCAAGGCGTAAGGCATTGGCATTTATTACTGATAAAAAAGCAGTTGGAAAAGTCTTTAATGTGCTATCAGAGCGTTACGAAGAGCGGCAAGGTGGTTACACTAGAATTACAAAAATCGGCCCACGCCGAGGTGATGCAGCACTCATGGTTAGACTTGAACTAGTATAGAGGTTTGTTTTATTACGCATGACTACAATAACTAGAGATGACAAAAAATTAAAATCAAACGTGAAGGAATATCCTAATAGTTTGGATAGAATAGTTCTTTATCTCGAATATGATGGTAGTAGATATCATGGTTATCAAATGCAAGATGATACTATACCGACAATACAAAGAGCATTGGAAACTGCGTTACTGAAGTTAACTAAACTTGAGCATAGAGTTACATCTGCGAGCAGGACTGATCGCGGTGTTAGTGCAAGTAGGCAAATTGTTAGTGTCCCCGTACTTTCTTCTCACATAGGTATAGATACATACTTGCCTGGATTAAATCATTACCTTCCCGATGATATTGTTGTTAATGAAGTATTTTTATCACCACCCAATTTTCATGTTCGTAATAGTGCTACATCTCGCGTTTATCAATATGTAATATTGAATCGTAAAACGAGACCAGCTATAGATCGCACGAGGGCTGCTCATATATCTGAACAATTAGATACAGAATCAATGATGGTAGCTATTCAATGTATGACAGGATGGTTGGATATTAGACCATTTACTGGAACGTTAGATAATCCCGAAAATTACTTAAGGCGCTTTGATAAAGTTTTATTGTCACGAGATAATGATGCTATCACGATAGAGATTGAAGCAAGTGGTTTTGTAATGCACCAAATTAGAAGAACGGTTGGGGCCATTGTTAAAGTGGGACTTGGTGAAATGTCGATTGGTGATTTTCAAAGTCTGGTTTTGCATGGTAAACCTGGGCAAGCCAAATCGATGATGCCATCAGAGGGTTTATGTTTGATTGATGTTAAATACGATGATTTTCCTCCTAAGGAAGAAAGAAATTAATATGGCAAAATTTAAAACTTATAGTCCGAAATTATCTGAAATTAATTCCTCGTGGAGATTAATAGATGCCGATGGAAAAACCCTCGGTAGACTGGCTTCAGAGATAGCAACTATTTTAAGAGGGAAAGATAAACCAACTTTCACTCGGCATATGATCATGGGCGATTTTGTGGTGGTTATTAATGCAGAGAAAATTCGAGTCACCGGTCAAAAAGCTGAGAAGAAAAAATATTATAGACATACCCAATACCCATCTGGATTCAGACAAGTATCATATCAATTGATGTCAGAGAAATTCCCTGAAAGGATTATCGAATTCGCTGTGAAAGGCATGTTACCTCATAACGCTTTGGGACATCAATTGATGAGAAGATTACATGTATACGCAGGTCCGAACCAACCTCATGAAGCTCAGTTACGTGCTGGAGAAGGTAAGAAGCTCAGAGCTGATAATACAGAGGAAGAAAGCAAAGATGTTATAGAAAAAGCATCCCCGAGAAAACAAAGGGCAAGTACAAAAACTACAGATTCTGTGGAAGTAGTTAATTCGGAAAAAGATGATCAGAAGCCTGATAAAAAGGTTAAGTCGACAGTAAAGAAGAAGGCACCATCCAAAGCAAGGGCTGGAAAGAAGGATAGCTAATGGCAACAGGAGCTAAAGAAAAATATTATCAAGGAACTGGACGTCGTAAACGGTCAATCGCTAGAGTTCGAATTTCATTAGGGGAAAATAACTTATTTATGGTTGATGGGAAAACTATGGACGAGAAATTTCCGATTGAAGAACATAGGCGGATCGCTATGGAACCTTTACAGGTCACCGAAATGAAAGGTCGTCTTAATATTAGTGTTCATGTTATTGGTGGGGGTATTTCAGGCCAAGCTGGTGCTATCAGACATGGTTTGTCGAGAGCACTTTTGGATTACGATCCCAATTTTCGACCAGCACTCAAGAAAGCAGGGTTTCTCACACGAGACTCACGGGAAAAAGAAAGAAAGAAATTTGGCCTATTCAGAGCTAGGAAAAAGCAACAGTATTCAAAACGTTAATATTTATGCGGAGCTATTTTTATTAGACGCCCGTTAGTTTTCGTGCTTCACCAATGAGTTTTTGTACATTTTCTCTAGAGGATGACTCAGCATAGATTCTAATCAACGGTTCTGTTCCTGAAAATCGTACTAGGACCCATGAATCATCTAGGAGTGTGTAGAGGTGCCCATCTTGTGATGAATAAGTTGTGATTGGTATATCCAACATTATAGTTGGACGGGTTGTGGTTAAGTTTTGTTCAATATTTTCTCGGGAAGATTCTGGGAAGTTTAAATCAAGTCGGTCATAATGGTGGGTGCCTACTTTTCGATATACTGTGTTCATAATTTCGGATAAAGGTTTTTCGACCTTGGCGATTGCTTCTATTAGGTATAGTGCAGATAAAATACCGTCTCGTTCCGGAATATGGTTAATAAATCCAAATCCCCCACTTTCCTCCCCTGCTAAAATGGCATTTGATTCCATAAATGCTGGGCCGAGATATTTAAAGCCGACCTTGGTTTCTATTACCTCTTGCCCGTATAAATCGGCAAGTTTGTTAACCATTTTCGACGTCGTTATGGATTTTACTATCGTCCCTTTTTCCTTTTTGGTGTTTAGGAAGTAAAAAACTAAAATCGAGAAAACTTGCAAGGCTGAAAGGTATTGACCATTTTCGTCTATTACCCCCACCCTGTCACCATCTCCGTCAGTTGCGACACCTATAGTTAGGCTTTCCATGAGAACCAAAGTTTTGAGGTTTGCTAAGTTTTGAACTATTGGCTCAGGGTTTTTTATACCAGGGAAAATTGGGTTAACAGTATTGTTTATTTCTGAGATTGATACGTTTGAGTTAGCTAAAATCTCAGATATGTATCCCATAGCTGCTCCGTACATTGAATCAATTCCAATCTTAAATGGTTTGTTTTGGATTGATTCTAAGTCCACTAGTGTTTTGATATGCTCTATATATGAGGGCTTGGGGTCGAAGTACTCTATTTTGTGATCTCTAATACCCTCAGCTATTGGAATAGTTGAAGGTATTGTTTTTGAAGATTCCAGTAGTTCTATATTCTTCTCTATATTTGAGATAGTTTCTGGAGGGGCAGAACCTCCATATCCTAGTTTTATTTTGAAGCCATTCCATTTGGCAGAGTTATGACTCGCAGTAATTATTATGGCACCTGATGCATTCATATTTTTTACGTTATAGCTTATGACTGGGGTTGGTGTGTGAGTTTGAGTTAGGTATACATGTATATCATTGCCTGCTATCACTTCTGCTACCTTTTCGGCAAACAACTGTGATCCGAAACGAGTGTCAAAACCTACTATAAAGTCATCGTTTTCTAAGTTGTTTTCTTTAAGATAATTAGCAACTGCTTGAGCACATAATTGTACATTGTCGATCGTAAAATCTTCTGCTATAACGGCTCTCCAGCCATCTGTTCCAAATACAATCTTGGAATTCATAAGATTACTGGTTCCTTAAAGCTCGAATATAGGGCATAGCGTTTTCAATTAATTTGTCAGTTTGGGAAATAATAAAATTTAAATTTTCTTCATCTCCATCAATTTCTGGAACTTGATCAAGAAGCTTATTTATTCCGTAGGTTTCATTAAAAAGTGTGGGTGTGGTGTTGTCTATTTTTTGGCTGCTTAATGTAGCATAATCTAAAGCCCAGGTTCGTGCTACTGCTGATAGATCATATCCACCTCCACCCAAAGCTAACCACTTGTTAGGAGCCAATTCTTTTAATTTTTCGACCACTGAATTATGGCCTTGTGTAGTTAATGAAAGTTGAGATAGTGGATCTTGAAAATGCGTATCTATTCCCAATTGTGTAACTAAGATCTCTGGTTTGAATTCATCAATTATTGGAGGTACAAGCGCATTAAATGCTGATAAATAAACATTGTCGTTCGTGTTTGGATTTAAAGGTAAGTTAACTGCAAATCCAGCTCCTTCATCTTCTCCTATTTCATCTATGCTACCCGTTCCAGGGAATAATGTTTCACCAGATTGGTGAATTGAGATTGTTAATACTTTTTTTGAGCTATAAAATGCATTTTGTACTCCATCTCCATGATGTGCATCGATATCTATGTATGCAATTCGCTTAACACCTGCTAGAAGAAATTTTTTTATTGCTATTACAGCATCATTGAATATGCAGAATCCCGAGGCAAAATCAGGGCCTGCATGATGGTACCCACCTCCCGCATTAAAAACGTGATTGTAACTACTATCAAGGAGTTTTTCTGCCCCTACGATTGAGGCTCCTACAGCAAGGGCCGCAGATTCATACATTCCAGGTGAAATTGTATTGTCTCCAGAATCGCTAAATCCATATCTATTTTGGCGATCTAAGTCTTCTCCTTGGCTAAATGCTCCTACAGCTTCTATATAATCACGGGAATGGAACGACATGAGTTCATTTACTGATGCAATTCTGGGCTCAATTAATGAACTGTTTTCTTGGGAGAAAGCACTATACTCTGAGAGTAACTCGTAAACTAATCTTAGCCGCATAGGGCGTAAAATGTGGTCCTCTCTAAGGATATTTTTTGTTAGTGACTCACTGTACACGAATCCAGATTGCATCTGTATTAGCTTTTGCTTCCAGGATTACTGGAGAGATCTAATATGGTGAGAGGTTCGTCCATACTAGTTTGGAATATACTACTTTCTAATGCTAAGAATCCATCCACATAAAAGGTAATACTTTCCCCGAGCAAATCAGTATTTGGAGCCTGGATGGTCAAAAAAGAGAAAAGACCTTGATCTGTGTATACAGGCTGGGATATATAGTCTCCCATTTTAGCGTAAATAAGAGTGTCGTTGGGAACAGGGTTTCCATTGAGTTTTGCTTCTCCTGAGAAAAACATTGGGAATGGAGATATAACAATCCCGTTAGCATTCAGATTTCGGGCAAGCGTTGGGTTGTAAATCATTGATCCTAGTTTTAATTTATTAAAGTTGATAGATTTATTTGATATACCAATGCCCTCAATAGGAGAAGTGATCATGCCTATAACCTTATTTTCTGCGTTCAAGATGGGGGCACCATTGAACGTTGGATCAAGGCTTGTATTTAATTTAATTATCTCGATTCCGTTACTAGTGGTTTGCGAAAGTATGGTTGCACGTAGTGAGGTGAGATAACCTGCAGGGCATGATGGACAATTACTACGCATTACAATTACTTCTGAACCGGGTGATGTCAGCATAATTCCTGGCAGGGGTTCAAAAAATGCTAATGGATTATAAGTACCAGGTACAGATGTTTTAACTAATGCAGTTTTAGTTTTTTCATTTAATCCTACGATAGTCGTGAGTGTGTCTGGGAATCCATTACCGGATGCAATAGCATCACTCCCATCGTTATTTATAATGTTTGAAGAGGTTAGAATCAAACCTGTATCTGTAATAAAAAAGCCAATTGTGGGTGTAAAGTTGCCTTTGAAATTGACTATCTCATTACCGGTCACAGTGATTTTAGCAATAGGTTCTTCAATAGGTGTGGGAGTTTCAGTTTTTTCTTCTACATGGAGATCTTTTGTTGTCGGGTTTTCATCATCACTATTTCGTTTCATTAGATCAGATTGATATATGTCAAAAGATAAATTTTGTTTGCTCAGTAGTTCTCGTAAATCAACTTCAGGTAAGGTAGATAAAACTTTTTTAGCATGATCAAGATCATCATATTCGTAGGGGTTATTTGTAATTATATATTCTAATAGGCCCGATGTAGTAGCTTTTTCAATCAATATTTGGACTGTAGATTCATCATTCTGTAAAATAGGTTCTGGTGTGGCAGGCTGGCAAGCTGTAATAATGATGATAAAGGATATAACTAGGCTAATAAAAACTTTTGGTTTTCTAATGGACTGGTTAAGGTTCATTAAATCTTTTATCATTCTTTATTTATACCAGATATTTATAAAAAATCGTACCATAACAATATGCGAAGGGTGACTTTACATGGTCTCGTTTCAAGAATCCAATCAAAATAAACGAATATTAGTTTTCGGTGGCCTTGGATCAGTGGGTGTATATGTGACTAATAAATTACGATCACTTGGTTACCAAGTTACTGTTTTCACGAAATCCCATCACCGCAATAGAGGCAATGATGTACAGACAATTGTGGGCGATATTCAATATGATGAAGTAGTGAATACATCTATGGAAAATATAGATGTTGTGATTAATTTAGTGGGTATATTACGAGAGAGTAGTAACCAAACTTTTTATGGAGTTCATGTTGACGGTATTAATAATATTATCGCGGCGTGTAAGAATAATAATGTTCGTAGATTGATATGTTTGAGCGGGGTTACGCCGATGAAATCTGACTTGAATCCTTTTTCTTTATCCAAGAGCCAAGCGGAAAAAGCAGTCTTAAATAGTGATCTTGATTTTACACTATTGAGATCTTCAATGGTTTTTTCCTCCGATATTTCTTTTGGGATTTTAGGAGGTATTGCTAGATCATTGGCAATGACCAAGCCATTTGCCATATTACCCAAAGGAGGAAAAGGTTTGTTCCAACCTATTTTTATATATGACTTGGTCGAATCTATTGTTAGATGCGTCGAAGATCCTAAATTTTCTAATAAGAATGAGTATAATTTATGCGGGTCAGAAGTTTGGAGCTACAAAGATTTGGTCCATTTAGTAAAAGATGTTTCGAATATCAGTGCTTTCAATATATCAGTGCATCCTAAGATACTCGAACATGTTTCAAAGATTGGTTTTAAATCTGGTAACAGCTCAATTGTTACTAGGACAGAGCTAGCTCAATTAGTAATGGATAATCGAGTAGAGGGAGATGATTTATTAGATTATTTCAATATTGACTCAACTCCCTTAACTAAGAAGATATTTAATAGTTAGATTTTTTGATCGAGGTAGGATGGAAAATTTAGATTTAGAACTAAAACAAAAAGATAGACGATTTGGATTTACCTTCCGAAGTAAGTTGATTTTCGGTGGAATATTTTTAGGGACCTTTTTGATTTCTGGTGGCTTTTTCATGGGCTATACGGATGAAATAGGTAGTTGGGGATATTTCGGTGCAATGATCATTAATTTTATATCAAGTGCAACAATTGTTTTTCCTTCGCCAGGGCTTATTTTAATAATGCAGATGTCTAGCCAAGATAATTGGGTTATTCTTGGATTACTGACAGGGATATCAGGAGGGTTAGGGTCCGCGACTGCATATATAGTTGGCCTTGTGGGGTCGGATAGATTTGAAGGGAAACTTTTAGTTCGGTGGAGTAGGTTCTTATTTTTAACTAGGTGGGGTAGCTTTTTTTTAATTTTGACTAATCTCATACCGTTTGCTGGAGGAGATGCCCTTAGCTTAGCTGCTGGGGTTTCGAGATTCCCATTCAGAAAATATATAATATACGTTACCCTGTCTACAGTGATCCGTATGTTAATGTTAACTTTCATTGGTGCCAATATCGACATTATTAGTCTAACGGATATCGAATATTATGCAGGTGATATATTGAAAAATGTATCTAATTCTTTTGTCAATGTAGTAGGTGAAGGGGATTGAGTGTGAATATCATTATCGGGGCTGACCATGGCGGATTTGAACTTAAGGAAAAAATTTGTGAATGGTTGCAAAAAGAAGGACATGTTGTAACTGATATAGGGGCATCGAATTTTGATCGGTCAGATGACTATCCTGATTTTGCTGCAAAAGTTTCTGAGGTTTTACTGACAACGCCAGATTCTAAGGGGGTTGTTATTTGCGGAAGTGGTGTTGGTGCGAGTATTGCAGCTAACAAAATAAGTGGTATTCGAGCAGCGGTATGTCATGACACATATTCGGCTAGCCAAGGTGTTGAACATGATGATATGAATATACTCTGTATAGGTGCTCGGGTTATTGGAGTGGAATTAGCTATGGAAATTATAAAATCATTTGTACGATCGTCCTTTTCAAAAGAAGATCGGCATGTAAGGCGACTTAAAAAAGTCCTTACCCTTGAAACAGGACTTCGAGAATAATAATAATTTGCTTACGGGATAGAGCTTTCATTTAAGTGGTTGAATTTTATAGGGCGAGCCCCAAGCATACCGATGCTTGCTAGCATAAATGCTAGCGCAAATATCCTGAATATGAGTACGTAGCTTCCTGTAGAATCAAATATAAGAGTTGCAGTTAAGGGCCCCATTCCGTTCATAAACATTTGTATAGGCGTCGTTATTCCTCGGATTGACCCTTGTGATTCTCTCCCAAAATAATCTGCCCATACCAGTTGTTGTAACATAGGTACTCCACCCCAAGGGATTCCGTGAGCTACCGCAAAAATGTATGCTCCTTTCACGTCAGTAATAGTGCTTAAGAAACCTACGGTTAATGAAACCAAAAAAATTATAATACTCATCAACCATCTAACATGAATTTTCTCAGCTAAAAAGCCTGTAGTTAAACCACCTATTACACTAAGTAAAGACCAGATAGTTAAAACTCGGACCGCGACTTCAGGATTGATTCCCTGGTCTGTTAGAAAAGGGAAAAGGTTAAAATTAATTCCGGCACCACCATAATATAAACAGCATGTTGCAAATAAAATAAAATAGAAGGATTTAGTTCGGAGTGCTTCTTTTGCTCCGAGGGATATATCATGATTTTGGTCAGTGCTGGAAGATGCTATTTTTTGATTTTCGAATTGTTTTTGGGTTAGGCCATCTGGTAGTAACCCTAAGTCTTCGGGTTTACGGCGAAGGAATAAACTTGTCGGTATCAATGTGAGTGCCCAAGTCAAGCTACCCAGGCCAATTGCCCCTATACGCCATCCGTATACACCTACTAGTGATTGAACAAAGAGTGGCATAAAAGAATTTCCAATCCTAGTTCCCATAGTAGCAAAGGCCATTGCTCTGCCTCGTTTTACGATAAACCACTTGGATATAACAACACCTGTTGATATCGCTATGATCCCACTAACTAAAGTTCTGCTTGAAATCATTAGTGCATAGAAATGCCATAGTTCGCCTACTGCAGATAATCCCACAATCGTCCATCCCATCAAAAAGAATCCCCAAAACAAAATCCATCGGGGACCGATTTTATCTAGAAGAGGACCTATTACTATGGCACACAGACCACCTGTGATAGTTCCTATCGTTATTGCGCCTGCGAATGTTGCTCTCGTCCATCCAAACTCTTGGGTCATAGGTTTTAGGAACACACCTAATACTGGATTAAACTCTGCGGTTTGTGCCATGGTAACTATCGACATAGTTGCCACAATAATCCAACCATAAAAGAAAGGTAATTTCTTGTGCATTTATAATTTGATATCCTTTTATTATTTTAGTTATTAAGTTCACAATATACTGATCACTTTAGATTAATTATTTTAATGTTGCGTAGTGTATAGTTTAGCCTAAAACCATCTTAAATATAGAGGATTAGGAAAAAAAATGAGCACAAGTTCTGTATTTCTAATTGTTAATTTAGTCGGAGGGTTTTTAGTTTTAGGAGGATATGGATTCTTTTTGATTACCAATCCTGAAACTAGCGCTCGTCTTTGGGGTGATATCCCTGAAGCATGGAAAGCTTATTTTTTTGCATCAATGCTAATTTCAGCAATTGGGTATATCATCTTTTTTGTGTATGTTCTAGTCGGCGGTGGTATTTTTGTTAAACCTGTTTATGGATTATTTAATATACAGTTCATAACTATTCTAGTTAGTGTATTTTTGATTATGGCTGCACTTTGGATACCTTTGACCATCAGTATGCTTGATGATCCAGGAAGACCGTCAGGTATTTTAATTAAAATTGTTTTATGGGGTGCATCATTATCATCTATAGGCATAACTCTTAGTTTATTGACAGCACATAATATTAACCCGGGGTATCATTGGTTAGCGGTTTTTGGTATTGGTTATTTAGCATTTCACTGTACTATTCTAGATGCAATAATTTGGGTTAGATATTTCACCTGGCATAATTAATTATTCGATGTAGCGCCATAATTAATTTGATATTGCAAATGATGAAAAGTAATTGTAAACTAGTCTTGAAATGAAAGAGCAACAGATTAAATTTATAAAGATTATTAGTGTAATGCCTAGCGTTACTACTAAGGATGCTTGCTGTTGTATGGATTCCGTGCGGGAATAGATTAATTTAGATTTTTAACCCCCGCCTTGAATTATCAGGGCGGGGGTTTTTTTGTGATTAAAATACAAAATAAGGAGAGGTGTAAATGACCGAAGAGAAGAAGGTAGATCTATTGGATGTTAGGGGTGAAATTTGCCCTTATCCTATGATACGAACTAATAAAGTACTTGATGAGAGCGATGTAGCACCGGTAGCTTTGGATGTTCTTACTGATCATCCACCAGCTCTTTCAACAATACCCCCTGAAGCAATGAAGAGAGGGTATGGTTGTGAGATCGAAGAAGTTGCATCTGGAGAATGGAAAATTCGGTTATTTAAATAATAAAATACAAATTTTTAGAAAAGGAATATAAAGTGAATATAGGTAAACTAACATTTGGGATAATTTTGCTTTTTGGATTACTAGCAGCATGTACTTCAACTGCTGTAGTTCCATCGGACACAGCTCTTGATGATAGAGGCTATGCTTCGACCGCCCGGATAGTCTCAACTACTTGGGTATCGGATAATATAGATTCAGAAAATATCAAAATTATTGATATTCGTAAACCTGAACTGTTTGCGGAAGGGCACTTGCCTGGAGCAATAAACTATCCAACCTCTGAGCTTCAAATTGAGCGTGATGGGGTATCAGGTATGATTCCTGATGGCGATATAATCGCAGAAAAACTTGGATCATTAGGAGTTTTACCAACGGATACTATTATAATATATGACCATATAAAGAATTTATGGTCTACTAGATTTTTATGGACCTTAGTTGTGTATGGACATGAAGATGCTCGATTAATGGATGGAGCAATTGCTTTATGGGAGAGCGAAGGTAGGCAAATTGATGCAATAGAACCTGCAGTCGCTTCAGTAACATATGAGTTCGCAGGAACCCCTGACCCTACTTTGGTTGCAAGTCTTGATGATGCTCTTTCAACGATCAATGATTCTACAAAAACTGTTGTAGATACTAGATCTGCAGATGAGTACGCAGGAAGAAGTGTTCGTTCTGAAAGAGGTGGGCATATACCTGATTCCATTCATGTAGAATGGGTGGTTAACCATGCAGAAGATGGGACATTCTTGCCAGCAGCAGAGTTACAGAAGATATACTCAACAGCAGCCATAGAGTCGGGTCAAGAGATATACACTTTGTGCCAAACTGCAGTACGTGCGACCGATAGCTGGTTCGTTCTTTCAGAGCTATTAGGTTATGACAATGTAGCAGTGTACGATGGTTCGTGGGCTGAATACGGTAATAGAGAAGATACACCTATAGCTTGATAGTTTTTAATAAAAAACTAGACTAATACATACGAACTCCAGCTATTAGCTGGGGTTCGTATAGTTTATTATGTATGATAAATATAATTAACAATTTACGGTATGAGAGAAATGCAACAAATATTAAACGGAAAAATTATTGGCCTCCCAAGTTACCAATTTTGGGCTGCGTTTATTATAATAATAATTGGATCTATATCCGGTTTTCTGTCTCTCACTAACCAAGGCTCTGCTTCAATATTTTGGCTTGTTGGCATTGTTTTTGGTATTACTGTTCAGAGAAGTAGATTTTGCTTCACTTCAGCCTTTCGTGATTTTTTCCTATTAGGTCAAGCACGAGTTATTAAAGGAATTTTAGCAGGCCTTGCAGTATCGACTATCGGATTTACGATGGTAATGAGTATGTCATCTCCTAATCCTAGTTTTGGCGCACCCCCGATGGATGCTAATGTGCTTCCACTTGGGTTATCTACATTAATAGCTGGAACTCTTTTTGGAATTGGTATGGTTTTAGCTGGTGGATGTGTCTCAGGCTCTTTATATAGAATGGGTGAAGGATACCTTGCTTCATGGGTCGCTATTCTTGGTGTAATGATTGGCCTATTCTTACTGAATAATACATGGAATTGGTGGTGGGAAAACCTGATTTCTCAAGAGATCTCTATATGGTTACCTGCTGAACTAAAATATTCTGGGGCTTTAATCTTTACTGCAATCGGGTTATTAGGAATTTTGTATATTACGGTTTGGCGAGAAAGGAAAGTGACAGCAGGGTTTGTCATGCCTAAAATTAAGAAACTGAATTCCCCATCTATGCCAACCAACTCATTTTCGGAGATTGTGTCTTATGGCAAGAGATTGTTTGATGATGAATGGAATCCTATAACTGGTGGAATAATACTTGGTATTTTGAATATATTGTTATTCATTCGATTCCACCCTTTGGGAGTGGTTGGTGAAATCTCTAGATGGTCCACATCTTTAGTGGGTTATATGGGGATTCCTCCTGTTGAATTACAAGGAATGGAAGGGCTTGGAGCTTGTGCACCTGTTATTACTGAAGGAGGATCATGGTTTACGGAAGGGTTTTTCTTGAATATTGGTATTGTGGTTGGAGCATTTGTTGCAGCAGTACTCGCTAGAGAATTTAAACTTAGAATACCTAGATCCCCAGTTCGATATATTCAGTCTATTGTTGGTGGCACCATAATGGGTTACGGTGCTGGATTAGGCTTAGGATGTACTCTAGGAGCTTTCTTTTCAGCAGTTCCATCTCTTGCACTGAATGGGTGGGTTTATGCACTAGGATTGGCCTTAGGGTCTTATATTAGCGTTCAATGGATAAAGAGATTCCCGTAGGATGGCTGCTGATTTTCAAGAGATTGATTTAACGAATGAGCCGGTTAAAAACCAACTAGAGTTTGTTGATAATGCGATTAAACTGGCCATAGATGGTTCATCAACTTTAATTTTAACCAAAGCTCGAATTGTTGCGACATATGCTTTGCCTAATGCTTTGACTAAACAGGTTAAATGTAGAGTGATACCAAAAGATGATGCATCATCTTTTGAAATACATATTATGCCTAAAGCATAAATCTATTTTTTTCCTTTTAAAGAACGAATTTGTAAAACACCAGGAATAGATATTCTGATTCAATTATATATGCGTTATATTCAAAACGAATGGAGGATAAATGGATTTACAGTTAAACGGTAAAGTAGCTCTTATTACTGGAGGTAGTAAAGGTATCGGTAAAGTTATAGCACGAACTCTTGCTGAGGAAGGTGTTAGTATCGCTATTTGTGCCAGAGGTAAAGAGAATCTTCTAATAACAGCAGAAGAACTGATCAGAAATACTGGAGGGCAGATTTTGCCAATACAAGCTGATATGACAAACACAGAGGATGTTAATCATATGGTTAATCAAGTGATAGAAAAATATGGGAAAATTGATATTCTAATTAATAATGCAGCTATGGTTGGAGGCCAGGTAGCAGCAAATTTAGCAGAAGCACGAGAAGAAGATTTAATTGATGATTTAGATACGAAAGTGATTGGGTATTTTCGAACTATAAAAGCTGTTGTCCCTTATATGAAAAAAGAAAAATGGGGAAGGATTATTAATATAGGAGGCTTAAGTGCTAGGCAGTCAACCTTTTTCGGCATGCGGAATTCTGCAATCGTTCATATGACAAAAACATTATCAGACCAGCTTGGATCTGAAGGTATCACAGTTAATGTGATCCACCCTGGATCTACAGAAACTGAATCAGTACTGGAACGCCAGGAAAAAAGAGCAGCAGAACAAAAAATATCACTTAAAGAATTTCAAGAAATTAATGCAAGTAAAGTTGCGATCAAGAGAATAATCAGGCCTGAAGAGTTGGCCGATGTCGTCTGTTTTCTCGCTTCTCCTAAAGCTGAATGTATCACTGGTGAAAGTATAGCAGCGGGCGGAGGTTCTCTAGGAGCAGTTTTTGTTTAGATAGTCTGTGTGCCGGAAGATTTCGTTGTCATACTTAAAAAATCCCTATATGTAGCAATATATTGGCAGTAATTCCTGGATGTGTTAAGGTCTTAGCAAAAGTTGATTGTCAGATAAGCACTCAAGGAGGATTTTATTATGGGATCAAAATTACAGACAGGATTGTTATTGACATTAGGGCCTATTGTTTCTTTGATTGGATGGATGGGACTATATCCTGCAGGAAATGAGTCGGAAACTGTCGTTATGGCTCAAAAAATTATGGACGATCCAGTTATGGCTCAAATGGGAATAACTTTAGGATATGGTGGAATGATTGCTCTGGCGATGGGGTTGTTCTTTACATCTAGAGGAATAGCCACTGGTGATGGTTCAGGACGATCTTATACAAATATTTCTCAGGTATTATTTGTCACGATTATTCCAATAATGCTGATGTCAGCTGGGTTTGAATTTGCTAATACTGAAGCCGCTACTATAGCTGAAGGTGCTCTCATGCAGAATTTAGCTTTAGCAACAAGCAGTTCATTTGGCTTAGCAGTCGGACTTGGAGTGCTGTTACTGGGTGTAGCTATAGTTCTTGAAAAGATCCAGCATATTATTGTTGGTATTGCTCTTTCTTTAGTAGGAATCATTTTGCCAATATCTTCATTAATTGGAGAAAATGGAGATGTGCTTCAAATGGTTGGCTGGATGGGATATATGGCGACGGGTCTGATCTTAGGTGTTTTAACTATTAGAGATTCTAGAAATTCCTAATTCAAGGAAGTAATTTTTTTAAACATACAGAAAGCCGGTCACTCAACCCAAGAGGGCTTTCTGTATGTTTGAGTTTTAAATTTGGTGGAGCCGAGGGGGCTCGAACCCCTGACCCCCTACTTGCAAAGCAGGTGCTCTCCCAGCTGAGCTACGGCCCCATATTCTGAGTATATTATATTACAGAAAACCCAAGATGCCGTAACAATTTTGGTTATTAATAAGGTTTTGTCTAGTTTTAGGCAAATTTATTCAATTTTAAACAACCCAATCTATGTAAATATCATAATAGATCTAAGATGTTCTCAATAAATCACTGGAAGTTATTTAATTGATCAGTGCTATTATGAATAAAACCTTATTGAAGTTGTCTATTTGATTAGTTGTATATTAGGTCGATGCTGATTTTATGATATGAGAGTATTTATGTGATTTATAATATGGAATATATTCAAGATTTATTGACAGTCTTTATCACTGCAGCATTGCCTGTAGGAGAACTCAGAATATCTATTCCTCTAGGGATTATTTATTATGAATTATCTTGGCCTGTTGTTTTTCTATTTAGTCTTTTGGGTAATCTTTTGCCTGTAGTTTTTGTTTACCGACTTCTTTCTTTTATCTCATTGGTAATCACTTTTCTTCCAGAACCTATATCTAGAATATGGGTGTATCAGAAGAATAGAAGCCAGTCTGTTTTTTCCAGGTATAGTACATTTGTTAATTCAAAAATTGAGAAACATAATAATTCCAGATATTTCGTCTCGAAGGATTATGCGGGGTTGATTGTATTGATTTTGCTGGTAGCAATACCATTACCATTTACTGGAGCATGGACAGCTACTATTGCAGCTTGGATTTTTGGTATTCCTTTTAAAACAGTTTTCTTTGCAATTAGTGCAGGGTTGATTATTGCAGGGACTATTGTGACATCTGCAGTATTATTTTTGGATATATTTTTATAAGCTGATCAACATTAGATTATACTTGGCTCAATAGATCTCCATGAATGACTATAATGTGACTCCTTGTAATTCCGCTACTGTCTGGATGTCTTTGTCTCCTCGCCCACTCAAATTAATTACAATTATCTCATCCTTGGTAAGCTTCTCTGCTAGTTCCATTGCATATATGATGGCGTGTGATGATTCAAGAGCGGGTATTATCCCTTCATTTTCAGCCATTAGGTTGAAACCTTTAAGTGCCTGAGTGTCAGTCACACTAGTATATTCAGCACGTTTGATTTCTTGATAGTAGGAATGTTCTGGACCTACACCAGGATAATCAAGTCCAGCTGATATGCTATGTGTTTCTGTTATCTGGCCCCAGGTATCTTGAAGGAGCATAGAAAAAGATCCGTGCAAAACTCCTGGAGTTCCTGCAACAAGTGTTGCTGCATGTTCTCCGGTTGAAATACCAGATCCTCCTGCTTCCACACCTATAAATTTCACACTTAAATCTTTCTCAAATGGATAGAACATGCCTATTGCATTACTTCCTCCACCTACACACGCGACTAAATAGTCTGGAAGTCTGCCTTCTGCAATCTTTATTTGCTCTCGGGTTTCTTCACCTATTACTGTTTGAAAATTCCTGACCATAGTTGGATAAGGATGGGGTCCAACTACACTTCCTATTAGGTAGAATGTAGTATCTACGTTTGAAACCCAGTCTCGCATAGCTTCGTTCACAGCATCCTTTAAAGTTCTAGAACCACTGGTTACAGGTATTACATTTGCACCCAAAAGACGCATTCTGAATACATTAGGTTCTTGCCTCTTGATATCATCGATACCCATATAAACGTTACATTCCATTCCTAGAAGGGAACAAACTGTTGCAGTTGCTACTCCATGTTGCCCTGCACCTGTTTCAGCAATAATTCTAGTTTTACCCATTCGTTTTGCTAATAATCCTTGCCCAAGGGCATTATTTATTTTATGGGCCCCAGTGTGATTTAAGTCTTCTCTTTTCAAGTAGATCTTGGCTCCTCCGGCTATTTTTGTTAAATTTTTAGCAAATGTGAGGGGAGTTGGTCTTCCTGCATAAGTTGTCAGTAAATAATCAAGTTCTTCTTCAAAACTCTTATCAGATTGTGCTTCGTTATAAGATTTACTAAGGTCTGATATGGCAGCCATTAATGTTTCAGGTACATAAGCTCCACCGAACTGACCAAAACGCCCTTCATCCTTAGTTTTGTGTTTTGAGGCCATTATTAATTCCTTTTCTTAGTTATCTATTAGTTAAATATTCTTATCGGGTAATTGATGTACTTGCTTTCCTTGCTTCATAAATAAATCGTGCCACTTTCTCAGGATCCTTAATATTGTTGCTTTCTACACCGCTTGATACGTCCACCCCCCATGGCTTAACGGATTTAATGACATCACTGACATTGTTTGGGTTCAGCCCGCCAGCCATTAGGACAGGGAATTTACCACTTATTTTTTCAGCTGTATTTAAGTCTAAAGAAACCCCTCCTCCACCAAGGTGTTTTTTTGAATATGGTTCTATGAGACATATATAATCCATTTTTTCAGTGTATTCAAGTACCGGTATAAGTAGTTGATCTATTTGGTCATTGTTAGCATTTAATTGTACTCTCTTCGCAATGATGAGTGGTTTTTTGATTTTGTCCCAATAAACTTGATCTTCTTCTCCATGTAGTTGCACCATATCTAGGTCTAGATCTAGAGCTGTTTTATTAACTTCATCGATCGGTTGGTTTACGAAAACACCTACAATTTGAGGAGGTATTTCAATACTGTTCCTGAATTTGTCTAGAATCATTTTTGCATCTTCTACTGCGATTTTTCGCCAAGCGTCAGCAAATATAATCCCTAAAAGATCTGCTCCTGATTTGGTAGCGTTAACCAGGTCTTCATGACTTCGGTTACCACACATTTTGATTATTATATTCACTAGGGAATCCTATTATTAGGATCATTATTTCCATTGTTGAGGTCCATCATATCTTTTAGTATAGTGTCATCTTGAAAAGGGTTACGAGGATCATCAATACTACTGAGTTCTTGGACTAACTTAGCAGTATCAGAGGACGTTATTAATGATTCTCCAACTAAAATTCCGTCCACGCCTGCAGCTCTTAATATTCTTGCATCTTTCTGAGTGTGTATTCCGCTTTCAGATATCACAACTATATTTTGCGAAATTCTAGGAGCGATAGCGTGAGTTGTTGTTAGATCAGTCTGAAATGTTTTTAAATCTCTATTGTTGATTCCGATTAATTTGGGCTTAAGATCTGAAACTCTAAAGTATTCTTCTTCATTATGAACTTCTATAAGAGCTGACATAGATAATGACTCAGCTATGTTTTGAAACTCTTCTATTTCATTATTTGAAAGGCATACTGCTATAAGTAAAATTGCATCAGCACCCCATGCTCTGGACTCATAAATTTGGTAAGGGTCTATAATGAAATCTTTACGTAGTAAGGGTGTTTTTGAACTGAGAGTAACCTCTCTTACCTTCTTAAGGTCTTCAAGAGATCCTTTAAAGAACTTGCTGTCAGTTAATACAGATATAGCTGTGGCCCCATTTTTCACATAAGATCTAGCGAGTTTCTTCACGTCGAGATTTTCGTCAAAAACCCCTTTTGAGGGAGAAGCTCTTTTAATTTCAGCAACTAAGTGAAGGCGGTCATCTGAGAATGCTTTTTTAAAATCTAAAGCCGGGGGATGATCAGCGAGTTCTGCAACTAGCTCATCCTGGCTTTTTAATAAACGCCGTTCTTTGACATCCTGCTTGGTTTGAGGAAGAATTTGGTCTAAATAAGTGCCTGTTGTCATTGAATTTTCTTTCGTGATTTCTGTTCTGTCTTTAACTTATAATTTGTGCAACATCTTCCCCTTGTTTTTTGGAAAGAGTTAATTGGAATTTACCTTTGGTTTATTAAATTTTTCCCTTTTCCCTAGATACTTTGATCGAAGCCATGAATAGTTTTTCATAATTGCTTATACTCTAGTATATGACACCTTATATAATAGATACACATACTCATGTATTTCCCGATGACATTGTATTGAATAGGGATAAATATCTCTCACGAGATTTATCTTTTCAATCTATGTATTCTGATCATAAAGCTTTACTGAGTTCAGGTAAGGAACTTCTTACGTATATGAAAGAATTTGGGATAGAGAAAAGTGTGGTGAATGGTTTTGGTTGGTCATCAAATGAGATGTGTAAATTTGGTAACGATACCATAATTAAACTTGTAAATTCAGACCCGGAGAAAATTGTTGGATTTGGCACAGTTGCCCCTTTAGAATCTTTAGACGCCGCAATTGGAGAGATTGAAAGATTAAGTAAAGCAGGTATCAAAGGGATAGGTGAAATACGCCCAGATACTCAAGGCTTATTTGATATGGATGACGAAAGCTTAAGTTTGCTTGCTACGAGTATCCGTAAGAATAGGATGATATTGTTACTACATGTAACGGAACCTGTTGGCCATATATATCCTGGGAAAGGACATATGGAGTTGAGGCAAATTGAAAGGCTATTAACCTTTTTTGTAGGTATACCTATTATCCTAAGTCATTTAGGGGGAGGATTACCTTTTTATGCTTATATGCCAGAAGTGAGAAAATATTTAGATAAAGTATGGTTTGATACCGCAGCTTTACCATTCTTATATGAGTCAAAAGTTCTGGATTCTATTTCGAACGCAATTGGAGTTGAGAAAATTTTATTTGGTTCAGATTTTCCTTTAATGAAACAAGATAGGATAATAGACTATATTGATAATACAGATCTGAGTGATACTGATAAAGAGAAGATTTTTTGTCATAATTGGAATGATTTATTAAAGTCGATAAATGAGTAGAATTGATAGTAGTAGTATTTTAAGGATATATAGATTAAATGATTTACCATCCTAGATTAGAAGATTTTAAAGGAATGGTGGGCAAGGGAAATATTGCTCCCATTTATCGTGAAATCCCAGCTGATATGGAAACACCTGTAACGGCATACCTAAAGGTTGCCCAAGAAGGTCCGTCATTTTTGCTTGAAAGTGTAGAGGGCGGAGAAAAACTGGCTCGCTATAGTTTTATAGGAACATTACCAGAGCAAATAATTGAAACTGGTGAAAACACGAGTGCTGGTGCAATAGACCCTTTACTTCAGATTGAAAAAAATCTATTAGGCCTTGAGCCTGTTCCTGTTGAAGGACTTCCAAGATTCTTAGGAGGCGCAGTTGGCTTTATTTCTTTTGACGCGATAAAGTATTTTGAACCACGAATTAAACAAAACCAAAATCCGGATCCAATGAAAATTCCCGAATCCGGATTTATGTTCACAGATACTATACTAATTTTTGATCATCTCAAGCATGTTATTAAAGTTGTTAGTGATGCTCGGTTAGATGGGGATCTTGATCTGGCATATAATAGTGCGACGGAAAGAATCGATTTACTTGTGGAACGACTAGCTTCCGCAGATATGTATAAGAACAAAGGCCTTATTTCAGGAAACCAGGACTCATTCCAGAGCCCTGTGACTTCTAATCACACTAAAGAGTCATATATGGATCAAGTTAAAGAGTCTCGACGATTGATAGAATCTGGGGAGGTTATCCAGGTTGTGTTGTCTCAAAGATTGAGTAGGAAAACATCCGCAGCTCCATTTGATATTTACCGAAAGCTAAGGGCGTTGAATCCCTCTCCATATATGTATTATTTGGATTTTAATGATTACCATATTGTTGGGACTTCGCCAGAAATGTTAGTTAGAGTAGAAGATGAAATAGCGACCACAAATCCTATTGCTGGAACTAGGCCCAGAGGCAATACTGAACAAGAAGATAATGTTAATGCTAAAGAATTACTTGAAGATGAGAAAGAACGTGCTGAACACGTAATGTTAGTTGATCTGGGTAGGAATGATATTGGAAAAGTTAGTGAACCTGGAACAGTAACTGTACCTAAGTTTATGGAAGTAGAGCTTTACTCCCACGTTATGCATATTGTTTCAACTGTTACTGGAAAACTAAAAGAGACGTTGACATCTTTTGATGCACTGAGATCCTGTTTTCCGGCGGGAACTTTATCAGGAGCACCTAAAGTTCGGGCGATCGAGATTATTAACGATCAAGAACCTCATGGGAGAGGTCCTTATGGTGGTGCTGTTGGTTACTTTAGCCACTCAGGAAACATGGATATGGCTATATGTATTAGGACTGTAATTATTAAGGATGGAGTGGCAACAGTTCAAGCTGGAGCTGGCCTAGTTTACGATAGCGTGCCTGAGACTGAATATGAAGAATCTCTACATAAAGCAAGAGGTATGCTAAATGCTATTGATGGAGCAGAAGATTTAACAAAAAGTAGACTTTAGAAAGCCATTTTAATAGATAGGGTTCACAATGATTTTTTTATTAGATAACTACGATAGCTTTACATATAATATTTATCAGTATTTGACAGAACTAGGTGAGGATGTTTTTGTCGCGAGGAACGATAAGATTACGATTAAAGAGGTCGTTAAATTAAATCCAGATAAGATTGTTATTTCTCCTGGACCTTCTAACCCAGATCATGCTGGTATTTCTAATGAACTAATATCTTACTTTGCTGATAAAAATATACCAATATTGGGTGTTTGTTTGGGCCATCAGTGTATAGGTCAGGTTTTTGGGGCACTTATAGAGAGTGCAGGAGAAATAAAGCATGGTAAGACAAGCTTGATCCATCATGACGGGAAAGGTATTTACGCGGGGCTGCCTAACCCATTTGAAGCAGTCCGTTATCATTCTTTGGCTATTAACCCAGAAAAATTATCACCACTTATTGAAATAACTTCTCGAACTGAAAATGGGATTATAATGGGGGTGCGTCACAAAAAATATCCGATCGAAGGTATTCAATTTCACCCTGAAAGTATAATGACACCTTATGGTAAAAATCTGCTAATGAACTTTATTAAGAGTTAAATTTTCATGCCAGGAGGATAATATTCAAACCGACCAAAAAGAGCCACTAACCCCTTTTCATAAAAACCTTTTATTAGTTGTTGTAGTTTCTGGACATGCAGTAAAACATTTCCTCGCCGCAGCTTTTGCCGTTCTTTTACCCGAATTAAGATCAGGTATGAATTTAAGCAATCGGCAAGTAGGATTGCTGTCTACTTCAAGAATGTTTGGTGGTGGGATAGCAAATGTTCCAGCTGGTTATGTAGCCGATAGATATCCTGGACGTTTTGCACAGATACTAGGTTTATCAGTTTCATTTATTGGGGTAACTGGGTTTTTGCTAGGTATTTCAGATAATTATTTCATGGTTACGATAATGGCAGCTTGCATGGTTGGTTCGATTTCGTTTTATCATCCTTCAGCGATTAGTAACTTATCACGGCAATTTTCTGCACGAAGAGGCTTTGCTATATCGCTACATGGAACAGGAGGCAGTGTAGGGCAAGCAGTAGGCCCAATTGTAGTAGGCCTTTTACTAGGTATAGTTTCTTGGGATTTTCTTTTTCGAATTAGTATAATCCCTGCAACTGTGTCTGGTTTTGTTATTTGGTCTTTATTATCTAGAATACCTGCTGAGGCTAGTAGTAATTTAAGTATTTCAAAATATTTGAATAATGTTTCTGTATTATTGAAAACCAGATCATTATTATTGATTTTAGTTTTTACTGGTGGGTTTGCAGGAGCACAAAATATTCTCATGACTTTTTTCCCTTTATATTTAAGAGAGAATCTGGATTTTTCATCTGCTGAATTGGGTATATATTTAGCGATGGCACAAGTTATGGGGATTATCTCTCAACCGGTCATGGGATTTTTTTCAGATAAATGGGGTAGAAGAGTTATTTTGGCACCTGCCTTGATAGTTCTTTCGATAAGTTATTTCTTGATACCCTTAGCTGGTTCTGGAATTTATTTAATACTTACAGTGTGTATTATGGGTGCTTTCTTATATTCTCTTATGGCAATTTTCGTTGCTGCTGCGGTAGATCTAGTAGAAGATAAAGTCCAGGCTACTACGGTTTCCCTTGTTTTTGGATTTGCGACTGCGATTGCGGGAGTGGCACCGGGTATTGCGGGAATATTTGCTGATTTATTTGGGATTCAATCAACATTTTGGGTGGCATCCTCTATAGTAGGATGCACCGGTGTTATGTCATTTATCACAAACTGGGAATCAAACAAGTAGAGTTCCCCTCTTTTTTTCGGAAACTATTTCACTGATCTTCATTTTGCGTTAAAGTCTGGTAAAAGGATGATTATTAATTATATAAAATTAAATTAACTAAAGGTGCGGTGAAACTATGATAAAAGAAGCTATAGCAAATATTGTTGCAGGAATTGATTTAACTCAACTGGAAGCTTCAGAAGTGATGGTTGAGATAATGGAAGGAGAAGCAACTGATGCACAATTAAGTGCCTTTCTCGTAGCTCTTAGAATGAAAGGTGAGACAGTAAATGAGATAAGCGGATTAGCTATGACCATGAGAGATAAAGCTTTGTCTCTCGAGATTTCAAATCCTTCAAGCTTACTTGATACATGTGGGACTGGTGGTGATTCGTTAAGCACTTTTAATATATCAACAGCGGCTGCTTTGGTTGCTGCTGGGGCAGATATAAAGATTGCAAAACACGGGAATAGAGCTGCTAGTTCTTCTTCTGGATCAGCAGATGTGTTGGAGACCTTAGGAGTTAAAATTGACTTAGGCCCTACTGAAGTTGCTAAATCAATTGAAGATGCTGGAATCGGATTTATGTTTGCGCCAAGATTTCACCCAGCTATGAGGTATGCGGCCGGGCCACGAAGAGAAATTGGGTTGCGCACTATTATGAACATTCTTGGACCCTTGACTAATCCCGCTAAAGCAGGGCATCAGATAGTGGGTGTGGCTGATGGTAGTATAGTAGAAATAGTAGCGAATGTTTTGGCAGAGTTAGGTGCAAAACATGCGATTGTTGTTCACGGAGATGACGGGCTAGATGAAATATCTTTAAGTGGCTCATCAACTATTGTTGAGTATAAGGATGGGAAAACTAGCTGGATGAAAGTTAATCCAGAAAAATTAGGGCTCACAGTTGCTTCTATAGATCAAATCCGAGCTGATGGAGCAACATCGAGTGCAGGTATCCTAACAGATATTTTAGATGGTCAGAAAGGAGCACATCGTGATGTTGTGCTTCTCAATGCTGGAGCTGCCTTGTTAGCTAGTGACCTTGTTTCGTCGCTAGAAGATGGAGTCCAAGCCGCCAAAGAGTCAATTGATTCTTTTTCAGCTAGGAGTCACCTGGAATCGTTTATTAAAGTAACAAATTCATTTAGCTAGTAGTAACTAAATAGAGGTATGGTTTTTGGTTAAGCGTTTGGATATTGGTTGGCTAAAGGTGATTCGCCTTCCCTAACTCTTCTTGCCGCTATTTCGTCTACTTCTTTTGTCCAATTACGTTTTAGAGGATCACTTACTTTAAACGAGAATTCTCCTATCCCACTTATTTGAATGGTTGCTGAGTCTCCATCTTGTAATGGACCTAAGCCTTGGTGATTTGTTCCGCATGCGATAATATCACCTGGCATAAGTGTTGTAACAGAGCTTGTGAACTCTATAATCTCTTTAATAGGATGCTCCATATCATCTGTATTATAATCGTGCCTCAGTTGACCATTAACCCATAATTTAATTGCCATCATTTGTGGATCAGAGATTTCATCTTTTGTGACAATACATGGACCGATCGGTCCAAAGGTGGCATATGATTTTCCAAAGAAACTTCCAGCACCTGCGCCTGCTTTCCCTATTCCTCCTCTAGCAGAAACATCTACAAATGCCGTATAGCCGAAAATGTGATCCATTGCATTATCTTGCGTCACATCATGAGCTTTCTTACCTATAACCAATCCTAGCTCAGCTTCATGGTGGAAAATGGGATGCTCTCGTTTAGGTAATACTACTGTGTCGTTTGGTCCTATTATTGTTTCAGGTGATTTAAGAAAAGTATCAATAGGCCTAATATCTCGTTTCACACCCTCTTTATAATTTCCAATCATACATAGTATTTTTTGAGGCTTAGGCACTGGTTGTCGTAATCTAACCTCAGAAAGAGGGCTACCTTCATTTTTCTTCGCATATGAATCAAGTTCAGACTTTAAACTATCAAAATTGTCCATTATATTCTGGAGAGTTTCCTGTCCATTCGTTGATTTTAGCCCACCTAGAGGTTCAGTAATATTGACTACTTTATCTCCCTTAAGTAAACCTGGAACAAACTCATCAAAAAATACTAACTTCATAATTTACTCCTTAACTATGGTAATAATTACTTTGTCTTTAAGGTGTTATACAGATTCTCCGATGTTAAAGGCATCGAATATAATCTGGCGTCTACAGCATCTGCTATAGCGTTTGCTATAGCAGGCGCAGCCATGGCATTTGTATGCTCACCTATTCCTCTAACTTTGTAGTGCCCGTGCCCATCGTCGGATTCCAACGCGACAGTTTGCAATGGAGGTACATCTTTCGATGTCGGTAATTTCATATCAGCAAAAGATGGGTTTGATACCCGGCCACTTTCGTCAAAAAAGAGACCTTCCATCATGGCTGAGCCGATTGATTGAACGATGCCTCCTTCGACCTGGCTTTGCCATCCTAATGGGTTTAATATACGTCCTGTTTCTTGTACAGCAGTATAATTTAACACAGTAGTCTCTGCGGTTTCTGGATCCACTGAGACATCAACTATGTGAACTCCAAATCCAGTCCAAGGGCTGTCAAAGCCTTGTTCCTCGTCCGTTCTCCCGGAAACAGGCTCTCCGACGCGGTCGGCAATATCACCGAGAGATATTTTTTCTGCAGTGTTTGCCCCATTTACCAGATGTGCGTCCTCAAAGATAATTTGATCTTCATCCCAGCCATTAAATTCAGCTGCTAGCCGTTTTAGGTTGCCTTTCAACTCTTGAGAAGCTCCGAACCCTGCTTCACTATAGACTCTTGCTCCTCTACTTCCTCCAACACCCATATCTGCAGTTTTTCCTTCGCGAGTGGACCACGGGACTATATCGATATAGTCAGTTGGTATATCTAATTCTTCCGCGGCTATTTGCGCTAATATTGTAGCTGTTCCAACACCACCATCGAAAAGAGGGTGGTTAATTTCTACTCTCCCAGTGTTAAGCACTTTCATCACGACGTGTGCGGTCGCTCCGATTTGGCTATGGCTGCCGATTGCGATACCACGACCAACATTTTCTGCTTTTTCTTTATAATAACCTGCAGATTCTGCTGCCTGTCGGAGTGCTTCTTCAGCACGAACATTTTGCCAGTCGTCGCCGGTAGGATATTCGTCTCCATCTTTGACTATGTTATGCAGTCTGAATTCTAGCGGATCCATACCAACTGCTTTGGCTAAAACATCCATATGCGATTCGCCTGCGAAATGTGCTTGAACATGACCTGGTGACCTAACGAAAGTACATGGAGATGTGTTCGTATACATCTGGTGGGAATTAACTCTAATGTGCTCGATATCATATGGTCCAACTATCGTTAAGATGCCGGCCATGGCTGGTATAGGTGCGTATCCGGCATATGCTCCTCCAGCTAAATGAATTTCAGATTCCCATGCAGTGATTGTCCCATCATTTTTTACTCCCGCTTTTACTCTCATAATTGCAGGATGGCGCATCGTCATGTTTTGAAACTCCTCGTCATAATCAGAGGACCATTTGACTGGTAAACCTGTTTTCTCTGCTGCTGCATATGTTAGGCCAACCATTACGCCGGAAGATTTTCCTCCGAAAGAACCACCGACATAATTAACATTGAAATTGATATTGTCTGGGTCCAAATCGAATACTCGTGCTAGCTCTTGGTGGGCTCCGTTTGGAGTGTCATTATTGTTCCAAACTTGCACTATTCCTTCATCGTCAATATATATGAGGCATCCGTGCGGCTCGAGATACCCTGGATGAATCAACGGTGTTTTATAGGTGTTTTCGATGACGATATCTGCTTCATCAAATCCTTTTTGCACATCGCCTCTTTCATGGGATAGACCTCCATATCGATTCCCAGGAGCGTCCATGGGAGGAGCCCCTACGTAGTTATTATAGTCAGGATGCAGTATTGGAGCATCATTTTGGTGTGCCTCTTCTGGATTGATAATCGCGGGAAGTTCTTCATATTCTACATCTATGAGCGCAACTGCTTCCTGTGCTGTGTCTTCATCGACAGCAACAACTGCTGCTACACAGTCTCCTACTAATCTGACTTCGTCCCAGCAGAGAAGAGGTTGATCTTTGATAACGTTACCCGTTAATTTACCTTTAAGATCCTCTCCAGTTAAAACAAGACTGACACCGGCCATTGATTCTGCTGCAGAGGTATCAATGTTTTTTATTCTTGCGTGGGGGAAAGGACTTCGAAGAACTTTCATCCATAGCATTCCGGGCAATTTAGCATCTATCCCGTAGAGCGCTTTACCAGTTATTTTCTCCGGTCCATCTAATCTTGGTATTGGTTGTCCAATTACCTTCTTTGTCGTCATATTATTATCGCCCCACATTCATCTAAAAATACTAATTGCTTTTTACTTATCCTTAATCTAAAACTAATTATCTTTTAATTCGTTATAAAGGTTCTCAGAAGTTAATGGGATCGTCGTTAAACGTGCTCCAACAGCATCGGCAATCGCATTTGCGATAGCAGGTGCGGCCATACTATTAGTATGTTCTCCTATACCCCTGACTTTATATTGACCATGCCCGTCATCAGATTCCAAAGCCACTGTATTTATTGGTGGAATATCTCTACTTGTTGGTATTTTCATGTCTGCAAACGAGGGATTTGTTATCCGTCCACTTTCATCATGAAATAGCCCTTCCATTAATGCTGATCCGATGGATTGTACTATGCCTCCTTCAACCTGGCTGTAAAATCCGATAGGATTCAGGATTCTTCCTGTTTCATGCACTGCAGTGTAGTTTAGAACTTTAGTTTCAGCAGTTTCAGGGTCAACAGAAACGTCGACTACGTGAACACCAAAACCTGTCCATGGACTATCAAAGCCTTGTTGTTCATCTCTACGCCCCATTACAGGCTCTCCGACACGATCAGCTATTGATGCTAAAGAAGTTCTTTCAGACTTATTAGCTCCATTTACAAGATCACCATTTTCAAAAATTATCTGATCTTCATCCCAGCCGTTGAATTCAGCAGCCAGTTGTTTTAATTTACCTTTTACTTCTTGAGATGCCCCATATCCGGCTTCACTATAGACTCTGGCTCCTCTGCTTCCAGCTACCCCGATATCAGGTGTTTTTCCTTCTCTTGTTGACCATGGGACTATGTCAACCATATCTATAGGAACATCTAATTCTTCTGCGGCTATTTGAGCTAGGATAGTTGAAGTTCCGACACCTCCATCAAATAGTGGATGGTTAATTTCAACTCGGCCTGTATTTAGAACTTTCATTACAACATGAGCACTAGCCCCAATTTGGCTGTGGCTTCCGATTGCAATTCCACGTCCTGTATTGGCTGCCTTAGGTTTTGTATATCCGGCAGCTTCTGCTGCATGCCTGAGGGCTTCTTCTGCCCTGACGTCTTGCCATCCCTCTCCAGTGGGATATTCATCTCCGGGTTTTATTATGTTGTGAAGACGAAAATCTAGTGGATCCATATTGGCTGCTTTAGCTAAAACATCCATATGAGATTCACCTGCAAAATGAGCTTGAGGGTGTCCAGGAGATCTAGCATAAGTGCAGGGAGAGGTATTTGTGTATACCTGATGAGAGTCAATTAAAACGTTAGGAATACTATAAGGGCCTACAATAGTTAATATTCCTGTAATAGCTGGCAAAGGTGCGTAAGCTGCATATGCTCCTCCAGCAAAGTGTATTTCTGATTCCCATGCTGTGATGGTGCCATCATTTTTAATTCCTGCTTTAATTCTCATGGTTGCAGGATGACGCATGGTCATATTCTGGAACTCTTCTTCATAATCCATTGCCCATTTTATGGGCTTGCCTGTTTTCTCAGCAAATGCGTAAGCTAAAGGAACTCCTATTCCGGTAGATTTACCTCCAAAAGATCCTCCTACGTAATTGTGATTGAAGTTTATGTTGTCCTCGTCAATATCAAATAACCTTGCCAATTCTTGGTGGGCAGCAACTGGGCTATCATTATTGTTCCATACTTGAACAATTCCATCGTCATCGATATTAACTAAACATCCGTGTGGCTCGAGGTATCCTTGATGGATAAGTGGGGTCTTGTAAGTTTTCTCTATGACAATATCTGCTTCTGATAATCCTTTACTGGTATCTCCTATTTCATGATGGAGACCGGCATATCGATTTCCTGGAGATTCCATTGGGGGTGCACCTACATAGCTATTAAATTCAGGGTGAAGGACTATTGCATCGGAAGCTGTTGAGTCTTCTGGCTCCAAAATGGAGTCTAACTCTTCATAGTCTACAGAAATTAATGAAAGCGCATTTTGTGCTATATCTTCATCATCCGCGACTACAGCTGCTACATTGTCTCCAACTAGCTTTACTTCATCCCAGCATAGAAGAGGCATGTCCTTGATTGCGTTACCAGTGAGTTTTCCTTTTAAGTCATTACCAGTTAAAACAAGCTGTACACCAGGAAGGGCTGAAGCTGCTTCGATATTTATACTTTTTATGCGTGCATGAGCAAATGGACTTCTTAATATCTTCATCCATAACATTCCAGGCATGCTTGCATCTAAACCGTAGAGTCCTTTGCCTGTAGTCTTTTCTGGCCCATCTGTTCGGCCAACTGCTGTACCAACAACTTTATTACTAGTCATAAATATTATCCCCCGTATCTATTATTGCCCCGATTTATATCTCATTATTCTAACACTCTATTGCTGTTCGATCTAAGTAAAATCGGGTTTAATTACCTATTCTGAGTGTATTTTATGTAAATAGATTCAATGTTCCGTTTAAATCATGTTCAATTATTGATGAATAATCAGTATTCCTTAGTCTGCAAGCAATTTTTAGTGTAGGATCGGAAGATAATTTTAGAATTATCTTCTGACACTAGAGTGAGCGGATAGGATTTTTCTTAGAGTGATTCTAGTAGTTAGTTTAGTTCTTTTGGTTCTAAGGTTGGCGAGGTAAATAAATGGCAGCTGATTTCAATAGTATAGAGACACAGTTTGAATCTATAGAGGAAGAAAAAAATTATTATCAAAATATTATTTCTAATGACGATGAAAATAACTTAAATGATCCATCTGAGTTTACAGGAGCACTACGCAAACTAGCATCTATCGCTCGACAAGAGTCAGATACACTTTTGGCGTGGGAATATTTACAGAAAGTGCTTAATATAGATGAGAAAAATGGTGGAGCTGAAAGCCCAATTGTTGCGACAGATTTGAACGACCTTGCTAGTGTTTTTCAAGAACTTGGTGACATGGGCGGTGCTAGAGAACATTATGAAAAAGCCCTGAAAGTGGCTGAAATAGTACATGGAGAAGAAAGCGCTGTTGTCGCCACAATTTTGAATAACCTTGGTGGTGTTATGCAAGAACTCGGTCATACTAAGGCTTCCAAAAGGTTTTTTGATCGGTCTTTAGTAATTCTTGAAGCTTTACATGGACCTCACCATGCGGACGTTTCTGCGGTTGTAAATAATCTGGGGGGATTAGCACATGAAATGGGAGACTTAGAGTTAGCCCAGTCCCTTTATCAGAAGGCTTTAAATGTAGATGAGTCCGTTTTAGGCCTTGATCATCCTAGGGTAGCGGCTGTTACCAATAACCTTGGAGGAATCATGCGAGATTTAGGAGATATGGAACAGGCAAAAGCATACTATGAAAGAGCTCTTTCAATAGACGAAGCTGCTTATGGCATGGATAATGCTATGGTAGGCATAAGAGCTAATAATTTAGGTGGTATATTACAGTATATGGGTGATCTTAAAGGAGCAAAGGAGTTGTATGAACGTTCATACAACATATTGAGAGAGACTAGAGGTGAAACTCATCCAGCAACTCAGTTGGCGTGGACTAATTTGGATTCTCTTATAGAACCTCAACATTGAGTTTTAAGAATTTGTTGCAAAATAGTTAATCTAAGAAAGAACAGGATTGTTATATGTCTGATGATAATAATGAAAAATTGACCATTGATGAGCTTAGGAATATTGCCCAACTAGCTAGAGTTTCTTTTAGTGAGGAAGAGCTAGAATTGGTCAGTGGTCAGCTCTCTGACATTCTCGATCATATAGCAGTATTGTCCGAAGCAGATACTGATAATATTGAAGAAACTAGATATATAACAGGTGCGTCAAATATATACCGTCGGGATATTACAAATTCTTCTTTATCGAGAGACCAAGTACTAAAAAATGCACCAGTTTCTCAAGAAGGGTATGTTCGAGTTAGAGGGGTTTTTGAGGAAGAATTATAAATCAATAGAAAGAAAGGAAAGATTATTGGAGACCCATAGCGTAGACTCCATTTCTTGAGTGATTATTTATGAGCAACAATTTTCCGAATTTATATGACCTTACAGTGAGTAAGGCAGCTAATCTTCTGAGCAGGAAAGAGATTTCCGCAATTGAGTTGATGGAATCTGTTTTTGAAAGAATAGATAGCGTTGAATCAAAGGTAAAAGGATTCATATCTATTAATAGAGAAGATGCTTTGAATCAAGCCAGAAAGGCTGACCAAGATTTTAGTAAAGGTATAAATTTGCCTCTCAGTGGAATACCCGCTGTTTTAAAAGATAATATGTGTTTGGAAGGATCGGTTACAACAGCCGCATCTAAGATGCTGGAGAACTTTGTTCCTCCGTATACTTCAACAGCTGCAAAAAAAATGATCGATGATGGAGTGATATTTATTGGAAAATCAAATATGGATGAATTTGCGATGGGATCATCAACTGAGAATTCTGCTTTCCATCCGACATATAATCCTTGGAATTTGAATCGTGTTCCAGGTGGCTCCTCAGGAGGGTCAGCTGCTGTTGTTTCTGCCGGAGAGACTCTTTTTGCGTTAGGCTCAGACACAGGAGGTTCCATTCGTCAACCAGCATCATTTTGTGGAGTAGTAGGACTGAAACCAACATACGGATTGGTTAGCAGGTATGGATTAATTGCCTTTGCCTCTTCTTTAGACCAGATCGGCCCGTTAACGAAAGATGTAACAGATTCAGCATTAATCCTCAATACAATTTCAGGCTATGACCCAATGGACTCGACTTCTTTAACTTCCTTAAAAGGAGAGAGAATCGATTACACTGAATCACTGATTCCGGATGTGTCTAAAATGAAAATAGGTGTAGTGAAAGAACTTCTTGGTGAAGGAGTACAACAAGCAGTCAAGGATGCCATTTTAGAGGCTGCTCGTAAATTTGAAGAACTAGGTGCTCAAGTTGACTGGGAAGTCTCATTACCATCTACTAAATATGCAATGGCAGCTTATTATATTTTAGCTCCTTCCGAGGCTTCTTCAAATCTTTCCCGATATGATGGAGTGAAATATGGATACTCTTGGGATGGTGATGGAACAATGTGGGAAGGAATGGAACAAACACGAGGAATCGGGTTTGGCCCAGAAGTAAAGAGGAGAATATTCCTTGGTACCTATGCCTTATCGGCAGGGTATTACGATGCTTTTTATAAAAAGGCTCAAAAAGTACGGACATTGATAAGTTCTGAGTTTGATGAAGCCTTTAAGAAATATGATCTTTTGCTAAGTCCCACATCTCCAACATTGCCTTTTGAAATGGGCTCTAAAACAAATGATCCATTGCAAATGTATATGAGTGATATGTGTACCATTCCAGCAAATATTGCTGGAATTCCTGCTATAAGCCTTGTATGTGGATTTTCTGATGGATTGCCTATAGGATTACACTTAATTGGACCATCTTTAGGAGAGAAGAAGATTTTACAGGCTGCTTATACCTATGAGCAGGCAACCGATTGGCACAATATGAGGCCTACCATTTAAAATATAAAAGAGGTTATGTATGGAAGATATACTCCGCATATTAGAGCAAGACGGTAGGGCGAGCGAAGATAAGATAGCTGAATTGACTGGACGTAGTAAAGCTGAAATTCATTCAATAATGAATGAATTAGAAGAAGATAAAACCATTCTTTCTTATCGAGCACATATTGATTGGAATAAACTGGGTCAAGGTTCGGTATTTGCTATGATTGAGGTAAAAATAGCACCTCAACGGGATGTTGGTTTTGATTCCATTGCTATGCGAATAGCCAGATTCCCTGAGGTCCGATCGCTTCATTTAGTATCGGGTGACTATGATTTAGCAGCACAAATCGAAGGCAATAATATCTATGATATATCAAACTTTGTGACAAATACTTTGTCTACTATAGATGCGGTACAAGGAACATCCACGCATTTTATTCTCAAACGTTATAAAGAAGATGGAGTATTAATAGGTGGAGATGAGACTACAGATGGAAGATTGCCTGTTTCGTTGTAGCTCTTTTTGAGGGAATAAGCAGTAAGAAAATGTCAAAATATAAAAAAAAATCAGTGATTTCTTCTCGTGTAACTGAGATTCCCACTTCAGGTATTAGAAGATTTTTTGATTTAATTGCATCTTCCGATAATATTATTTCACTTGGCGTCGGAGAACCAGATTTTATAACACCATGGCATATTCGTGAATCAGCAATATATTCGATCGAGAGAGGGCATACTCATTATACTTCTAATAATGGTATTCCAGAGTTACGACGTGAGCTAAGTAAATATTTGGAGCAACGCCAAGGCATTACTTATGATTGGAACTCTGAAATTTTGGTTACTGTGGGTGTTAGTGAAGCTTTAGATTTAGTGATGAGAACATTGTTGGATAATGACGATGAGGTTATTTCTACAGAACCATCATTTGTTGCCTATGAACCTGTTGTTTACATGGCAGGTGGATCTTTTGTACCGATACCAACAAGTATGGATAATGAATTTATTATTCAGATAAAGGATCTTGAAAGATCAATAACACCTAAAACGAAGATTCTATTGATTAATAATCCGAACAACCCCACAGGATCAGTGATTAGTAATGATATATTAGTTGAGATATCAAAAATCGTGGAAAAAAACGATTTAATTGTTGTTTCGGATGAAATTTATGATCGATTGACTTACTCAGAAAATAAACCTGGGATTCACTTTGCATCTTTACCTGGTATGAAAGAACGAACTGTTACGTTAAACGGATTTTCAAAAACTTTTGCAATGACTGGTTGGCGTATTGGGTACGCTACAGGACCAGCGGAAATTATTTCTGCGATGACTAAAGTACATCAATATACCATGATGTCTGCTTCAACAGTGTCACAAGAAGCAGCTATTGAAGCGTTAAAAAATGGAGAGAACTCTTTCCAAAATATGCTTAAAGATTATCGATTACGAAAGCGATTACTTGTTGATGGATTAAGAGAGGCAGGACTAGATTGTGTTGATCCAGATGGAGCCTTCTATGTATTTCCATCAATACAGAGCACAGGTTTGACATCTGAGGAATTCGCCGAGATGTTACTTGTTGAAGAAAAAGTCGCTGTAGTTCCTGGAAATGTTTTCGGACCTTCTGGAGAAGGGTATATCCGATGCTGTTACGCAGCTAGTATCGATGATATTCGTGAAGCAATATTACGTATAAAAAGATTCCTGAAGAACCACCGCTAAGGTTAAATATTCTTTATTGGAGGCTATTATTGTAAATCCAGAACTTCCGAATGAAAGAAATAATCATATAGAAGATGATTCTACCCCTAGTATAGAGAGCGAAGCTGTTATTAGAGAAGATGATTTAGTGATCTCCTTTAAAGGTGTGTCAGCTGATATTAGACCCGACGGATCTATAGATATTGTTATTGAGACTAATCGAGGAGATACTCCAGCTATATTACATCCGTGTGAAGGGCAAGAAGGAGTTGTTATTTTTCTTGGTGGAGGATCAACGCTTAAAGGACCAGCAGGAGGTATTTACGAAAGACTTTCTAATTCCTTGATTGATAGAGGTATAACCTCAATGAGAGTGGGTCTAAGAAAACCAGATATATTTATAGAATGCGTTGGAGATGCTCTGGCTGCAATTTCTTTTTTGAAAGGGATAGGAGCAGCTAGAATTGCAGTCGTGGGGCATTCATCAAACGGAGCTGTTGCGATAAAATCATCAAGTTTTTCCGAGTTAGTTAATTGTGTTGTTTCTTTATCAGGCCAAACCTTTGGAGCTCAAGATGTAGCGGAAATTTCTCCGAGGGATTTATTGGTCGTCCATGGAAAGAATGATCAAGTTCTTCCAGCATCAGATGCTCAGCGAATCTATGATTGGGCCTTAGAGCCTAAAGAGATTTTATTATACGACGGAGCAGATCATGGTTTAAACGAGGTCAAAGATCAACTATTTGAAAAACTTACAGATTGGTTGATCGAGCGTGTGGGCCCTCGCGAGAATACTCTAGATGCCTAAGCCCATAAGCTTTAAAATTGATTTTGACACACATGATTTAAAAATAGCGGGTATAAGTGATCGAGGCTCTGTCCGAAATGAGAATCAAGACTATTTCATTATCCTTGATAATCAATCAAATAACTTACCAGATTGGTGCGGAGCTGTTGTAGCGGTGTTTGATGGTGCTAGCGGTATGGAGAATGGTTCAATAGCTAGTACTAGGGCAGCTATGCATTTTTTACGTGCAATTCAATTGCATGCATACCCAGTTGATGATCTAAATAGCTTAACAGAAACTTTGAGATTAATAGTTCAAGAAACCCATACTCTTCTAAAAAAAGATTCTTTCCTGTTCGGATTTGATTTAGGAACCACAATTGCTGCATTAATTTATAATAATATTGATATGGAACAAGCTCATTTAATTACGGTTGGAGATAGCAGTATATATTTAAGCACTGTGGAATCTGTCAAGAAACTTTCTAAAGAAGACTCTTTTGTTGATCATCTGGTTGCCAAAGAGTTTATATCTGAAGATCAAGCAGTAAACCATCCCTGGTCGAGGGTTATGACTCAAGTTTTGGGAATGCAAAATGAAATCGATCCTAACATTAAACGAGTGCAAGTCCGGAGAGGAGATAGAATTATCATCATGACTGATGGAATAACTGAAACTCTGAGTATTGCAGATATTGAAAATATTATATCTTCATCAACGGATATAAATATGATGTGTGATGTATTCATCAAAAAAGCAAAATTACAATATGCAACAGATAATATTACACTCACCATATCTGAGCTTGTTTGAAAGAACAGGAAATCTGCTAGGGAGCAGGTTTATTTTTTAGGTCGCTCAGCAGCACTAAGATTCCAGAGTTTATCTCCGTTTCTCAAGACTTCTGTTTTTAAGGCTTCTAACCAAATAGTAGACATTTGTTTGTAAGATTGTTCAAGATTTACTTTGTCTACTGTTGAGTTTTGTAAAACTACTGTAATAGTGTCGATTACTATACTAGTTTGCCCTCGCCAATCAAGTTCAAAGGTTCGTTTTTCGTTTATGTTTTCAATCTGACGACTCCATTCTATGATCCATGGAAAATCAGATTGTAATAATTCTGCAGTTCCTTCAAGTTGATGTTTTCCTACAAGAGTATTTAGATTGAATTCTGATTGATTTACCCAGGACGGTCCTTTTAACCATTGAGCATTTAAGCACACTGGATTCCAGCTAGGCCAATTCTCTAGATCTCTAAAAATATTCCAGACGAAAGGAGGTTGTCCTTGTATCTCTATTTGATTTTCAAAAGTGAATGTGGGTGTATTTTTTTCAATCATGCTATCCCTTAATACTATACTTTATAGATATCGAGCCGAAGCCATGGCTCCAAGTGCAATAATTAGTAAGATAAAATTTGTTCTACCAAGAAACCAGAGATTGGAGTCTAATTTTTCTAGTCTAATCTTATCATCTTCTCCTGGTAGATCTCCTTCTAATGTTTTGTCCGCTAAGTATTTTCCTAGGCGTTCTAATTTGTGACGTTGTATCCTTACGGCCACATCACCAACTATAAACGCTAAAACAGCTACACCAGCTCCGAATAAAATTATCTGACCCATGGAAGTAGTAAGGTAACTGAAACCAAATATAGATATCATCACGATTCCAGAAAAGAATGTTAAAAAAGATGTTAAAAGCAGGAAGGGCCCCATTATCGGTAGTAGGGGTACCATTTGCTTTCTCAATACATGAGTCCCTTGACGGCGGTAATGAGGTTCTAATATAAGAGTTAGAAATGCGATGGATCCTACCCAGAGGACTCCCGAAATAATGTGGATTAACCTGAAAACAACTATACTCAACTGGTTTAGATCCAATTCTTTATCCTTTCAGTCCTGGTTTTGGTAATTGATTAATAAAGGTAATTTAAACTACCTTAGGTTTTGCTAATGAATATTGTTTCGGCCAGTATTTCAGATCTATCCCTAGCTCTGTTGCTGCATGAAGCGGAAAGTATGGATCTCGTAATTCTTCTCTTCCAATGGTAACGATATCTGCTCTATTATTTCTGATGATTTCATCAGCTAAATTGGGAGTCGTTATCATTCCAACTGAGGATGTTTGGATATTTGCCTCTCTTTTGATTGTCTCTGAAAATGGAATTTGGTAGCCGGCTCCGACAGGGATATTTTGCAAAGGTGAGATACCGCCAGAAGAGCAATCGATGAGATCTACCCCTAGATCCTTTAGAATTTTTGATAATTTAACCGATTGGATTATGTCCCAACCGCCGTCAATCCAATCAGTACATGATAATCTAACTGTTATGAATGTTTCTTGAGATATAACTTGTCTTACTTCCTTGATTATTGTTTCCAATAACCTGATTCGATTTTCAAAGTTACCTCCGTATTCATCATGCCTGTGATTAGATAGAGGTGATAAAAATTGGTGTATTAAGTATCCATGTGCAGCATGGATTTGAATACCATCGAATCCCGCTTTTTCAGATCTGATAGCAGCATTTATAAAATGAGTGATTATGTCGTCTATATCAGATTGTTTAAGCTCTGTGGGTATAGTCCAACTTTCATGGAATGGGATGGGGCTTGCACCTATTAGAGATTTTGGGACTCTTTCTCCTTTTGTGGATGTAAACGCCTTTCTGCCAGCATGGCCTAATTGTATCGCAATTACTGAGCCGTTCTGGTGTACGAAGTCAACTATCTTTTGCAAAGGTCCAATATGAAGATCAGAATAAATACCTAGATCTTGGTCACTTAATCTTCCATCTTGTTCTATTGCAGTCATTTCTGTAGTTATTAAGCCTGCTCCACCAACAGCTCGTGCGCCTAAATGGACTAAGTGCCAGTCTGTTGCAGATCCATCCTCTTCAGCTGAGAATTGGCACATTGCTGAAACAGCTATCCTATTACGCATTGTTACAGATCTGAGCTTAAAGGTATCAAATAGGCTGGGCATTATTATTTACTCGATTCTTTTACATATTGTTCTTGATAAAGCTTAATGAGATTTCTGGTCAGTTAATCGTTTTTGCACATGGCCCCATACTAGTTGATTGATTTCCTGAATCGATTTTAGCGCATCTATAATTATAAAACGATCAGGCTCCTCTGTAGCAATTTTCAAGTAACCTGATTGAACTTTTTTATGAAATGCCAAACCTTGTTGTTCCATTCTATGATTCTGGCCTCTCGTTCTTTTTAATCCTATTTCTGGAGGTACATCTAATAATATTGTCAGATCAGGTTTAAGATTGTCTGTAGCAATATTGTTGATGGCTTGTATCGTGGCAATGTCGAGCCCCCTGCCATAACCTTGGTATGCAATGGTGGAGTCGGAAAAGCGATCACATATAACTATTAATTCGTTTTCCAGGCTAGGTTTAATGACTTGTTTTACAAGTTGGGCTCGTGCGGCTTCAAATAAGAATAGCTCGGCCAAAGGATCGAGATCTTGAGCATCCTGATTTGTTGTCCATCTACTATATAACCGTTTAAGTACTCGACTATCTGGATCGCTTATCCATGAATATACTATTTCTCCTAAAGGCGTGCCGCCTGGTTCGTGTAATAAGATCGTTTCGTATCCTATTTTCTGTAATGATTCTGATAGGAATTTTAACTGGGAAGATTTCCCAGCTCCCTCGCCACCTTCAAATGTTATAAACATGATATCTCTATATATTTCTTGATTGAGTTAGGTCACGGAAAACAAAAACACTTCTATTAGGCTCCTGGCCGCTTGAGTATGAGCTTAAGTTTGCGGTTTCTGCTATTTGATGCTGGATTTTGCGTACATACGCATTTTGAGGGCTTAGTTCAATTTCGTCTATATCACCGTCTATTAGGGTTTCAAGATTTTTTTCTGTTTCTTCTATGATGGTATTAATTGTGTTATTCATATACCGTTTAGTCTCAAGTTGTTTCAATGCTGCATCAAGTTGGTATGAAGTATTTTTTCTTAAAACCAGGACGGGAATACGTCTCTCTTCAGCAGATTTTAATATAGGAGATTTCTTTCGATACATTTGTTTAGTTGTGATAAGGACGTCTGCCTTCTCCACTTTTGTTGCTACGGTGAAGCGAAAATCTGCTCCGGACAATGCAAATTCTAGTCTGGATTTTCCAATTCCGTACCCGAATACGGAGGTGTTATCTCTCTTTATATTAGCTTCATCGGAATCATCGAATTCTTCCTCACCTTCTATCTGATATATATCAGATTGATGTTGATATATATCAGGTTGGTGCTCGATAACCTTTTCGACGTCTCCTGTCGTAGATATATTTCTAACTTGAGGTCGTGGTAATCCTCCTCGTAGAATGATGTCGACGGATTTTTCCACATTAGTATGAACTGCAACTTCAGTTCTACTCCGGATTTCAATGACTACATTAAATGTAGGGGAAGATTTCCGTTCGAGTACTGTTTTTTGCGTGCGTCTTCTTTTTGCTTCATCATCCCCAAGTGTTACAGTTTGTATACCTCCGATTAGATCGCATAACGTAGGGTTCCTAACTAAACTGTCTAGGCTGGTTCCGTGTGCAGTTCCTACGAGCTTAACACCTCTTTCTGCAATTGTTCTTGCAGCATTTGTTTCAGCTTCAGTACCTATTTCATCGATAATGATCGCTTCTGGCATATGATTTTCGACTGCTTCGATCATTACCGTGTGTTGTAAATGAGGTTGAGGTACTTGCATCCTTCTGGCAGCACCAAGTGATGAGTGCGGAATATCACCGTCTCCCGCTATTTCATTTGAGGTGTCGACAATAACTACTCTTTTCTTGAGATCATCCGCCAGAACTTGAGCAACTTCTCTTAGCATTGTAGTTTTGCCTATACCTGGAGGCCCTAATAGTAGTAAATTATTATCTGAGTTAATTAAATCCTCGATTATTCTTATAGTCCCAAAAATAGCTCTACCAACCCTGCAAGTTAGTGCAACAATTTCATTTTGCCTATTTCGCATAGCTGATATTCGATGTAAAGTGCGTTCTAAGCCTGCTCTGTTGTCGTCGTTAAATTGGCCTATTCTACTTGTAACGTGCATAATATCTTTCCGATCAACTTCTTTTTCACCGAGAGATATTGGCCCATCGCTGTATCTAGCTTGAGGTAATCTACCTAGATCCATCACAATTTCAAGCAGATCATCTTTTTTCTGATCAAGATTAATTGCTAGCTGTATATGATTTGGTAAGCAATTTATCAACGTATCGATGTCACTAGAAGCGCTATTTTTTTTGTTGCTATCCGTTACCAATCTTAATCTCCTAGAAAGATATTTCGTATCTGCAAAGCCCAGTTTATCAGCATTGTACTCTTATTGTACTCTTTGCTTTTGAATTAAGGCTATTTCAAAGTTACCGCTTTATTCTGTTGCCTTGGTCAATCTTTTTTGCTCTTGCTTGAGCATCCACTTCTGTTCGTAAATCAGGCCCAGCCCTTTTCCC
>Ga0114999_10000744_pt1 | contig 47742 bp, 43 predicted proteins | sample ArcticOcean_MG_C_3_FD_89820 | JGI IMG/M metagenome (GOLD analysis project Ga0114999, IMG submission 89820) | Marine microbial communities from western Arctic Ocean - ArcticOcean_MG_CB8_126 | ecosystem: Environmental > Aquatic > Marine > Oceanic | place: Arctic Ocean: Canada Basin | collected...
CGAAATCTGGCTGAAACAGTACAACCACATCCGCCCGCATCAGGCTCTGAACATGCGTCCACCGGTGCCCGAGACTCTATCAGGAAGTGGTACATAGAACGGGGGCTTTACACACGGGGGTTGCTTGTGGTGGTGGTCCTTGGCGCGCAGGACATAATCATAAGCGGCCATATTCTCCGTCGGCTTTTGCTTGCTTTGTTCGAAATGCGCCGCTTCCACCCGGCGCGGCAAATTGGCGACGATGACCTGGGTGATTTCGTCCTGCACCGCGAACACGTCCTCTAGCTCGCGGTCATAGCGCTCGGCCCAGAGATGGTGACCGTCTGCTGCATCGATCAGCTGAACCGTAATGCGCACCCGGTTCCCTGCCTTGCGCACGCTGCCCTCGACGATGTAGCGCACGCCGAGCTCGCGGCCCACCTCGGTCACGTCAATGGCTTTGCCCTTGTAAGCGAAGGTGGAATTACGCGCGATCACAAACAAATCGTGATAGCGCGACAGCTCGGTGATGATGTCTTCCGTCATGCCGTTGACGAAATATTCCTGCTCCTCGTCCTTACTCATATTGTCGAACGGCAGGACGGCGATAGTTGGTTTTGTCGGGCCGGAATTTTTGTTTTTTGCGCCCGGGCTGGACGAAATCGTTGCCGCCGCCTTCGAGCCTTCGCTTGGTTCCGACACGCGATAGGCGCGTACCGGCTCGTCGATATTCTTGACCGATGGCGTGCCGAGATCGCCGTAGTTGAGATCGAGTTTATTGCGCACCTGATCGTAGACGGTGCCGGAAATAAAGATGCTGTCGGGCTCGGCGATCTGTTCGAGGCGCGCCGCGATGTTCACGCCGTCGCCGAGAATATCTTCGCCGCTGACCATCACATCGCCGAGATTGATGCCGATGCGAAAGCGCATGCGGCGCTCTTCGGGCAAGTCGATATTGCATTTGGCAACGCCCGTCTGCATGTCGAGCGCACAGCGCACCGCCTCGACTGCGCTGGGAAATTCCGCCAACACGCTATCGCCGCCGGTGGCGACAATGCGCCCACCCTTCTCCGCGATCGAGCTATCGATGGTCTGGCGGCACTGGCGCAGCGTATCGAATGTGCTTTCCTCATCGGCGCCCATCAGCCGGCTGTAGCCGACCACATCGGCGGAGAGAATTGCCGCCAATCGGCGCTTTATGACCTCAGGTGCCACGCGCCCGATTCCTTGAAATCGACCGAGCGAGCCAGTTTAGAGGGCCGTTTCGAGCAAGACAACGCGGGTAGCGTTTGTCATGCGACGGTTATGACGACCCGACCTACGGCCCGTCGCTCGAGGAGTTCGGCCATGGCGGCCGGAACTTCCTCCAACGGGAATTTTTGTGTGACCAACGGTTTGAGCTTGCCGTCCTGCCACCAGCCGATCAGTTCCTCAACGCTGGTGCGCAGCAATTCGGGCCGTATCTCGCGATAATATCGCAATGACGAGCCCATCGCCGAGCGGTTCTTGACGAGGAGGCGATTGGCTGGAATTTGTGGAATGCCGCCGACAAAGCCGATCACCAGAATGCGCCCGCCCCACGCCAACGAGGACAGCGCCTCGTCGAACAGATCGCCGCCCACCGGGTCGTAGCAGACGTCGGCGCCGGCGCCGCCGGTAATCTCCGCGACCCGCGCTTTCAGGCTGTCGCGTTTATAATCGATCAATTCATCGGCGCCGTGCTGGCGGGTGATTTCCAATTTTTCGGCGCTGCTCGCGGCGGCAATGACCCGTGCGCCGAGCGCCTTGCCGATCTCGACCGCGGTCAATCCAACGCCGCCCGAGGCGCCCAGCACCAGCAGAGTCTCGCCGGCTTCGAGCTTGCTCTGCCAGCGGATGGCGACGTGCGAGGAGACATAGCCGATCAGAAACGAAGCGGCGATGTCGTCCGACATGCCGTCCGGTACGGGGAAGCAATCGGCTTCGCCGGTGATGGCCTGTTCGGCGAAACCGCCATGGCCAAGCATCGCCATGACCCGGTCGCCGGGCTTGAAGCGGGTGACGGCGCTACCGCATTCGAACACCTCGCCGCAGGCTTCCAGCCCCGGCGCGAAGGGGAAGTCCGGGCGCGTTTGGTAATGGCCTTGGATCATGATGGTATCGGCAAAATTGACGCAGGATGCCGATACCTTGATGCGCACCTGGTCGGCTGCCGGCTGCGGCGGCTCGACCTCTTCGAGATTTAATTGGCTCGGCGCACCCCAGGCACGACAAATCATGGCTCGCATGCTCTTTCCCTCTCTCGTGTTTTCTCGCCGCTCGGAGGCCTAGTTCGGCAATTCATTGAGCGCGCGTTCGACCACGCTGCGGTCCGCGCCGCCGGCCGGCAGCAGGTCCAGCAAGCGCTTCCAAAAGCCGCGCGCCGCGTCGTTGCGCCCATCGGCGGCCTCGACCAGACCCATGAACCACAAGGCTTCGGGCTGGTTCGGGTCGAGCTCGAGGATACGTTGGTATAGCACGATCGCCTGTTGGGGGAATTGCGTGACGTTGCCGGCGGCACTCATCACCGCGCGCGCATAGCCGCGCAGCACGGTGGTATCGTCGGGCGCGAGATCCGCCGCCCGGGCGTAGGCATCGCGCGATTCAGCATGCCGGGAGAGCACCGAATAGGAGCGGCCCAAACGTAGCCAGCCTTCTAAATCATCGGGATTTTCGCTAAGCCGCTCGGCCAGCTGCGTGACCATCGCGCCGATCATCTGTGCCTGTTGCTCAGCGTTCATGCCTTCCGCCGCCGCAATATCCTCAGCGCTCGGTCCCGGCGTGGTTTCGGCCGGTTGCGCTGCGCCTGCTTCCAGCTCGCTGACGCGTTGTTGCGCCGCGGCCGCCTTGGCGTCCTCGCCTAGCACCCGGTAGGAGTTGACGAGGCGCCGCCAGCCGTCGAGATCGTCCGGCTCTTCTTCCAGCCGCGCTGCCAGCCGTGCCACCATCGCGCGGATCATGTCGTTGCGATCCTCGGCGCTCATCTCCGCCGCTGCCGCCATATCTTCATGGCTCGGCCCCGGCGCAGCCTCGGCTGATTGCGTGGCACCTGCTTCCAGCTCGCCGATGCGCTGTTCCGCCGCCGCCGCGTTGGCGTCATCGCCGAGCACCCGGTATGCGTTGGCGAGGCGCCGCCAGCCGTCGAGATCGTCCGGCTCTTCGGCTAGGCGCGCCGCCAATTGCGCCACCATCCCGCGGATCATATCCATGCGCTCTTCGGGGCTCATCTCCGCCGCCGCCGCCATATCTTCCTGGCTCGGCCCCGGCGCAGTTTCGGCCGCTTGGCGGGCGCCGGCAGGAGCCGAGGGGATCGATCCGAGTTCGATGCCGGTTTCCTCCGCCGCGCGCCGCATCCAGGTGACAAGGTCGGCGCGCCACAGGGCGTCCGCCGGGGTTTCCGCCGCCAGCTTCCGCCACATCTCAAGCGCGTCGCCGTGGCGGCCTTGCTGCGCCAATGAGATGCCGATATAATATTGTGCCGCCGCATCATTGGGCCGCACGCCGAGCACCGTTTCGAAAGCCGCCAAGGCATCGGCGGTCACAATGCCTTGGGCGGCGAACACCAAAGCTTCGGCCATCGAGCCGATAATTTCAGGATCGCCATTGGACAGCGTAACGGCGGTGCGAAGGGCTTGTGCCGCATCACCGTAACGCTCGAGAGTAATCAGCGAACGGCCCAGGAGCTGCCAGCCCTCAAGATTGTCCGGGTCTTCTTCGAGACGCTTGGCGAGATTGGCGATCGCCGCCTCGACGGTTTGCCCGGCCATATCCTCGCCGGTGGTGCCGCCCCGTTGCGCAACGCCCGAAAACGGCTTTCCCGGTGTGCCGGGAGACCCCAAGACGAGATAAACCGCCACCGCCAAGGCGGGAATTGCCGCCCCGATTGCCGCCATCAACAGCCAGTGCCGGCCGGCGCCACCCGGCTCCGGCGCCACGTCTTCCGTGCCGACCGCAGCCGCCTCTTCAGTACCTTCCGCAGCCGCGGTTTCGCCGTCCTCGCGCTTGGATGCAGCCAGCATGCGGCGTTGAATTTCCAGGCGCGCCGCTTCGCTCTGGTCTTCGCCCACCAGGCCGCGCGCGCGGTCGCTTTCCAACTCCACGAGCTGATCGCGGTAAACCGCCAGGTCGAATTCGACACGGCGCGGCGCGCGCCGGTGGCGCAGCACCAGCGGCACCAGCACCAGCGCCAAAGCCGCCGCCGTCATAAGGGCGATCACCAGCCAGAGAATCAAGCCGCGCCCTCTCTTCTCAGCCTAGCCAACATCATCGCGGCTCATGCTCTCCACTTGGTTGCGCTCGTCTTCACTGAGCGGCGCCGGGGCACTCTCCGCACCGCGTTTGCGGCGCCGGACAATGAAGAACCAAAGGCCGCCGGCGCCGGCAACGAAGACCAGCACCGGGCCAAACCAGAGGACGTAATTGGCCGGCTTGACGCGCGGGCGTAAGAGGATGAAATCGCTGTAGCGGTCGGTGAGATAGTCGAACACGGCATCATCCGAATCGCCGGCGGCGATACGCTCGCGCACGATGCGGCGCAAATCCCGCGCCAATTCAGCGTTCGAATCGGATATCGCCTGGCCCTGGCATACCGGGCAGCGCAATTCGTCATGAAGCTTGAGCGCGCGCGTTTCCTGGGCCGGGTCGTCGAGCGCCTCATCGGCGCTGAAGGCGTGGACGGCGCCCGGCGCGTGCAGCACCAGGGCGAGAATCAGCACGGCCACAGCGAGAGCAGTCAGGCGCATCGTTAGCCGCCCAAGTTTTCGATAAGCGGCAATAATTTTTCGTCCCAATCACGGCGCGTGAGCACGCCGATATGCTTGTAGACAATGCGCCCCTGACCATCGATGACGAAAGTTTCCGGCACACCATAGACGCCCCAATTGATCCCCACCCGGCCGCTCAGATCGGAGCCGATCTGAGTGAAGGGATCGCCCAATTGTTGCAGCCAGCTCGCCGCGTCCTTCGGTTGATCCTTATAGTTGAGGCCCCAGATCGGCAGCAGGTCCTGGGCGGCGATGTCCATCAATAACGGATGCTCAACGCGGCACGGGCCGCACCATGAGGCGAAAACGTTGACCAGCGAGACGCCGCCCCGCTCGATATCGGCGCTGGCGAGGCCCTTGTCCCAGCCTGGTATCGGCTGCAGATCGAATTGCGGGATCGATTTGTCGATCAGCGCAGAGGGTATCTTGTCCGGCGTTCCGGTCAGCAGCTGCCAGGCCAGCACGGCGGCCAGCACCGCGAACGCAGCAGGTACCAAAATGAATACGAGACGCCGACGTGGCGCTGCCGTCTCTTCCCGCATTTCGTCCGTTGGCGGGTCGCCATTCTGCTGCGTCATGTGTCGCTCCGGCTCTCCGCTGGCTGGGCCGGTTGGGCTGGCTGGGCCGGCTCGGTCGGTTGGGCTGGCGTCGATTTTCGCCGGGCGCGGCTCGGCGCGCCGACCCGGTGACGCCGGTCACTAAGCGAGATCAAGCCGCCAGCCACCATGATGATCGCACCAAACCAAATCCACGGTACCAGGGGATTGTGATAAATGCGCACGGCGATACCGCCGCTGGTCGCCGGATCGCCGATTGCAACATAGATATCCGCAATCCATGTGGTACGGATCGCCGCCTCGGTGGTATCCATGCCCTGCACCCAATATTTACGTTTCTCTGGATGCAGGGTGGCAATGCGCTCGCCGTCCTGGTCGACGGTAAATTCGCCACGCCGGACGTCATAGTTCGGCCCCTGCGAATCGGTCAGCGAGGCAAGCGTGAAATCATAGCCCGCGACCTCGACGCGCTCGCCAACTTCCATGACCTGCACGCTCTCGGTTTGCCAATTTGTGGCGCCGACGCCGCCGGCGATCAAAATGGCGACACCGGCATGGGCCAGGCTCATGCCCCAGGCTGAACGCGGCAGGACGCGGGCACGGCGAAAACTGTCGATCAGCGGCACCCGAAACAGACGCAACCGCTCGATAAATTCGGCGGCGACGCCACCGATGAGCCACGCAGCGATGGTCAATCCGAGGATCGCGCCCCACGGCCCGCCCTTCAACGCCACCAAAAGGATCGCCGCTGCCGCCGCCGCGGCAAACGCGATTGTCAGGCGCTGGGTGACGCCGGGAAGATCGGCGCGCTTCCACGCCATCAGCGGCCCGGCCGCTGCGAGCAGGAACAGCGGCGCCATGATCCAGACAAAGCTCGATTCGAAAAACGGCGGGCCGACAGACACCTTCTCACCCGATATGGCGTCGAGGATCAGCGGATAAAGCGTGCCGATAAAGACCGTGGCGCAGCCCGTCACCAGCAGCAGATTATTGATCACCAGCGCGCCCTCGCGTGACACCGGACGGAAACGCCCGGAACTCCGCAACGACGGCGCGCGCCAGGCATAAAGGGTGAGCGAGCCACCGACCACGACCACCAGGAAGCCGAGAATAAAGACGCCGCGCGCCGGATCGGCGGCAAAGCTATGCACCGATGTTAGCATGCCCGAGCGCACCAGAAAGGTGCCCATCAGGCTGAGCGAAAAGCCGAGGATGGCTAACAGCACGGTCCAGCTTTTGAGCGCGTCGCGTTTTTCCGCGACGATCGCCGAATGCAACAGCGCCGTTGCCATCAGCCACGGCATAAACGAGGCGTTCTCGACCGGATCCCAGAACCAAAAGCCGCCCCAGCCCAATTCGTAATAGGCCCACCACGAGCCGAGCACGATGCCGCCGGTGAGCGCCGACCAGGACAGCAAGCTCCACGGCCTGACCCAGCGCGCCCAGGCGGGATCGACCTTGCCTTCGATCAATGCCGCGACGGCAAAGGAAAAAGCCACCGAAAGACCGACATAGCCGAAATACAACAGCGGCGGATGGAAGGCGAGGCCGGGGTCTTGCAGCAACGGATTGAGATCGCGGCCGTTCAGTGGTACCGGATCGAGACGCAGGAACGGATTTGACGTGGCCAGCAGAAAAACCAGGAAGCCGAGGCCGATCAGCCCCTGAATGGCGAGCACGCGGGCGCGTAGCGCTGGCGGTAGATTGCCGCCAAAGGCCGCGACGGCCATGCCGTACAGGGCGAGAATCCACACCCAAAGCACCATCGAACCTTCGTGATTGCCCCAGACGCCGGTGAATTTATAGAGCAACGGTTTGGCCGAATGCGAATTCTCGAACACATTGGCGACCGAGAAATCCGAGACCACATAGGCGTACATCAGGCAGGCGAAGGCGATCGAGATGAAGACGAATTGTCCGGTCACTGCCGGGCGCGAGATGGCCATCCATGCGGCGTTATTGCGCCACGCGCCGATCAGCGGCAGCGTGCTCTGCACCACGGCCAAGGCGAGGGCGAGAATGAGCGCGAAATGTCCTATCTCGGCGATCATTATTCGGCCTCGTCCCCTTGCCATTGGCCCGACGCTTTCAGCGCGTCCGCAACCTCCCGCGGCATGTAGTTTTCGTCATGCTTGGCCAGGATTTCCACTGCCTGGAAAGTGCCGCCCCGCATATGACCCTCGGCGACGACGCCTTGGCCTTCGTCAAACAGGTCAGGCAGAACGCCAGTATAGCTCACCGCGACGATTTCAGAGAGATCGGTGATGTTGAACCGAAAAGTCAGGCCGTCGCTGTCGCGCACCACGCTGCCTTCCTCGACCAGGCCGCCAATCCTGACACGCTGATCGGGCGAGAATTCGCGCGCCTGCACCTCAGTCGGACTAAAGAAGAACACCAGATTGTCGTCGAAGGCGAACAGAATAAGCGCCGCCGCGATGCCAAGCGCAGCCATGCCCAGGCCGACAAAGAGGAGGCGCCGTTGTTTGCGTTTCATGGTTGTTGACGCGTCATGTCGCCGCCTCTTCCGTTTCGCGTTCTTCGTCAGGCCCGCCGCGCCGCCGCCGCCCGCCACCTGCCGCGTCAAGCTGACGCAGCACCGCTTCGCGGCTCTTCAGGCTGCGCAAGCTGCACAGCAGCAGCCCAATCAACACCACGGCGCCGACGCCAAAGGAGGGCCAGACGTAGGCGGCGTATCCGCCCATTTCGAAGAAAGACATAGCAATTAAACCTGGCAGTTAAGACTTGTCGTGATGCGCTATTGGTAACATGAATTCGCTGAGGGTAATGGCTTGCACGCGGTATTTCATATGAAATTGGCGTGATACCCGAAATTTCCAAATTATTTATGCAATATCAGCCGCTTGCGCCCTGATTCCCGACCTGGGCCAGGCGCAGGTTGCGAATTCGCCGGGCAGCGATTTCTGAGCGCAGGCGAATTATCAGCACCACCAGGTAAAACGCGATGAAACCCACCACCATCAGCAGCAGCGGCGCGATCATCGACGAGTCCATTGACGGCGGGTCTAATTTGGAAATCGTCGCCGGCTGATGCAGCGTATTCCACCAATCGACGGAAAATTTGATGATCGGGATATTTACAATACCGACCAGGGCCAAAATGGCTGAAGCGCGCACTCCTTTGGTTGGGTCGTCATAAGCGCTATTGAGCGCGATATAGCCGAGATAGAGGAAAAACAGCACCAGCATTGAGGTAACGCGTGCATCCCACACCCACCACGTGCCCCACATCGGCTCACCCCAGAGAGAGCCCGTGACCAGACTGATGAAGGTAAAACAGGCGCCAATCGGGGCGCTTGATTTGGCCACGAGATCGGCCAGCGGATGGCGCCATATAAAGCCTGCGGCAGAAGAAAGCGCGATGATGACGTAAATCATCAACGCCATCCATGACGACGGCACATGGATAAATATGATGCGATAGGCATCGCCCTGGCGGTAATCGGGCGGCACCACGGCCAGGCCGAGCACCAAAGCGGCGACAATGCAGGCCACAGCAATGATCGTCACCCACGGAAATATTTTCTTCGCAAAGCGCAGGAAGCGCGCCGGATTGGCGAAAAAATGTATCCCGATGCCAGATTTCTTCGTCTTTCTCGCCATCTTGTCCTTAACCGTTCCAGTGCTGCTCAAGTTCTATTCGAGGGCCATCTTCAATGCTGCGGCACTTGCCCAGGGTGTCAACGCAAGTGAAGCGAAGAAGCCGCCTGCGAGAATAAGCAAATGTGCGCGCTCGCCAAAGCCGAAGATCGCGCCTTCCACCGCGCCGACGGCGAATATTAATACCGGAACATAGAGCGGCAGCACCAGAAGAGAAATCAAAACACCGCCGCGCCTAAGCCCGACCGTGAGGGCGGCACCGACAGAGCCGATCAGGCTGAGAATGGGTGTGCCCAGCAGCAACGAGATCATCAGTACGGCGAAACCTTGCGCGCTCATATTTAGCAGCACCGCCAGTACCGGGGCGGCGATCATCAGCGGTAGGCCGGTTGTCAGCCAATGCGCCAGTACCTTGGCAAGAACCACCAATTCAAGCGGCAGCGGGCCGAGGGCGATGACCTCCAGGCTGCCATCCTCATAGTCCTCGTCGAACATGCGGCCGAGCGACAGCATGGTGGCGAGTAGGGCACATACCCAGAGCACGCCCGGCGCAACCCGTTCCAGAAGGGCACTCTCCGGCCCGACACCAAGCGGAAACAGCGCGACCGCGATGAAAAAAAATACCACCACAACCAGGCTGCCGATGCCGCCGCGCGCTGCCAGGCGGAGATCGCGCCCCACCAGGCTGAAAAAAGCCGTTACCACTGACCGTAATCCGGCTCGTCAGTGAGGTCGTAATCCGGATCGCCCGTGGCTTGTGCGGCGTCGCCCACAAGCACATTGGCGGCAATGCCATGGCCCGCCATATCAATGGTCTCGGCGTCTGGCAGCGCAATTTCCGCATGGGTCGCGACAATCGCCATACCGCCGCCAGCGCGGTGATCCGCCAGCATCTTCTCCAGGCGCGCCGCCGATCTGTCATCGAGTGTGATGCTCGGCTCGTCCAGGAGCCAAAGTTCGGCGGGCGTCGCTAGCAGGCGGGTGAGGGTGAGACGGCGTTTTTGCCCGGCCGAGAGAAAACGTCCGGGAACGTCAGCCAGGTCCTCAAGGTCGAGCGCGACTAGAATATTATTGGTCGGCTTGGCGAAGCCCTTAGCGGCGGCCCAGAAGTCGAGATGTTCGGCCACCGTCAGGGTCGGCTTCACCGCCTCCAAATGGCCAACATAATGGGTGCGCGCGCGGTGCGCCTCGGGCGCCTCCCGCATGTCTTCGCCGTTCCAGGCGACCGTGCCGCCTGCGGGCTTCAAAAACCCAGCAAGGATGCGCAGCAAACTCGATTTTCCCGAGCCATTGGGGCCACGCAGGATCAGCGCACCGCCGGGCAGGAGTTCAAACGAGAGGGCGCGGAAAACCGGCCGTTCTCCCCTGATACATGCCAGCACGCGCGCTTCGAATCTGGTGCCGCCGCCGTTCATCAATTCCCCGCCGTTGCGCGGCGCGCCGTGCACGCCTAAAAAACACGGGCGTAAGCTATCGGCGCGTCCGCGTGTCGGCAAGGCATAGGAGTTCAACCGCGAAAATGCTCAGGCGTTTGTTCAACCGCAAACCGCTCGCCAGGGGGCCGCTGCGCCCCGGGCTGGTCACCGGACATAAGGCAATGAATGCGGATGATTCGCCGGTGCTGGAAGTGCGCGCCGACGGTCATTTGGTGCGCGCCGTTTCCTACGGCGAGGGTCTGCGGTTCGGCCCCACCATCGTCTTTCTGCATGAGGGCCTTGGCAGTATCGCCCAGTGGAAGCATTTTCCCGATACCCTGGCGCGCGCCGCCGGGTGTAACGCTCTGGTGTACGAGCGCTGGGGTCATGGCGGTTCGGACCCACTGCTCGATCCGCGTCCGGCGGATTTTATGGAACGCGAGGCGGTATCTGTCCTGCCACAAATTCTCGATTCTTTCGGCCTGGAGAAAGTCATTTTATTCGGCCATAGCGATGGTGGCTCGATCGCGCTCCTGTTCGCGGCGCGCTATCCGGAGCGCACGCTCGGCGTGATTACCGAGGCGGCGCATGTGTTTGTCGAGGAGGTCTCGCTCGCCGGTGTGCGGACGGCGGTCGAGCGCTTCGAGACCAGCGATATGGAAAAACGCCTCCGCCTCTATCACGGCGACAATACCGTGGGTATGTTCCGTGGCTGGGCGGATATTTGGCTGTCGGCGGACTTTCGTGCTTGGTCCATCCCGCCCGAGACGCTCGACACCATCCAAGCGCCGGTGCTCGCCTTGCAAGGCGCTGATGACGAGTATGGCAGCGCCGCACAATTGCGCCGGATCGAGGCGGGCGTCGGCGCGTCCGCCAAGACGGTTCTCATTCCTGACTGCGCGCACGAGCCGCATGTGCAGGCGCGCGAGGCGGTCATGGAAGAAGCGCTCGCCTTCATCGAATCCATCAAAGAGGCGCCGGCGCCTCCTGATTCCGCAGTTTGACGGCAGGATTTGAATGTTACACTGCGCGCCCCAGTTTAGAATTATCCCGAATAAATAGGAGACACCCTCGTGATCGCGCTTGGCCAGGATACGCTCAACACCCGCCGCACGCTGACAGTCGGTGGGCGCAGTTACGATTATTTCAGCCTTGCCGCGGCGGAGAGCGCCGGACTTGGCGATATCTCCCGCTTGCCCTATTCGCTGAAGGTTCTGCTGGAAAATCTTCTGCGCTTCGAGGACGGTAAAAGCGTCACCGTGTCGGACATCAAAGGCCTCGCCGCCTGGCTCACAGAGCGCCGTTCGACCCAGGAAATCAATTATCGCCCAGCGCGCGTCCTGATGCAGGATTTCACCGGCGTGCCTGCCGTAGTCGATCTCGCTGCCATGCGCGCCGCGATGTTGGCCCTGGGCGGCGATCCGAAAAAAATTAATCCGCTATCGCCGGTAGATCTGGTGATCGATCACTCGGTCATGGTCGACCGCTTCGCCTCCTTGACCGCGTTGCGTGACAACACCGCCATCGAGATGGAACGCAACGGCGAGCGCTATTCCTTCCTGCGCTGGGGCCAGCAGGCGTTTTCGAATTTCCGCGTTGTGCCGCCGGGCACCGGTATTTGCCATCAGGTCAATCTCGAGCATCTTGCCCAAGTTGTGTGGACCGCTGAATCGGATGGCACCACCATCGCCTATCCCGATACGCTGGTCGGCACCGACAGCCACACCACCATGATCAACGGCCTTGCCGTGCTCGGCTGGGGCGTTGGCGGTATCGAGGCCGAGGCTGCGATGCTCGGCCAGCCGATTTCGATGCTGGTGCCCGAGGTCATCGGCTTTCGCCTCGCCGGCGGTCTTGCCGAGGGCGCGACGGCGACCGATCTGGTGCTGACCGTAGTGCAGATGCTGCGCAAAAAAGGCGTGGTCGGGAAGTTCGTCGAATTTTACGGCCCTGGCCTCGACGAACTGTCGCTCGCCGACCAGGCCACCCTCGCCAACATGGCGCCTGAATATGGCGCAACCTGCGGGTTCTTTCCGATCGATGCGGAGACCATCAACTATCTCCGCTTTACCGCGCGCGATCCGGAGCGCATTGCGCTTGTTGAAGCCTACGCCAAGGCGCAGGGACTATGGCGCGACGCCGATACGCCGGATCCGGTGTTCACCGATTCGCTGGAGCTGGAGCTTGGCTCGGTCTTGCCGAGCATCGCCGGGCCGAAGCGTCCGCAGGATAAAATTTTACTCACCGATGCGGCGCCGGCCTTTGGTCAAGCGCTCAGCGGAGAACTCGGCGTCGCGGCCGAGAACAGCGCTGCCGAAGTGGCGGTTGCCGGTATGGATCACGCGCTCGGGCACGGCGATGTGGTGATCGCCGCGATTACCAGCTGCACCAACACTTCCAACCCCAGCGTGATGCTCGGTGCCGGGCTGTTGGCACGGAATGCCGTCAAGCGCGGCCTGAAAGTGAAGCCCTGGGTCAAGACTTCGCTCGCGCCGGGCTCAAAGGTGGTGAGCGAATATCTCGCCAAGGCCGGGCTGCAAGAGGATCTCAACGCGCTCGGCTTCAACGTGGTGGGCTATGGCTGCACCACCTGCATCGGCAATTCCGGCCCACTTGCCGATGAAATTGTTACCGCCATCGATGACGGCGATCTGGTGGTGACCTCGGTCCTCTCCGGCAATCGCAATTTTGAGGGCCGCATCAGCCCCCATGTTCGCGCCAATTATCTCGCCTCGCCGCCGCTCGTGGTGGCCTATGCCATCGCCGGCAGCATGAAAGTGGATATCACCACCGAGCAACTCGGCGAAGATAGCGACGGCGTGCCGGTCTATCTCAAGGATATCTGGCCCGGCAATGACGAGGTGCGCACCGCCATCGCACAGTCGGTGACGCCGGAAATGTTCAGCGAACAATATGCCGACGCCTTCACCGGCAGCGCCGAATGGCAGGCCATCGATGCTCCGCAGGGTCTGACTTATGAGTGGCAGGACGGCAGCACCTACGTCAAAAACCCGCCCTATTTCGACGGCATACAGGCCGAGCCTGCCGCGCTCGAAGACGTGACCGGCGCGCGGATTCTAGCGCTCCTCGGCGATAGCGTCACCACCGACCATATCTCGCCTGCTGGATCGATCAAATTAGACTCGCCGGGCGGCGCCTATCTCACCGAGCGCCAGGTGGCGCAGGTGGATTTCAATTCTTACGGCTCGCGGCGCGGCAATCACGAGGTGATGATGCGCGGCACCTTCGCCAATGTCCGCATCCGCAACGAATTGGCGCCCGGCACCGAAGGCGGCGTGACCCGCCATATGCCGGACGGCCGCGCCACCAGCATGTTCGATGCCGCCATGGACTATGCCGACGAAGACACGCCGTTGGTGGTGATCGCCGGCAAGGAATACGGCACCGGCTCGTCGCGCGATTGGGCCGCCAAGGGGACGCTTCTGTTGGGCGTGAAGGCGGTGATCGCTGAAAGCTTCGAGCGCATTCACCGCTCCAATCTGGTCGGCATGGGCGTCCTGCCGCTGCTATTTCCGGACGGCGTAACGCGCCAGACCCTCGCCCTCGACGGCTCCGAAGTGGTCGATCTCACCGGTGTCGCCGGCGGCGTCACGCCGGGCATGACAGTCGCCTGCCGCATCACCCGCGCCGATGGCGCGGTCGAGACTCTCGATCTCAACTGCCGCATCGACACGGCGGAAGAAGCCGAATATTTCCGCCATGGCGGCATCTTGCACTATGTGCTCAGAGGGCTCGCCGGACTGACTTGAGCAGTCGTCTACAAAATGCCCACAAGACCTTCAGGCGCGTATGACGTGATCGTAGTCGGCGCGCGTTGCGCCGGTGCGCCGACGGCGATGCTGTTGGCGGCAAAAGGCCATCGCGTGCTGCTGCTGGAACAAACTGCCGTGCCGTCCAACATGGCCCATTCCACCCACCTCATTCACCCCCTAGGCCTGGCGTACCTCGAAACCTGGGGACTTCTGGATGCGATCTTGCAGCGCGCCACGAGTTTCACCGATTGGAGTGTCGATTTGCACGGCGCGTTTCTGCACGGTGCGCCGCCGCCAGTTGGGAGCATGGCGCGCTCGGCCGCGCCGCGGCGCGATATTCTCGACGGGGAATTGGCACGCGCGGCTCAGAGCGCCGGCGCCGAGTTGCGCGACAATTGCCGGGTTGGCGGGCTGCTGTTTGACGGCGGGCGTGTCGTCGGCATCGAAGCCAAGGACAGTGAGGGGCGGCAGTTCAGCGCCCGCGCTTCGCTGGTCATCGGTGCCGATGGGCCGGCCTCGATGGTCGCCAAATGCGTCGGCGCCGCCGAGCACCATGTGGAGCCGCCCTTGCAGAGCAATATTTGGAGTTATTGGCGCGATGTGCCGGTCGATCATCTCCACATCACAATCCGCGAGGGCGCTGGCGCGTTTGCTTTTCCTTCCAGCGACGGCACCGTTCTAGTCGCGGCCAACCTATTGCACGCAGATTTTCTGCGCTCGCGGCGGCGGAAGGAACCAGCGTTTCATGCCATGTTGAAACATATCGCGCCGGACCTCGCCGCCAAACTGACCGAGGGCGTCCAGGTCGATCGCTTTTTTTCGGGTTGCACGCGGAGCTTCGTGCGCCGCTGCCACGGCCCGGGATGGGCCCTGGTCGGCGATGCCGGTATGAAGAAAGATCCGGTCACCGCCCAGGGCATCGCCGGCGCATTCGCCAGCGCCGATATGCTGGCCAATGCTGTCGATCGTGGGTTTGGCGCGGCCGAAACGCTCGACGCGGAGTTGGCCGAATATGAACGCGCGCGCGATGCTTGGCTCCTGCCCTATTATGATTTCACTTTGCGGCTGGCAGCTTTTGCCAAGCCAAACGCCGAGCAAGCCGCCTTCAACCACGCGCTGGCCAATGATCCTGAAGGCAAATCCCAACTGTTCGGCGCGGTATCGCTGACATTCTCGCCGGATAAATTGATGGCGCCCGATAATATGCGCCGCATTCTCACGCGCGCCGCGCAACCGATACAATGAAGTGTTTCCGCAGGGAGATTTAGCATGCCAAGAGATGTTCAGGAATACAGTGCATTTACAGAGGAATTTCGGCTTGAGGACATAACCGGCCTGCTCTCCGGCGATCTCGAGACCGGCCTCAATGTTTGCGTCGAGTGCTGCGACCGCTGGGCCGAAACGGACAGCATCGCGCTCTATTGGGAGGGCGCCGATGGCAGCAGCTCTACCCATGGTTTCGCCGAGTTGCAGGAGGGCGCGGCGCGCTTCGCCAATCTGCTCACAGCACAAGGTGTGCGCCCGGGCGATCAGGTCGCCTGCATGCTGCCGCGAATTCCCGACCTGTTCGTGGTCGCGCTCGGCGTATGGCGCGCCGGCGCGGTTTATGTCCCGCTATTTACCGCTTTCGGCCCGAAGGCGATCGAATACCGTTTGCAGCGGAGCGCCGCCAGACTGGTGGTGACCGACGCGGTCAACCGGGCCAAGCTCGACGGCATCGCCGGCGCGCCGCCGGTGATGGTGGTGACGCGTGAGCCCGATGAAGCGGTGCGCCCCGGCGATATAGATTTTCGCCAAGCGCTCGCGGCGCAACCCGCCGAATTCACGCCGGTCATGCTGACCGCCGAAGACCCGTTCATCATGATGTTCACTTCGGGCACCGTCGGCAGCGCCAAAGGTGTGGCGGTCCCGCTAAAAGCCCTGCCGGGTTTCCTGGTTTACATGAAGTATGCCATCGGCGTTGGCCCTGAGGACCGTTTCTGGAACATGGCCGATCCAGGCTGGGCGTACGGTCTCTTCTATGCGGTCGCCGGCCCGCTACTGTTCGGCTACGCAACGCATTTTTATGAAGGCGGCTTCACGATCGACAGCACTTATAACATGCTCGAAAAATACCGCATCACAATCGCCGCCTCGGCGCCGACCGCATATCGGTTGTTGATGGCGGCCGACGGTGATCTTGCTGATGCCCGCGCGCTCAGCCTCCGCGCCGTATGCAGTGCCGGCGAGCCGCTCAATCCGGAAGTGTACCGCTGGATCGAGAAGCATCTCGGTTGCCCGGTGTTCGATCAGTACGGCCAGACCGAAACCGGCATGACGGTGTGCAATCATCACGGCTTGCGCCACGCCACGCGCCCTGGCTCGATGGGTCTGGCCATGCCCGGCTTCCACATGGTGGTCCTCAATGACGATCTCGAGGAAGTCGCGCCCGGCGAGTCAGGAATTCTGGCTGTCGATACAACCAAATCGCCGCTCTATACGTTTCAGGGATACCGCGATCATAAGGAATCGCCGCTGAAGGGGCCTTACTACCTCACCGGTGACACCACCGAGCTCGGCGTTGACGGCAGCTTGACCTTTCTTGGCCGCGCCGACGATATCATTCTGTCCGCCGGCTATCGCATCGGCCCGTTCGATGTCGAGAGCTGCCTGATAGAGCATCCGGCGGTCGCCGAATCCGCAGTGATCGGCAAGCCCGACAGCGAGCGCGGTGAAGTCGCGGTTGCCTTCGTGGTATTGGGCGGCGGTCATAACGGTTCGCCCGAACTGGTGGAGGAGTTGCAGCAATACGCCCGCACGCGCCTCTCAGCCCATGCCTATCCGCGCCAAGTAATATTCCTGGACGCCTTGCCCAAAACGCCGAGCGGCAAAGTTCAGCGCTTCGTCCTACGCCAACAAGCCTGATTTAACCGCGGCGCTAACAAGCCCCTCTTTCCCACGGGGAAGAGGGGTTGGGGAGAAGGGACAAACCAAGCGCGAAAGCGCTTTTTTGTTTGGCCCCTCAGACGCCGGGCGGTCGCATCCGCTCCCTTGGCTCCCTCGTATTAACTCGGGCGCGCGGTCGCGCTTGCCGGAATGCGTGAAGCATTCCGGAGGTGGTGCCGTTCGGACGGGTCTTTCTGGGGTGCCTTCAAACGCCTTTGCGAAACGCAGCGCCGGGCCAGGTTTCGGGTCGGGCGCGGGCGTATTGTGGCGCCACATCGAGGGAGACGCCGAGGCTGTCCGCGGCGTGCCAGGGCCAGCGCGGGTCGTCGAGAATGGCGCGCGCGAGGGCCACCATGTCGGCCTGGCCAGACGTGATGATTTCGTCGGCATGATGGGCGTCGACAATCAGGCCGACCGCCATGGTTGGAAGTTCGGTTGCCGCCTTGATGTCGGTGGCGAGCGCCACCTGATAGCCAGGCGACAGCGGAATTTTCGCCTTGGCGCTGTTGCCGCCCGAGGACACGCAGACGAAATCCATGCCGATATCTTTGAGCGCCCCGGCGAAGGCGATCGCGTCCGCGGCGGTGATGCCGCCATCGAGCCAATCGGTGCCGTTGATGCGCATCCCCATCGGGCGCTCTGCCGGCCAGGCCGCGCGCAGTGCGGAGGCGATTTCCAGCGGAAAGCGCATGCGCTTTTCCTGACTGCCGCCATATTCGTCGGCGCGTTTGTTGGCAAGCGGTGTGAGAAACTGGCTCAACAGATAGCCATGTGCGGCGTGAATTTCGATCAGATCGAGCCCGAGGCGGCCCGCCCGCGCCACCGTTTGGGTGTATTCGCCGATCACCTTTTTCATCGCGCTCCGGTCAAGCGCCTCGGGATTTTGCCAACCATCGTTAAACGGCTCCGGCGAAGGCGCGATGCTGGACCACGCGCCCTCCGCAGCCGCCAGCGGTGCGCCACCTTCCCATGGCCGGCGTACCGAGGCTTTGCGCCCGGCATGCGCCAATTGAATTCCGATCGGCATGGCGCTCCAGGCGCGGACCGATTTGAGCACCTCCGCCAGAGCCTGTTCGTTGGCGTCGTCATAGAGCCCGAGGCAGCCTTCAGAGATGCGCCCTGCGGCGCTGACAGCGGTGGCTTCGATGATCAGGCAGCCGGCGCCGGATTGTGCAAGCTGGCCGAGATGCGGCGCGTGCCATGAGCTGGCCGAGCCCGCCGTGGCGCTGTATTGGCACATCGGTGAAATGATCACCCGGTTGCTCAGCGTCAGGTCGCGCAGCTGAATCGGATCGAACAGAGCGGGCATCGAAAAATCCCTTTTGGCCAGCTTGGTATTAAGCGCCGCCACTGTATCATGCGCCACGATGAAGGCTAGATTCGGACAGGTGAACGGCGCGGCGGCGTTGAGCGATATCGCCCGCACACGCATGACCCGGCGCGGCTTTCTCGGCGGCAGCTTGGCGCTCGGCGGCGCCGGCGCGCTGTGGCCAACTCCGGCCGGCGCCAAGACGCCGGGGTTTAATTTCGAAGCCCTCGGCCACGGTGTTGACGGGCACCATCATGTTGCGCCTGGCTATGATGCGCGCGTGTTGATGCGCTGGGGCGATAGTGTGACGGCCACGGCGCCGCCGTTCGATCCGCAGCGCCAGAATGCCACCGCCCAGGCGGCGCAGCTCGGCTATAACAGCGACTTTATCGGCTATCTGCCGTTGCCCCTGGCTTCGGGCAATTCGCGCCATGGCCTGCTTTGCGTCAATCATGAATATTGTATCGAGGAACTAATGTTCCCCGGGCTCGGCCGCTATGACGAGAATTTTGCCAAGCAACGCGTGAGCTCGCCAACATCGAGATGGCGGCTATCGGCGGCGCAATTGTGGAGGTGGCGCGCGGCCCCGACGGCTTGTGGCAAATAGTGCCTGCCAGCCGTTTCGCCCGGCGTATCACGGCCGGCGGAACCGCGATGCGGCTTTCCGGCCCGGCAGCGGGTCATGCCCGTCTCAAAACCACGGCCGATCCCAGCGGACAAGCGTGATCGGCACAGTCGCCAATTGCTCTGGTGGCATGACGCCATGGGGCACCTGGCTGACGGCCGAAGAGAGTTTTCTCTATTGCTTCGGCAGCGCTATCGCCGATGACCCCGAGGCAGAAATCGACCCAGCGCTGGTGGACCATCCCGAGAGCCGGAATATTCGCCGCCTCGGACTTCCCGGACGGGGCTATGCCTGGAGCCGTTTCGATCAGCGTTGGAACATCGATCAAGAGCCGAACGAAGCCAACCGCTTTGGCTGGATCGTTGAGATCGATCCGCTCGATCCCGAAAGCACGCCGGTCAAGCGCACCGCGCTCGGGCGCTTCAGCCATGAGGGCGCCGCGCCAATCGTCAACGGCGATGGCCGCGCGGTCGTCTACTCCGCCGATGATCATTATTTCGAATATTTTTATCGTTTTGTTTCTGAGCGAGCGTTCGATCCGGCGCGCGGTGTAGCGAACGGCGATCTCCTCGATCATGGCATCCTCTCTGTCGCCCGCTTTGATGCGGACGGCGGCGTGGCGTGGGTGCCGCTCGTCTTCGGCCAAGGCCCGCTTACGCCGGAGAACGGCTTCCATTCGCAAGCCGACATCGCCATCGAGACGCGCCGCGCTGCCGATCTCCTCGGCGCCACGCCGCTGGACCGGCCCGAGGGCGTCGCCATTGACCCGCGTGCCGCGCCGCATGGCGGCAAGATTTATCTTAGCCTGACCAAGAACCAACGCCGCAGCGCCGAAGGGCTCGATGCGGTGAACAGTCGGGCAGCCAATCTGTGGGGACAGATCATCGAACTCACAGCGCCCGGCGGAGATCATGCCGCGGAGCGGTTCTCATGGGATATTTTGGTCGCTTGCGGCAATCCCGCGGAGCAACAGGTGGCGGCCCGATGGCACCGCGATATTTCACCGGGCGGCTGGTTCGCCTGTCCCGATAACTTGGCGCTGGATAGCGCTGGGCGCCTCTGGGTCGCGACCGACCAAGAGGCGGCCACGCACTGGCCCGATTTTGACCCCACCATGCCGCCGCGCCCCTCTATCCTCGCGATCACGCGCCAAGGCGGCGGACGCATCATCGGCTAATCACGCGGTTTGCGCTGTCGCCTCGTCACTCAGAGGATGTTCGATGCGCGAGATCATTTCCTTCGGGCAGATCTGCCAGAACTTGCCCGATTCAAGCGTCCAATCCGCCAGCAGACGCTCGGCAAAGCGGGTTTGGGTCTCGCCATAATGTTCGCGCACCAGGTCGCGGCAGACGCCCTCCCAATAGCGGCTTTGCATGCGCTGCCAAACCACCGAATCGGCATTGACGCGATGCTCGAAACTGCCGTCGGTGTCATAGACGAAGGCCATGCCGCCGGTCATGCCGGCAGCAAAATTATCGCCCACCGGCCCGAGAATAACGACGACGCCGCCGGTCATATATTCACAGCCGTTCGAGCCGCAGCCTTCGACCACGGCGTTGGCGCCTGAATTGCGCACGCAGAAACGCTCGCCGGCCTGGCCCGCCGCGAACAGCTTGCCGGCCGTGGCGCCGTACAGCACCGTGTTGCCGATGATAGCGTTTTCGTTGGAAATGAGAGGGCTGGAGGTCGCCAACCGGAGCGAGATGGTGCCGCCTGAAAGCCCCTTGCCGACATAGTCATTGGCTTCGCCGATAACCTCGAGTTTCAGCCCTTGCACGGCGAAGGCGCCGAGCGATTGGCCTGCCGCGCCGCGCATGCGCACGGTGAAATAATTCGGTGACAGGCCGGTCATGCCGAAGCGCCGCGTCAGGTGGGAGGAAAGCTTGGCGCCAATTGCCCGGTCCGTATTGCGCACCGTATAAGCGAGCTGCATTTTTTCCGGCACTTCAAGCGCATCGTCGGCATCGCGGATCATCTGTTCGTCGAGACTTTCCGGCACCTCGTTGCGGCCTTCGCGCGAAGACGTCCGCGCGAAGCCACCGGGATCGGCTTGCACTAATATCGGATTGAGGTCGAGATCGTCCAAATCGCGGCTGCCGCGGCTCACTTGGCGCAGCAAATCGCTGCGCCCGACAATTTCATTCAGCGTGCGCGCGCCGAGCGAGGCCAAAATCTCGCGCACTTCTTCGGCGATGAAGCTGAACAGATTGACCACTTTCTCCGGCGAGCCTTCGAACTTGGCTCTCAATGCCTCGTCCTGAGTGCAGATGCCAACCGGGCAGGTGTTGGAGTGGCACTGGCGCACCAGAATGCATCCCATGGCGACCAACGAGCCGGTGCCGATGCCGAATTCCTCGGCGCCGAGCATCGCCGCGATAACCACATCGCGCCCCGTCTTGATGCCGCCATCTACCCGGAGCGTAGTCGTATGGCGCAAGCGGTTTAGGGTCAGCACCTGATTAATTTCGGCCAGGCTCATCTCCCACGGCACGCCGGCATATTTGAGGCTGGATTGTGGTGACGCGCCGGTGCCGCCGTCATGGCCGGAAATCAAAATGATATCCGCTTTCGCTTTGGCGACGCCGGCGGCGATGGTGCCGATGCCGGATTCCGCCACCAGCTTGACCGAGACCCGGGCTTGCGGATTAATCTGTTTGAGGTCGTAGATAAGTTGCGCCAGATCCTCGATCGAGTAGATATCGTGGTGCGGCGGCGGCGAGATCAGCGTCACGCCCGGCGTGGCATAGCGCAAGCGGGCGATTTCCTCGGTGACCTTGAATCCGGGAAGTTGGCCGCCTTCGCCGGGCTTGGCGCCCTGCGCCATCTTGATTTCAATTTCGCGGCAGTGGTTGAGGTATTCCGCCGTCACGCCGAAACGTCCGGACGCGATCTGCTTGACGGCCGAGCTTGCATTGTCGCCATTCGGGCGTGGCTCGTAGCGCGACGGATCCTCGCCGCCTTCGCCCGAGCAGGAGGCGGCGCCGATGCGGTTCATCGCGATCGCCAGAGTCTCATGTGCTTCGCTGGACAAGGCACCATGCGACATGCTGCCTGACATAAAGCGCTTGCGGATTTCGGTGATCGATTCGATCTCCTCCAACGCGACCGCCTCGCCGGGGCGCTTGAAGTCCAACAGGTCACGCACATGAACCGGCGGCATGTCGTTGACGCCGGCGGAATATTTCTTGTAGGTCGCGAATGAATCGCTGGCCACGGCATGCTGCAACATATGAATGAGGCGGCCGTCGAAGGCGTGCACCTCGCCCGAGCTTCTGGCTTTATAGAAGCCGCCTATGGGCAAAGTTGTGCGCGTTCCGTCATGCGCCCGGTAATGCAGCTTGAGGACACGCTCCTTGATGCCGGACAGACCAATACCGGAGATGCGCGAACTCATGCCGGGGAAGAATTCTGCGACCAAGGCGCGCGACAGGCCGACGGCCTCGAAATTATAGGCGCCGCGGTAGGAGCCGAGCACCGAAATGCCCATCTTCGAAAGAATTTTCAACAGGCCGGCATTGACGGCGGTACGGAAGCGTTGGCAGCATTCGTCCAGGCTGAGATTGCCGAACAGGCCGCGCGCCTGACGATCGGCAATGCTCTCCTGGGCCAGATAGGCATTCACCGTGGTCGCGCCGACGCCGATGAGAACGGCGAAATAATGCACATCCAGGCATTCGCCGGAGTGCACATTGATCGACGTGAAGGTGCGCAGTTTCTGCCGCACCAGATGGCTATGCACGCCGCCGGCAGCGAGGATCATGGGCACGGCTGCGCGTTCAGGCGAGGTGTTCTCATCGCTCAACACCAGATGCACGGCGCCGCCACGGACTGCATCTTCGGCCTCGCGGCGGATGCGAATCATCGCGTCGGTCAATTCGTTATGGCCCTCGCCGGCCTCGAAGGTGCAATCAACCCAGGCTGCCTTGTCGCCCATATAGCGATGCATGGCGGCAAATTCGGCATTGGTGAGGACCGGCGAGTTGAGCAGCAGAATATCGGTTTGCGATGCGCTTTCGCCGAACATATTGCCCAAATTGCCGAGCCGTGTTTTGAGGCTCATGACGCTGTATTCACGCAGCGAATCGATCGGCGGATTGGTGACTTGGCTGAAATTCTGCCGGAAAAAGTGCTGCATGCCGCGATATTGCCGCGACAGCACGGCGATCGGCGTATCGTCGCCCATCGAGCCGATCGGTTCCTTGCCGTCCTCCACCATTGGATGGAGGATCATCTCCAACTCCTCCATGGTGTAGCCGAACGCGCGCTGGCGATGGCGCAGTTCCTCGGCAGCGTAGGTCACCGGTTCCTTTTCCGAGCCGATCAAACTGTCGATCTCGACAATCTTCTTGACCCACTCGCCGTACGGGTGGCGCGCGGCCAGCATGTCCTTGAGTTCGCGGTCGTGGTAGAAGCGGCCTTCCTCTAATTGAACCCCGATCATTTCGCCCGGTCCGAGGCGGCTTTTTTCGATGACCTGGGCTTCGTCGATCGGCACCATGCCGGATTCCGAGCCAACGACGAGTAGGCCGTCGGTTGTGACGGTATAGCGCAGTGGACGCAGGCCGTTGCGGTCCATGCTGGCGATGACCCAGCGGCCATCCGACACTGCCAGCGCTGCCGGGCCGTCCCATGGTTCGATCACGCAATTGCAATAGGCGAACAGGTCGCGGTGCGCCTGCGGCATATGCGGGCGATGCGACCAAGACTCGGGCACCACCATGCACTGCGCCGCGGGCACCGGCCGCCCGGCATGCACCAAGGCTTCGACGACCGAATCGAGGGCCATGGAATCGGAGGCGTCGGGCTCTATGAGTGGAAAAATATCGTCATTATAGTCTTCAAACACTTCGCTCACCGCGCGAGTCTCATGGCTCTTCATCCAATTGGCGTTGCCCTTGATGGTGTTGATTTCGCCGTTATGGGCAAGCATGCGGAAGGGTTGCGCGAGGCGCCAAGTGGGGAAGGTGTTGGTCGAATAACGCTGATGAAAAATAGCGAAGTTCGAAATGAACCGCTGGTCGAGCAGGTCGGGATAAAAGGCGGTGAGCTGCTCAGCCAGGAACATGCCCTTGTAGACAACCGTGCGGCAGCTCAGCGAGCAAATATAGAATTCCTTGATGTGGTGCTCGAGGACGATTTTCTCGATGCGGCGGCGGATGATGTAGAGGTCGATTTCGAATTGGTCTTCATCGACACCGCGGTCGTTAGAGATCATCACCTGTTCGATCTCGGGGCGGGTGGCGTTGGCTTTTTCACCGATCACCGCATAGTCGATGGGCACCTGACGCCAGCCGTAAATGCCGTGGCCGAAGCGCAGGATCTCGCTCTCGACGATGCCGCGCGACGTCTCCTGCGCGCCCATATCTGTTTTCGGCAGAAAGATCATACCGAGCGCCAGGCGGCCTTCCTTGGGCCGATGGCCGGTATCCTCGACATGCTCTTTGAAAAAGTCCTGAGCAATTTCAAGATGGATGCCGGCGCCGTCGCCGGTCTTGCCGTCGGCGTCGACAGCGCCGCGGTGCCACACCGCCTTGAGCGCGGCAATACCGGCTTCGACCACGTCGCGCCGCGGTTTGCCGTCGAGCGAGGCGATCAAGCCAACACCGCAGGAATCATGTTCGTCCGCCGCGCGGTAGAGGCCATCGCGTTCCAGGCGCCGGGCATTCTCTCGCCAATTGGCGGTAAATTCCGCGCCGCTTTCGCGATTGGTGTGGTGGGTCATCGCCGGGCGCCCTTATACCGCTTGCGCCAGCGGCATGGCGCCGGCGCCGATATGGCGGTGGATGGCGGCCGCCGCATCGCGCCCGTCCTTGATCGCCCAGACGACGAGCGAGGCGCCGCGCACGATGTCGCCGGCGGCAAAGACGCCGTCGAGATTGGTCGTCATCGAGCGCCAGTCGACTTTGATCGTGCCCCAGCGCGTGATATCGAGCTCCGGCGCGTCGAACAGCACTGGCAAATCCTCCGGATCGAAACCAAGCGCCTTGATCGCCAGATCGGCGAGCAGGGTGTGGCTCGAGCCGGCAATCGGTTGCGGCGTCTGACGGCCTGATGCATCGGCCACACCGAGATGGATGTGAACCGCCCGCACTCCCGCCACCACGCCGTCACCGACAAAGGCTTCGGGCGCTGACAGCCAGGCGAACGAGACGCCCTCTTCCTCGGCATGGGTAACCTCCTGCAGCGAGCCCGGCATGTTGACCCGGTCGCGGCGGTAGAGGCAGGTGACGGATTTGGCCTTTTGGCGGATTGCCGTGCGCACGCAATCCATCGCCGTATCGCCGCCGCCGATAACCACGACATTCTTACCGGCGGCATTCAGGGTGCCGTCGTCGAATTCGGGCACCGCATCGCCCAGCCCCTTGCGGTTACTGGCGGTGAGATAATCCATCGCCCTGAAGATGTTATCGAGGCCAACGCCGGGCACCTTGATCTCGCGCGCCTTGTAGGCGCCGGTGGCGATCAACACGGCATCGTGGCGGGCGCGCAAATCGGCGAGCGTCGCGTCGCGGCCGACTTCGAACTGCAGATGAAATTCGACGCCGCTCTCGATCAGCAGATTGGCGCGCCGCTCGACAATATGTTTTTCCAGTTTGAAGTTCGGAATGCCGTAGATCAGCAGTCCGCCGACGCGGTCGTAGCGGTCATAGACATGCACCTGATAGCCTTGCTGGCGCAGCATTTCCGCCGCCGCCAGGCCGCCCGGTCCGGCGCCGATAATGCCCACCGATTCGGGCCGCTCTACCGCCGGGCGGACCGCCTTAACCCAACCCTCGGCGAACGCGGTGTCGGTGATATAGCGCTCGACGGCACCGATGGTGACCGAATCGAACCCCTTCTCGATTACGCAATTGCCTTCGCACAGCAGATCCTGCGGGCAGATGCGGCCGCAAATCTCGGGAAAATTATTGGTCGCTGAAGAGATTTCATAGGCTTCTTGCAGGCGCCCGGCGGCGGTCAGCATGAGCCAATCGGGGATATTGTTCTGCACCGGACAATGGATTTGACAGAACGGCACGCCGCATTGTGAGCAGCGTGAGGCCTGCTCTACTGCACTCCCAGGCACGTAATCGCGATAGACTTCATTCCAGTCGTCGCGGCGCTCCGCGGGATCGCGTTTGTCCGGCCGCTTGGCCGCAATATCGACGAATTTAAGCATAAAGCGCCCGCTTGCTCCTGATTTTGCGCTGATTGGTATTTTATGAAGCTGCCGGAAATTCTCTCCAGGCGCTACATATGGACGGGCAATCTAGCGGAGAATCTGAGCAGATGCGAGAAAAAACGGCATGTAGGTCAGAAATACTGACATAGAAGCCCGGTTTGATTGCCTATAATCAAATTCACCAAGAGTAAGAAAAATGATTTCCATAATTATAGTCCGATTTTAAGACTGTTTCATTCGCAGGCCGAATTTGAACGCTCCGCATTGCACCCTGCGAAATACCCTGAGAAATTTGTGCGAATTACTAATTATCCTTAGACTACAATGTGATATAAGCTTTCCACACAAGCATTGCTGTTGGTACTTATTACACGCAGGCTAGTTACATCGTGCTTTTGTTGCACATTGTCATATTGGCGATCGTCCAGGGCATCTCGGAGTTTTTGCCGGTCAGCTCCTCCGGGCACATTATCTTGCTGCCGCATATAGCCGGCTGGCAGGACCAGGGCGGCAATATCGATATTGCCGTGCATGTTGGCACGCTGGGCGCCGTGCTGGTTTATTTTTGGCGCGATATATGGGCGATCCTCGCCGGCTTCAGTGGCGGTCGGCGGCGCGAGCGCCGGGCGGGACGGGCGCTCGGCATCTACCTCTTGATCTCCCTGCCGCCGGTGCTGGTGGCCGGCGGACTGCTGGTCACTTTCGCCCCAGACCTGTTCCGCTCTCCGCTGATCGTCGCTTGGACGATGCTCGTTTTCGGCGTGCTGTTGTGGCTTGCAGACCGCATCGGCATGACCGTGCGCCGGGTCGAACATATGACCGTTGGCAGCGCCGTCATCATCGGCGTGGCGCAAATCTTGGCGCTGGTACCCGGCACCAGCCGTTCCGGCATCACCATGACGGCGGCACGCTTCCTCGGATTTGAACGCGGCGAGGCGGCACGGTTTTCGATGCTGATGTCGATTCCGGTAATCGTCGCGGCGGGCGCGGTGGTGGCTCGGGATTTGGCGAAATCGGGCGAGCCTATTATCACCGGCGACGCCGGACTCGCGGCCGCGATAGCCTTCGTGACGGCGCTGTTCTCGATCGCGATATTAATGCTGATGCTGAAACGGGTGAGCTTCACGCCGTTTGTCGTTTATCGCCTGTTTCTGGGAATTGTGTTGCTGGTGCTTTATTACGGCTTCGATTGGTCCTTCGGCATCTAGACGTCCGTTTAGGACTGCGCCTCTGCGCTTGAATTCGTCCGCGCGCGGCGAAAGCGGTGCAAATAAGTTGGCAAGATCATTTCCGCCGGGCTCGCCTCGATTCCGAGGTCGCTGAGCGTCAGCGCGCCCTCGGCCACCACATTGTCGGCCCGTAGCATCTTCGCCTGATCCAACGTAAACGGCGGCTCGGGCAGGAACTGCGCCATCAAGCCGAGGACATCGGCGGCGATATAAGGCACCGGCACCAGCAGGCGCTTATAGTCGGTTTCGCGCGCCACCAGTTCCATCAATTCGCGGAAGCTGTAAATCCTAGGCCCGCCCAATTCATAGGTCTTGCCGTCACATTCGCCTGAACCATTGCTCAGCACACGTTCCACGGCCTGCGCGACATCGCTCACATGCACCGGCTGCATACGTGTCGTTCCGGCCTCGATTTCGGGCATCACATAAAGCCCTTCGATGCGGAATTTGGGCCGCTGGCGAATTTTAAAGAACACCGGAAGGATCGGAGAAATTCTTGCCAATGCGCTGAATTTATTAAAAAAATCATCTTCCGGGCCGAACATGACCGCAGGGCGAAGGATCGTCGCCCGTGGGTAAGCCTCGCGCAGCGCCTGTTCACCGTCGGCCTTGCTGCGAGCGTAGGCAGAATTGGCCGCGGCGTCGGCGCCGATCGCCGAAATATGGACCAGCTTGTTGACCCCGGCCGCCGCTGCGGCACGGGCAATGCGGCCGGGCGCACGGACGTGGACTTCGGCGAACCGCTGGCGTCCGCGTTCCACTAAAATGCCCGACAAATTCACCACTTCGTCGGCGCCCTGGATGGCGCGCGCCACTGATTCATCGTCGCGCACATTGGCCTGGATCAAGGCGATCTGTCCGACGCCGCCCATCGGACGTAGAAATCCAGCAGATTCGGGTCGCCGCACGGCGACCCGAATGAGTGCGCCGTCATTCGCCAATTTTTGTATCAGGTGACGGCCGAGAAATCCGGAGCCGCCAAATACCGTCACAATGCGTTCGCTCATACCGCCGCCGCTTTCATGATGAAGGCTCCTACTTAAGATACTTCAGGCCCCGCTGCCAGCGTAAATCATGCCGGCGATTCGGGTTGACAGGCATAAACCGCCCGGCTACCCAAGACCGGGATGGCCATACATTTACATATCAATGATTTACCGCCAGGGCTCGCCTTCGGCGACAGCGTCGCAATCGACAGCGAGGCCATGGGCCTTCACCCGCATCGCGATCGCCTGTGCGTGGTGCAGATGTCGCGCGGCGACGGTGATTGCCATATGGTGCATTTCCCGCCGCCCGGCGATTATTCCGCGCCCAATCTGAAGGCCATTCTCGGCGATCCCAATGTTCTCAAAATGTTTCACTTCGCGCGCTTCGATGTGGCCATCCTCGAGCATTATCTCGGCGTCACTTGCCGGCCCGTCTATTGCACTAAAATTGCCTCCAAGCTGACGCGCACCTATACCGACCGCCACGGCCTCAAAGACCTGTGCCGCGAATTGCTCGGTATCGATTTATCCAAGCAACAGCAATCATCGGATTGGGGCGCGGCGGAATTAACGCCCGAGCAGCAAACCTATGCCGCCTCTGACGTCCTACACTTGCATGAAATCAAAACTATTCTCGATGCCATGCTGGCCCGCGAAGGACGCACTAAAATGGCGCAGGCCTGCTTCGATTTTCTGCCGCACCGCGCGCGGCTCGATCTCATGGGCTGGGACGAGGTCGACATCTTCCACCACTAAGCCGCGCCTAAACGGCGCAAAGTTTCAGCGTGTCATCTCAATTCCGGCCGGCTCGATTTTTACGTTTCCGGCGGGGCCATCGCTGACATAGCCGATGCGTTGGCAGGCCTTGCCATGCCCGCGGATGATCTCCAGCACTTCGGCTTCGGCCTCCGGGCGGAGCACCAGGCAAAAGCCGATGCCCATATTGAACACATGATACATCTCCATCGCAGTGGCGCCGGTAATGCGCTCGATCAGCATAAACAACGGCGGCACAGGCGGCAGGTCGTCGATGACGAAGCTGACATCTGCCGTGACGCGGGTGAGGTTTAAAAACCCATCGCCGGTGATGTGGATGAGCGCGCCGACATTGTCGACGCGGCGGAGAATGTCGAGCGCCTCGGCAACATAAATATAGGTCGGCCGCAGCAATTCCTCGCCAACGCCACAGCCGAGTTCCTCGAGATGGGTCGTGGCGTCATAGCCGGCTATCTCAAACAGCGCTCGGCGGGCCAGGCTGAGGCCGTTGCTGTGAATACCGTTGCTACTGATGCCGACAATGACATCCCCGGCACGAACGGTCTTACCAAGATTGATCCGGTCGAGATCGACGCGGCCAATCGCGGTGCCGGCGAGATCGAAACCAAGCCCCGGCGCATGGCCTTTGATAATGTCCTTGAGCTGGGCAATTTCACCGCCCGAGATGGAAATATTTGACTGCCGGGCGCCTTCCGCCAGGCCCGCGCCGATCGCTTCCAGCATCGCTGGTTGAGCACTTTCCACGGCCACATAGTCGACCATGCTGAGCGGCGTGGCGCCGACACAAACCAAGTCGTTGACGTTCATTGCCACGCAATCGATACCCACTGTGTCGTATTTTCCGAGCATCTGGGCGATCAGCGCCTTGGAGCCGATACCATCGGTGCAAATGGCGATTCCCGTGCCGGCCACGTCGATGACATTGGCGAAATAGCCGAGATCGAGTTGGACCGGCGCATCGCTCAAGGTCCATGTCGATTTGATATGCTCGACCAGCCGCCCAAGTCCGTCTTCCGCCTGGTCTGTACTAACGCCGGAGGCTTCATAGCCGGGAGAGACGGGGCCGGGAGAGACGGGGCCGGATTTAGATTTGTTTTGGCGCGCCGCTGCCATCAAACTGGTCCAGTTATTATTTCGTTTCCCGACGCCAAATTGGTTTGTTGTACGGGCGCTGCACGCTACTCAACTTGCCGGGACGGCGCAACAGATCGCAAACTCAGTCTATCGCGCCATCGGCAAGCTGTGTGATTACGCATAGCAAGCGCCAATTTCTCCATCGCCGTCGACGAATATACGGTTAATTTTTCCGCGGAAGCGAGTATGTTCCAAACAATCAGGTGTCGTCGGCGAATCGCATTGCGCCGCGCGCACGAACGAAATCGCGAATGTCCGACATGAACGCGCCAACGAAGAAGGCTATGTCCGAGGCGGAGCGTGGCGATTCGGGGGAGAATCGCGACCTGACCGCCGGCCGTCGGGTCCTCCAGTTGGAGGCCCGTGCGCTGTCGCGTCTGGCTGAGGAATTGGATGCCAGTTTCGCCGTCGCCGTGGATATTCTCGCGCGCACTAAAGGGCGGATTGTAGTCTCCGGTATGGGCAAAAGCGGCCATATCGGAAGCAAGATTGCGGCAACCCTTGCCTCCACCGGTGCGCCGGCAATCTTTGTGCATCCGGCGGAAGCAAGCCATGGCGATCTCGGCATGATCACAGGTGACGATGCGCTGCTGGCGCTATCTAATTCCGGCGAAACCACCGAATTGAGCGACTTGGTGCAATTTTCCAAGCGCTTTGAAATTCCGCTGATCGCCATCGTTGGGCGGGCCGGAAGTACGTTGGGCGAGAGCGCCGACGTGGCCTTGATTATGGCCGACGAACCCGAGGCAGGTACGCTCGGCCTCGCGCCGACAACCTCGACCACCATGACGTTGGCCCTTGGTGACGCTTTGGCGGTCGCGCTGTTCGAGCGCAAGCAATTTTCCGAGTCGGATTTCCACGTTTTTCACCCTGGCGGAAAGCTCGGCCAAAGCCTGGTGCGCGTGCGCGATATCATGCACGGCGCGGATGATCTTCCGCTGGTCGGTGCCGATACGGTGATGTCGGAGGCGCTTGTGGTCATGACCGCCAAACGCTTTGGCTGCGTCGGTGTGATCGACGCAAACGGCGAGCTGCTGGGTATCGTGACGGACGGAGATTTGCGCCGCAATCTTAGCGATGATCTGCTCGAGCGACGGGCAAGCGATCTCATGACGGCCAATCCGCAAACGATTCGTATCGAAGCGCTTGCCGCCGAAGCCGTGCGCGTGATGAATGAGTGCAAGATCACCGGCCTTTTCGTCGCCGATGGCACCACGCCGGTCGGCATACTGCATATCCATGATTGCCTTCGGGCGGGCATTACATGACCGCGAATTCAGGACATGGCGGCGCCCTGCCGCCGATCGGCCCTCCAGCCGGCCCACCAGCCAGCCCACCGGGCAAGCCGGCCCCCCGTCTTGCTGGCCTGCAGGCGCACGCCCGCGAGGGTGCTGCCGGGCGGACCGTAGGGTACAGCAATTTCGTCGGCTTCATGCGCTATGCGCTACCGCTTGGCGCTTTGTTGTTGCTCGGCCTGATCATCGTGTGGCCGCTGGCAACCGGGCGGGAAGAAGGCTTTCGTATATCGTTCAGCGATGCGCCCAATCTCGATGGCTCGCTGCGCATGGTCAATGCCCGCTACCTCGGCGTGGACGATAAAAACCAGCCCTTTACGGTGACCGCGGCCGAAGCGAGCCAGCCACAAGCGAACTCGCCGTTGGTGACGTTGCAGGAAATCTCCGCTGATGTGTTCATAGATGATCGCAGCGGCCAATGGCTGGCGCTGACGGCGCGCGAAGGGCTGTATCAACGTGAAAAGCGTTTTTTGGATTTGGCAGGCGATGTCACTATTTTTTCAGATCAGGGCCATGAATTTCACACCTCGCGGGCGCATGTCGATCTTGCGGCGCGCACCGCCGATGGCGATGCGCCGTTGAACGGCCAAGGGCCGCTTGGCCTGCTTGAAGCCGGCAATTTTTTTCTCGATGACGGCGAGCAAACTATGTTTTTCGGGGGTGGCGTGAAGATGACTGTATATCCCGGCGGGCGAGGATGACGGAATGAACGATCGATGGGTCCTATCCCTGGTGTTGGCGGGGTTCCTCTGCGCCGCCGCTTTCACCCCGGTCGCAGCGCAGCTCGACCAATTGAACGGCAGTCACAACAGCCAGGCGCCGATCGAAATTACGGCCGATACACTAGAAGTTCGCCAGGCCGAAAACCTGGCGATATTCCGTGGCGATGTCGATGCGATCCAGGGCGACATGTTGCTCAAAGCCGACATGCTGATCGTCCATTACCGCGCCAACAAAGAGACGCTGGGCCAGCAGGGAATATCTCAGATCGATGCCGAAGGTAATGTCTTCGTCTCATCGCCTAACGAGACGGCGCAAGGTGCGCGCGGCATTTACGATGTCGATAACGAGAAAATTTGGCTGACCGGGCAGGTGGTTCTCACACAGGGCGACAACATCATCCAAGGCGAACAATTGGAACTCGATTTGGCGACCGGCCAAAGCAAGGTTCTAAGCGCAGCGACCGGTGATGGTAAGCGCGAGCGGGTGCGCGGGCTGTTTGTGCCAAAAAAGGAAAATAATTAACCAGTTTGCGGTATAAACAGACCCAAGCTCAACAGCGAGGATTCGGTCATCCAAGAAAATAATGGCGGCGCACCAGGCACAGAGCCGCGGCTGGTGGCGGAAGGCAAGGGACTGGCCGCCCATAATCTCGGTAAGCGCTTTAAAAAGCGCCCGGTTTTACGCGATGTGAGCCTTCATGTGCGGCGCGGCGAAGCTGTTGGGCTGCTCGGTCCGAACGGTGCGGGGAAGACGACCTGCTTCTATATTATGACCGGGTTGATTGCTTCCGAGTATGGTTCGGTTCATTTGGACGGCCACGACATTACCGATCTTCCCATGTACCGTCGCGCGCGGTTGGGCATCGGCTATTTACCGCAGGAAGCTTCCATCTTTCGCGGCCTTTCGGTCGAAAACAATATTCGTGCGGTATTGGAAGTCGTTGAACCGGTGCGCGAGAAGCGTGAGATCTTGTTGGATGAATTGCTCGCCGAATTCTCCATCACTCATCTTCGCAGGACGCCGGCGTTGGCGCTTTCGGGCGGGGAGCGTCGGCGGGTGGAAATCGCACGCTCCTTGGCCTCGAAGCCGAGCTTCATGTTGTTGGACGAACCCCTGGCTGGCATCGATCCCATCGCCGTGGCGGAAATTCGCGAGCTCGTGGCGCATCTCAAGGACCGCGGCATCGGCGTTTTGCTGACCGACCACAATGTGCGCGAAACCTTGGAGATCGTCGACCGAGCCTACATTCTTTATGAGGGCGCCGTACTGATGGAGGGCAAGCCCCCCGATATCGTGAGCAACGAAGAAGTCCGCCGGGTGTATTTGGGCGAACGCTTCCAAATGTAGGGATTGTTGCTCGGATGGCGTTAACACAACGGCTGGAGATGCGGCAGGGCCAGTCACTGGTCATGACGCCGCAATTACAGCAATCGATCAAGCTTGTGCAGCTGAACAATATCGAGCTCTCCGCCTTCATTGATGGCGAGCTTGAAAAGAATCCGTTGCTTGAGCGCCAGGACGGCGCGCTCTCAGAAAGCGAATCGCCCGAGGCCGACGAGGGCGAAGCGCCGGACGGCGACCCGATGGAATCTGATTCCGCGTTGTCGCGAAATGCTGACATGCCCGAGGGCGAGGAGCTGGCTGATATCGATTTAAATGCCGACTACTATTGGTCAGGCGGCGGCGCCCCTGGTGGCGAAGCCGGCGATGTCGGGCGGCAGAGCGCCGCCTTGCCGGCGCGAGGTACCGGTTCCGAGACAACTTCGGACGCAATCGAATTAGCCGAATCGGCGCCCAACACCCTGCGCGAACATCTCCTGGGCCAACTCGGCATTGAAATTTCCGAGCCTTCGGACAAATTGATCGGCAGCGCCATCATCGATTTGATCGACGATGCCGGCTATCTCGTGGGCGATCTCGGCGCTGTTGCAGCGGGTTTCAACTGTGCGCCGGAGCGCATCGAATTCGTTTTGAGCATATTGCACGGCTTCGATCCGCCCGGCGTCTTTGCTCGCGACCTCGGCGAATGCCTGGCCATTCAGCTGCGCGACGTCGGTCGCTTCGACCCGGCGATGGCTGCGCTGATCGAAAATCTCGATCGCCTGGCGGCTGGCGACGCGGCCGGCTTATTGAAATTATGCGGCGTGGATGAAGAAGATTTGGCCGACATGGTGGCCGAAATCAAACGCCTCAATCCCAAGCCCGGCTTGACCTTCGATCATCACATCGCGCAAACCATTGTGCCCGACGTGTTCGTCCGTCCGACGCCCGGCGGCGGCTGGAGCGTGGAGCTCAATACTGAAACCTTACCGCGCGTCATGATCGACAATCGTTATCACGTCGAATTGCGCGATTGCGCGACCGACAGCGCGGCGCGCAGCTTTATTTCTAATTGCTATCAAGATGCGAATTGGCTGGTGCGCGCGCTCGATCAACGCGCCCGAACGATTTTAAAAGTTGCGACCGAATTGGTACGCCAACAGGAAGCGTTTTTTACCCACGGCGTGCAGCAATTGCGGCCGCTGACATTGAGTATGGTTGCCGAGACTGTCGGCGTGCATGAAAGTACGGTCAGCCGCGTCAGCAACAACAAGTACATTGGCACGCCGCGCGGCACCTACGAGATCAAGTTTTTCTTTTCCGCCAGCCTGGCCAGTAGCGCCGGCGGCGCTGCGCATGCCAGCGAAGCGGTGCGTGACCGCGTGCGCGAGTTGATTGCCGGTGAGACCAGCGGCAGCATCTTATCGGACGACAAAATTGCCGAACTGCTGAACCAATCCGGGGTCGAGATCGCGCGCCGGACGGTGGCCAAATACCGCGAAGCGATGCACATCCCCTCGTCGCAACGGCGCCGCCGAGACCTGGCCAAAGCGGCCCGTGGATTATAATATAAACCGTTGAAATACCTATATTAAATCTGAGGTATCGCGAGTCTCGGCGGGCCTATTGACTCGCTTCCGGCGTAGAACTATGTTGCTGCCGCCTTCCGAACCGGAGCGGTCAGTCGAATAATTCGATCACAGGTGCGCCGGGCCGCGTGAAGGGATTTAAGCAATGCAGTTAACCGTCAAAGGCAGACATGTCGGGGTCAGCGAGCGTCTGCGCGAACATGTGCGTGAGCGTCTCGAATCCGCGATCAGCAAGTATTTTAACGCCGCAATCGATGCCCATGTGGTGTTCGAAAGTGGCAAAAGAAGTTTCTCTGCCCATATCACAGTTCATGTCGGTTCCGGCATCACGCTGCAGGGCAAAGGCGAAGCGGATGAAATATTCGCGTGTTTTGATATCGCCGCCGAGCATGTTGAGAAGCGCCTGAGACGCTACAAGCGCCGTCTGCGTGATCACCACCGTGGCCGCGTCTCGGAAACGGCTGCGATTTTGGCTCAACAATATGTGATCGAGGCAGAGGCGGAACGGGAACATGACGAGGACAGCGCCGAGCCGGAAGGTTTGTCGCCCACCATCGTCGCCGAGACCTCGACCGAGATCGCTGAACTAACCGTCGGCGAGGCGGTCATGCGCATGGATTTGGCGGAATTACCGGCCCGGATGTTTTTTAATCGCAGCCATGGTGGCATGAATGTGGTGTACCGCCGGCCCGATGGAAATATCGGCTGGATCGATCCGCAAATTACGAAAAACTAGTGGGTACCATATGTTAGATTTTATCCACTCGTAGCGCGCCGGAGGCGCAAACATGGAAATAACGGAAATCCTGTCGTTGCGGGGCGTGCTTGCCAATCTTAAGGCGGGCAGCAAGAAACAGCTGCTACAGGAATTGGCCGCCGTGGCCGCCGAGGAGACCGGCATTCACGAGCGCACAATCTTCGATGTGCTGTTGGAGCGCGAGCGTCTCGGCTCGACCGGCGTCGGCAAGGGCATTGCGATTCCGCACGGCAAACTCGGCGATATTGATCGCCTGTACGGCGTGTTTGCCCGATTGCCCGCCGCGGTCGATTTCGAGGCGATCGATGAACAACCAGTCGATTTGATCTTCCTCTTGCTGGCGCCCGAAGGCGCCGGCGCCGATCATTTGAAGGCCCTGGCACGCATTTCGCGGCTATTGCGCGACGATGATGTATGCACCCGCCTGCGCGGATCGGACCATGCCGAAGCGCTTTTCGCGCTGCTCACGCAGACCGCGGAGGCGCCCGCCGCTTAAGCCCCCGTTACACGGATTGACAGCGCGCTGGCGGCGTTTCACCTTGTCTGCAACATGCATTTCAACCACGCGACTTGTGTAGCGCTGGCGGGCCAGGGTGTGCTGCTGCGCGGGCCCTCCGGCGCCGGAAAATCGGATTTGGCGCTGCGCCTGATCGATGGCGGCGGCACCCTCGTCGCTGACGATCAAGTGCGCTGCCAGCCTGAAGACGGCACCCTGTTTGCCGCTCCGCCGCCGGCGCTGGCGGGGCTTATTGAAATCCGTGGAATTGGCCTGATGCAGTTGCACTATCTCTCACGCGTGGCGCTTGTGCTGGTCGCCGATCTCGTCCCGCCAGATAAGATCGAACGCCTACCGCAGCCAGCGCACTGCACCATCGAAGGCATCGAACTGCCACGCATCGCCGTCACGCCTTTCGAGGTGTCAGCGCCGGCCAAACTCCGTATGACATGCGCGATGCTGGCCCGCGGTGAAGCGCTGGTGGAAGAGCTGGCGCCTGTCCAGGCGCGCCAGACATGAGCGCTCCAGCCGCACCTATGGTGCCGCGCCGCCGTCTTCTACTGGTCACCGGAATGTCGGGCGCCGGCAAGAGCACAGCGCTGAAAGTGCTTGAAGACAATGGCTATGAGGTGGTCGACAATTTGCCGTTATCGCTGCTTTCCAATCTTGTCCGCCCGATGGATTCGGCGCTCGAAGGCGCCCCCGAAGACGCTGCAGGGGAATCATACGCCGCGCCGCCCAACAGGCCGCTGGCGCTATGCGTGGACGTGCGCACGAGGCAGTTCGACCTGGAGCATTTTGAGCATGATATCGCGCCGCTCCTGGACCGCGCCGATTTGGATGTCACGCTGCTGTTTCTCGACGGCGACGACGAAGCCTTGCGCCGCCGCTTTACCGAATCCCGGCGACCCCATCCGCTGGCCGTCGATCGCCCGGTGATCGACGGCATCCGGCGTGAGCGCGAGCGCCTCGATTGGCTGCGCCGCCGCGCCGATTTGGCGCTCGACACGACTGAACTCACCCTCCGCGATTTGCGTCGCCTGTTGGAGGGCCATTTCGCACCGGCCCGCAAGCCTGAGCTCAGCGTTTTCGTGATGTCATTTTCCTATCCGCGCGGCCTGCCGGCGGAAGCCGATTTGGTGTTTGACGTGCGCTTCCTGTCAAATCCCCATTACCAGGACAATCTCCGTCCGCTGAGCGGCCTGGATAGGGCGGTCGGCAAACATATCGAGGCGGACTCGGCCTACACCGCATTTTTTGTTAGTCTGAGGGATATGCTGATATCGCTCTTGCCCGCCTATGAGCGTGAGGGTAAGTCCTATCTGACGATTGCGGTGGGTTGCACGGGAGGGCGTCACCGCTCTGTATTCGTTGCTGAACGCGTTGCCGAGGTGCTCAAGAAAACCGGCCGCCAAGTCGGCGTGCGCCACCGCGACCTAGAAAGCGGCCCGCAGCCGACGGAAACTGGAGCGCGTGCCTAGTGAGGCGCGGCGTTCCAACTTAGGGAAGTAGCTGCTCGCGCACAGCTGAAACACAGTGCCCGCGCGCGTTATGAAATTGTTTGGGGGAGAAAATGATCGGGCTGGTGTTGGTAACCCACGGCCGTTTGGCTGAGGAATTTGTCGCGGCGACGGAACATGTAGTTGGTCGCCAGCCGAACACGCGCGCCGTTTGCATTGGCGCCGATGACGATATGGAAGTCCGGCGTAAAGATATCCTTGCCGCCATCAGCGAAGTCGACGACGGCCACGGTGTCATCCTGCTCACAGACATGTTCGGCGGCACCCCGTCCAATCTCGCCATCTCGGTGATGGATCAGGCGAAGGTGGAAGTCGTCGCTGGGATGAACTTGCCGATGCTGATCAAACTGGCCAGCGTCCGCGGCGAGGATAATTTGGCCGAGGCCGTCGCTCTGGCCCAAGAGGCCGGGCGCAAGTACATCAACGTGGCCAGCAGCCTGTTGGAGGGAGAAAAACAGTGAACGCCGTGCCGTCGGCCCGTTCATGAGTGGTCACGGTGAAGGCGAGCATGCGCCTGGCGAACTCGAACGGCGCACCTGTCTGATCGCCAACCGCTTGGGCCTGCACGCCCGCGCGGCGGCAAAGTTCGTGCGTATGGCGGGTGCCTTCGATGCCGAAGTCTGGGTCATTCGCAATGGCACCCGGGTCTCCGGCATCTCTATTCTTGGCCTGATGATGCTGGCGGCAGCGCCGGGAACGGAAATTACGCTGGAAGCAAGGGGCCAAGAGAGCGCTGAGGTTCTCGCGGCATTGATCAAATTGGTAGACGATAAATTCGATGAAGACTGACAAGACAGCCCCTACTAGCATTGGCCCGCCCGCGGTTGCCAAAGCCGAATCCGATTCGACTTCGCCGTCGGTGGAAATGAAATATTCGGGATTGGGCGTGTCCGCTGGCATCGCCATTGGCCCGGCGCATGTGATGGAGCGCGGTCTGATTGATGTGCCCGATTATTGCGTCACCGACATCGACGCGGAGCTCGAACGGTTTGACGGCGCGGTAAAATTTTCAATTAAGCAGGTCGAGAAACTGCGTACTAAGGCGTCGGCGTTGTCCGGGGCGGCAGCGGAGGAACTATCCTATTTGCTCGAAGCGCACCGGCAAATGCTCGCCGGCTCGCGCCTCGTGCGCGGTGTCGAAGACCGCATTCGCGCAGAAAAACTCAACGCCGAAGCGGCCGTACAGGCGGAGCTTTCGCAAATTGCTCATGCCTTCGCCGAGATGGAGGATTCCTATCTCGCCGGCAAAATTCAGGACGTGCGTGAGGTCAGCGCCCGCCTGGTGCGCAATCTGACCAAGGCGGATTATCAGGCCTTCTCGGGCCTGGCGCCGGGCTCGATTATCATCGCCGAGGAAATTACACCGGCCGATACAGCGTTGATGGATCCGGCAATCGTCGGCGGTTTCGCGTCCGCCCTCGGTGGCGCTGAAGGGCATACCACCATCATGGCTCGCTCGCTCGGGCTGCCGGCGGTTTTGGGTGTCCCCAGCCTGGTCCATGACGTGCGGCCCGGCGATATGGTTGTGGTTGACGGCGTGCGCGGCACGGTGATTGTCAATCCGAGCGCGGCGACGATCGCGCGCTTCGAACGCCGGCGCGAAGCCCTGGCCAGGCGCCAGCGCCAGCTTGAACGCTTGCGCAGCGTGCCAGCGATGACCCGCGATGAGGTGCGCATAACGTTGCAGTGCAATTTGGAACTGCCGACTGAATTGGCCCTGGCGCGTCAGGTCGGCGCTGAGGGTGTCGGCCTGTTGCGCAGCGAATTCCTCTATATGAACCGCGATACATTGCCCAGCGAGGACGAGCAATATGTTGCCTTCCGAGACATCCTCGAGGGCATGGAAGGCCACCCCGTGACTGTGCGCACCCTCGATGTGGGCAGCGACAAATTGGCCTATTCGCTGGGTGAGCATATCAGCCCCAGCGCCAACCCGGCATTGGGTCTGCGCGCGATCCGCCTGTCTCTCAAAGTGCGCAAATTGCTCGAAACCCAACTCGCCGCCATGCTCCGAGCCAGCGCTCATGGCAAGCTCCGCATCCTGCTGCCGATGATCAATACTTCAAGTGAGATCAAGCGTGTCCGCGAGGCGATGGATAAGGTGGTCCGGAGGATGGAGCGCAAGCGCGCAGCGATGTCGGACCCGCTGCCCGAGCTTGGCATCATGATCGAGACGCCGGGCGCCGCATTGTCCGCCGACAGCCTGGCGAAGAATTGTGATTACTTCTCCATCGGTACCAACGATCTTACCATGTACACACTGGCCGCGGACCGCGATGATGAGCAGGTGGCGCATCTCTATGACCCGCTGCATCCGGCCGTGCTGCGGCTCATCAGATATGCCACGCAAGCCGGCATAGCCGCCGGAATTCCGGTCAATCTATGCGGCGAAATGGCAGGTGATCCGCGCTTAACGGCGCTGCTCTTGGGTCTGGGTTTGCGCGATCTCTCCATGGCGGCGCCCAATTTGCCGCGCGTCAAGCAGCGTGTTCTGGGTCTTGAAATGACCGATGCGCAACGGCGCGCCGAGCAAATCATGGAGCAGTCCGATTCGGGCGTCATTGCCGCGCTTTTGGACGATTTTAACACGCTCGAATAGCTGGCGAATAGCGGGTTTTTCGCCGTGCGCGCCTTGTGTGCCGAGGGCGGCGGTGTTACAACGCCGCGCGCGGTGGCAGCCCCGTTTAGGGCCCGCCCACCGAGACAAACCCTCAGCCATATATGCCGGAGAACAATCCATGTCGGACGCTACCGATTTCAAGGTCAAGGACATTTCGCTCGCCGATTGGGGCCGCAAGGAAATCGCCATCGCGGAAACTGAAATGCCCGGCCTCATGGCGCTGCGCCAGGAATTCGGCGAAGCCGCACCGCTTGCCGGCGCGCGCATTCTCGGCTGCCTTCACATGACCATCCAAACCGCTGTCCTGATCGAGACATTAACGGCGCTCGGCGCCACGGTGCGCTGGTCTAGCTGCAATATCTTCTCGACCCAGGACCATGCGGCGGCGGCGATTGCCGCCACCGGTGTGCCGGTGTTCGCCTGGAAAGGCGAGACCGAAGAAGAATATGAATGGTGCATCAAGCAAACCATCGAAGCGCCAGACGGCTGGCGGGCGAACATGATCCTCGATGATGGCGGCGACCTGACCAAGATCATGCATGACAGCTATGGCGACCAGATGGCCGCGGTCAAGGGAGTCTCGGAAGAGACTACTACCGGCGTGCTGCGCCTCTATGACATGGAAAAAGCCGGCAGCCTCAAGGTGCCTGCGATCAACGTCAATGATTCCGTCACCAAATCGAAATTTGATAATCTCTACGGCTGCCGGGAGAGCCTGGTGGATGGCATTAAACGAGCGACTGACGTGATGCTCGCGGGAAAAATCGCGGTGGTGAACGGATATGGCGATGTTGGCAAAGGCTGCGCGGTTTCGCTGCGCGGCCAAGGCGCCCGCGTGTTGGTGACCGAGGTCGATCCGATCTGCGCCCTGCAGGCCTCGATGGAAGGCTATGAGGTCACAACCATGGACGATGCGGCGGCCCAGGGTGATATCTTCGTCACCGCGACCGGTAATCTCGATGTGATTACGCTCGATCACATGCGCCAGATGAAGGACCGCGCCATCGTCTGCAATATCGGCCATTTTGATTCGGAAATTCAGATTGGCGCGCTACAAAACTACCCCTGGCACGAAGTCAAGCCGCAGGTCGACGAGGTCGAATTTCCCGACGGCAAGCGTTTAATCGTGTTGGCCAAGGGCCGCTTGGTGAATTTGGGCTGCGCCACCGGCCATCCCAGTTTTGTTATGAGCACCTCTTTTTCAAACCAGGTGCTGGCGCAGATCGAACTGTGGGGCAGCAGCGAAAAGTACGAGAACAAGGTCTATACTCTGCCCAAATATCTTGATGAGAAAGTCGCGGCGCTGCATTTGGGCAAGCTCGGCGTCAAGCTCACCAAGCTAAGCGCCGAACAAGCCGATTATATCGGTGTGCCCACGGACGGTCCCTTCAAGTCTGATCACTATCGCTATTAACGATTAGGCAACCTTTCCGGGTCTAGGATGGAGGTCCGCCGGGCGGGCCCGCGCAACTTAGTCTCCGCCTTCGGGAAGAGAGTCGGTAAGATTCTTGGCGCGCGGATCGAACATGACTTGCGCGCGCTGTAGCAGATCGGGACACCGAAGATACCAATCGAAAGCATAATCTGTAGCGGCAAGGCGAGATCCCAGGCCATTGCTTCACGCCTCGAAAATATATTCACCACAAATTATTCGGCGCAGTGGCACCGCGCCGGCACCGTTGAGCATTGCAGCCGAAATCCACACAGCGCGCTTTGAGGTAGATCAAACCGGGGAGTTAGATCAAACCGGGCATGCGACATCTTGTTCGGCCCTCAGTTGACCCCTAACATTGCTCCCTCGATGACAGATCACAGAGCCTATAGCGCCGCGCGCCGGACGATGGCGGGACTTATGTTTCTCGTCGTCGCTCTGGCCGCAAAGGGCGCATTCGCAGCCTGGCAAGCCGATGATGCGGCGCTCCTTGGCGTGGGCGGTATCGCCTTGTTTGCTTTTGCGGTGGCGGTCCATTTCCGCGCTGGGCTTTTGCAGGAACGCATCCGGGGCGCAGAACTGCAAAAAAACCGCGCTTAGCGCGCGGCGCACGCTCGAAGCCGAACTAAAGACCGCCGGTATTCATGTTGTCAACGTCCAGAACCAGGGCGCTGAGGGCGCGGCCACACGGGGAAGCGTTACCGAGGCCCTGGCCGAACTCTTGTCAGCCGACGACTGTGCCCAGGTTTACGCCGCAATTGACGGCCTGGTTGAGAGCGGTAAAGCCCTCTCACTACGTTGCGCCGGACGGCTCGACGGTGAAGCATATGCCGTCAACGGCTTGTTGCCGGTGCCTGCGACATCACGTTGATCTTGCGCAATTGCTCCGAGGAGCATGCGCGAAGCGCCGAATTGAGTGCTGAGATCGACCATTTGCGCCTGCTTCTCGATGCCATCGAAATGCCCATTTGGCAACGCGCCGCCAATCTGGATTTAAGCTGGTGCAACAAATCCTACGCGCGTGACGTAGATTCGTCGCCGCGCCGCGTGCAGACGGAGCATGGCCCTGAATTGATTTCCGGCGTAACCCAGGACGAAGCGCGCGCCCTCGCGCAAGCGGCTGTCGAGGGCCGCACGCTGAAACGCGCCCGCCACCATGTCGTGGTCGGCGGCGAGCGCCGCTATCTAGATATTGTCGAATCGCCGCTTGGCGCCAGTGGTAGCCATGGCGGTGGAACCGCTGGCTGGGCGCATGATATTAGCGATTTGGAACAAGCTGAAGCCGATCTCAAGCGCCACATCGAGGCGCATGCGGAGGTCCTGCAATCGCTCAACACCTCAATCGCCGTCTATGCCGCCGATAGGCGGCTTATTTTTTTCAACAATGAATTCGTCAAAATGTTTGATCTCGAGGAGGGTTGGCTGAGCGGCGAGCCGACCCTGTCGGAAGTGCTGGAAGCACTGCGCGAGCGGCGGCGTTTGCCCGAGCAGGCCGATTGGCGTCTCTACAAGAAGCGGATGAACGATCTCTTTACCAGTGTCACCGAGCCTGAGGAGGAACTGCTGCATCTGCCGGATGGCTCGACCCTACGCTATGTTGTCCTGCCGCACCCGTTTGGCGGCCTGCAGTTCATGTCGCAGGACGTCACCGATAGGTACACCCTGGAGCGCGCCTACAGCACCCTGACGGCAGTGCAGCGTGCGACACTCGATAATCTCTTCGAGGCGGTTGCCGTGTTAGGCGCCGACGGCAGGCTCAAACTGTCAAATCCCGGCTTCGCGGCCCTCTGGGAGCTCAATCAGGAGCAATTGGCCGGCGAGCCGCATATCGCGGAAATCACAGAATTGTCGCGCAAACTTATCGATGATGGCGAAGATTGGGAGAATTACAAAGCCGACCATATTGCCCGCATCAGCGAGCGCGCGCGTTCAACGATGCGGCTCGAACGGCGCGATGAGAAAGTGATGGATTGTACTATGTGCCGCTGCCTGACGGCGCTACGCTGATCACTTATCTGGATATTACCGACAGCTTTCAGGTTGAGCGCGCACTGCGCGATCGTACGCAGGCGCTGGAAGCCGCCGATCGCCTCAAATCCGAGTTTATCGCCAATGTTTCTTACGAACTGCGCACGCCACTTAATACGGTTATTGGCTTTACTGAGATATTGGCCTATCAGTATTTCGGCCAGCTCAACGTGCGCCAGCAGGAATATGTCTCGGGCATTCTGCAGTCCTCACAGCAATTGCTGTCGCTGATCAACAACATTCTCGATTTGGCCACGATCGAGGTCGGCCTGATGGTGCTGGAGATCGAATCGATCGACGTGCATGCGACCCTGTTAAGCATGCTTAATTTGGTCCAGGAACGGGCGCGCACCAAACAGCTCCAGGTCGCCTTCGATTGCGATCCAGACATCGGCCGGATGGAAGCCGATGAGCGGCGGATCAAACAGATAATCTTTAACCTCCTGAACAACGCGACAAAATATACGCCGGCAAACGGATCCATGACGCTGGGCGCGCGGCGCGACGGCGACGACATCCGTATCTGGGTGTCCTATTCTGGCGTTGGCATTGCCGGTGAGGAACATGGCCAGGTGTTCGAGCGGTTTTGGCAGGCCGATAGTCCGTTGGCGCGCCAGGGCGGTACCGGGCTCGGCTTGTCGCTGGTCAAGAATTTCGTCGAACTGCATGGCGGCTCGGTGATCATGGAATCGGCTCTTGAGAAAGGCACGACAGTGACCTGTGTGTTTCCCAGCCGCCAAGCAAGTTCGAGTGCTAGCGAGATTTGACCCGTTGCCGCCACGCCGCCGCAGTCATGCTATGATTTAGGCGATGTCGCATCCTGACGATTCGCAACCCCTTCTTGTGCGGCTCGATAGCGTGAGCGCCACCGACGCGCTCGCCGGCCGCCTGGCGCAGCTGGCCGAGGCCGGCGATATTATCGGCCTCGCCGGTGACCTTGGTGCTGGCAAAACGACGTTCGCGCGCGCCTTTATTCGTGCCCGGATAGGTCCTGTTGAGGTGCCGAGCCCGACATTCACGCTGGTCCAAATTTATGAAAACGGCGGCACGCCGGTTTGGCATTTTGATCTCTACCGGCTAGAGGATTCCGAAGAGATTTTTGAGCTCGGCATTGAAGAAGCATTCGATAGCGCAATCTGTCTGATCGAGTGGCCGGAGAAAATGGTAGGCAACGAACCGCCGGACTGGTTGGAGATGCACCTGACTCCGGGGGAGAGCGAAACTTCCCGGCGCGCGACATTCACAGCGCACGGTGGGCGCGCCGCACACCTGCTGCGGCGCCTTAAGGCATGACGAAGCTGGGCTTTCGGATGCTTGAGCGCGGACGCAACATCGATCGCTTTCTCAGCGCCGCCGGATGGTCTGGCGCGGTGCGCGCGCCGTTGGCCAGCGATGCCTCGGCGCGAAGCTATTTTCGCCTGCAGCAGGGTAGGGAAAGCGCTGTTCTGATGGATTCAGGCACCAGCGATATCGCACCCTTCTGCCGTGTCGCGCGGGGCTTGCGCGGCCGTGGCTTTAGCGCACCGATAATTTTGGCCGAAGATAGCGCCGCGCGCCTGTTGCTGCTGGAGGATTTGGGCGATCTCAGTTTTATGCGCTGTCTCGAAGACCCGGGCGGACCCGACGCCCCCGGCGCCCCCGGTGCCAATGCGCTTTACGGCGCAGCGGTCGACCTCCTTGCCGAACTGGGTAGAGCGCCGATTGGCGCCGATATCCCGCCCATGGACGCGGCCTATCTTGCGGCTGAAATCCGCCTGTTCGCCGAATGGTGGCCGCCCCACGGCAGTGCCCAGGCGACACCCGCTAAACCGACTCAACTGACGGCACAAGCTGATGCCTGGGTTGCGGCATGGCGCGACGCACATGAGCTCGCGCTAAAGCCGCCCAAAGGCCTTGCCTTGCGCGATTTTCATGCCGCCAACTTGATGTGGCTGCCGGCCCGCGAGGGGCTCGGCAGGGTCGGCTTGCTCGATTTTCAGGACGCCGTTGCGGCGCCGCTTCCCTATGATCTCGTGTCGTTGTTGCAAGATGTCCGCCACGACGTGCCGGAGGATTTGCAGGCTGCGATGATCACCCGCTTTCTCGCCGCTTTTCCCGAACTCGACGCGGCGGCTTTCCGCACCTCCTACGCGATTCTGGGCGCCCATCGAAATCTCCGCATCGCCGGCATTTTTTCACGCCTCGCCAGGCGCGACGGCAAGCCCGGCTATCTCGACTATCTGCCGCGTGTTTGGCGCCACGTCGCTGCCGATCTCGACCACCCGGCCCTGGCGCCGGTCGCAGAATGGCTCACGCAGTTTGTGCCGCTTGAGCAGCGCACAGGCGGGCGATGAGCAAGGGTTTTCCAAGCCATGCGATGGTGCTCGCCGCAGGGCTCGGCACGCGCATGCGCGCCGCCAGCGATAGCCTGCCGAAACCACTAATGCCGTGCGCCGGCAAAGCGCTGATCGACCATGTGCTCGATCTGCTGGCCGCCGCCGGTAGCGGTTCTGTCGTGGTCAACAGCCATTATCTCGGCGATGTGCTGGCCGCACATGTTGAGGCGTATGCCGCCCGACATCCCGAACTGGCCATTCGCCTATCGCCGGAAAAGCAATTGCTGGATACCGGCGGCGGGGTGACGCAGGCGTTGCCGCATTTGGGCCGGGCGCCGTTTTTCGTGCTCAACAGCGATGCTATCCTGGATAACTCAACAGCGCTGGGGCGTCTCGCGGCGGCTTGGGACGAAGCGCGAATGGATGCGTTGCTGCTGCTGTGCCCGCACCCGCGTGCGGTCGGTCATTCCGGCGGTGGTGATTTCCGCCTCGGCGAGGACGGTCGCCCGGTGCGCGCCAACGGCGCCGCCGACGCGCATATATTTTGCGGCGTTCAATTGCTCCATCCGCGCCTGTTTAGGAATGCGCCGAGCGGCCCCTATTCTCTCAACCTGCACTATGACGAGGCTGCGGCTGCGGGGCGCCTGTTCGCCCTCGAACATGATGGCTGGTGGTATCACGTCGGCACGCCTGAGGCGTTGGCCGAGGCCGGGCGGCGGTTGTCGCGGGCGGGCGGCGAATGAGCGCATTGAATCCAGCACCCCGCATATTCACCATCGCGCCCGAATTGCCGTTCGCAGATGCGCTGGTCGATGGCGTGCTGCATGGCGGGATCGTCGAGCGCAGCGAAGATGATCCGCTGGCCCTCAGCCGGGTCACGATTCTGCTGCCGACCCGGCGCGCCTGCCGCGCCCTCGCTGAGGCATTTCTCCGCCAATCGGATAAGGGCGCGCTTCTCCTGCCGCGCATCCGCCCGCTCGGCGATCTCGACGAAGACGAACCCGGCGCTCAAGGGTTGGCCGAGGGCGGTGATTTGCCACCGGCGCTGGCGCCGCTCCGCCGCCAATTCGTGCTGGCCCAGCTTATTCTGGCACGCGAGTCCGCGGGCCAAATCGACCAGGCGGTTCGCTTGGCGCAGGAGTTGGGCGGCTTCCTCGATCAGGCCCAGAGTGAGCGCCTCGATCTCGCCGGATTGAACAAATTGGCGCCTGAGCGCCACGCCGCTCATTGGCAAAAAGTGCTCGATTTTCTCAAACTTCTGGTCGAGGTTTGGCCGCGAATTTTGGCCGAGACCGATGCTATCGATAGCGCCGCCCGGCGCAACGCGGTGCTCGACGGATTGGCCGAAGCGTGGCGTGAGAGCCCGCCGTTGGAGCC
>Ga0114999_10000747_pt1 | contig 47683 bp, 55 predicted proteins | sample ArcticOcean_MG_C_3_FD_89820 | JGI IMG/M metagenome (GOLD analysis project Ga0114999, IMG submission 89820) | Marine microbial communities from western Arctic Ocean - ArcticOcean_MG_CB8_126 | ecosystem: Environmental > Aquatic > Marine > Oceanic | place: Arctic Ocean: Canada Basin | collected...
CTATTATCCCAGGATTTCCAGATCCTGAAAAAGATTTACAGCATTATTTAGATCGATATAATAACGAACCTAGTTATGCTGATTGGTTTGATAGAAATTTCCCAGGACAAACAATACAAGAAGCTGTGTGCTAGTTTTTCAGAATTACAATTGCTTTAAATTTTCTATAGAATGATCTTGACTATTGCAAAAAATACAAGAAATTAAACTAAAAAAAGTTATCAAGTGATGCTTCACGAAGTGGTTGTGCAGAAAACCCTAATCTATTTAGATCTTTTGAAAATTCATCAACAAATCCATGAATAGTAAAAATCTTCTCAGCTTCTGAACGTTTAACAAGTTCTAATAGTTCATTGTAATCACAGTGATCACTTAGTGGTATAGAATAATCAGTACCTCTAGAAAATCCAAATTTTGTTGATTTTGCCCATCCACTAAATCCTATAGTTACTGCATCATATTTCAATCTCATATGTTTTATAAAATTATTTTTTACACTCATCATAGGTGCTATCATTACCCAAGGTTTTTTCTCTAGCAATCCTTCTGATTCAGCTTCAGTATGACCCATTGCTTCCTTTAATGGAACCCCAAGTGAACGATGTAAATCATTCATCTTTTTAACAGAATCGTGATAAAATATTGGTTCCCAATTATTGAATAGATGCGATATTGTTTGTGCCTTTCCTAACTCATAGCCAAGTAAGATTACAGGTTTTCCTTTAGAGTACAAATTTGAAATTATTTCATTTACTTGCTTAACAACATCATCCACTGGAGGTAAAATAAATTCAGGTAATCCAAATGTACATTCCATGATAAGAGTTTTACATTTTGGTATCTTGGCACCTTTTAGAAATCCACGATCACGTAAAGAAATATCACCAGTATAAAAAATATCATCAAAAAGTAATCCCATTGAACCAAAGATATGACCACTGTCTACCAATGTAAAATTTTCAAGCGTTTCAGTAGAGTTTTCAAGCGTATAACCTCTTAATTTTGCTATTTTACTAGTTACACTGGAAGATAAAATCGTGCCTGTACCACTACTAGGAAGATGATCAATGTGTGCATGAGAAACAAAATTTACACTATTATCTCGAATTTTTTTAGGATCTAAAAAAACAGTTGAAGAGTCAGTTATGCATTCAATCCCATTTTTTGTTAATCTGATATTACTCAATATATTGGGTATTATCGTTTTAATTATAAATTACAAGTTTGATCGAATGTTAACATAGCGTTTAATTTAACGCATAATTATAAACAAACATTGCAGAATTTAGGAATTTTAATTTCTGGTAGAGGTAGTAACATGGAGGCAATTCTAAAGGCAATAAAAAAACAGAAAATTCCAATAAAGCCAGCTATAGTCATTTCTAATAAATTAAATGCAAAAGGATTAACTATTGCAAAAAAACTTGATGTGCCAATAGAGGTCATAGAAAGTAGTGAATATAAAGGAAAAAGAGAGCAGTATGATAAAAAAATAATATCTGTATTAAAAAAATATAAAGTTACACCAACAAATGGACTTGTTTGTTTAGCAGGATTTATGAGAGTTATCAGTCCATATTTTATTAGACAATACAAAAATAGAATTTTAAATATTCATCCTGCACTACTACCTGCGTTTCCAGGATTAAATGCACAAAAACAAGCAATAGAATTTGGTGCTAAATTTTCTGGATGCACAGTTCATTTTGTAGATGAAGGAGTAGATACAGGACCTATTATTTTACAAGAGATGATTACAATTAAAAATACTGATACGGAAAAAACATTATCAAAGAAAATTCTTGCAAAAGAACATAAAATTTATCCAAAAGCAGTTAGTCTTTTTGCTAGGAAAAAAATTTCTGTTAAAGGTAGATATGTAAAAATTTTAAATTAATTTTTAGACCCACCAAAAAAATATAATACAACAAGTTTCTTCTTATTTCCAAAAAAGAAATGCTCTGTATCTTTTGGTACAAAAAATGCCTTTCCATTTTTCAGTACATAATTTTTTTTTCTTATTTTCAAAAAACCATCACCTTCTACTACATAATACATTTCATCTGAATCATGTGGAAGTTGAATATCTTCTTCACCAGGATTTAATACTAAAACGCCTGATTCGAGATTTTTGTTACTAAAAAAAGTATGAAAATATGAATTAGTGTTTTTTATTTTTTTAATTGATTCAATAGTATCATATTCGAATTTCATGTCATTCAGCAATTATTTGATAAAATTGTGGTTTAGGTGAGCTCATCATAAAATCACTAAGTTCGGAGTGAAGATTTGCATGTTCTGGGCTTTTGTGCATGATTCTGAATAATTCAATATTTTCAAACTCAACTACTATACGTTTAGACCCATCTTCTCCTTCAAGCAATCTTCTAGAAATAAAACCATCAAATTTTGAAAGCGTCTTATTTGAATTAGAAAACCACGTTTTAAACTCTAATATTTTTTCTTCTTTGAGACTAACATCTACGATTGCAATAAACATACAGTTAGTTTTTCTTTGCTAAATAATTTCTTTTCTATGATTTTCAATGATTTATTACTCGCATGAAGAATTTACCAACATTGGCAGGAACAAAAATAGATGGTTTAGAAGTTGCAAAAAGTGTAAAAACTAAAGTGGTAGAAATTGTAAATGATTTAAAATCAAAAGAAATAACCCCATGCCTTGCAACTATTGTTGTAGGAGATAATCCAGCATCTGCAACATATGTTAGAAATAAGCATAAAGCATGTGAAGAAGTTGGAATACTAACAAAAGATCACACACTTTCAAATGATATAACCCAAGAAGAACTCAATGCCCTAATTGAAAAATTAAATCAAGATGAAACAGTACATGGAATTCTTGTACAATTACCTCTACCCAATCATCTAAATGAATTTAATACAACCACTCAAATTTTACCTGAAAAAGATATTGATGGTCTTACACCAACAAATGTTGGTCTACTTGCAATTGGAAAAGCAATTCTAATAGCTTGTACACCATCTGGAATTATTGAAATGTGTAAGTATTATAATATTGAACTGGAAGGAAAAAATATTACAATAATTAATCGCAGTAATTTGGTAGGAAAACCGTTGTTTCATCTTTTACTACAAAACAATGCAACTGTAACAACATGTCATTCAAAAACTAAAAATCTAAAACAAATTTGTCTCAACTCAGATATTATAATTACAGGTGTAGGAAATCGTGAAATTTTCAAATTAACGCCTGATATGATAAAACAAGAGGCAGTTGTAATTGATGTTGCAACCACAAGATATGAAGGAAAATTAGTAGGTGATACTGATTTTTTAGATATAATTGAAAAAGCATTATTTGCATCACCTGTTCCAGGTGGTGTGGGTCCAATGACAGTTGCAATGCTTTTGAAGAATACTGTTACTGCAGCTGCATTGAGTAAAGGAATTGACATTAAATACTGAAAAAGATGCTTTACGAAAGCATCTTTTAGAAAAAAGAGATTCCATATCATTTGATCTAATCCAGATTCATAGTCAGAAAATTCTTTCAAAATTAAAAAAAATACAAGTTTTTTCAGACGCAGAATCAATTGGTTGTTATTACTCAATTGGAAGTGAAGTCCTTACTAATTGTATAATTAAAAACCTCTTAGATGCAAAAAAGACAGTCTCATTACCCAAAATTTCAGATAATACAATGGATTTTAGAAAAATTGAACATGTAAAAAACCTTGAAAAAAATAACTTTGATATTCCAGAACCAAGAGAGAATTGCCCTATTCAGAAAAAGCATGATGTCATACTAGTTCCATCCATAGGTTTGGATGAAAAAGGTAACAGAATTGGATATGGTTATGGATTTTATGACAGATATCTTACAAAAAATGAATCAGTAAAAATTGCGCTAACATATTCCAAACAAATTGTAAAATCAATTCCAATATCAGACGATGATATTAAGATGGATTGGATTGTAACAGAAACAAACGTAATTAAAATATCATAGATAGGAAAGTCCCTTTTTTCCTATATCATTTCTATGATATTTGTTGTTCCAATGAATTTTTTCTGCGGCAGTATATGCGTTAGTTATAGCATCTTTTAGTGTAGAACCTAATGCGGTAACACCTAAAACACGCCCACCATTTGATAAAATTTTTCCATCTTGGTTTTTGGTACCTGCATGAAACACAAAAGAACCATCAGATATATCTTCAAGTCCAGTGATCTCATCATCTTTGGTATATGATTCAGGATAACCATTTGATGCAAGAACAACACAAACTGCAAAATCATCTTTCCAAGAAATTTTTGGCAAGTCATTTAATCCTCCTTCAGATGACGCTTTAAGATATTGGTATAAATCAGAATTCAATCTCATTATTATTGGCTGACATTCAGGATCACCCATACGAACATTGTATTCTAAAACATATGGATTACCATCATGAATCATTATTCCTGCATAAAGAAATCCTCTAAATTCAATTCCTTCCTCATTCATTGATGAAATAGTTTTGTTGATTATTTTTTCTTGTATAATGGATGCAAGGTGTTCGTCGATTACAGGAGTTGGTGAGTATGCACCCATCCCACCAGTATTTGGACCTTTATCGTCATCGTAAATTCTTTTATGATCTTGACTTGTGGCCATAGGAATTGCAATTTTACCATCACACAATGCAATGTATGATGCCTCAATTCCATCAATTCTTTCTTCTATGATAATCTTTGAACCTGCGTCTCCAAATGCTTTTTCTGTTAAAATCTTATCAATTGCATTATTTGCCTCATCACAATTACTGCAAACAATTACTCCTTTTCCAGCTGCCAATCCATCAGCCTTTATTACTACTGGTTTTTGATATGATTTTACAAATTCTTTTGCTTTTTTTGCGTCATCAAATATTTCAAAATCAGCTGTTGGTATGTCATTTCTTTTCATAAATTGTTTAGCCCAAATTTTACTAGATTCTAATTGTGCAGCCTGTTTTGATGGACCAAATATAGGTAGATTTTTTTCAGTAAATTTATCAACTAGACCATCTGCCAAAGGGGCTTCAGGACCAACTATGGTAAAACAATTTTTTTCTTGAGCAAAATTTGCCAATTCATCTAAATCATCTACAGATATTGCAATATTTTGTGACGTACCACCATTTCCTGGTGCAACATAAACTTGATCAACTAAATCAGACTGAGATAATTTCCAAGACAATGAGTGTTCACGTCCTCCTGACCCAATAACTAAAACATTAACCACAAAATTATAATTTGATTCTGATATATATTTCCAAGAATTATTGATACTCATATTCATATAGAGATAATGTTCCAATCGGATAGATGGAACTAGTTGATAAATTCGATATCAAGCAAATTGAAAAAAACGTCAAGGAACACTTGAAGACACAAGATACGCTTGAGCTAATCTCAAAGTCGCCTGACAAAAATAACGAAATTATGTTCATCGAAGGTCCACCTACAATGAATGGAAAACCACATGCAGGTCATCTGCGCGGACGCGTATTCAAGGATTTATGGTATAGATACAACGTATTGTCTGGAAACAATGTAACATTCAACGCAGGATGGGATACACAAGGTTTACCAGTAGAACTGCAAGCTGAAAAAGAACTTGGTATAGAAAAAGGAAGAAAAGAAGACAGAACTGAAGAAGAGATTAAGGAACTAGTATCAGCATGTAAAAAAATCATAAAAAAATATCATAATGATTGGGTAAATGCAGACCAACAACTTGGTGTCTCATTAAATCAAAAAGACGCATACTGGACATACAAAGATGAGTTTATTGAAAAAGAGTGGAAAATGCTAAAACAGGCACATCAAAATGGAATTCTAACTGAAGGACATAGAGTAGTTGCATACTGCCCTAGTTGCCTAACATCACTAAGTCATTCAGAAGTAAACCAAGGATACGATATTGTAAAAGATCCGTCGTTATATTACAAAGTAAAACTTGCAGCTGAAGAGAAATTTTTGATTGTTTGGACTACAATGCCATTTACACTTGTAACAGATGCAATGGTTGGGCTAAATCCAAAAGAGGAATATGTCGAAGTTACAGTAAATGATGAGACATGGATTGTAGGAAAAATCAGATTAGAAGAATTCATGACAGAAGTGAAAATTGATGATTATAAAATACAAAAAACATTTTTGGGATCTGAGATGGAAGGAAGAAAATACATTCATCCATTACTAGATGAAATTCCAAAACTAGCAGAAATTGCAAAACAAGATAACTATCACATAACTGTTGCAGAAAATTTTGTAGATGTAAACACTGGTACTGGTCTTGTTCATCTATCCCCAGCAAACGGTGAGGAAGACCACAATATTGCAACAAAAAGAGGAGTTACAATTTTTTCACCTATCAATGATCAGGTAATATTTACAGAAGACGCTGGAAAATATTCAGGACTGTTTGTAAGAGATGCTGATGAAAAACTTGTAGATGCAATAAAAGAAAAAAATGCACTAGTAAAAATTGGTAAGATTAAACACAAATATCCACTATGCTGGCGTTGCAACCACGGTTTGATTTGGCTTGCACGAAGAGAATTTTTCTATATGCTTGATAGATTAGGAGACAAGGCAATCAAAGCAGCTGAGGACGTAGAATACTTTTTTGAACAACCAAAAAATAGATTTTTAGAAATTATCAAAGAAAAACATCCATGGTGTATATCACGAGAAAGATTCTGGGGATGTCCAATACCTATCTGGAATTGCAAGGAATGTGGTAACATAGAAAGACTGTTTTCAAGAAAAGAAATCGTAGAGGCAGCATCTGAATTACCAGATGGAGAAAACTTTGAACTTCATAGACCTTGGATTGACAACATTGTAATCAAGTGTAAAAAATGTGATGCAAAAATGGAAAGAGAAGAATTTGTGCTAGACACATGGCACAACAGCGGTTCTGCCCCATTTTCATCATTAGATGAGGCACAATACAAGGAAAAAATCCCTGCACCATTTTTCACAGAGGGAATTGATCAGACCAGAGGATGGGCATACACACTGCTAATTGAAAATGTCATTTACAACAATGCGCCAGTTTCCCCATACAAGTCATTCCTATTCCAGGGACATGTACTAGATGAAAATGGAAACAAGATGAGCAAAAGCAAAGGAAATGTCTTAGAGGCATCAGAACTATTAGACAATTATCCAGCAGATTTAGTGAGATTTTATTTTATGTGGAAGGCAAGCCCAATTGAGCCGTTAAACTTTAGCACCAAAGAGCTCATGTCAAGACCATATCAGGTCATCAGCACTCTGTATCATCTGCATACATTTTATAAGCAAAATAGCGAGTACGACAAATTTGACATAAATGAATCAACTGTAGAATGGGCAAAGAAAAATAATTTGTTAACACCACCTGACATCTGGCTTTTATCAAAACTTCAAAGAATGATACAAAAAACAACGGAGACAAATGATGGATGTAAGTTCCACGAATCAGCAAAAGCAATAGAGGACTTTTTGATAAACTCACTTAGTCAGATTTACATTCCAATTATAAAATCAGAATTATGGGACGAAGATGATTCAAAAAAAGACAGACGTTTTACAATATACGCAATTCTTGCAAAGACACTCAAGACAATTGACATACTAATTCATCCATTTTCTCCATTTACAACACAGTATCTTTACAGTGCAATGTTTGATGCAAAAGAAAACATTCTACTTGAAAGCTGGCCAAAACAAGACACCTCACTAATTGATGAGAAAGTTGAAGAGTCATTTGATTTGCTAAAAGAGGTAGTTTCAGTTGCATCTGCTGCTAGAATGAAAGGAAAACTAAAAAGAAGATGGCCACTAAATGAGGCAATAATTTGTCTTGGAAAAGATCAGAAAAATGTCTTAGAGTCACTTTCTGAATTAGTAAAATCACAGATGAATATTCAAAATTACAAAATTTTTGAAATTGAAAGTACAGAAGGAATAGAGCAATACCTAGAGTTAAAACAAAATGGACTGCCAGTAATTCCAAAAATTGAATTGGAACGAAGTGCAATTGGACCAAAAGCAAAACAAGACATGGGTAAACTGCTTAAAATGTTCTCAGAAACTGATCCTGAGACAATTATCAATGAACTGAATAGTAATGGTTCATTTACATTTCAAATCGAGCAAAACTCTATAGTTTTAGACAAGGAAGATTTCATAGTTGATTTTGATGTTGATGAAAAACACAAATTTGCAAAAAGACCAAATCTGGTAGTCATGATTTCACTTGAAAGAGACAGTGAAATGATGGCTAAAGGCTTGATTAAAGACCTCGCAAGGAGACTTCAGACACTAAGAAAAGAAAGAGGTTACAATCCAACTGATATTTTATCAAAAGCATCCATTTTAGACCTTGACTCTGAGTCACTTGATTTGATAAAGGAAAAAACTGATGAGATTTCATTTTTAGTTAGAGTAAAGCAAGTCGATTTTGAAGAATCATGCAAAGAATACAAAGATGATGACATTGATGGTATGAAAATTCGTATTTCTGTTGAATGATTGACAAAATCTTGACTATTAATCAAAATAGAAGATACCAAATTAAGTTAAATAGAAAATTTGCCATATGAATACATGGTTAAGCAAATTAGCCTAGATACATGGTCTGTACATCGTTTACACGATCTTTTAGATAAAGCTACAAAAATTATCACACAGACAAATGTACCAATTGTTTTGTACAGAGAAATGCTTGAAGAAAGTGACGATGCATATGAAGAAATTATATGTACACTAAATCAGGATCATATTGTAGAACAAGTTATCATTTCTGGTGGTATGGTAGTTCCAGACATAAAACAACAAATTGTTTTTACAATAGATGATTTCCCAGATAAATTACTGAATAAAAGTAAAGATCTTTTTGCACAAGTTGTAGAACAATTAGAAGAACAGTTCAGTTAATATCTAACAGATTATAAAGTGTTCATTTAAAACTTGATAACATGCGACTTTTAGAATATCAAGCCAAAGAACTTTTTAAAGAATTTGGGATTAAAACTCCTCCAAGTATTGCATCAACAGATATCGAAAAAGGAAGAAAAGATGCAAAAGAACTAGGATATCCATTTGTTATCAAAGTTCAGGTTCCAGTTGGTGGTAGAGGAAAAGCAGGTGGAATTCAAAAATGTAATAGTGATGATGAATTTGAGATAAAATATCCTCAGTTGTTAAATATGTCAATTAAAGGAGAAAAAACACGTGCAATTCTGCTGGAAAAAATGGCAGATATTGAAAAAGAATTGTATCTATCACTTTTTCTTAACAGGAGTAAGAGATGCTATACAATCATTGCTTCATCTGAAGGTGGAGTAGAAATAGAATCAGTAAGAAATCAAACAATTCGTGAAGTGGGACTAGGGGAAGTTGATGATGCCACAGCAAAAGAGGTTGCAAATGAAATTGGACTTAAAGGTTCTCAGGAAGAACAATTCATAGACATGCTAAAAAAATTATCAAAACTGACAATTGAGAAAGAAGCAGAACTTGCAGAGATTAATCCACTTTCAATATTAAAAGATGGAACACTGATGGCACTTGATGGTAAAATAATGACAGATGATAATTCTAATTTTAGACATGAAGAATTGCAAAAATATCAGGAAAAATCAGATCTTGAAGAGCAAGCAGAAAAAAGTGGGTTCTCACTTGTTGAGCTTGATGGAAACATTGCAGTAATTGGAAATGGTGCAGGATTAGTAATGTCAACATTTGATATGCTAAGTGATAACGGTGGTAAGCCTGCAACATTTCTAGATGTTGGTGGTGGTGCCACAACTGAATCAGTTTATGAAGCACTTACATTAATTAGCAAAATGAAAAGAGTTGAAGGAATTTTAGTTAATCTTTACGGAGGAATTGTAAAAACAACAACTGTCGCATCTGCTTTTATTCAAGCATACAACAATAACTTGATAGACATTCCTGTGTTTGCAAGATTAATGGGTACAGAGTCAGATAAAGCAAAAGAAATGCTTAAAGAAACTAAAACGAAAATGTTTGATACAATTGAAGAAGCGATTAATGGTGTTGTTATGGAGTCTAACAAATGACTGACATATACGAAATTCTTAGAGGACCAAAAGATGCAGAAGGAAACTATCAAAAACAATCAGTAATAGTACAAGGTATTACAGGAAAGTATGGTTCAGTTCATACAAAATTAATGCTAGAATATGGTACAAATATTGTTGCAGGAGTTACACCTGGAAAAGCAGGGCAAAAATTTGAAGACAAAATACCAATATATGATTCGGTAAAAGATGCAGTTGATGCAACAGGTGCAAAAATCTCTATAATGTTTGTTCCAGCAAAGTTTTTCCTAAAAGCCGCAAAAGATGCACTAGAATCAGGCATTAAACTACTAGTAGCAATTCCAGAACATGTTCCAATTAGAGATACGATGGAAGTAATTGAATTGGCAAAACAAAAAAATGCAATAATGATTGGACCAAATACACCTGGAGTTATTGTGCCAGGTCTAATCAAGGTTGGAATTATGCCTGCAACACCTTTTTCACCAGGTAATTTTGCAGTATTATCAAAAAGTGGAACATTACTATATGAAATTTCAAACAATCTTACTAGTTCAGGATTTGGTCAAAATATTACTATTGGAATAGGTGGTGACCCTGTAAATGGAACAAGAATGATTGATGCATTTGATATGATAAAAGATGATCCAGATATTGAAGGAATGGTAATTGTGGGAGAAATTGGTGGAGATGCAGAAGAAATTCTAGCTCAGCATATAATAGATACTGGTTTTGGCAAACCAATTGTAGGATACATTGCAGGAAGGCATGCACCAAAAGAAAAACGAATGGGTCATGCAGGTGCAATTGTAATGGGAACATATGGCTCTGCGGAATCAAAAATTGCAATGTTTGCAAAAGCAAACATACCTGTTGCAAAAAGACCTGGTGAAATAGCTGTTCTACTTGCAGGAAAAATGAGTAGTCAATAAGCATTAATAGTGTAGTAAAAAAGAAAATTCATGCCAGTTTCAGACCCGTTAAAAAAACAAATTGCTCAAAAAGCTAGATTACATATGAAAATCTGTATCTCATGTGGAGCTAGACTTGATATTAATGCAACACGATGTAGAAAATGTCGAAGCACTACATTGAGATTAAAAAATAGACAACTTGGAATTAAAAAGTAATTAAAAAAGTTCTATTTCTTTTTTCCAAAAATTCTAAATCCAGATAACTTTGATGAAAATGACTCTTTATTTTTGATGGAAATAGTACCAACACCATCTAGATAATCATAGGTAATATCTTCACCACCAAATCCAATCAATTTTTTTGTTTTTAATTCATCTAAGAAAAATTCTTTTCCATTCTCTAGTTTTAATATTGCATCATCACTAATGTCAAAACCTGAACCATTTGAAAAAAATCTGATTACACCACCAATTTTTAATTCTATGAAAACATCATAACTTACTTTACTCCCAAATACTTGAATTTTTCTTCCTTTTAGTTTTATATTATCAACAAGATCTAGAACTAAAATTTCATCTGCATCAAGTGAAACGGTTTCTCTAACTGTGCCTGCAATTATTTTACCATTTGGAGCGTTTAGACGTGAATAATGTTCTTGTATCAAAGACATGCCAACTCGCCCATCTGGATCAGGAACTTGCTCACGTATTCCATTTACATTACCACATATTATATCGCCATTATCAACAGTAATTTTTGCTCCATTTTCAATATTAAATCCATTATCTATTGGGTTCATCATTTTGAATGTTCCATGTGTAAGATTAATTTCTGTTTTAGAACTTTCATATTCTGAAAAATATGGATTAGTTATACTGCCCCACATAAACACATGATCATTATGTGATAATTTTCCAGCCCAAAACTTTCCTTTTATTGTTAATATTTTAGATGCTTTTCTTTCTAACTCAATTTCACCTAGTTCTTTTGATCCAAAAAGCCTATTTCCTGTTGCATCAACACGCGATAATGCAGCAAGCCATTCTTGAGCTATAGATATTTCTTTTGCTATGTCATTTGAAAGTAAAGTGTTTTGCCTTTTTTGTTCCTCTTCATCCGTACCCCAAACAAATTTTGATTTTTTTGCGCGTTCATCTGGAGAATCTGGATATTTTTTACCTGTTTTAAGATCTTCAAAGGCTTGTTTAATTTTTATAAATGAAATATCCTTGCCACCACGATCAGAGTGATGTTTTAAAGCAAGAACTCTAAACGCTGCACGAATTTCCTGCCTTGTCGCACCATCATTCAAACCTAAAATTTGATAATTACTTTCTGCCATTTCAAATCTATATCATAATATTTTGTTAGAATATCTATAAGTTATGGAAAAGAGTGTGATGTATTTAGTAAAGATTGCTCTGAAGTTCAATTTGTTCTTCAGATGTGATTAATCCCTTTCTTACCATTATATCCAATAAATCCTTGAACAATTGTTTTTGCTCTTCAGACATTCCTCCACTAGCACCTTTGTCGCCAGGAGAACCAGGTGGACCTCTTGGACCTTTTTCACCAACAGCACCTTGTGAACCTCTTGGACCAGATTCGCCTGAAGATCCTGGTGAACCTTGTGGACCTTGTTCTCCTTGTGGACCTTGAATTCCTTGTGGACCTCTTGGACCTTTGTCGCCAGTTAATCCTTGTGGACCTTGTTCTCCCTGTTGACCTAGTGGTCCTCTATCACCTGAAGGACCTTGTTGACCTGTTATGCCTTTGCCACCAAGAGTACCTTGTGGACCTCTTGTACCTTTTTCACCTAGTGGTCCTGTTAATCCAATTTTTCCTTTTTCACCTTGTGGACCTTGTGGACCTGGAGAACCTTTGTCTCCAACTGGACCAGTAATTCCTTTCTCACCTTTGCCACCAGAAATACCTGGTACACCTTTGTCACCTTGTACTCCTGGAGGACCGGTTGAACCTTTTTCACCTTTATCACCACGTAATCCTGTTAAGCCTTTATCTCCTGTAGGTCCTTGTCTACCAGTTTCACCTTTAATTCCTACTGAACCCTTGTCACCAGCAGAACCTTTGTCTCCTTTATCGCCTGTTAATCCTTTTTGACCGATATCACCTTTGTCACCAAAATAACCTGACGAACCTTTATCTCCTTTATCGCCTTTATCCCCAGTTACACCTTTATCACCTGAAGGACCTTTACCTCCAGCAGAACCTTTGTCTCCTTTATCACCTTGAACACCTTCTGGACCTTTATCACCTGAAGGACCTTGTGTACCTTGAATGCCTCTAGTTGTTGTTTTCGTAGTTTTGCTAAATTTCCCAGAATCATTTTTTTCTGTTGCTGATTTAGCAGATTCAGGAATATTAAATTCAAATGAACCTCCTAGAGATGAAAATTGATCAGTTACAACAATCCAAACTTTTGAAAATGATGAAATAGAATTAGGTAAAGGATTTTCGTATGAGCCTATGGTCTCTTGAAATTTACCATTTTTCACTTTTAGATGGAAATTTTGTTTCCAGATTGATGAGAATGATTTAGTTTTGATCTCTGTATCACTAGGTTTTGATTCACTAATGGCTAATTCCACTTCAAATATTCCATCTTGGCTAAATGGGGCATTGCCAGAAATTAAAAAATGATGATCAATAGTCATTATCGATGTTTAAACGTCTCCTAGTTAATACATTTTTCATTTTTCTAATATATTCCTATAAATTTACCATAGGATACTATTTATCTAGAAAATAGGTTATCTGGTTATTATGAAGAAAAAGGAAGATATGTCGATAAAGAAGAAAGAAGAAACATCACTAACTAACGCAGATTATCAACGTAACCGACTTTTCAAAAAGGGTATAAATTTCATGGCAGATGAGAAACTGGAAGAAGCTTCTAGAAGTTTTGAGATGATATTACGAACAGACCCAAATGATGTTGAGGCTATGCTTAAACTTGGATACTCAAGATTCCATTTAGATGATTATTCTGCTGCAATGAGGGTTTATGATAAAATCTTAGACATAGACATTACTAATTCAGAAGCATGGAACTTGAAATCATTAGTATACTACGAAAAGAAAAATTTTGCCAAGGCATTAGATAATGTAGAAAATGCACTTGATTCAGATCCTACATATGATATGGCGTGGTACAATAAAGCCTGTTATCTCTCACTAATGAATCAAATTCCTGATTCACTTGAATCATTAAAACGCTCAATTGAAATTGATGTAAAGAATGCAAGAAAAGCTGTTAAAGATAATGATTTTATGAATGTCAGAACAGAAGAAGGATTTAAAGGAATTATTGAAGTTGTTGTTATAGAATCATTAAGACAAGGTTATCATACAATTGGTGCAATAGTTTGGACAACATTCCTAAGTAAAGAGGACACACAAAAATGTCTAGATGAATTAATTATGAAAGGTGTTGTGATTAAAAGTTACAAAAGACAAGGATTCAATCAAATGATCCCTATCTATGATTTAGAACCAGAGATGGGAAAGAAGATAGGTGCAAAGAAACGTACTTTGTTAGGTGTTAAAACAAAAACAAAGATTACTGCTCCAGTAAAAAATCTGAAAGAAATTGGATTAGCAATACAATTAACTAAATCATCCATTGAAGAAGAAGATCTGGAAAAAACATTAGAAAATTTACAGACATTCATAGATCCTGCAATGTGTGGTGAACAGATGATTGAGGAATTTCTAGAAGAACATAGAGATATCAGACTTTACAAAGTAAGATTAGAAGAAAGAGGTAAAGATTTCCTAAAGGAGAATAAACGAAAAATGTTTGAATTTTTTGATAATATTGAAATTAGAGTTACTAAAAAATTAAGAACAAATATTTCACAAAATTAATTTTATGTTAGAACTTATGTCCAGGATTCTTTATCTTTTTTAAATATTGGAATACCGTCAATGTATGATGTATTTTTTTCTTCAATAACAGTATGCCATTTTCCATTGTGAGGTAATAATTTGTTTAATTCGTTGACTTTTTGACTTGTTGGTTTCTTATTTAATAATGCCCCCCACTTCATATTTGGGATTTTTGGCATTATATCGTTAATATCCTTCATACTTTCCTACTATCTCCTCAACAAATTCCATATAAGTTGTCAGTCAGCTGAAAGATCCCAATAACTTGCATTCTCTTGTTTTTGTGTTGGTTTTTCGAGGCTTTTCCATTCTTTAAATGAATGTACGTAAAGTTTGACATTTGGTAAACCAATAGATTTTAACGCATAATATGCTAAACCCGATAATGTTCCAACACTTCCACAATATGTAATTATTTCAGAATCTTCAGAAATACCTCTATTTTTTAATAAATTTCTCATACTTTCTTTATTTCGAATTATTCTTCCATCTGTTGCAAGTGTTCTATACGGTATGTTAATTGCTCCAGGTATGTGTTGCTCAAGAAAATTCAATCTTTCTCTATTATCTATTATGACAACATTTTTTTTCTCTTTTGCTTTTTCAAGATATTCTGTTGTAGCCATTGTTTCTGATTGTAAATTTATTGAATGCTTAACATGTTCAATTTCAGGTTCTTCAGTAGTAATTTCTAATCCTAATTCTTTCCATTGTGAAAATGTTACATCTAATAATTTAACATTCTCATGACCGATATACTGTAAAGCCCAAACAACTCTAGAAGATAAAGCACCAAACGTATCATCATAAACTACAACAGGTGTTTCATTTCCTATACCTAATTCTTCTGCAATTTTTACGATATTTTCAGGACTGGCATCAGCAAGAAGTTTAGCTAATGGTAGATTAACTGAATTAGTAATATGTCCTTGCTGATAATCCTCTGTGCGTCTAACATCTATAATTCTAACACTATTTTTTATTATTTGTTCCCTAAGTGAATCTACATTGATTAAAGGACCATCTTTCTTTATCATGCTGCACATTCGCCTTTACCAGTAATTGTGTGATAACTTGTGTCACTTCCATAATCTGCATAGAAATCTTCATCTTCTTCTTTTGTTGGAGGAATTAATAATGGCGCAATAATTTTTTTGATGTCATCAACTGATTTTATTTCTGATGATTCGTTTCCATGAACTATTCTATCAATCCATTTTGAAAGAGAATCATCATGCTGTTTATTGGTTTTAAATAATTCTATGATTTTCATTATTATTGGAATTACTCGTTTTACTGGTATTCGTGCAACATGATGACCTAACATGGACTGTCCATCAAATCTTCCACCAAGTGATAATGTGTAATTTGGATACATGTCAGTACCAAATCGTGCACCACCACCATAGAGACCTATAGTTGCTACCTCATGTTGACCACATGAATTTGGACATCCACTTATTTTTATGGTTGAATCACGAAGATCCTCATCATTATCAAGCTTCAATTCCAAAAATTTTCGTTGAATTTCTTTTGCAAGTCTATGAGAATTAGTTAGTGCAAGATTGCATGAAGTAGTTCCAGAACAACCAACTGTAGATGCCATAGTTAATGAACCTGTTTTAGCTAATCCTGATTCAATTAATTTAGAATACAAATTAATTAAATCATCGTCATGAACATAACGTAAGACAATATTTTGTGTGAATCCATTTCTTGCAAATCCTTCGGCAGAAAAATCTCTGATTAATTGAGCAATTGAACGTAATTGATTTGCAGTTATATCACCTGATTCCAATCCTATGAAAACTGAGTTGTAATTTTCTTGTTTTTGTTTAATTATGTTAGTTTTTTTCCATCTTTCAAATCCATCAGGATATGCAGTAGATTCATTTGTAATAGATAATGGTCTTGTGATTTTTTGTGGAGATTCATTAATTCTTAGTTTAACAATTACTGATTGAGTAGCTTTAACGATTGCACGCTCTTTTAAAACAAGATTTTGAAATTTTTCCCATCCCATATCATTTACAAGATATCTCATTCTATTTCGAGCCAAATTTTTTCGATCACCTAATCTATCAAAAATTCGTAATACCGCAATTGAAGTATAAAGAAAATCTTCTACAGGAGTAAATTCTTCCAATTGGTGTCCTACATATGATTTGTTACCCAGACCACCACCAAGAAATATTTTAAAACCTTTCTGCATTTCTCCATTAATTTCTCTAATTTGTGGTAATAATCCAACATCAACAATTCTAATCATTCCATGTTTTTCACAACATGTGAAATTAAATTTAAATTTCCGTGGCAATGCTTGATTAAGTGGATTTCTTAAAAGAAATTTTGCTATAGATAAGGCATATGGAGTAGTATCAAATGTCTCATCTTTACATACACCAGATAATGGACTACACATGACATTTCTAACAGTATTACCACATGCTTCTCTTGATGTTAATCCAACATCTGTAAGACCATGCATTATTTCAGATACATCTTCTAGTATAACCCAGTGAAGTTGAATATTTTCACGAGTTGAAAAGTGAGCACTTCCAATAGAGTACATCTCACTTAGTTCTGAAATTTTTTCTAATTGATATGGATAAATTTGCCCAGCTGGTACCTTGATTCTAACCATAGCATAATCGTCAGTCATTCTAGTGCCATATGCACCGTGCTGAAGTCTGAATCTTCGGAAAATATCAGGTTCAATTTTTCCTTGCCTGAACAATTTTACAGTATTTGCAAAATTATCTGCTTCCTCTCTTCTTGACCAATCAATATTTGGTTTGTTAGAACCAGATTTTGATGGTCTTAACTGTTGTGCCATCTTATTTTTCTCCAATAACTCTGGATATAAATTTTTGATAAAAGGAAACTTTGCCGATAATAATAGACAAACTGTATAAATTTGCCACTAATTCTAAAATGTAATAATATTAGTGGAACCTAATAATGATTGGAAAACTATTAATGAGTTTAAAATATTTTTTGTTTGTGCAAGAATCAGTAAATAAGCAAAGACCAGACAAAATTTTTGCAGATGTAAAAGAAGTAGAAATTACAAGAGCTATTGCTAAAGAGTTTTACGATGTACTTCAAGATAGAGCTGAATGTGATGTAATAGTTATAGGTGCAGGTCCGGCTGGTTTAACAGCATCTCGTGAATTATCACTAATGGGTTACAAAGTTTTAGTTATTGAACAAAATAATTATCTTGGTGGTGGTTATTGGCTTGGTGGTTATATGATGAATCCAGTTACAGTTAGAGCACCAGCCCAAAAAATTTGGGATGAACTTGGAATACCATATAAAAAAGTGGGTGAAGGGTTGTATCTAACACCAGGACCACATGCAGTTTCAAAACTTATTGCAGCAACATGTGACGCAGGTGTTAAGTTTTTGAATCTGACAAAATTTGATGATTTAGTATTACGACATGGGAGAATAGCAGGAATTGTTGTAAACTGGATGCCAGTATCAGCACTTCCACGTAACATAACATGTGTTGATCCAATTGCATTAGAAGCAAAGATGATAATTGATGCATCAGGTCACGATTCAGTTGCAGTAAAAAGACTTGTAGACAGAAATCTAGTTGAATGGAAAGGCATGAATCCTATGTGGGTAGAAAGTGGAGAAGAACATGTTGTTGAAAAAACAGGTGAAGTATACCCAGGTTTGGTTGCTGCAGGTATGTCAGTTACAGAAACACATGGATTAGCAAGAATGGGTCCAACTTTTGGTTCTATGCTGTATTCAGGTAAAAAAGCAGCTGAAATAACTGATCAAAAAATTAAAGAGTTAGATAATACGATTAATAAAAAATCAGATTGAAAATTAAAAAAATAATTCTTTATAATGAACCATCTGTTCCTGAAATTAAAATTTCTAAATTAATAAATTTTCTAAAGGATAATTTTCCAGTTGAAATAACTGTAAAAAGTAATTTTTTTAAAGGATTCAAGGAGAATGAAATAAAATCACTTGCCAAAACAAGAATTTTTGATATTTATAATAATTATCAATCGTATGAGGTAGATCAAAAACAGATCACTCTTGAAAAAACATTATGTGAAAACTCATCTTATATGGAAAAAACTACAAGAATTGAAGATGCAGAAAATATCAATCAAGTTGTCATGTATGATGGATTTGAAATGCAGAAAGTTATACGTGAGCAAATTAATGAGGTTGAAAATGACACACTACATATTATTTTTACAAATAGATTAACATGCACATTTGATGACTCAGATTTGAGATACCATGGTCGTGCAGTAATATGTGCAAATCCTGCTATTTTATCAACTACAGGAATAATTGAAGCGCCAGCAAAATCTAAAGAATTCTATATTCAAGCAATGGCAAATAAATCACAGGGATTAGATATCACCAATGTGAAAGAGGAACATAAAGGTGAGTTTTTAGAATATCATGACGAGCGTTTATCTAAAGTCATTGAAGGCTATATTTTACAAATAATTTTCTATAATATTACTGGTGAGCCTTTCTGTAATTACTTAGATTGTCGACTAAATAATGCACATTGGCAGCGGGATCTACTTTATTCTCAAATTGAAGTTTCCAAACTTTGTGAAAAACACTCCAAGATCTTAGAAAAACAGAAATGATTTAAATTCATATGTCTGTTTGAAAAAAATATAATGTCAAGCTCAGATAGTTCCTCTGTTTTAGTTAAAAGAGATTCAAATGATGGACCAACAAAGGATACACCAAAAGCTCCAGAAAAAACAAAAACAAGTTTTGATGTTATTATAATTGGTGCAGGACCTGCAGGATATACTGCAGGTATTTATTGTTCAAGAGCTAGACGTGACACTTTGATAATTTCTGGACTTTTGCCAGGAGGCCAATTAATGAATACAACTGATGTAGAAAACTATCCTGGGTTTTCAGACGGTATTATGGGACCTGATCTAATGCAAGTAATGAGAAAGCAAACAGAAAGAATGGGTACGACAATAATCGATGATGTTGTAGTAGATGTAGATTTTCGACACAAACCGTTTAAAGTTTTAACTGCTTCAGAGGAATTTGAATCAAAAACAATTATAGTTTGCACAGGTGCAACACCAAGAAAAATTGGTATAACAGGTGAACAAACCTTTGCTGGAAAAGGAGTTTCATACTGTGCAACATGTGATGGTGCATTCTTTAGAGAACAACATATTGCGGTTGTAGGAGGCGGTGATTCATGCATGGAAGAAGCTACATTTCTTACAAAATTTGCATCAAAGGTACACATAATTCATAGACGTGATAAATTTAGAGCAAGCAAAATAATGCAAGAACGTGCATTAAACAATGAAAAAATACAAGTTCATTGGAACAGCATTGTTAAAGACATTAAAGGTGACGAGAAAGTACAGCAAATTATCTTAACAGACACAAAAACAAATGAAGAAACCTCTTTAGATATGGGTGGAGTGTTTGTGGCTATTGGTCATGAACCAAATACAGAATTATTCAAAGATCAACTAGAATTAGATGAGAATGGATACATTATTCTAAAAAATAACACACAAACAAGCATAGAAGGAATATTCAGTGCTGGTGATGTACATGATCATAGATATAGACAAGCAGTAACCGCTGCAGGTTATGGATGTATGGCAGCAATTGATGTCGATAAATATTTAGCTGCAGAAAATTAGAATTACTTTATCTTTTTTATAATAAATTGTAGATCACTACCATTTTTTTTTAGTTCTAAAAGTTCGTGTCCACGTTTATAACATAATTCAGTAATGTCATCTTCAGCAGCAGGATCATCCGCAAGAACAGTGAGTATTTCACCAACTTGCATCTTTGATAATTCAACTGTTGTTTGCAATGCAGGTGATGGACAATACAATCCTCTTACATCTATTGTTTTATTAGATTCTGAAATTTCAACCATCTGATAAAATTTTAAGTTATCTATATAAAAAACTAGTTTTTTTAGATATGCCTAAAATCTAAAATATCATTCTAGTTATTGTTGGTATATCTCGTGTTCTAAATGAATAAGGATCCATACCTTCAAAATTGATTTTTCGCGATATACGTCTCACTCCAACTAATGACATTCTATAGATTATCTCCCAAAAATAACTTTTTCGTGTAACCAAATAGAATTTGTATAACGAATTAAACAAAAGTCTTGATTTCGGATAGAATTCATTGATATATTTATCAATATAATATTTTGAATTTTCAATTTTAAACTGAATGTGTTCTAAAACTTCCTTTGGTTTAACATAGCCAATTTTTTCAATTGAGATTTTTTTATGTTTTAATGCAAAAATTATGTCATCAATATTATTTTCGGAATCTATTAGATTTGTACATCTTGCAATAGTACTAGTAATATGCGAATCGCTTCCTGCTACCACATGTAAATTATTTTCCTTTGCAAAGATTTCTGCCTTTTTGTTAGAATAAACATCGATATTTGCACTGTTAAAAACTTCAAAAAGGTCACATTTTTTTGAATCTTCCCTCAATGCGTCAATTAAGCTAAATGGATGTGGTGCAATAGTAACTGCATCTTGATCTCGTGCATTATCTAGAATTTCATCCAAACTTTGACCAGATTTAATTTCCTTATGAAGACCATATACCAAAATATGGGCTTCTTTATCGGTAGTAACTTCTTCTGCAGGATATACACCAATTTTTGAAAATTTACTATGATTATTTTTATAATCAACTAACTGTTCATAACCGTCAAGTGTATTATGGTTTGTAACAAATAAGAGATCCAAATTAGAAAGAAATGATTTTTCCAATTGAGAGGAAATTGTAACATTTGAATCAAATGGAGATTCGATTTCTCCAACATGACCATTTGAATACATGTTATGACAATGTGTTTCAGATCTGAGTAGTTTCATTCGTATTTTATTATTTTACTGACTTTATTAATTATCTACTTGAATAGATCATCTAAATCAGAACGTAATAAACTAGAAATTTTATTATCCTTAAAGTAAAATTTGTAGTTTTTAATTATAGCCATAGGAGATTTTTTTGTTTTTTCCATTACTAATTCTGCAGCAGAACATAATTCATCTACAATTGCAATAGCAGTAACGCGAAGTAGTTTTCCAAACGTATCAGGTTTTCCTTCATAGTTTAAAATTGATTCAATTCCTGAAATTCCAATTGCATTATCAGTTTGACCTAATCTAAACGGTCTACCAAATGTATCAGATATTATCACTGCAATATTTTTCCCAGTTTTTTTTCTTATTTCCTCACGTAATAATTTTGCAGATTTATCAGAATCTATAGGTAATAACGTTACAAAGTTTTCATCTACATTACTTTCATCAACTCCAGCATTAGCACAAATAAAACCATGTTTAGTTTGTACTATGATAACTCCATGTTCCATTCTAACAATTCTTTTTGATTCAGATAAAATTACTTCAATCAATTTTGGATCCTTTTCATATGCAGATGCAATGCCAACAGACAATTCTGATGGAATTACACTGTCCAAATTAATAGTACGACCTTCTTGTTTTGAAATAATTTTTTGTGTTACAACTAAAATATCATCATCTTCAATTCCACATTTATTTGAAGAAATTAAAACATCAGCCAAATTAGTTGATGAGTTAACATCCTGATCAAAATTTACTGGGTATATGTGTAAGCTCAATTGTAAATAACTAGTAATTAACTATACTTGAAGCTTTACCAAACTATACTGTTTGTAATGCAAGTTGAAGTTTATAATGATCATTAATTATTGGGATAATTTTTGAGAGATCTTTTTCTTCTAGTGTTATAGTTGCAAGATCTTTAACTATATCCTGTGCTCTGAAAGCAATTCCTAAACCAGATATATCAAATAATTTTATATCATTTGCACCATCAACGATTACAACTATTTCGTCTTGTTTCTCTTTCCACTCTTCGATTTTTATTCTTGCAGATTTTGCTTTATCAGAATCAACATTAATCTTTACGCCATCCAATAAACCATCCTTAAAAATTAATTCATTTGAGAAAACAAAATCTAAATCCAATTCTTTCTTTAGTCTTTCAGTCATAATTGTAAATCCACCAGATACTGCCATTATTTTCCATCCTGCAATTTTTAATGATTTACAAGCTTCTCTTGCACCATTCATTATAGGCAATTGATCTGCAATTTGTTGACATGTATCAAAACTTAATCCTTTGAGTAAATCTACTCTGTTTTTTAGACCATCTTCCCAATTTATCAAACCTTGTATTCCTTTTTTGGTAATATCCCAGATTTCTCTTTCTTTATTCACTTGTTCTGCAAGAATTGGTAAGTATTCAGCGTCATAAAGCACACCCTCAACATCAAAAATTGCTAACAATTAGTTTCTAAATTTCGAAAAGTAGTCAATCATATAAAAGTTGAAATAGAATTACAGATCGTTCACCGTTAATATTAAATCATACTTTATTTTCAATTAATTATGGTTGGTAATGAGTTAGAGCATAAACATGAAGTTAAAGTGCAAACTAGAGAAGGACGTCAAAAATTAACTGATGATGTTAAAGCGATATTAAAAGAAGGGGGAATGATGGATGAGAAAGGGAAATTAAAACTAAAAGGAGTAAGCCCAAAAATGCTAAAACGAATGAAACAAGAATTTGTAGATTGTCCAGTACTCAAAAAAGACGTTGATTTCATACAATGTTTCGTATGCCCAAATTTTCAAAGTAGAGTAATGGGAAATGTTCTCTGTAAAGGCGATTCTCTTAAAAATTAGATATTTGCCGTAACTCGTTTAATGCTGTTAATAATTTTCATTTTTCGTACTATTGGTAATTCAGGTTCCATGCTTACAAAGAGTGTTTTTCTTTTTGCATAGATAACAAACTGTGTCACTTTTTCACGTTCAACATGGACGTATCTAACTTTACCCAGTGGTTTATCGAATTCCTGTCGCATTTTTCTTCTATCTGCAACTTGTTGGCAAAAATGCTCTTCTTGTTTCTGTGATTCTAAGGAAGTTTTTCCTTCTTTCATTATACCTTCAATAATATTACCTTTAAGATCAATTATTGCTGCAAATCTCATATGACTGTCGATTCTTACTACTTCCTCTATGATATCTAATAGTGAATTATTTGTAGCCATACAATCTCAGAAAAAATTTGGAATATATGTCTAATTTTTTCATGTTATAAAATCACTAATTCTTTATTAAGAAAACTAAATAGTTCGTAAATAATTACATTTTAAATGGGAAAAGAAATCGGTATCACTGTAAAAAAATCAGATGATTTCAGTGAGTGGTATACTCAATTGGTGATAAAGGCTGAACTTGCAGACTATGCACCAGTCAAAGGTTTGATAGTTTTACGACCTGATGGATATTCAATTTGGGAATCGTTGAAATCTTCATTAGATTCCAAACTTGCTGCAACAGGACATCGTAATGGATTCTTACCTGTGTTGATTCCAGAGTCACTACTTGGAAAAGAAAAGGATCATTTTGCTGGATTTAATCCTGAAGTATTTTGGGTTACACATTCTGGTGATGATGAAATTGGAGATAAACTTGCACTACGTCCAACATCTGAAACATTAGCATATACAATGTATGCCAAATGGATTAGAAGTTGGAGAGATTTACCACTAAAAATTAATTTTTGGAATTCAGCATTACGAGCTGAGATTAAAGCAACAAAACCATTTTTGAGAACATCAGAATTCTTGTGGCAGGAAGGTCATACAGCACATTCTGATAAAAACGAAGCTGAAAAAGAAGTGACTGATATTTTAGAAATTTATAAAAAAACTGTAGAAGATGAACTTGCTATTCCTGTAATAACTGGAAGAAAATCTGAAAAAGAGAAGTTTGTAGGTGCAGTCTATACACTCACAATGGAATCACTAATGCCTGATGGAAAAGCACTACAGATGGGAACAACTCATTTTCTTGGACAGAATTTCTCAAAACCATTTGAAGTAAAGTATGCCGATAAAAATAATGTTGAGAATTTTGTTTGGCAAACTTCATGGGGTGTATCTTGGAGATTGATTGGTGGAATGATCATGGTACATGGTGATGATAAGGGTCTTGTATTACCACCTAGAGTGGCACCAATTCAAGTAGTAATTATTCCAATATATCATTCAGATGAAGAGAAAAAAAATATTCTAGAAAAATCAAGAGAGATCGAACATGAATTAGGTTCTACTCGTGTGCATTTAGATGATAGAGACCAAGTAACACCAGGTTTCAAATTCAATGATTGGGAAATGAAAGGAGTGCCAATAAGAATTGAACTTGGTCCAAAAGATCTTGAACAAGATAAAGTGGTCTTTGTTAGAAGACATAATCAACAAAAACAGGAATGTCCAATTGGTGGTTTGGCGGAAAAAGTAATCACGGAGTTAGATAACATACATACTGACATGTTTTCAGATGCACAAAAAATTCTTGATGATAGAACAATTAATGTAGAAACTTATGATGAATTCAAATCTGAATTAGAAAAAGGAATGCTCATCAAGGCACCAATATGTGATAATCCAATATGTGAAGAAAAAATTAAGGAAGAAACTGGTGCTGATATAAGAGTCATCCAAGATGGATGTGAGGATGATAGTTCAAAGTGTGTTTATTGCATTAAACAGAGTAAAATAAGACCATTTTTTGCAAGAGGTTACTAAAACTAATTAGTTGAGATTTATCGATAATATAATGTCTGAAAAAATGAAAGCTATGGTTCTTAGTGAATTAGGACCAATTGAATCAAAACCACTCAAACTTACTGAAATTACAAGACATGAAATTTCAACACCTGATGAAATTTTGATAAAAATTGAAGCATGTGGTGTATGCCATTCACAGTTACATGGGATAGAAGGGGATTGGAAGGATCTTGGTATTCCACCAACACTACCAACAGTTCCAGGTCATGAAATAGTAGGAAAAATTGTGCAAATTGGAAAAAATGTACAGAAATTTACTGTAGGTGATAGAGTTGGTGTAACACCATTACTTGGATCATGTATGGAATGTCAATATTGTAAAGAGGGAAAAGAATACCTTTGTGAAAAAATGGAAGTTACAGGAGAATCACTGAAAGGTGGGTACTCAGAATACATTACAGTTTCAGAAAACTTTGTTACAAAAGTTCCTGATACAATGAAACCTGAATATGCTGCACCATTATTTTGTGCAGGTATAACTGCATACAAAGCTGTAAAAGCAGCAGAACCTGAAAAAAATAAAAAAATTGGAATTTTTGGAATAGGTGGAGTTGGCCACATGGCAATACAATTCGCTAAAATTGCAGGATGTAACGTTACTGCAATTTCAAGAAAAGAAAACCATCTTAAAGTTGCAAAAAACTTAGGTGTTGATAATACAATTGTATACTCAAAAGATCAAGAAAGATTTTTAGAAGAATTGAATGATAAAGTTGGTCTACTTGATGCAGGAATAGTTTTTGCACCATCAGATGATGTGACTGACACTGCAATAAAATCAATCAAAAAAGGTGGATTAGTAATAATAGCAACAGTTGGAAAAATCCCTAATTTTCTAGCATTTGAAGAAAAAACTATTAGAGGTACACTAATTGGTTCAAGAAAAGATATGCAGGAAGTTATTAAAATTGCTGAAGAAGAAAAATTACATGTTGTCACTCAAACTTTTCCGTTAGAACAAGCCAATGAAGTTCTAGAAAAATTGAAAACTTCAAAAATTGATGCAAGAGCAGTACTCATTCCTTAAATAATGAGCAAAAATTGAGACAGTATGAATTGTAGAAGATGTCATCATACTGACGAAATTCATAAAACTACAGATTCCACTGAATCAATATTAAGAAGAGGATCATGTGATATTCCTGACTGCCCATGTAATCAATTTCTGGATGCATTTGAAGAAATCGATGACGAACAACTTTAAATCATTAATATTACATATTGATTAAAAATAAATATGAAAAAACATGCTCCTGCTGATGAAATGAGAAAAGATCTTGAAAATCTTCTATCAAGAATTAATGCATTAGAAGTTTCTGCACCAGATGATTATCAAAAAAGTTTAACAAAAGTACTTCGTGTACTAACTGAAGGACAAATGCATTCTGTTAATGAATTTGAACATTTAAAAAAAGCAATAGATCTTCTGACAATGCAATTGTTTGAAGCACAAAATAAAATCAATTCAAAAAATTAGAAAATAGTAAATGCAAAATCATTCAACATTACAAACTGGTCTGTACTTAGAAATGATTTTTTGAACAATTCTTTCACGTTCATCGTTCTCAGAATTCCACATGGGATATATTGATAGATACAAACGATCTTCAGAACCTGTATGTTGTAACCAACATTTGAATTTATCATTTTTTTTGAAAAAATCATTTTCAGTTACCTTGTCAGACTGATCTGCATAGATCATTTTGAATCCTTCTTGAAGTTTTTCAAACATAAGATATACTACTTCATCCATAGGTGGTCCCCATTCAGAGATCTTAATTGGACCCAAGAACTCATAATGCAGAATTTGTATTGTCATACACTTTGAATAATTCTAGGTAGTTTTTCACTCTTCCGAACAGAATATACTCTAAGACATGAATTTCTTAAAGATTAAATTTGACCAAAATTGCCTCATACTAAATGTCAGATTTAGAAAATCCTCATTATCATAGAAAAGCAGGATATGCAATGATTATGGTTGCAGCTTCGCTAGCAGCAATAGGAATCCTTCACATCACGATTGGCGAAGATGTTCTTTTTTCAGATACTATTCAAAGGGACAAAACTCAATTCTTTGATATGTGTAAAGCAGGAAATTATCTAGGTGAAGGTTGTGAAATTTTTGAAAAAAAAGGAAACACATTGTATGAGATTCCTAGATTAAATCCAGATGGTACTATGGATGAGGCTGATATAGAACTCACACAGGAAATGGAATCTGTTCCTCAAACTATAGTAGAAACTGTAATTATTCCAGAAGGCTCTGGAGCACCTGGTTGTGAAGAAACAAACGAATGCTACATTCCATCCATGTTAAATATTTCAAATGGTACTACGGTATCTTGGGAAAATATTGACGGTGCAGCACACTTTGCAACTAGTGGTACACCTGACGGTGGACCTGATGGAATTTTTGATTCTGGTATGATTGGACCTAATTCTGTCTATGAACACGAATTTTCTAATGTTGGTGAATTTGAATATTATTGTCTTGTTCATCCTTGGATGACAGGAATTGTTGTTGTAGAATAATCAACTTCCATTCATGTAGTCTTCCCACTTATTCAAATTAGCAGTTAAACGATTCATCTGATACATTGCCCCACCTAATATTCCAGCATGATAAAATGCATAAAGAAATACTTGTGAGTTGGTAGGATCAGATTGGGTAAGACTCAAACTTATCATTGTAAAAAAACCAAATGTACCTGCAAATGTAATCAGTTTACTAACTATACCTCCACCAATACCAACTATTCGTCTTGTTGCTGCAGCCATAATTGTGATACTTGATACAATTAGGAATGTAACTCCACCGTTTGATGTGATCAACTCAATTGTCCATGGTATGACATTTTCAGACGTGAGAGACATTTCTGGTGCAAATGCACCACCATGAAGTGCAAAGCTTACTGAGCTAAACAAACCACCAATAACTAAGAAAAAAAGAAACACCTTCATTATTTTTCGTTTTAATGCACTTCTAGTTTCAGATGGATGTATTGCTTTTTCAGTTATTTTTAATCCATACAGAAATCCAATTACAAAAGCAGGAACATATAATATAGTTATGATAATTGGGTTTTCAATAAACAAGTCAGCAAAAAATGTATTAAGAATAACTGCAATAATTAATGCAGCACCTGCACCTGCACCAAAAACTAAGAAATTTGAATATTTAAAAAATTTTGAATCTCCTACATCAGAATTATTCCACGAATACACAAAAATTAATCAAATAATTTAGATTAAAGAACCTAGTCAAAATTGATTAGTGTATTTTGTAAATTCTGATAAGCTATTCGTCAAACAATGAACAAACACTGATTGATAAGCAAGAAACAAGGAAATTAGTCACATGAAGTCAGTCCCAATCATAGTCATAGGCATAATTATTATGATTTTTGGAGTCATATTTCAATTTCAGGGACAAGGAATGATAGGACCAGAGGAATCATTCATGTATGAGAATCCCACCTGGATTAACAACGGAAGTTATATTGCAATGTTTGGTGTAATAATAATTCTGATTGGCTACATAGTCGAAAAGAAAAAGTCAGTTTAGTGTTTTTGGAAATATTTTTGATGATATTCTTCTGCACGATAAAATTGGACTGCAGATTTAATCTCAGTGACAATCTCATTGCCAAATTTCTCCTTTGCAATAGGATTAAGCTTTTCTTTAACTTCTTTTGCTAATTTTTCCTGATTAGTATCATGGCAAAAAATGGCAGAACGATATTGTATTCCTACATCTGGACCTTGTCTGTTTGATGTTGTTGGATTATGGTTTTCGAAAAACACTTTGAGTAGTTCTTTATATGAAATTTCTTCAGGTTCATATTCAACTTCAATTGCTTCTGCATGACCAGTTGTATCAGTACAAACTTGTTCATATGTTGGGTTTTCCAAGTTTCCACCTGTATAACCAACTTGGGTAGATTTTACACCTGGCGTTTTACTAAATACTTCTTCAACATGCCAAAAACAGCCTGCTGCAAATGTTGCTTTTTTCATATTTTTGATTATATCTGATTTTAATAAATAATTTTCTAGCTCAAAAACCATTTTCCAAAGGATTTTCAGGTTTTAAAATTTCACGAAGTACAATTGTTGCATATGAACCACGAGAAAGATTAAACTTTACCGTATCATTATTTATTTCAAAATCATTACACTGTATTAGAGAATTCCTAAAGCCACCTTCAATTGAAATTTCTTGAAAATCCTTGATGAAAAAATCCTGGATGGAAATTTCCTCTTCCTTTAGAATTTTTTGTATATAAAAATCAAATCTTGTTTTTGGAAAATAAGAATGACCAACCAATGGAATAGCCAATCTTTGATAAGGATCATTTTGAAATTTTCCCAACGTATAATTTCTGTCAAAACATACATCGCCTTCTTTGGGATTAAGTAAATCTTCTCCATAATCAAATGCTAAACTGAGTGTTTTATTAAAAATATAAGATTGATACGCTTGAATGTAAAAGCGTCTCATTTGTAATGATATTGATCTTATTGCAGCTTTCATATCATTTGTTTCAGATAGTTTTTTGAGTATTGAAATTTCAATATCCATGGATTTTGGAATTGTTTCTATTACACTGGCATTGGAAACACGCTCTGATATGATTCTTCTATTAGCATTATTCTTTTCTGTATCATATTCTGAACAAAAATTTAGTAGGAAGTCAATTGCTTTTTCGTAATTTTGTTGTATTATGGTTTTTCCGACATGATGTGTTATTGGTCGTCTTGAACCGAATCTTTGATATCCAAAAAAATTTAGAATTTTTTTGTGTTCTTTAAAATCAGGAAGAGGTTTTATTACATCATCTATCTTTATTTCAAAATGATTTCCAATCATATCTTTTTTGGAAAAAGGTTTTTTGATAAATCCTATACGTCTTAATACATAATTTTTACCTTCAATTTTTTCAAATGATTTAGAAATTGTTTTTGAAAACACATACTGCTCAGTTAATGCATTTGCATCCTTTAGGCCCATCGATTTTAAAACTAGACCAAATCTTTTTTCAACATCTCTTAATGCGTGCATAGTGTCTATTCCATTTTTTTGTAGTATGTATACTGAAAATCCATTGTTGTCTGAAATTGATTTTAGGGCTTTATCTGAAAGGATTTCCTTAACAATAAAAGTATCATTAGACGTCTTTATTCTTCCACCTATACCATTAGACTGTGTTGCATAAACAGAGATGCCAATCTCTGAATCAATTTTTGGAATCACGATTCTATTGTTACATTAATGAACTTAGATACAGTAATTTCGTCATTTCCTATACCAACTAATACTTTATAGTTTCCAGATAATGAATTATCACTTGCATGTATTTTTACGATAATTTTTTCATTAGTATTTTGAATTGACTCACGCAAAGAGGAAATTTCAATGTCGGAAAAATTAATAGTATTAGATGCGGTATGTGCTGATAGAAATTCACTATCCAAATAGTCACTCATACTATTATATTTTACATTAAGAACGAGTTCTGCAGATTCTCCTTTCTTTACTTTAACTATTTGTTTATCAGATTCTATAGAGAATGGCAATAATTTTTCTGTATCGGTAAAACCAATATTATTCTCAACCCATTCGGTAAACCAGATTTTTTTATTGTCAATTGTAAAATCAAAAACTTGTGAAATTCCACAATCTTTTAGTTGACCGCAATCTCCCCAATTAGGATTCTTTGATGGAATCATATATTCAACTAGAATTTCATTAGATACGTCAAATGATCCAATTCTGTTTGCTGTTTGTTCATTAAAAATAAGATTCCCATAACTATCAAAATCACTCCAATATGGTCTTGATATTGGATTCTTTATTACGCCAGTTTCATTTCCATACGTTGACAAATGTGGCACATTTGTGATATACTTTGTAAATTCATTAGACTGATAATCAAACTTGAAAAAATAACTACTTGATGTATCAACAATCCAAATGTTTCCATCAGAATCTACAGTTAAACCATTTGCTGTGTTAAGATCTTTTGGAAATTCAAATGCTTCAACATAATTTTCTGATGAAGTACCAAACAAATTAACATCTTGTATATATTGAGGATAATCAAATTTAGCTAAAAACCCAGTTGAGTCAGGAATCCAAGTTGTATACCATAAATTCCCTTCTTGGTCTATATCAAAATCTCCAGTAAATCCTTCTGGTATTGGATTTACAATACTAATGTAAGATACTTCCTCAGTGTCCTCAGCTAAATCAAATACTGTGATCTTCCCTCCAGTGAAATCATTGACAAATATATTTGAACCATCAATTTGCAGTCTTTGAGGTAATGAGCCAGATTCTGAAGATGGGAATGTTACTGCACTATAGATTTCATCATCAATACTAAATCTCCATAATGTATCAAAACTTCCATCAGTATACCATATAGAATTGTCAGGAGAGTAATCAATTCCCCAATTCATAGAACGATCACCGTCTGACAAATATGGATTATCAAATTCTGTAAAAAATCCTGTAATTGAATTAAAATTTGCAATCAAACCAGCATTACTTTCAACAAACCAAATCATACCATCTGGAGTTGTTGTTATTGCAAGAGGTTGTGTACAAGGTGTTGGAATTTTGTATTCTGTAACAAATGAAGTTGATTTTGCCTCACCAGTTCCACAAAAAGTATCACGTTGCTCATCAGGGAAATTATCCATTGGGGTTCCAGTTTTTGAAATTATCTCACTTTCATTCACACCACCTAATCCAGGAATTGAAATTACTATAGTTGATGTAAGAAGAATTGCACCAAAAAAAATAACTACAAATATTCCTTTTTTATTAACACTTTTACCTCGTTTCTTTCCCTTGTCTTTTTGTTTTTTTTCCACCAATGACTATTCCAAATTATAGGGTCGTTATATTTTCTTCCAAATTCTTACAATAGTTTTAACTCACCAGTAATTTTATCAATTAGATTTTCAGGTGCTGGACCTAATGATATGCATGTTGTTGTACCAGGTGCAATCTGTGTATGACCTGCATCTGTTACTTCAGACCAAGGAAGCCCTAATTCAATTGCACCATCTTTAATTTTTTCCAATTCTTTTGAACCAGAAACTTTAACGACGACTTTTTCTTGTCCTTCCCACCATTTCATAAACCAACCAGGATTAGATTTTCTAACATGTTCTGCACCAAGAACACATGCATGGCCAACTTGTGCAGCAATTTTTCCTTTTCCCATATCAAGATCAGTTCTAACTGCAATCACTTGTTTAATTTCACTCATAGATGATATGAATAAACCGTCATGATAAACTTTACAATGTAATTTTACGACACATAAATTGAATTAAATAATTCAAACTTTCATAATTGATATGTATGATGCAATAATAGCGGGTGGGAGCATCTCAGGATTATTAACTGCACGTGAAATTGCAAAAAAAGGAAACTCAGTATTAGTTCTAGAAGAAGGATTTGAGGTGGGTAGCCCAGAACACTGTGGTGGACTTGTTAGTAAATCAGCACTTGATGATTTAGGAATTAATCCATCAGTTAAATCATTTGATAATAAAATTAATTCAGCCAAAATTTTTTCTCCAAATGGAAATAATTTTACTATCGATTCAAAATCTCAAGAAATAATTGTTGTAAATAGACGTGAACTTGATAAACAAGCTGCAAGACAAGCAAAAGACAATGGTGCGGAAATAATTGTAAAAGCGAGCTTTAAAAATAAAACACCGAATGGTGTTGAAACATCAATTGGTAATTTTGATTGTAAAATATTTGTTGATTGCAGAGGTGCATCTGTTCTAATTAATAAAAATAAAAATGGTGTATATCCTACTGCACAATATGAAGTATATGCAGATTGGATAAAAAATGATCAAGTTGAAGTTTATTTTGATCAAGAAAAATTTCCAGGTTTCTTTGCATGGATAATTCCTTCTGGTAAAGGAGTTGGAAAAGTTGGTGTTTCAGGTAATGCAATAAGCTCAATAAATGTAATTGATAAATTTTTGAAAAATAAAGGAAAATATTCAGTGATTAGAAAGATTTATGCACCAATCTGGATTAAAGGTCCAATCAAACATTTTGTTCAGGGTAATACAGTTATTGTAGGTGACGCAGCTGGACAAGCAAAACCAACAACTGCGGGTGGAATTTTTTCATGTGGTATGGGAGGATTACTAGCTGGACAAGCAATTTCAGAATATCTGAAAACTGATGATAAAGCAAAATTAGCAAGTTATGAAAAAATGTGGAGAGATAGATTTGGTAAAGAATTTGATAAACAGATTCTTGCCAGAAAAATTCTATCAGGAATTGACAATAACACAGTAAACAAACTTTTCAGTTTTATAACACCTGAAATAATCAAGGATATATCAAAAAAAGATGATTTTGACTTTCATACAGGATCTATTATTAAATTACTTGGATTGAAAGGATCATTTGGAGCTGCACAAGCATTAATTGGTAGTGAAATTAAAAAATTGATTCCAAATTAAGACTGAATTTTCAAGGAAGATATAAATCCGGAATTACAAGCAAAACCATATGTCTTCAAATATAGAATTACCTGTTTGCAGTTGTTGTCATAGACATATAATGCCTAATGATAAATGTGTTAAATTCAATTGTCCAGAATGTGATTCTATTCTATTATGGAGATGTGAAAGTTGCAGGGAAGCTGCCACATCATATACATGTGGATCTTGTAATTTTTCAGGACCTTAAAAATGGCTAGATTACTACTAATTGTAAAAATTCTTCCAACTGGAACAGATGTAAATTTAGATGAATTAGTAGATTCTATTAAGAATAATCTTCAAAATAACATTGAATTAAAAGAATATTCAAAAGAACCACTTGCATATGGTATAGAATTCATCAAGGGGCAATTTACTCTTGATGACGCAGAAGGACAAATGGATTCATTAGAAAACTCAATTAAAGCAATAGAAGGTGTAAGTGAATTTGAAGTGTTACAAATGAGTAGAATGTCAGTGGATATGAAATAGGTAAAACAAATTGGTTCAAGATGTAGATCCACTTCAAATGAGAGTCGGTGAAGCAAAAAATAGAGATGTTGGTAAGAAACGTGCTAGAATAGGACCTGACGCTATGGATTATCTCCATGCATCACCTGGAGATGCAATAATGTTGAGTGCAAAAAATTCTACATGTGCAATAATTTGGCCATCTGATGAAGATGAAAAGTATCCAGATACTATAAGAATTGACGGGCAAACAAGAAAGAATTTAGGAGTTGCATTAAATGATTTACTCGAAATCAAAAAAGTGAAAACATCACCGGCAAAATCTGTTACATTAATGCCGGTTAATGATATTGTTACAATTGATAAAGAATTTACAGATTTTGTGAAAAATAGATTGAAAGGAATGCCTCTTAGCCAAGGAGATGAAATTTCTGTAATGATTTTGGGTAATTCAATGGATTTCAAAATAAAAAAAGTTTCTCCAAAAGGAATAGTAAAAATTGAGAGACCAACACAACTTACAATTCTTTCAGAACCTAGTGGTGATAAAAAATCTGGAATAACTTATGAAGAAGTTGGTGGTTTAAGAGCAGAAATTAAAGTAATGCGAGAAATTGTTGAATTGCCATTAAGACATCCAGAATTATTTACTAGATTAGGTATAGAACCACACAGTGGAATATTACTATATGGACCTCCGGGCTGTGGTAAGACATTACTGGCTAAAGTTTTGGCAAGTGAATCAGAGGCTAACATGCTTGCAATAAATGGTCCAGAAATAATGAACAAGTATTATGGTGAAACAGAATCAAAACTACGAGATATTTTTAAAGAGGCAAAAGAACATTCGCCTAGTATAATTTTCATTGATGAAATTGATGCAATTGCCCCAAAAAGAGAAGAAGCATATGGTGATGTTGAAAAAAGAGTTGTTGCACAACTTCTTGCATTAATGGATGGATTAACTGATAGAGGTAATGTTATAGTTCTTGGAGCTACTAATCGTCCAGATAGTGTAGATCCAGCACTTCGTAGACCTGGTAGATTTGATAGAGAAATAGAAATTTCAGTACCTAATGCAGATGGTAGATTGGAAGTTTTACAAATTCATACTAGAGGAATGCCAATTGCCGATGATGTTGAATTAAAAACGCTATCTTCAGAATTGAATGGATATACTGGTGCAGATATGAAATCATTATGTAGAGAAGCTGCGATGAAATCAATTAGAAGATATTTGCCAGAAATTGATTTAGAAACTGAAAAAATTCCATCTAAAATTCTTCAATCAATGGATATAAAAATAATTGATTTCTATGATGCTATGCATGAAGTAATACCAACCGCATTGAGAGAATTCTACGTAGAACGATCCAAAATTTATTGGGAAAATGTTGGTGGTTTGGATGAAGCTAAAAAGGTCTTGGAGGAAAATTTGATTGCTGCTATGAACGAACCTGAAAAGTTTCTGAAGTTGGGAATTAAACCTCCTAAAGGTGCGCTCTTATATGGACCACCAGGTTGTGGTAAGACAATACTAGCACGTGCGTTATCAACAGAAAGTGGTGGAAACATGATACTAGTTAGAGGACCAGAAATCTTATCCAAATGGGTTGGAGAATCTGAGAAAGCAATAAGAGAAATTTTTAGAAAAGCAAAATCAGCATCTCCATGTGTAATAATCTTTGATGAAATGGATTCTCTTGCAAGAACAAAATCTGGAGAAGAAAGTGGAGTGGGAGAAACTATACTTAGTCAATTACTTACGGAAATGGAAGAAGGTTCTAGTTCTAGAGTAGTAGTAATTGGAATAACTAATAGACCTGATATGATAGAGAATTCAATGTTACGTTCAGGTAGATTAGATTTACGAATTTATGTACCACCGCCAGATGAAAAAGGTAGATTGAAAATAATTGAAATACTAACAGAAAGTATGCCTCTTTCGTCTGATGTTAAATTAAAAGAAATTGCAGTTGCAACACAGAATTATTCTGGTGCAGATATTGCATCATTATGTAGAGAAGCTGCAGTGGAAGCAATGCATAATAATTCAAATAAAATTACAAGTAAAAATTTTGCATCAGGATTAAAACGGATTAAACCATCAATAAATAAAGATGTAGAAACATGGTATGAAAAAATCAATGATGGAATTACAAATGTAGTTCCACAAAAAATGGACAACGCGTTTTATGGTTAAAATGGCTATTCCGTTAAAAAATCAAGTATTTGAAAAAATTAAAGACAAAGGAGGTCTTACAGATAAAGAACTTGTTAAAATTCTTGTAAAAAATGAAATTATAATTCCAGATAGTGAGTTTAATAAAATTTTATTAGATTTGGAAATTATGGGTTTGATAACAGTATCATGGATGACTAAAGATTCAAAGCGAATTGATATTGTTTCTGTTAAAGAAGAAGAGGATGAATATGAAGAGCAAATTAAAAATACTAATGAAAAAGATTATGAGGCCAGTTTTCCTGGAACCGATTAAGTAAAAAATTATAGTCTAAAATGAAATGCAGCATCTAATGCAACTGCAAGGAAAATTATTGTGAGATATGGAGCAGTTACTTTATATGCTTTCCATGCAAATTCTGATGTAGGAACTTTAGTTAACCTGTAATGATAAATTAACATTAAACCACCTGCTGCGGCAGCTATTCCAGTATACACTAACCCCATTCCAAATGCATAGAGCACTAGAGAATATGGTAAAAGAATTAATGTATTAATCAAAATATATGTTGATGTTTTTTGCATTCCAATTAATACTGGTAACATTGGAATTTTGGCTTGAGCATATTCGTCTTTCATTTTCATAGCAAGACACCAGAAGTGTGATGGAGTCCAAACAAAGACAAGAAAACCTATCAAGAAACCAAGAATATCTAAAGAACCTGTTGCAGCAGACCAACCAGCCATAGATGCAGCACTTCCTGCAAATCCTCCAATTACTATATTTGATGAATTTAGACGTTTTAACCAGACAGTATACACAATTACATAAAAGAAAATTCCAAGTGCAATAAAAAATGCAGAAACATAATTCAAAGTTAATGCACCATAAACTACTGAAATTATACTTACTGAAAGACCATAAATTAAAACAGAATTTGGCTTAATTCTTCCTGATGGAATTGGTCTAGTACTTGTCCTTTTCATTAACGGATCAATATCTCGATCATAATAATGATTAAGTGCACTTGATCCTGCAGATGCTAGCCCACCAGCAATTATAATGTGTAAAAGACCTAAATTATCAAGTTCAGGTCCTATTAGTTTGCTTGCAGCATACATAGAAGTTACTGCAGTAATTACTAAAAGAACTACAATTCTTGGTTTTGATATCTCTAGAATTTCTTTTAGACCCAACGTTTTATGTCGACTAGGCATTGAATTTATACCAATCTAATGCGATCATTTGCATTTCACAAAGATAAAATATTACTGAGAAACCATCAAAGCTAAAATGAGTAATTGGGATTTAATCATGCCAGGTGCAGGCTTAACAGCTATAGGACTAGCAGGCTTAGTAACATCATACTCCGGAATCGCTCATACGTTTATTGATGGAATGCATGCATTAACTGGGTTACTTACTATCATAGGCTTGATTATACTGGCGGCTGGACTCTTAGAAGGTGGTATATCAACTACTAATAGAACTAAAGCAGTTGTTTTAGTAATTATTTCAATTTGTTTAGCATTTGGTACATTTGCAACTACATTAACTGAAAATTCTACACTACCACTATTCTATGGATTATTAATCTTGATTGTAGTGCCAGCAATTATAATTTCATACTTCTCAATGAAAGTTCCCCAATATGTTAAACCGATGGGAATTATTTTCATACTCGCAATAGGTACTGCTGTTGGATTGTATGTTGCATTTGGTTTCACTGGTCCTAATGCATATTTAGTGACAGAAGAAATTGAACAAGTTGAAGAAATGATTGAAGTGATTCCTGATGGTCCAATATTTGCAATATCAATTTTAGCAGGATCATCAGAACAAGGAAACCCAGATTATGATCCTGACGAGACAAATATTTCACAAGGACATGTTATAGAATGGGTAAATGATGATGAATTACCTCACACTGTCACAAGTTCGGTAGATTTTGGTGAAACATTTGATTCAGGTATGTTAATGGCTGGTGAATCTTTCAGTCTTGATACTAACACACTTGATTTAGACATGTATGAATACATGTGTATTGTGCATCCATGGATGGTAGCAACATTTGTTATAGATGAACCAATAGAATAAGTAATTGCCAAAATCAATAATTATTTCAAATTCAGATAAAGAAAAACTTATTCAACATGCAAAATCTGAAGAGCCGTATGAGTCATGTGCAATTTTAATTGGAAAGGAAAATGAGCAAGGCTGGAAAGTTATTCAAGTTTTTCTAACAGAAAATATAGAAAAATCAAAAATTAATTTTACAATTAGTCCCCAAGAAGAATTTAAAATAGATGAAATTGCAAAACAAAAAAATCTTGAAATTGTAAGTATTTTTCATTCACATCCAATGTCAGAAGCGGTTCCATCTAATACCGATAAAAAATTTATGAGTGTAAACCCGTATCCATGGATTATTTACTCTGGAAATACAAATACAATGAAGGCATATTATCTAAACTTAGAATTAGATGATGTAATAATAGATGTTGTTTGAATTAAATAGAACTCATTTTTACGAAGAGTATGGACATACATGTTTACGACACTTATGTTAAAGCCAAAGATGGTCATACAATGCATTTCGATGTTATTACCGATAAGCAAGATCATGAAAAGGCAATTGAATTTGCTAAACAATGGCTTTCAACAATAGGTGAAGGTGACTCTACTGTTACAGGTGAGGAATGTCAATTCTGTCACACACAAGGTGCACCAGAACCAGTAGAACAAGAAATTAAAGATAAGGGATTCTTCATTCAAAAAATGGAAGGATGCCCATAAATTCTTTTTTTATTATTTTTTAAAAATTCTATAACACTATAATTGCAAAGAAAACAGGTACAAAGACTATAGCAATTGTGTTAAGTAGTTTGATTACTGTGTTTAATGCTGGTCCTGCAGTATCTTTGTATGGATCACCGATAATATCACCTACAATAGCAACTTTGTGTTCTTCAGTACCTTTCTCACCTTTCATCTCAATTAACTTTTTAGCGTTATCCCATGCACCACCAGTATTAGCCAAGTGATATGCAAGGCAGATTCCAGTTACAACAGCACCCATTAATAGACCTGCAACTGCAGAAGGACCTAGTAAGATTCCAACAATAATAGGTGCAGCTACTGCAATTGATGCAGATTTCCATAATTCACCTAATGAGGCAACTGTGGCAACATCAACACATTTTGCATAATCTGGTTTTGATGTACCTTCTAAAATTCCAGCATCATTCTTAAATTGTCTTCTTACTTCATCGACCATTTTCTTTGCAGCTTTTTCTACACCGCTAATTAATTGACCAGTGATGATAAATGGAATTAATCCACCAACTAGAAGACCCACAATTACTGAAGGGTTTGAAAGACCATAATCAATTACAATGTCGCTGAAATAATGTGATGCCTCAAACTGAAATGCTTGAATCATTGCCAATGCAGCCAATGCAGCACTAGCAATTGCAAATCCTTTGGTCACAGCCTTTGTTGTATTTCCAACTGCGTCAATTTCATCAGTAATTTTACGATTATCTTCACCCATATTTGTCATTTCTACAATACCACCTGCATTGTCTGCAATTGGACCAAATGCATCAATAGCAAGAACTATTCCTGCAAGACTCAACATTGCCATAGCAGTTAATGAGGTTCCAAATATTCCATAAAGCAATGGGTCAGAACCTTCAGGTGCTGCAGATGATGCAAGTGCAAATGATATGATTATTGCTGTAACTAATGCAATCATGAATGGGCCAGTTGATTGCAATCCTTTGATAATTCCCATTAGTGTGAGTGATGCATATCCCCACTTTGCAGACTCAGAAATTTCTCTAACAGGTTTGGAATTAGCATTTGTGTAGTAGTCTGTAATTTTTTGTATAACTGGAACAAGAATCACACCTATAACTGAACAGCCAAATAATGCATATGCAATTGGGGTTGTTCCTAGAATCACATAAGTAAATACAAAGTTTAATGCAATTGCAATTGCAGCTGTAACATAAAATGAGATATTAAGAGGTTTCATAACATCAGTAATCTTTTTTGTACCAATTGTAGCTGTACCAATAATTGAGGCAATCAATCCAGATGCTCCAATTAAGATTGGATATGCAAAGTTTTCAGGTGAACCAATTAGCGCTGCGATTAGTAAGGTTGCCAAAATTGTTACAATGTAAGATTCATAGACATCTGAACCCATACCTGCTGCATCTCCAACATTATCACCTACATTATCTGCAATTGTAGCAGGATTTCGAGGGTCATCTTCAGGAATATTTGCTTCTACTTTTCCTACCAAATCTGCACCCATATCTGCAGCTTTTGTAAATATTCCACCACCGATTCTAATGAATAATGCTATAAGACTTGCTCCGATTCCTACACCTGCAATAGTAATTGGATTTGGAAAAATCATATAGAGCATAGCAATAGCAACAAGTGCCATAGCTGGAACTGCTAAACCAACAGTTGCACCACCTCTAAAAGCAATTGCAAATGTTTTACCTAAACCAGAACCTGTTGCATTAGCTGCTCTTACAGCTGCTTTTACAGTAACTTTTAGAGAAATAAATCCTGCAACTGCAGATAGTGTTGCACCCACTGCAAATGCAATTCCGTTTGATGCACCAATAAAGAATCCAATAATTACAGTTAAACCAATTGCTATTGGAATAATAATTTTCATTTCACGTCTCAAAAATGCTGCGGCTCCTTGTCTTACAGCTTCTGAAATTTCAAGCATTTCTTTTGTTCCAGGTTTTTGTTTTGCAACCCAGGCAGTGTATAATCCAGCAACTGTAAATGAAGCAATTGCTGCGATAATAGGTAAAATGACCTCTAATGGTAAAGGCAAAGTATCTTGAATAGCCATGTTAATAATCAGAAGCGAAATTCTGAAGAATATAAATCATCAATAGTAAATATACTATTTTCGTTTTTTATATACTGAAAACGTTCTACCTTTCAAACCTAGACGTACAAGCTTATTGAAACGTTTTCCATGACTTAGATAAGGAAATCTATGATGGATCAATTCGTGCACAATTGTGTTTTCTAGTACTTTATCATCTGGGATTTTTTTTACATTGATAAATATAGAATTATGTTCCAAATATGCAACTCCGTAATATTTGTAGGCAGTTGTACGACGACCTTCCGTAATTTCTTTTGGTGCCATCATCACTTCTTTACTTGTTAAAAAGACATAAGGTTCTTGAATTGAAAATCGATTAGAATATACACCTATTTTCTCTAATATTGATAATCTCATATCATCATCTAACTTCATGTTTGTTTTCTAATAAAATCTGTTTATTACCTAATGTCAATTGTTACTAGCTTTTTCATAAATTAAGAGGTCAGAGTTTAGTGTTGTAATCACAATTCATACAGCCACCTTCTCATCATTCCCTTAATTCATTAAATTAACTATTTTTTGAACTTTGTCCTTAATTTCTTGAGAAACATCAACAATCACCAAACCTTCGTTTGGTTGGCCATACATAACAACGCAATTTTCAGGTGCATGAAGGCATACAGGTATTACCAACAGATCTTCTTCACCATCTACTGTTATTCTTACAGGTGATTTTGATTCAAATGCTTTCTTAATAGTAGAAATACTGTCATGAGAAATTTCTCCCGCAGGATTTTTACAGCTAAGTTCTGTTAAAATTGATTCAGAAGGTATAATTTCACGTTTTACTCTTTTTTCTTGTCCATCAATTATTTGTAAAAATGGAACAAGTCCAATTTTTAGAAGTTTTTCAGTTGTGGCATCTCCTACAGTTATAATTATGGAATTAGCGTATGTTTTTTTGATAATCTCTTGTTGTTCTGAATCAGTTTCTAAAACTAATCTACCTAATGGAGCTTTTAATTCACTGCGTAGATTTTCTGTTAAATTCAATATCACTAATTAGATGGTGGTGCAGTCTCTGCTTGCATTTCTTCTTGAAGTTTTGCTGCAATAATACTACATTGTGCAGCAACATTTTTTGCTGAACTTCTAAATGCTTCTGCACTTGGTGATTCAGCATCTGTCATCATAACTGGTTTACCTAAATCTGAGCCTTCCATTATACCAGAATTAAGTGGAACCTCACCTAAAAATGGAATATTATGTTTCTCGCTTATTTTCTTTGCACCACCATTACCAAAAATATAATGTTTGTTAGAGCAATCAGGACATAAAAAATAACTCATGTTTTCTACTACACCTAAAATTGGAACGTTTAGTTTCTCAAACATTCCAAGAGCTTTGACTGCAACATTACTTGCAACATCTTGTGGAGTTGTCACTATTAGAATTCCTGTAATAGGAATAGTTTGTGCAAGTGTTAAAGGAATGTCGCCAGTTCCTGGAGGAAGATCAACAATTAGATAATCAAGATCTGACCAATTTGTATCAACCAAAAATTGTTTAAGGATACCAGAAATTATAGGACCTCTGTAAATAGCTGCTTGATGTTCTTGCTCTGCAAAAAAACCAAATGATACAACTTTAAGATTATTGAATTCTGCCGGTTGTAGTTTGTTATCTTGTACTTCCATTGCACCATCTTTCATTCCAAGCATTAATGGTATTGATGGTCCATAGATATCAGCATCCAATAAACCAACTTTGGCTCCAGTTTGGGATAATGCCAAGGCAAGATTTAATGACACAGTTGATTTTCCAACGCCACCTTTTCCACTTGCAACGCCGATGACATTTTTTACAGTTGCCATTGCTTCATCAGCATCTAGTGAACGACCTTCCATGACTTTTGCTGTAACTTTCATGTCAAAATTTTTTATATCATCTAATTCGTCTATTGCTTTTCGTACATCTGCTTCAATTTCATCATTAAATGGACATGCAGGTGTGGTTAGTTCTAATGTAAATTTTAAATCACCCGTATTCAGTTCTAAATCTTTTATCATTCCCATTGACACTATGTCCTTTTTTAAATCAGGATCAATTACAGTCGCCAATTTTTCTAGAACTTGATCTACTCCAACCATTACACAAAAACATTCTACACTTTATTTAAAATTAGATTTACTTAGTCTAAACTAATTGAATTTGTCATTAAATTTGGATAAAAAATGAGGTTTATGGCAAAAAAATTGTTTTTTTGGCATAAAATTATCAATGTTTACCCAAAGGTTCATAAATTGAAAATCATAAAAAAAATTTACACTTGTTTTCTATTTCAACACTTGTAGACATTGTAAGGATACCACCTAGTCTATTTGGTACAACCCTCAAAAAAGCAGCTGAAAATATTTTAAAGTCAAAATATGAAAGTATGATTAATCAAGACTTGGGATATATTGTCATGATAATGGGTGCTAAAGTTAATCCTTTAGGAAAAATGATTCCTGGTGATGGTGGAACATTCCATAGAGTGGAATTTCAAGCTTTAACATTTTATCCAAAACTACAAGAAATTGTAAATGGTGAATTAGTAGACATTACAGATTTTGGTGCATTTGTTAGAATTGGACCAACTGATGCATTATTACATTTATCACAAGTCATGGATGATTATCTAAAAAGTGACGTTGCATCAGGAATGATCATTGCAAATCAAAGTGGTCGAACATTAAAGGTTGGTTCAACAATTAGAACTAGAATAACAGCTGTCTCACTTGGAAAAGCTGCATCAATGGGTAAAATTGGAATTACGTGCAGACAACCATTCTTAGGTGCAGATGAATGGATTGCTGAAGAAATTAAAAAAATTGATAGTGACAATGCAGAAACACCAGCAGAGAAAAAACCAGCAGTAGTAAAAGTAAAGGGGAAATGATATGGCAAAAGAGTTAGCATGTAGAAAATGTAAACATGTAACAATTGGAAAAGTATGTAGTGTTTGTAAATCAACAGATCTATCACCTGATTGGTCTGGAATTGCACTAATAGTTGATCCTGCCACATCACACATTGCTAAGACACTAGGTATTACTGAAAAAGGAAAATTTGCATTAAAGGTAACCTAACTTGAGTTTTAATGCACAACGTGAATTAAAAAGATTTTTAGCAGAAGATATTGGAAAAGGTGACTTAACAAGCAAACTTTTAGGACAAAAAGAAATTACTGCAGAAATTATTACAAGACAAGATACAATTGTCGCAGGAGCAAATTTTGCTAAACAGATTTTTTCATTGAATGGATGTTCAGTGAAAATAGTTACAAATAATGGTAAAAAAGCCAAGGCGAATCAATCTATTTTACAAATAAAAGGTAAAGCATATTCGATTTTAGCATGTGAAAGAACTGCACTTAATTTACTCTCAAGAATGTGTGGAATTGCGACTAATACAAATCACTTAGTTAGTATAATTAAAAAAAATAAATCCAAATCAAATCTATTTGCAACACGAAAAACCGCACCTGGTTTAAGACAATTTGATAAAATAGCAGTTGAAATTGGAGGAGGCCGTAAACATAGAATGTCATTAGACGAATCAATATTGATCAAAGATAATCATATCTCAGTAGAACCACTTGAAACATTGATTCAGAAAGCCAAGAAAACTAGAAAGAAAATTGAAGTTGAAGTAGAAAATCAGAATGATGCAATACTAGTTGCACAATTAGGAGTTAAAATAATTATGTTAGACAATTTCACACCAAAAGACATTAAAAAAACAATAAAAAAAATGAAGGAACTAAAACTATTAAAAAATGTCAAACTTGAAGCTTCAGGAAGAATTAACGAAAAAAATATTGCACTGTATGCAAAAACTGGGGTTGACATGATTTCAGTAGGTGAAATAACAAATTCTTCACTAGGAATAGATTTGAGTTTAGAGATTAACTGATAGATATCATTCTATCTATAGACAGTCTTGCTTTATCTGCAATCTGTTTTTTAACTTTAACCTCATATTCATCATGCAATAGAGAATTATAGACTTTATCAAGTGTAATCATTTTCATATACTCACATTCAGCCTTTGATGATGCAGGAACGAAATTCTTAGATGGATTCTTTTGTTTCATTCTGTAAAGTATTCCAGTTTCAGTTGCTACTACAAAATCATTTGATTTAGAATGTTCTACATAGTTCATCATTCCTTCAGTAGACAAAATTTGAACTTGGTGGTTGGTATAATTTCCTGCAGCAACATCATAAAGCATTGGGGAAGTGCAACTACATTCTGGATGTATTAAAAATTCAGCATTTTTCATAGAATCAAGTTTTGATTTCACATCATTTGGTGTAATTCCTGCATGAACATGGCATTCACCTGCCCAAATAAACATATTTTTTCTATCTGTCATTCTAGCAACATAAGATCCTAAAAACATATCAGGTAGAAATAAAATTTCTGTGTCAGAAGGTATAGAGTTTACAATACTTATTGCATTAGATGATGTACAACAATAATCAAGCTCAGATTTAATTTCTGCAGTTGTATTAACATAGCCTACAGATATTGCTTTAGGATGTTCTTTCTTCCATTTTTGTAATTGTGGTAAAGTGATGGAATCAGATAACGAACATCCAGCATTTAGATCTGGAATCAGAACTTTTTTTTCTGGACTAATTATTGCCGCAGTTTCTGCCATAAAATGCACACCACAAAATAAAATTGTTTCATGATCAGTTTTTGCAGCCTGTTTTGCAAGTCCTAAAGAATCACCTACAAAGTCGGCTATATCCTGAACTTCTGGAATCTGATAATTATGTGCTAAGATAACAACATCTTTTTTCTTTTTTAATTTTATTACTTCATCTTTTAACATACGAAAAATTATCAGTATTAATTATCATTTAAAGGATTATCTATTGTCAAATTTTTTACAAATATTTATGAAACTGACAATTTTTGCCATTCTAGGTACCGATTTTAATTTCATCAGTACAAATGGAGCGTAGCATTTCTATGGCTGAAAGAACTGCTAACCTACTTGTTTTTGGATTAGTTGCATCTGGCACGTTCTCTACTGTTGTAGTAATTTTACCAAACTTACCTTCTGATTCAATATGATGTGTATTCTTATCTGTACTAGGGTCTACTACAACTTTTACCATAGTCTCATGACTTCCTATTCCAGCCAGACTTAGTAACGCTGACACGTTGACATTTTTTGGAAATAACCTAACTGCCTCACTTGCAGAGCCCTCAAAAATTGTTGTTGATTCTGAAATACTGTCAAGTTTAATGTTTGATGTTTCAAAAAACTTGGCGCCTCTCAAAGAATTTGGATGTTTTGTTGTAGTAATTGTTACTGACTCTAATTCATTTTTTACAGATTTGAGTGCATCCAACCCTGATATAGCACCTGATGGAAGATAAACAGTTTTTTTAAATTGCTTACATGCGTCAGATATTATCTCATAGACAGATTCGTCCAAAAGTGCACCACCACTCATTATCATCAAATCCTTTCTGTTCTGCAAAATGCTTAATGCATTATCACTTACTGCATTTTGCGATGCAGCTTCTACAACCAAGTCCAATGAATTTGATGAAAGTAAATGTACATTTTCAACTATCTCAGGTTTTTGTTTCAATTTTGTTAGTAAAGCTTCAGCCTTTGATACATCAGAATCAAAAATATGTGTTAGTTGTGCTGGAATCATTCCTGTATCAATTGCTATTGCAATTTGAGTACCTATAGCACCACATCCTAACAATCCTATACGCTTCATTTCGATAATTTGGTGTTAAGGATGATAAATAAACGATCCTTATGAAAATATATTTCGGGTGTTAATTTCTGAATTAGATGAAATTAGATTATACCCGTATAATTGGATTGGTAGTAGTCGGAATATCAATCACAGTAATTTTTGGCATAATGCTGCCACAAAATGATATGGATCACTCTGAAAATCTATCTGAACCAATTACAGAAAATTCCAAC
>Ga0114999_10000750_pt1 | contig 47655 bp, 41 predicted proteins | sample ArcticOcean_MG_C_3_FD_89820 | JGI IMG/M metagenome (GOLD analysis project Ga0114999, IMG submission 89820) | Marine microbial communities from western Arctic Ocean - ArcticOcean_MG_CB8_126 | ecosystem: Environmental > Aquatic > Marine > Oceanic | place: Arctic Ocean: Canada Basin | collected...
GTGCGCTTCGGTCAAGCGTGCGCTTCTGCAAAGCACCCGGCTTGAGTACGTAGCTCGTCCTCCCGCGCACCATTAACGATCGACTCATCGACCCGACGTCATTCCCGATTGACGGGGCATGCCCAAGCGAAGAAACACCCTCAAGCGTCGGTGGACATCATGGTCGATGCTGTCGTGCCAGATTGCCACGGCGTACCGCTGATTACGAGCACCACAAAAGCGCAGTACCACTAGCGCGGGGGTCACGATCAGATCCCCGGGGCAATGCATCGCTCAGCACAACGTCATCGACCTCGCCGTCCGCGCGGACCAATTGCCAGCCCGCGACGCGATGTGTGATGGCAAGGACAGCATCTGGCGCCAGTAAAAGGCAGGCGGCATGCATTCGATCGGCAAGATAGAGCAAGAGAGCGAGCGAGAGTGACGCCGCCATGATCGCAGGCACGACACTGATCCAGACAGCCGCGATGCCAAACAAACAGGAAACAATCATTAGCAGCGTGTAGGTCGTTGAGGGCCGCAGATTGAGGTCAAAGTGTTCGTCAAAGTGGGACATCTGAGGAGACTCAGCGTTGTCTCTCGCGCGAATCAGGCAGGCTGGATGCGGGCAAGGATGGTCTCGACCATCGCAGCGAATGCGGGATCGCAGGGACAGGTCTTGCGACTGAACCAGGACAAGAGATCAGGATCATCTTCGTCCAACAGTCCAACAAACGTCTGCTGATCCGACGCGTCAAGATCGTCGAAGGCTTCCTCAAGAAACGGCCCGAGGAGTAAGTCGAGCTCCAGCATGCCACGCCGGCAGCGCCATCGAAGCTTCTTTTTAAAGACCTCATCGAACATAAGAATCGAACATAAGCGAACATAAGAAAGGTGGCTAAAACGCCTTCGGTCTCGCGGGAAACCCAAGCTAGTTCTTGTCCCAAAATTGTCATCCTGACAATTTTTCGGCGTCGGTTTGCAAGCAAACCTCGCATTTTCCTGAAAATGGCGGTGCATCCCTGCACCGCACACCAGTGCCCGCCCCAGAACGTAGTTCCGGGACAGAAACTAGCTTACCAACATCGGCTGGCGTAGGTTGTAAGTGATTGGCCTCTCTTGTGTGAGCCATTCGCCGGGTCTCGCCTGCAGGATCAACAGGAAACGTGTCGAGTCTCGATCTCCATCTGGCGATTCGGCACGACTCAAACAAGCGCCCTCGCAGCTCGCGCCCTGGGTCTGCCCGTTTTTTGTCGCTTTAGGTTTGCCGCTTTAGGTTTACAATCATCCTATGAATGCCACCACTATCGCCGACGCTGGTTTCCTAACCATTAAGGGACGGGACGCTCTCAAGTTTCTGCAGGGCTACACGACCAACGATCTCGACACGCTGGGCCCTGACGGTGGTCTCGGCGCGATGTGCAATCTCAAGGGGCGCATGCTGACCAGCTTTCGCATCGCCGCCATCGAAGACGGCTTCATGCTGCGCATGCATCGACCGCTCGTACCAAAGACGATTGACTTTCTGTCTCGCTACATCGTCTTCTCAAAAGCGGCGATGTGCGATGTGAGCGATGACTACGTCGCCGTCGGCATAGACTCCGACGTGCGCCCGTCGGCTGACGCCTTCGGCAAAACGATCCTGTCGGCCATCGGGTTAGACAACCTGTTTGAAGCCTGGCTACCAGCCGCGGCGAGCAGCAAAGTTTCGATCGGTCATGACGAAACCGAATGGGCGTTCGCCGAAATAGCGGCTGGCATCGCCTGGGTTCACGAGGCGACGACCGAAGCCTTCCTGCCGCAGATGTTTGGCTACGCGGAGATCGGCGGCATTAGCTTCGACAAGGGTTGTTACCTCGGTCAGGAAATCGTCGCACGGATGGAATATCGCGGCGAGCTGAAGCGACACTTGCGGCACGCGACCACCGCCGGTCATGCCAGCGTCGGTGACGAGATCACCGATGGCGGAAAGGGCGCCGGCAGCGTCGTCGCCAGCGCCCGGCGTGACAACTGCACCCACCTGCTTGCGGTCCTGCGTGACGATGCCGGGGCGTTGACGGTTCACGGTGAATCCGTCGACCTGACCTGACCTGCCCGCCCGGGGCAACTGCATCCGTCGCCGCGTAATCTCTGCGCACGTTCAATGGGCACATCGACTCCTGCGAGGGTATCCACCGATGTCACGGTGCTCGCTCCGTCCCTGGGCACTCGATGCTTCTCCGCTTCTCCGGCGGGCGCTCATGCCCTGTGACCACTCTCTCATTCTCTTAGCGGGCCGCCCGGGCCGCAGATAGCGACAAACTGCCAGATGCGTTTTTCGCCCGAGCGTGCCTCGCTTTTTCTCCCGAATTGTCTATACCTAAAGCTAGTGGTTTCGACCAGCCCGTGAACGGGTCGAACGGACCGGGGCATGCCCCTTCTAATCAGCTGAAGGGGAGCTGCCAATGACCGCACGTCCGCAAGCCCACTCCGAATACTCATGGACAGGGAAGCCAATGGAACAGTCGATCCCGGAAATCAAGGAGGAGATCCTCACCGCCATCGAACGCGATGCTCTGATTCTGCCAACGATGCCCGAAGTCGCGTTGCGCGTGAAAGAAGCCCCGAGGATGAAAACGCGACCGCGTCGACGCTCACCCGTGTTATCGGCAACGACGTCGCATTATCAGCACGCATCATCAAGGTCGCGAACAGCCCGATGGTTCGTGGTGCGCAGGTCATTGAGGACTTACAGATGGCGATCAGCCGGATGGGTGTGCAACAAACCGGAAACCCCGCGATGGGCATCGCCATGGAGCAACTCTTCCAGGCAACGTCGGACGCGGTTGACTTCCATCTGCGAGAATCGTTGGGAGCACTCGACCGAGGTCGCCTCGTTGAGCTATGTCCTATGCGATCACTTTACCGACCTGCGCGCTGATCAGGCGACGCTCGCCGGTCTGGTCCATGAAATCGGCGTTCTGCCGATTCTCGCCTGGGCTGACGACCGCGACTGGTCCGACGAAAAAACCCGCGATATCACCAGCGCGTTGCATCCACTCCTGGGCGCCAAAATATTACAGGAGTGGGACTTCCCACGTGAGATTCAATTGATTTCAGAAGACTACACAGCTTTCAATCGTCGTTGTCACAACACCGACTATTTTGATGTTGTTATGGTATCTATTTTTAATACACGCGTTGGCACAGACCATCCGCACGCCGGCATCCCATGGTCTGATATTCAAGCATTTGAACACCTTGGCATCGACCTCGATATCATCTTTGGCGATCAGGAAGGCATGGAAGAAGAGGTCGAAGCAGCGCAAGACGTGTTCGCCTGAACCCACCGGTTCAGATACCCGTCAGGACCCTGACGGCCCTTATACCTCCGCGAGTTCCGCCAGCACGGAAGCGATCACTGAATTCGCTTCCACGTTCTGTTCAACCGAATCGTTAATCGACCAAACGTTGGCCAGAACGAAGTCAACATAACCGGCGCGAGCGATATCAGTCTGCAAGTGACCGGTGATCTCTGTCATGCCGCGACTGCGCGCTTACAGCCTTTCGCGCACATGCCATGGCCTCACCCTCTCCGACGCCACGGCAAGCCGACTCTCCGCCGGCCCGTTGCCATCGATGTAGGTGTCACCCAGGAAGTTGTGAACGAATCGACCGCACTCCATGACAGCGGGAGCAATCACGCCTTTCGGATCGATCGCAAGCCATCCCCGCACCGAATTATGTTCTCGTGATGCAGGTCGCCGTGGATCAGTTGATCCTCACCCACCAGTTTGTGCCTCAGTTGTTCCGCACGTTGCAGGTGCCGATAGAAACCCGGATGTGACCGTGGCCGACCCAAGGATCGGAATCGCTCAAATGCGCGTTCAAGCCACTCCCAATAGTGGGGGAACTCGTGGTCTTTGGGGACATCTCGCGCGAGCGCGTTCGCCACCCGCCCGAACACGCGGCCCGCCTCGCCATCGTCATCGCAGTCACGCAGCCATGCGCCGGGCGACACGCGCTCAATGAGCATCCCGCAATGCGCTGCATCCGTCGCCAGAAAACGCGCTGCCCCCCGACTGTCATAGAGCGCAAGCACCACCCTCTTAGTCAATTGCTCCGGCTCCGGCAAGCCAACCTGCAGCACGACCGGTTCACTACCACGTTCAGCAAATATCACGCGGTCGCAAACATACCCGCCATTCGCGAGTGGCCCCAGGGCGAGCCCCCAGGTGCGCTGACAGGCATCAATGCATGCGATCGCCCGCCGTGGCCACCCGGCCCCACCTCGCCAAATTCGACAGCGAGCCTTGCCCTGTTGGTATCACCGTAGCTGTACCGGGACTCGATCTCATCGAGATTGAGCATTGGTCAGTCTGCGGGTTCCGAGTACAACTGCTGGATGCTGGAGAAGTCTATGCGCCCCCGACCCCGTCGTTGCTGCTGCAGATACAGACTGCGCGCGAGCGAACCCATGGGCGTGAGTGAACCGGACGCGAGCGCGGTTTCGGTCGCAAGCCCCAGATCCTTGACCATCAGGTCTACCAGAAACCCGCCGCTGTAATCGTTGCTGGCCGGGACGTTGTCCATCACACCCGGGTATGGGTTGTAGACCTCCAGGGCCCAGTTGCCGCCCGAACTGACCCGCATAATGTTAGACAGTACGGACGGGTCGAGGCCGTTGTCGACGCCCATCTGAAGCGCCTCGGCGGTACCTGCCATGAGTACCGAGAGCAACATATTGTTGCAGATCTTCGCTGTTTGCCCGGCCCCGGCACCACCGGCATGAAGGACATTCTTGCCCATGTCCTTGAGGACTGGTTCTGCGCGCGCGAAGGCGTCCACTGCACCGCCCACAATGAAGGTCAACGTTCCGGCAACGGCACCGCCAACCCCGCCCGAGACAGGCGCATCGAGCATCGTGATACCACGCTCGGCCGCCGCTGTGCTCACCATCTGAGTAGATGCCGAGGATATGGTGCTGCAGTCGATGACGAGCGACGCTGGGTCAATCGCAGTGAGCAAACCGGCCTCCCCCAAATAAAGGCCCTCGACATGAACTGATGCCGGCAACATCGAAACGACGATGTCAACGTCGGCAACGGTTGCAGCCGCAGAACGACCTGCAACCGCGCCGATGCCGACAGCGGTTTCGATCGACGCAGGCACAATGTCAAAGACGGTGACGCCGTGGCCCTTTTTGAGAAGGTTCGCCACCATCGGCGCGCCCATGTTGCCAAGTCCGATAAATCCGATCGAAGTCATGCTCGTGCTCCTGCAAACATTGGTGACTGCCGCGCCTGACCACGAAGGGCCCCTTGCAAACCTACGGTTGGACGATTACGACCTGGAGACAAGAACGACCTTCGCCAGGACGACTAGCCAAGGTCCGCTAATGGGTTCGCCACGTCGATCTGGAAGTGTGCGAGAACCCAATCGTGCGGCACGGCTCTGTGATCAGGATACTGCCAATCCGCATTGCCATCCTTGTCGATGAGAAGCGCCCGAACGCCCTCGGTGAAATCAAGCCGCCACGCACACTGGCAGCCAAGACAGAACTCCATCTGCAATGTCTCTTCCAACGTCATCAAACGGGCGCGCGCGATCTGCTCAAATATGATGCCCGCGGTTGTTGGGCAACCGTTCCAGAAGCCGCCAAGCGCGCGTTCGGTCCAGGCGTCCACGTCGCTGAGGCCCGCTGCAGCGTCCGCAAATGCGGCCACCGGATCATCGGCCACGAGTGCCACGTCGACCAATGTGCGAACCAGTTCATTGTGACGGTCAAGTTCGCTCGGGGGCATATCATCACGGCTGCAACCGTCGATCGCGCCCCGCAACAATCCGTCATCAAGCACGCGGTCACCAGTTAGCTCAACCGCCGCAAGCGACGCCATCAACCTGGGCTCATCACCTGAGCTCACCAGATGATTGACCATGCCCACCAGGCGCGCATCCTCACCGTTCAGATGACACCCGGTCAAGGCAATGAAATGTGCCAGATGTGCCGGCATGTGCGCCAGGAACCACGTGGTACCCGCGTCCGGAAAAAGACCGATGGATATTTCCGGCATCGCGAGGCGCGATGTTTCGCTCGCAATGCCGTGACTCGACGCCGACATCATGCCAAGGCCACCGCCCATCACGATGCCGTTGCCCCAACACACAACCGGCTTGCTGTACGTATGAATCTGGTAATCGAGGCGGTATTCCATCTCGAAGAATCGCTCCGCGTACGGCGCGCGGCCGCCGGGAACCTCCGCTGTCGACGCGTGCAGTGCCTGGATGTCACCACCGGCGCAAAAGGCACGATCGCCCTCGCCATCGATCAGTACGGCTGCGATGTCGTCGTCTGCGGCCCACTCCCCCAGTTGACCCATCATGCCCTCGATCATCTCAAGACTCAGGCTGTTGAGCGCCTTGGGCACATTGAGATGAAGATGACCGATCTGTTTGCCGGGTGTCTCGATGGTCGAGACCACTAAGGTGTCAGGCATTCCTAAACTCCGCCGACCGTTTCTCCAGGAAGGCGCTCACGCCCTCTTTTTGATCCGCAGTATCAAAGAGGTCGATGAACATCTCCCGCTCACGAGCCAGCGCGTTCTTCTGGTTGCCGCCCAGCCTCGCCTCGTGAATCAATCGCTTGCAGGACGCAACCGCAATCGGACTCTGTTTGCCCGCGGCGGCCGCAAGCTTAAGTGCCGCCTCCAGCGACTTGCCGGTTTCGACGACCTCTTCTACGAGGCCGATGCGCAGCGCAGTCTGCGCATCAATCGTCTCGCCACAGAGGATCATGCGCTTGGCCCAACCCTCACCGACGAGCCATGGCAGATTCTGGGTGCCGCCGCCACAGGGCAACAAGCCAACCGATGCCTCCGGCAGCGCGACTTTAGCCTGCGCGTCGCAAATTCGAATGTCACAGGCCAGAGCGCATTCGAGCCCTCCGCCCATCGCATAACCATTGATCGCAGCAATCGAGACGCCGCGGAAGGCTGCCAATGCCTCAAACGCCTCACCAAACCGGCGCGCCATCTGGCGCGCGACCGCCTTGTCGCCATCGGCGAAAGACTTGAGATCCGCGCCTGCCGAGAAGAATCGACCACCCGCGCCGGTCACGACGAGTGCGAACACGGCGGGATCCGCATTCAGGCTGGCCATCAGCTCAACCAGCGCCCCGAGGTTATCTTCGGTCCACGTGTTGGCAGGCGGATTGTCGATGGTCACGAGCGCCGTGTGCCCCCGGCGTTCCCACAGCAACGTGTTATCCATCGTTACTTCAGTGCAATCGTGGTGTTGACGCTCGCGACTGCGTCGTCCTCAAACCAGCGCGAAATCACCGTCTTGGTTTCGGTGTAGAAGCGCACACCTTGCTTGCCATACGCGTGCTGATCGCCAAAGAACGAATTCTTCCAGCCGGTGAACGAAAAGAATGGCAGCGGCACCGGAATAGGGATGTTGATACCGACCTGGCCGACCTCAATCTCATTCTGAAAGCGCCGCGCCGCACCACCGGAAGAAGTGAAGAGCGATGTGCCGTTGCCGAATGGATTAGCATTGATAATCTCAATTGCCTCCGCCAAGTTCGCCGCATTGAGCGTGACGAGCACCGGGCCAAAGATCTCGTCGCGATAGATCGACATTTCGGTCGTGACGTCGGAAAAGAGCGTTGGGCCAACCCAGTTGCCGTCCGGCAAACCGTCGACCGTACAACCCGACCCGTCGAGTACGCAGGTAGCACCCTCGTCCTTGCCCCGTTCGATGTAGCCCAGAATCCGCTCGTGCGCGGCAACGCTGATCTGTGGGCCATACCCAGCGCCGTCATCATCCCACGCCCCCGGGCGAATCTTACCCATCGCCGCAGCGATGTCATCGACCCAGCCGCCGGCATCGCCGACGAGTACCGCAACCGAAATCGCCATGCAACGTTGCCCGGCCGCACCCATCGATGCCCCCACCAATGCGCTGATCGCCTGATCCTTGGTGGCATCCGGCATGACCACCATGTGGTTCTTTGCGCCCGCCATGCACTGGACACGCTTCAGGTTCTGGGTCGCCGTGCGGTAGACGTGCTGGCCGACCGGCACGGACCCAACAAAAGAAATTGCTTTAGTATCAGGATGATTGAGCAGTGCATTGACCTGATCCTTACCGCCGTGCACGACCTGCAAAACGTTGGCAGGAAAGCCGCACTGGTAGAACAGCTCGAGCAGACGGTTAGGCGTCATCGGGTCCTGTTCAGACGGCTTGAGAATGAAAGTATTGCCGCACGCGATGGCGAGCGGAAACATCCACAGAGGAATCATCGCCGGAAAGTTGAACGGGGTGATGCCGACGCAAACGCCAAGCGGCTGCAGGTAACTGTGGGTGTCGATACCTCGCGATACGTTCTCGGACGTCTCGCCCATCATTAGTGACGGAATATTGCAGGCCTGCTCGACCACCTCGATGCCGCGCCAGACATCACCCTGAGCGTCCGTGAAGGTCTTGCCGGTTTCCTGGCTCAGAATCTCTGCGATGTTGTCCTGCTCATCCTTAAGCAGCATCTGGTATTTCATGAGCAGGCGCACGCGCTCCGATGCGGGGACCGTCTTCCAGCTTTGAAATGCTTCACCCGCGCGCTCAACGGCAAGATCGATCTCAGTTTGTGTCGTCATCGGTGCGTGTGTCAGCACCGCCTGGTTGGCCGGATTCGTTACCGGAATGGATTCACTGGCAGCGCTCTGTCGGAACGCGCCGTCGATGTAGATTGGGAGGTGATTGGCCATTTTAGACTCTCGATTTGCGAGGGCGCATTGTCGTTCCGCGCACCCGCCAATGTCCAGACGCGGTATCCGTCCCATGGCCGCAGGTGACATTCAGACCGTTCGGGCCCAATCGATGGGATCGACGCCGCGATCCTGAAGGTAGGCATTGCACATAGAGAAGTGTTTACAGCCGAAAAAGCCGCGACTCGCCGAGAGCGGCGAGGGGTGGGGTGATGTGAGGACCAGATGGCGGGAACGATCAATCATAGCGCCCTTTTTCTGAGCGTACGCGCCCCACAGCATGAAGACGATGCTGCTCCGTTCGGCATTGAGCACGTTGACAACCTGGTCGGTGAACCGCTCCCAGCCCTTGCCCTGGTGCGATGCCGCCCGTCCCTTCTCCACGGTGAGCACACTGTTTAGCAGCAAAACACCCTGGTCCGCCCAACCCTGCAAAGCGCCATGCGGAAACTTGAAACCCCCAAGATCAAGATCATCGATGATCTCGCGAAAGATGTTGAGCAGCGACGGTGGCGGACGCACATCCTCGCGCACCGAGAAGCAAAGCCCATGCGCCTGCCCGGGTCCGTGATACGGGTCTTGTCCGAGAATGACCACCCGGACCCGCTCGAATGACGTTGCGTCAAGCGCAGCAAAGTACTCGTCGCCGCGCGGGTAGATCGTCTTGCCACGTTTGCGCTCAGCGACAAGAAACGCCCGCAACTCCTGCATGTACGGTTCGCTAAACTCACCGTCAAGTCGAGCCAGCCAGGACGCCGAGAGGGCAACGCGGCTGTCGACCACCCGATTAGCTCCCGCCGTCCGTTCGACCCTGGGGCCGCATGTGCGGAAACAGGATCACGTCACGAATCGAGGCCGCATTGGTCAACAACATGACCAGTCGATCAATGCCGATACCCTCGCCCGCTGTTGGCGGCAGGCCATATTCCAGTGCAGTGATGTAATCAGCGTCATATGACATGGCTTCCGCATCGCCCTGCGCCTTCGCCGCCGCCTGCTCCCGGAATCGCGCAGCCTGATCTTCCGGATCGTTGAGCTCAGAAAATCCATTGCCGAGCTCCCGACCCATGACGAAGATTTCAAAACGGTCAGTAACTGTCGGGTCCGCGTCGTTGCGACGCGCCAGCGGTGACACCTCAGTCGGATGTTGTGTGATAAAAGTCGGCTGCTCAATGCGCTCTTCAACGCAGGCTTCGAAGATCTCCATGACAAGCTTGCCTACACCCCAACTGTCTTTCACATCGATGTACAGGCGCCGCGCGAGCGCTCGCGCCTTGTCAAGGTCGACCAGCTCGCTGGCACTGATATCCGGATTGAACTCAAGAATTGACTCCACCATCGTCGCCCTCCTGAACGGCTTGCCAAAATCGATCTCTACACCCTGATAGACAAACTTCGTCGTGCCAAGGACATCCTTTGCCAGCTGCCTGAACATTTCCTCCGTCAGATCCATGAGATCGTTGAAGTCCGCGTACGCTTGATAGTACTCCAACATTGTAAACTCAGGACTGTGCCGGGTCGAAACACCTTCGTTGCGAAAATTGCGGTTAATTTCAAACACGCGCTCGAAGCCGCCAACGACGAGGCGCTTGAGATTGAGCTCAGGCGCAACGCGCAGGTACATGTCTGTGTCGAGCGCGTTGTAGTGCGTGACAAAGGGCTCGGCGGTCGCGCCTCCGGGCGTTGCCTGCATCATTGGCGTTTCGACTTCCATGAAGTCCCTGTCGAGCAGAAATCGTCGGATACCGTCGATGATGCGCGAGCGCTTCTTGAATAACTCGCGCGACTCCTCATTAGCGATCAGGTCGAGGTAACGCTGCCTGTAACGCGTCTCAGTGTCGGAGAGTCCTTTGTGCTTGTCCGGCAACGGGCGCAGGGACTTGGTGAGCAATCGAATCCCGGCCGCATTCACGGTCAGTTCGCCCTTGTTGGTCTTCATCAGCGTGCCGGTGACGCCGATGATATCACCCAGATCCCAGCGCTTGAACTGATCGTACACCTCGGCACCGACATCATTGGAGCGCACGTAGATCTGGATGCGGCCGGACACGTCCTCGAGCGTGACAAAGCTTGCTTTGCCCATCACACGTCGAAGCATGACGCGGCCAGCGACAGTGGCCGGGATCGCCGCGGCTTCAAGGTCTTCCTTGCTCTTGGCCCCATGGTCGGCACCAAGAGCGGCAGCAAGATGTTTGCGCCTGAAGTCGTTCGGAAATGCGGAGCCTTCCTTGCGCATTTCCGTCAGATAAGCGCGACGTTGTGCAATGATCTCATTGTCGTCGACCCGGTCCGGCTGGTCACTCATCTCTCTTCCATTGGCCTCGATGGGCCTGTTACCGCCCCGTACGATGGAGCCCGGTGGTCAGAGCCCCTGTTTGAGGCTTGCTACAATAAAGAGGTCCAGGCCGCCATCAAGCACCGCGCCGGTATTCGACGTTTCGACATCGGTTCGCAGATCTTTGATACGACCTGAGTCAAGGACATAAGACCGGATCTGGCTGCCCCAACTGATGTCCAGCTTGTTGTCTTCGGTCAGTTGCTGTTCTTGCTTGCGCTTTTGCTCTTCCATCTCGTAGAGCTTGGCTTTCAGTTGCTTGGTCGCCATGTCACGGTTCTTGTGTTGCGAACGCTGGCTCTGGCACTGGACCACGATCCCCGACGGCTCGTGGGTCAATCTGACGGCTGAGTCGGTCTTGTTGACGTGCTGGCCGCCGGCGCCGCTGGCGCGATAAGTATCAACCCGCACATCACTCCAGTTGATCTCGATTTCGATGCCGTCATCCAGCTCCGGTGACACAAACACCGACGCAAATGACGTGTGGCGTCGGTTCCCCGAGTCGAATGGCGACTTTCGCACCAGCCGGTGAACGCCGATTTCGGTTCGCAGCCAGCCGAAGGCATACTCGCCCTCGATGTGAATCGTCGCGCCCTTGATGCCGGCTACGTCACCGGGGGAGACTTCCATCAGCTCTGTCTTGAAGTCACGCGACTCGGCCCAGCGCAGGTACATGCGCAACAACATCTCGGCCCAGTCCTGTGCCTCGGTGCCACCCGAGCCAGCCTGAATGTCGACATAGGCATTGTTGGCATCCATCTCACCCCCGAACATCCGGCGAAACTCCAGCGTTTCAAGCCGCTCTGCGAGCTTCGCGAGATCAGCCTCGGTGTCACTGACGAGCGCAACGTCTTCTTCTTCGGCCGCAAGTTCAAGTATTTCCGCCGCGTCGTCGAGCCCCTGATCGAGTGCATGAATCGTGTGTACGATCGAGTCGAGGCTGGCGCGTTCCTGACCGAGTTTTTGGGCGTAGTCGGGATTGTCCCAGATCTTCGAGTCGGCGAGTTCAAGCTCTACTTCTGCCAGCCGTTCCTTGCGCTGATCGTAGTCAAAGATACCCCCGGAGAACGTCCGTGCGCTCCCGCAAATCTTTGATGCGCCCGATGATCGGATTGATTTCCAATGGCCACGCCCACGTCGAAAGGGGCGCATTGTAGCGGATGCAGATTATTTGCCCAAGATGGATCCCCGCACCAACGGTCCAACGAGACCTACTAGCAGGGTGCTGAAAAAGTGCTTTCCTGCACTTTTTCAGAGTCGCGGGCCTCAGCCCGCTCGCGACAAATCAACGATTTATGTCGTCGATTTGCGGCCGATACATCCATGTATCGGTCTATCAGGCTGCTTTTTCAGCAGCCTTCCATGGAACTAAAGCAATATGCTGCGGTGTTCCTGCGCGACAGCGCGGCAATCCGGCACCGTGAGATGCGACTAGTCGTTCCTGTCCCCAAAACTCCGTTCTGGGGCGGGCACTGGCGTGTGGTGCAGGGATGCACCGCCATTTTCCGCAGGCCTCTTTCTACAAGATCATGCGAGGTTGTTTGCAAACCGACTCCCAAGAATTGTCAGGATGACAATTTTGGGACAAGAACTAGCTCGCAGTTTCCCGTTAGTCTCACCAGCCCCTTCAACAGGACGGTGTCCGGAGACTTCGATGCCCACCCGCCAAACCGGCGAACATCCATGGTTAACCATGGTCAAGCAATTACATGGAATCGGGTCAACCGGACTACATTTTTGCGCGGTCGACTTCGACCGCGAGCGCTATGACGCAATCGTCGAGATCACTACCGGCATGTTAGCTGAGATGGGACAAACCTCCGCAGACGGCATCCGCGGCATCTTCGCCGATGTCGGATCTGGCTATGCGACACCTCGCGTTGACGTCCGCGGGGCGGTGCGGCGCGAACGTGAGGTCCTGCTCGTCAGGGAAAAGCTGGACGGTCTGTGGACCCTGCCGGGGGGATATGCCGAGATCGGGATGTCGCCGTCTGAGAATGTTGTCAAGGAGATTCGCGAAGAGGCGTGCATCGATGTCACCGCCACACGCCTCTACGGCGTCTTTCACAAGGCCCGACCTGCGTACGATCAGGACCCGCGCGACTTCTACAAACTGTTTTTCATCTGCGAGCAGGTCGACAATGCTGTCGCAGCGGCGGGCGCCGAGACGATGGATGCCGGGTTTTTCCGATCGATGACCTGCCGCCGCTCTCGACCGGCCGCGTGATCGAGGCGCACATCCGCAGCGCTTTTGAGGCAGATGTCGGCGACGGACCCTGCCACTTCGACTGAGCAACGCCCCTCAGCACCGCGCCCGGTTAGACGATGCCGTCCGCCCTCAGGTCTTCAAATGAGCTTTTGAACGCATCTATGACAGTATCCACGTGCTCCGGCCTGTGTGCATGGGACAGGAAAGCCAAATGAATGCCTGGAACGATCACGTCGTGCCCCAGCAGGTGCAGATAAAACTCACGTTCCGCGATCTTCCAGTCGTGCGTGATATCCCGTGATGAGTTGATTTCACCCCCCGTAAACACCAGATGGAACATCGATCCTGCGTTCATAATCTGCGCGGGTATCTGATGCAATTCGCAGAAGGAATTAACCTCTGTCGCCAGCCGATTTCCCTGCTCCATCAGATAGGGGTAGATCTCATCCTGGTGTTCACGCAGGTAGCTGGTGGCCGCAATACCCGCGCTCATGGTCAGGGGATTGCCGCTGAACGTGCCGCCCGTAAAAATGTAGGGTGCGCCATCTTTCCCGGAGAAAGTATTCATGATGTCTTCCCGACCACCGACGGCACCGATTGGCAAGCCACCCCCGATCGCCTTGCCATAGGTAGCAAGATCAGGTTTGATATCATAGTGAGATTGGCATCCCCCGTACTCAATCCGGAATCCCGTGATTACTTCATCCAGTAAGAAGAGCACGCCGCACTCCTCGCAGACCGACTTCAATCCGTGCAGGAACGCCCCGGCGTCGAGACGCGGATTGGAGCTCTGGACAGGCTCAACCATGACCAGCGCCAGCTCATCTTTCTGTTCGCGAATGATCTCGAACGCCGTTTCGTCCCTGTAAGGCAAAACAACCGACAGTTCCGCGGCGACCACGGGCGGGACCCCGGCACCCAGGAAAGTTGGCGTCGGCCGCGACCGGTCGCTCGCTTCGTCGGCCTTCACAAGTCCATAGTCATGAACCCCATGATAGGACCCGTCGAACAAACCAACTTTCTGCTTGCCGGTGAAAGCGCGGGCCGCGCGTATCGCAAACATTGTGGCCTCGGTTCCGGAGTTGCAGAAGATCACATTGTCGACACACGGCGCAGCATCCTTGACGATCTCTGCCAGACGTTGCTGTGGTGCACTTGGAATGCCAAAGTGCCAGCCCTTCTCGATCTGACCCTGTAATGCTTCTTCGACCACCGCCGGCTTGTTACCCAGCACCATGGGGCCGAATCCCCCGGTAAGGTCAATGTAGGTATTGCCGTCGACGTCCGTAAGGTGGGGTCCCTCGGCGCTCTCGATGTAGATCGGATGCGGTAGATCGACGGTGCCAACAATCTCCTGCGCGAGTGCATGCTCCCCTCGAAAGCGGACGTCGGCTGATTTCGACGTTCTGGCTACCAGCTTATTGCGCACCGCCTGTGACTTCTCACCCTCGAGTATCAGCTTCTTCGCGTGCTCTTTGTCCATGTCGCCCCCTCCATTGATGCTCAAGGATAATCAGCTCTGAACCGCCAATCGAGGCTGCACGTAGAGGATCATGAAATCAAGGCGACGCCGTCAAATAAAAGCAGCCTTCGGAACTGTTTCGCGATAGCCAGTTCCTGTCCCAAAATTGTCATCCCATGACAATTCCTGGGCGTCCGGTTTGCACGCAAACCTCGCATTCTCCTTCCGAAAATGGCGCCGCCGCACGCGACCTCCCGTCCCGGCCGGGCCGGATTTGCCAGCCGTGCAGCGCTCCGCCATGCTGCGCTCATTCTCCTTAACAAGGTCTGAGTCATGGCAGAGAAAGAAGTCGCGCTTATCGTCGGCGGCGGTCCAGGCGTCAGTGCAAGTTGCGCTCGGCTCTTTGCAAGCGATGGTATACGCGTTGCTGTCGCTGCACGGAATCCAGGCAAGTCCGCCCTGCAAGAACTGGCGGCGAACCCCTCAATTGACATTTTCCAGTGCGACGCGAAAGACCCGGCAAGCGTCGAATCCCTGTTTTCCGCGGTGGCTGAAGGATTGGGCAGCCCGAATCTCGTTGTCCACAACATCGACGGGCGCAGCGCTGATATCTTCCGGAAAGGGGTGAACGAGGCCGACCCCGAACTCGTGCTCGACGTGCTGCAGAATTCCGCATTCAGTGCTTTTTTGGTCGGCAGCGCGGCAACGAAATCGATGCTGGGCGGGCCCGCCCCGAAATCAGGGCACCGCGGCACGATCCTCTTCACAAACGCCAGCGCGGCGTTCAAGGGCTACCCCAAGAGCGGCGCATTCGCGATGGCCTGCCAGGCGAAAGCCGGGCTTGCCGAGAGCATGGCCCGGGAACTCATGCCACAGGGCATTCACGTCGCCAACATCCCCATCGACGCCGCAATCGGCTGGACCCAGGGCGACGGCACGCGGGCACACAGGATGGCTGGCACCACGGTGGACGACAACATGGCCGACCCGGATCGCATCGCCGAGACCTACTTGCACCTGCACCGACAGCACCGATCGACCTGGACATCCGAGGTCATACTGCGGCCCTGGGTCGAGAACTGGTAAGCCAGGATCACGGGCCACTTAGCTGGCCGCACATCTCGCAATCACACGCTCAACTCACGCTTGAGCCACCATCGACGGGCAGCGCAACGCCGGTGATGAAGCCGGCGCGATCGGAGGCAAGGAATGCGGCCGCGTGGGCGACGTCCCACGCTGTGCCCATCTTTCGGCCGAGCGGCACCCGGCGGTCACGATCCGCGATCACCTCGTCCCTGGTCGCGCCATCACCAACCCGCGACTCGATGGCCATCGGCGTGTTCATCAAACCCGGCAGAATGACGTTTGCGCGAATGCCGAAACGGGCATTGGTCTGGGCAAGTTGCTCCGTGAACGCGACCACCGCAGCCTTCGTTGCCTTGTAACCCACGTAAGGATACGGCCGCCAAGCAGCCATCGACGAGATGTTGATGATCGCGCCGGAACCGGCTTCTCGCATGACCGGCAAGGCGTGCTTACACGCGAGGATCATCCCGCGAAGGTTAATACTCACAATCCGGTCGAACGCTTCGACTTCGATATCCTCGATCGGCGCGTCGCCTGCGGCAAGACTCATTCCGACGTTGTTGTGCAGAATGTCGATGCGCGCGTACTTGTCAACGCAATCCCGCATCAACGCGGCAATCGACGCCTCATCCTGCACGTCGACCACCATGGCGCTTGCATTCAGATTCTCGTCCTGGATCATGCGGACAGTTTCGTTTGCCGAGTCAATGTCACGGTCACCGACCAGCACCGTGGCACCTTCCCGCGCGAACTGTATCGCCGTCGCCCGACCGTTGCCGATGGTCAAGCCGGGCGTCTGACCGCCGCCGACAACGACGGCGACCTTGTTCCTGAGCAGCATTCAAACCCCTGACGTTAAGCACATTTGGTGTGTCCGGTATGTTAGGTGTTTCGCGGAACTGAAGGAACCGGTGCGAACAAAGATCCAGGCTGCGTGGGCGCGCAGACTGGCAGTGCCAGGCTCTACCTCAGAGTTGGCTCCGACACATCCACCTCTTCGACAATGATTTGGGCCGTTTCCATGCCCTGGTAGTAGTTGACATCAAGGCGATACGCCAGACGAACTCGCTTTTTCGGCAGCAGCCGATTGTGATTGAAGGCAATGCCCTCCACCTTCTGCCCCGTTGCCGCCACTTTCAGCCGCAGCCGAAGATGGCGCTCACCGATAATATGCTGTGACGTAATATCAAACTCACCATCGAATAGCGGCTGGGGGAAGCCCTGACCCCAGGGACCAGCAGTATGGATGGATTTCGCGAGCGGTACCGTCAGCTCCTCGTCAATCTCACCGTCGGTCACAACCACGTCAGCCAGATCCTGCTCCGTTAGCCAGCGTCGAGCCTCCTCGTCAAACGCGATGCGAAAGCGCTCGTAGTTCTCGGGCGCCATGCTCATGCCCGCAGCCATCGCATGGCCGCCAAAACGGGTCAGAATGCCAGGGTATCGTGTTGCGATCGCCTCGAGTGCGTCGCGAATATGAAGCCCCGGGATCGAGCGGCCAGAGCCTTTAATCTCGTCATCGGCAACCCGTGCAAACGCAATCACGGGCCGGTTTACCCGATCCTTGATGCGGGATGCGACGATACCAACAACGCCCTGATGCCAATCGTCGTGGTACAGACAGACGCCAACCGGCAGCATCGCCGCGTCGAGGTATTCCCGATGCAACATCAGGGCATCTTCTGCCTGCTCTTTCATCTGCTGCTCAATCGCACGGCGTTCGGCATTCAACTCGTTAAGGCGCGCCGCCATCACGGTTGCAGTCTGCTCATCGCGGGCAAGCAGGCACTCGATGCCGAGGGACATGCTCTCCAGCCGTCCCGCGGCATTGAGGCGGGGTCCAAGTGTGAAGCCAAGATCCATCGCTGACAGGTCTTTGGACGGTTTGTTCGCGAATGCCGCAAGCGCTCGAATACCAGGCCGCGCTCGACCTGCCCGAATGCGGCGCAGCCCCTCGGTGACAAGCACCCGGTTATTTCGCTCAAGCGGCACCACGTCAGCGATCGTTCCGAGCGCGACAAGATCCAGCAGCGTGCCCAGGTTGGGCTCTCGCTGCGCCTCAAATCGACCGAGCTCACGCAAGCGTCGACGCAGGCCCGAGAGGACATAGAACGCGACCCCAACGCCCGCCGTCGATTTCCAGGGGAACTCACATCCCTGCTGGTTCGGGTTGACGATCGCCGACGCAGGTGGCAACTCGCTACCCGGCAGATGGTGGTCCGTAATCAGCACGTCAACCCCGGCGTCGCGGGCCATCGTTACGCCATCGACGCTGGAGATGCCATTGTCGACCGTGACGATGAGATCCGGTTCGCTGGCAAGCGCAACGCCCACGATGCCGGGCGTGAGACCGTAGCCGTACTCAAAGCGGTCTGGCACCAGGTAGTCGACATTGGTCGCGCCCATCTGGCGCAGGCCTTCAACCATCAACGCCGAGCTGGTCGCGCCATCCGCGTCGAAATCACCGATGATGAGAATACAACCGGACAAGTGCTCGACCAGAAGCGTTACAGCGGCATCAAGGCCAAGAAGTGAGTCGGGGGGCTCAAGGGACGACAGCGGTACGTCGATTTCATCGGGTTGTCTCACACCACGTGAGCGATACAGCCGATCGACCAGCGCTCCGGGATCGGTCGCTGTGTCGGTCAGCCCAGCCGCTGCCTCCGATTTCTCCGGCGTCCCCGTGACGCCTTGCCCGCGCCGGATCAACAGTGCCATCGTGACCACGCGTACCCGCTCATTGGGAGTTCTCCAGATTCTTCACCGCGGCTTTAGCACCCCCGCTTAACCCGTTCTTCGCGCAATTGTGGGTTAGGACCGATCGCAAGTCCCTTCTCCGGGAACCGGACATTCCTTACCCGCGGCGCCGCCCCACTATCCCCCGGTGCCGCCCACTATGATAGACGCGTCGGCCAACCGATGACCATCGGATTGCGGCGCATTCGTCGACGAGACCAGAGCGCTCGTTACACAACCACAGGCAAGAAAACCATGGGAAACCGGGTCCCTACCGAAGGACGTCAGGGGGACCGGCGCAGAGCATGAGGAGCGCATGAGCGCAACGCTCGTTCGCTACGATGGCGAAAACGAGCGATGCATGAGCGCCGCAAAAGCTGTCACTCCTCAGGTAAAGGTTTGCACCCGAATGCGGATCAGATCGACCACGCTGTCAAGCTGACGCAGCGCGTCGAGCGCCCCATCCATCACCGATTCCGGTGTTTCATCGGTCACGATGACAATAGCGGCGTGGTCGTCCTCAGGGTCTTTCTGAACGAGCTTTTCGATGCTGATCTCGTGGTCAGACAGAACTGTCGAGATGGACGCCATCACGCCCTGCCGGTCCTTTACCTGCAGGCGCAAATAGCACGCAGCGCTCGTCTCGGTGATCGGCAGAATCGTCGTGTCCGCCCTCGTCACAAAACCCGCATCAGCAATCTCAGCGTTGCGCGCCAGATCAACGATGTCGGCGACAACCGCTGATGATGTGGGTCCTGACCCCGCACCCGCACCGTAGTACATCGTCGGGCCCGCAGCGTCGCCACCGACCATCACCGCATTCATCACACCGTCGACTTGCGCGAGCAACTCGGAGCGCCGAATCATCGTAGGGTGAACACGCAGCTCAATGCCGCTCTCCTGCCTGCGCGTGATGCCAAGGTGCTTAATCCTGAATCCCAGCTCGCGGGCGTAGTTGATATCCGCCGGCGTGATGGTGCCAATACCCTCTGTGTATATCGCGTCGAATGCGAGCGGCCCGCCGAATGCAAGCGAAGAGAGGATAGTGAGTTTGTGCGCCGCATCGATCCCTTCCACATCAAACGTAGGGTCAGCCTCAGCGTAGCCGAGCGCCTGCGCTTCCTCGAGCACATCCGCAAACCAGCGATTGCCGCCCTCCATCTCCGTCAGGATGAAGTTGGAAGTGCCATTGATGATACCGGTGACATAGTCAATCCGATTCCCGGCAAGGCCCTCGCGCAGCGCTTTGACAATAGGAATCCCACCCGCGATCGCCGCTTCGAATCGCAGCGACACCCCATACTTGTTGGCGAGCGCAAATAGCGCGTCGCCGTGTTGCGCAATCAGCGCCTTGTTGGCTGTCACCACATGTTTGCCGGACTCAATCGCCTCGGTCACAAGCTGCAGCGCCGGGTCGGTACCGCCAATCAACTCAACGAGCACGTCAACCTCCGGGTTGCGGGCCACGTCGAAAATATCCCTCGTCACAGTCGTCGACGACAGGTCACAATCAGGATGACCCCGGCGGCAACCGACCTGTGCGATGACAACATCGCGGCCGATTTTGCGGGTGATCTCATCCGCGTTGCCGGTCACCAGGTTGAATGTTCCAGACCCGACTGTCCCGAGACCGCAAATGCCTATTCGAAGCGTCACCGTGACTCCTTCCTCAAGATTTGATGTTTTGTACTACGGACAAGTCTCGATATGGGAAACTTGCAGTCAGATCAGCCAGCGTTTTTGAACATACGCCGCATTCCACGAATCGCCTGCCGCGTGCGGTGCTCATTTTCGATCAAAGCGAAGCGCACATGATCATCCCCAAACTGGCCGAAGCCGACACCCGGGGACACCGCAACCTGAGCGTCTTTGAGCAGCGCTGTGGCAAACTCAAGCGAGCCCATGTTCTGAAACTGTGGCGGAATTTTCGCCCAAACGAACATCGTCGCGCGCGGCCGCTCCACCTCCCAACCGATGTCGTTCAATCCATCGCACAGAATGTCGCGGCGGCGGCGATAGATCTCGCGGGTTTCGGCCACGCATGACTGATCACCCTCGAGCGCCGAAATAGCGGCAACCTGTATCGGCGTGAACATGCCGTAATCCAGGTATGACTTGATCTTGGCGAGTGCGCCGACCAGGGTCGGGTTGCCGCAACAGAAGCCGACGCGCCATCCCGGCATGCTGTAACTCTTGGACAGTGAGAAGAACTCAACCGCGACCTCTTTCGCGCCTTCGACCTGCAGAATCGATGGTGCTTCGTAGCCATCGAACACAAGATCTGCATACGCTAGGTCCTGGATTACCCAGATGCCATGCTCTCGCGCGATCGCGACGACTTTCTCGAAGAAGTCGATCTCCACGCACTCGGTTGTCGGGTTCCCCGGAAAGTTGATGACGAGGACTTTCGGCTTCGGCCAACTTGTCTTGATGGCCGTTTCGAGTTCCAGGAAGAAGTCGACACCCGGCGTCAGCGGCACGTGCCGCACATCGCCATCTGCAATGACGAAGCCGTAGGGATGAATCGGGTAGGACGGATTCGGCACCAGCGCAATGTCACCGGCTCCCAGCATCGCGAGCGCAAGGTGAGCGATGCCTTCTTTTGACCCGAGCGTCACAATCGCTTCGGTTTCCGGGTCGAGATCGACATCGAAACGATCTTTGTACCAATTGGTAATCGCACGCCGTAAGCGGGGAATTCCGCGCGACTGCGAGTACCGATGCGTGTCTGGCCGTCGCACGGTTTCGACCAGCTTGTCGACGATATGTTGGGGCGTTGGCAGGTCCGGGTTACCCATGCCAAAGTCGATGATGTCCTCACCGCGTGCTCGCGCTTCCCGCTTCAGCGAGTCAGTGATGCTGAAGATATAGGGCGGAAGCCGACTAATGCGTGGGAAATCTTCTTCCATCTCAAGAGGCGACCAAATGCAAACGAGCGACTATACCGAAGCGGTGCAGAGACGTGAAGCTGTAACACCGTTTCAGCGCCGCGCCGTGGCAGATTATGAGCAAGAGCCGAACCGCACGGGGATAAATGCCGGCCCTGGTAAAACAACGTCGACCCGTGTCAGCCCTGGGCATCGACTCCCAATTCGGCGGCCAATCGTTCTGCCGGCAGAAAACCTGGAATCATCTTGCCATCTGGCAGGATCATAGTTGGCGTGCCCGTAATGCCCACCTGGACGCCAAGATCATAGTGACTCGCGACGGGATTGGAGCAATTGAGCACTTTGAGTTTTTGTCCGCGCTTGGCGCGCGTCAGCGCAGATGTTGGATCGTCCGCACACCATGCGGAGACCATCTGTCCATATGAGCCCTTGCCAATGCCATTTCGTGGATAGGCGAGGTAACGAACCGCAATGCCTAGTGCATTCAACTTGGGAACTTCGCGATGCAGCTTCTGACAGTAACCGCAATCGACATCGGTAAAGACCGTGACCGTCGCCTTCAACGACTTCGACGGCGGCGCAAAGACCAGCATCTCAGACTCATCGACGCTGTCGATTAACGACTTGCGCGCTAAGTTGCGCTTATCTTCCATCACGTTCGTCAGCCCGTCGGGCCCCACCCGATAGAGATCACCCGCGAAGAAGTGCTTGCCATCCGGGGTCATGTGAAGAAAGGCACCACCGGTGATCTCAAGCAATACGAATCCAGGCACCTCGCTCGGGGTCACTGACTTGATCTCAATGCCCGGCGACAAGTCTTTGAGCAGTTGTTCGGCTTCTTCAGGCGTGACGGCCCATGCAACTAGCGGGCAGACTGCCGTAACGAGGGCGAGTGGCCGGAGCCATCCACCCATTCGGGCAAACATTCGATGTGACGGCGTCTTGTCCATGTTTTTCCTTGTTACGAGAGGGGCCTTCTTTCCTCTCGTGCTCTCCCCCACCGGACTTGTCCGGTGGCGCTCAGGGCTGGTTTTCTTTGTTACGAGAGGGGCCTCCGCCCCTCTCGCGCTCTCCCCCACCGGACTTGTCCGGTGGCGCTCAGGGCTGGTTTTCTTTGTTACCAGCGGCTGGCCGCACAATGAACGCATCCTACACGATCAGGATAGCGGCGACTTCCTCCCGGCGCTGGCGCAACCCCACTCGCAGCCCGCCAAAGAGCTCTACATCTGTCTGAGCACGCCTACGCCCGGGGATGGTGTTGATCGTGCAGTTCCTGCATTCGATGGCGAGCGACGTGCGTGTAGATCTGGGTCGTTGAAAGATCGCTGTGCCCCAACAGCAACTGCACCACCCGCAAGTCCGCACCATGATTGAGTAAGTGTGTCGCGAACGCGTGGCGCAGCGTGTGTGGCGACAGCTTTCCGCCAATGCCCGCCTGCACTGCATACTTTCGAATTCGGTACCAAAACGCCTGGCGCGTCATGGCCCTGCCACGGGAACTCGGAAACACGATCTCTTCACCCGCGTCCGGGTCGACGAGCGCGCCACGAGCGGACGAGAGGTACCGATCTATCCAGTTGATAGCTTCTTCGCCGAGCGGCACAAGCCGCTCCTTGCTGCCTTTGCCCATCACCCGCACCACGCCCTGGCGCAGGTTGACCTCGGTGAGACGCAGGCCCGTCAGTTCCGAGACGCGCAGACCGGAGGCATAGAGCACTTCCAGCATGGTGCGGTCGCGCAAGCCAAGTTCAGTGCTTGTGTCGGGGGCCGCCAGGAGATTGTCCACGTCCCCCTCAGACAACGTCTCCGGCAGAGGTCGACCGATACTCGGGCTGTCAACATCCCGCGTCGGATCGTCGCGTATTCGTCCATCGCGGATGAGTTGGCGGTAAAAACCGCGCAGGCATGACAGAAAGCGGGCGGTTGATCGGGCCTTCAGTCCGCTGCCGAGTCGATGGGACAGGTACTCAAGAACTTGACGGCGATCGGCCGCGTCAAGTGGGGTGTCACCGAGAAAGCTGGCAAAGGCGGTCAAATCTCGCCGGTAGGCGGCGAGTGTGTTCTCGGAGAGGCCTCTTTCCAGCCAAAGACTATCGAGGTATTGATCAATAGTCTCTGCCTGGACTGGGGTCATCCAGCTTTCGCTCTTGCCCCGGCGTGAATCAACGTCTCTGGATCTTCTCGCGGATTCGCGCCGCGCGTCCACTCAGGGCGCGCAGATAGTAAAGCTTGGCCTGACGCACGTCGCCGCGACGCTTGACCTCAACGGAGTCGATCATCGGGCTGTGGGTCTGGAATGATCGTTCAACGCCCACGCCGTGCGAAATCTTGCGGACGGTGAACGCCGAATTCAGACCGCGATTGCGCTTGCCGATGACAACGCCCTCAAAGGCCTGAAGCCGCTCTCGTTCACCTTCTTTGATCTTCACCCGGACAATGACGGTGTCACCGGGGCCAAATTCAGCAACGTCGTCCTTCAACTGCGCTGCTTCTATCTGATCGATTATCTTGCCACCAGTCATGTCAACCTCCTCTGCGTTCGTATGCATGGTTGTATGCATGCTTGTTCATTTGTTTTGTATCGGTGCGTCCCGCCTGCTTCCCCGTCGTCCCTGGCACCTGATTTGCTCAGCCGTCTGCACCGCCTTCCTGCCTGTCGTACTCGACCAGCAGTTGCCGGTCTTCGTCGCTTAACGTCGCGGCATCCAGCAAGTCCGGTCGCCGGTCGCGTGTCCTGCCGAGTGACTGCATCCGGCGCCAGCGTCGTATCCGCTCATGATCGCCGCTAATGAGCACCTGCGGCACACGCTCGCCATTCAGCTCTTCCGGTCGCGTGTAATGCGGAAAGTCCAGAAGACCATTCGCAAACGAATCCTGCGTCACCGATTCACTGTCGCCAACAGCGCCCGGCAGCCACCGGGTCAAGGCATCGATCAGCATCATCGCGGGCAGTTCGCCACCACTTGCGACGAAGTCGCCGATCGACACTTCCTGTGTAACTCTCCCCCCAATCAGTCGTTCGTCAATTCCTTCGTATCTTCCCGCGAGCAGAACCAGCGGTCCCCCCGCGACCATCGCTTCAACCAGCGGTTGACCCAGCGGCCGGCCCTGGGGCGTCATATAGACCACCTCCGCCGTCTCACCGGGGCATGCCTGCGCTGCGCCCCTTAACGCATCGTCAATCGCAGCCGCAACCGGCTGCACCTTCATCACCATCCCCGGCCCACCGCCATAGGGCTTGTCGTCAACGGTGCGGTGGCGGTCGCTCGTGTAGTCACGCGGGTTGAAGAGCTGCAAGTCCAATATGGCCCGTCGTATCGCCCGTGACGTGATCCCAAACTCGATGATCCCGTCGAACATTTCGGGAAAGAGGGTCACGACACCGATCCACTTCTCCAAGATCCACCACCCTTTACCCAAGGCACCTCTTCATCCCCCGCAACGTTCACCTGCGCGCTCGTCACCTGAGCCCCCGATTCTCGGATCGATCAGTCGTACTCTACTTCCCAGTCCACACTCAGCGTCCCCGCCGCAACATCCACCGCTCTGACCACGTGATCAATGTACGGAATCAGGTGCTCGATCGCGCCAGTTTCATCTTTCGCGACCACCATCACATCATTCGCGCCCGTTGCCATCATTCGCACAATCCGGCCCAGCGGCTGGCCATCACGGCCTTCAACATTCAACCCTTCCAGCTGACGCCAATAGTACTCGTCGTCCTCAAGTGGCGGCAGCAGGCTACTTTCAATCCATATCTCGCAACCAGCCAGTGTTGCCGCTGCGTCCCGATCGTCAATTCCTTCAAAGTGCGCGACAAGGCCGCGGTTGTGCCGTCGCCCCTCGATCAGGGTGACCGTATTTGCACCTCCGCCGGGGTCCTCGCCCGCGCGCCGAAGCCGCCACGGCTGATAATCAAGGATGCCCTCCGCCGGGTCGGCATACGAGGCGACATGTACCCAGCCCTTAATACCCCAGGCACCAGAAACATGTCCCATCAGGATATGTTGATCCTGGTCGTCCTGGCTGTTGCTCTGCGGGGACACCCAGGTTAACGCCGGTTAAGCCGTGGCGACCGCTTCTTCTGCGGGCGCAGCGGAGGCCAATTTTAGCCTCCAGCGCTTGATCAATTGGCGAACCCGGTCCGAGACCTGCGCGCCCTGACGCTGCCAGTACTCAATGCGTTCGAGGTCAAGACGGAGCGGCTCGTCGCCGCCGCGCGCGACCGGGTTAAAGAACCCGACACGTTCGATAAAGCGGCCACTTGTCGCCTTGCGCCGATCTGCCACTGTCACAAAGTAGTAAGGCCGTTTTTTGCTCCCGCCGCGCGAAAGCCTGATAATTACCATCGAGTTGAATCCCTTAGAATGTGTTGGAGTGCACGCGCTGCGGCGAACTGGCACGCAATGTCCGGTTCTTTGCTGGTTTTTCGCAGTATCTTTAACGCCGGGAACGCCTAGCTGATGGAGACTCCGGCAGACGTTGCGGTGACCCCAAAAAGGTGCGTCATTTTACGGAAATGTCGCAAAGAAGCCAATGCATATGGACACCCACCGCTTTTCCGCGCGGTCAAGACCGTGGGAGCAATTCACCCGTCTTCGGCGCGGGTGTCGAGACCGCGCCAATCAGGGGTCTTGCGGCTGTCGTTGTGAAGCGGTCCCGGCCACTCAGGGGCGACTTTCCCGACGACTTCACGGGGAGTGATATTTCAGGGGAGTCACGCTTCGTGGGAGTCCCCTTTCGGGACAGTCAACAGTCTCATCACAAACCAGCAGGGGGCCCCACGCCGCCAAGACCACGCATCATGTTCGCCATGGCGCCTTTCTTGGTCATCTTCTTCATCATCTTTTGCATCTGCTTGTGCTGCTTGAGCAGACGATTGATGTCCTGCACCTGGGTGCCGGAACCGGTTGAAATCCGGCGCTTGCGCGATCCGTTTAATACATCCGGGTAGCGCCGCTCCTGCCGCGTCATCGAATTGATGATCGCCTCCATCTGGCCGAAGGACTTGTCATTGACCGAATCGAGCGCCCCCTGGGGCACGTTGCCCATCCCGGGCATCTTGTCCATAAGGCTGGTGATGCCACCCATGTTGTTCATCTGCTCAATCTGATCCCGAAAGTCTTCGAGATCGAACTTCTTGCCCTTCTTGATTTTCCTGGCGAGCTTGTTGGCCTTTTTCTTGTCGATCTTGCGCTCGGCTTCTTCGAGCAGCGACATCATGTCGCCCATGCCCAGAATGCGCGACGCGATCCGGTCCGGATGGAATGCCTCCAGCGCATCGATCTTTTCGCCCACCCCCATGAACTTGATCGGCTTGCCAGTGATTGAGCGGACCGACAGCGCCGCGCCACCCCGCGCGTCGCCATCCGCCTTGGTCAGGATGACACCCGTCAGCGGCAGCACAGTGTTGAACGCCTGCGCCGTGTTCGCAGCGTCCTGGCCGGTCATCGCATCGACCACGAACAACGTCTCAGCTGGCGCCGTCGTGACATGCAACGCCCTGATCTCATCCATCATGTCGTTATCGACATGTAAGCGACCGGCGGTGTCCACGATCAGCACGTCGACCAGTCGTGTGCGTGCCTGGTTGACCGCACGCTTTGCGATATCGACCGGCTTCTCACCAGGATCGCTCTCGCAAAACTCGACATCCGCTTCCAGGGCCAACATCCGTAGTTGATCGATGGCAGCGGGCCGGTAAACGTCGGTACTGACGAGCATGACGGTCTTCTTTTCTCGCCCCTTCAACCAGAGCGCAAGCTTGACCGCGCTGGTGGTCTTGCCCGCGCCCTGTAGCCCGGCAAGCAGAATCACGGCGGGCGGGGGCACATTGAGCGCAAGACCGTCCGACGCCGCGCCCATCACCCGGACGAGTTCGTCGTTGACGATCTTCAGAAACGCCTGGCCCGGCGACAGACTCTGCGTGACCTCCTGGCCGATCGCACGCAAACGTACCTGATCGACGAATTCGCGTACGACCGACAGCGCGACGTCTGCTTCAAGCAATGCCATGCGCACCTCGCGCAGGGTCGCCTGAATGTTGTCTTCAGACAGGGTTGCCTTGCCCTGAATGTTTCGCAGCGATGCGCTCAGCCGCTCTGTCAGTGACTCAAACAAGTGTCGCTCCTGATGAAATGAGTGTCATTCGTCCGCCCAGTGCACCGATCCACGACGAACCAGTCGCCCATTATAGCCATGCTCAAGCGCCCGTAACGGTTTGAAGCGTACGCGGCGGATGCAACAAACCTGACACGCAACGCGCCAATCACAGCATCCTGCGTAGCCCTGTGACAAAATGCCCGCAATACGCCCAAGCTCTGATGGTCCATGACAGCACCCCTGCCCGGCGCCATAGCCGCACTGCTTTATCTGCTCGCCGCGGCGGCGCAATTGGGCGTGCTGCAGGGCCGTCTCAGCATCCCGCGGAGCTGGCCAATCGCCGCCGGCCTCATCGCCGTGCTGCTGCACCTGGTCGCTGTCTCTCTACAGATGGGGACACCCGCCGGTGTTGATCTCGGCATCTACCACATGGGCTCCGCGACGCTGGCTGTGGTTGCCGCAATCGCGGTTGCAAGCAGCACTCGAAACGCCGCCGAGAATTTGTTTATCGGCCTCTTCCCGCTCGCCACGCTCGCGCTTGCAGCATCGCTGCTGCTTGAGAGTCCGTACGACCCTCATCCGCTCGCCACGGGCATCGTCGCCCACGTCCTGTTGTCAGTGATCGCTTACTCCATGCTCGCGACGGCTGCGCTGCAGGGAGTCTTGCTGGCGCTGCAGGACCGCATGCTGCGGCGGCATGATCTCTCTGTTCTGCGTCGCCTGCCTCCCCTGCAGGCAATGGAGCGGTTGTTGTTCGAGTTCCTTGGGAGCGGCATGGTCTTTCTGACGTCATCAATCATTACCGGCTTCGTTTTTCTTGACGACTTCTCGGTCGGCGGTCTAATTCACCACACAGTCATCACCTGCGCCGCCTGGATCGTCTTCGCGATCCTGATCTGGGGACGGTACCGACTCGGCTGGCGGGGCGCCATCGCATCACGCTGGACGCTCTCAGGCTTCGCGTTGCTGCTGACCGGCTACTTTGGCAGCAAGATGGTGATGGAACTCATACTCGGCCCACAGGTGTGAGCGACCATCGGCTAGCGTGTGCGCCACTCCTGGCTGGCATGCGGCCACTCCCGATCGCATGCACCACGTGAACTTACCTTCCGTCGCACCTCATCGCGCCGCCAGGGTTCCACAATCGGTCTTGACAGCGGTTAAGCGAATCCTTACAAGGATCCTCCCTCCGTTACGAAAGGCTCGCCGTTCTTGGACGACTCTTCGTTAGGCACCTTATCGGGTGCCGTAGTTATTCTCGTCATCCTCTCTGCATACTTCTCCGGCTCAGAAACCGCCATGATGGCCCTGAACGGCCATCGCCTACGCCACCTTGCAGACCAGGGACACGGCGGCGCCAAACGGGCCAGCCGTCTGCTCGAGCGGCCTGATCGTCTGCTCAGCGTCATCCTGATTGGCAACAACCTGGTCAATTTCTCGGCCGGGTCAATCGTAACGTTGATGTTCATCAGTATGTTTGGCGAGGCGGGCGCGGCGCTCGCCCCCCTGGCGTGTACGGTCGTATTCCTGATTTTTGCCGAGGTCGCCCCCAAGAGTATCGCCGCTGCATACCCCGAGAAAATCGCACTTCCATCCTCGTACATCCTGGAGTTCCTGCAGTGGATCGGCTACCCCGTCGTGTGGATGGTCAATGGGGTTTCCAACCGCCTGTTGGGACTCTTCGGCATCACGTCCGAGAGCGGGACCGACGACAAGTTCACGCGTGAAGAACTCCGGACGGTTGTCCACCACGGCGCAGACATCGACGCCGGGCCGCAGAACATGCTGCTGCGGATCCTCGATCTGGAGGAGGTCACGGTCAATGACATCATGGTGCCACGTGCCGACATCGTTGGCGTCGACATTAACGACGGTGTGGTCGACATTGTCGGGCAGATTCGGTCCTCCCAATACACACGCATACCCGTGTACAAAGAAGATATCGATAATGTCATTGGCTTCCTGCATCTGCGCGATGCGGCGAAGTTTCTGACCGAGCACGAACTAACCTTGGCCGCTATCCTGCAGGCAACAACCGATCCCTACTTTGTGCCCGAAAACACCCGCCTGCACGTGCAGCTATTCAATTTTCAGCAGGCCAAGGAGCGCGTGGCGCTGGTCGTCGATGAATACGGTGACATACAAGGGATCGTCACGCTTGAGGACATCCTCGAGGAAATCGTTGGCGAGTTTACGACCGACCTTGCAACGACCAACATCGACATCCATCCACAGGACGACGGTTCGTTTCTCATCGACGGCAGCACTCACATCCGGCTGATCAATCGCAGTCTTGGCTGGAATCTGCCACAGGACGGAGCGAAAACGATGAACGGACTAATCACCGAGTACCTGGAGACCTTTCCCGAGTCCAATGTCTGCTGCCGGATCGAAGACTATCGCATTGAGATCATTCAGATCGGGGACAACATGATTCACACGGCCAAGGTCATAGCGCCCGCCGCGCTGCAGAACCCCGACGAATCGCCCTGACGGCCTCGCTACAAAAACAGACGGCTATTGACGCAGTCGCCGAGGGCCAGCACCTCGCACTTTTCCTGCAGCAACTCTCAACCGAGAATCTCAATCAGGAGTCTCAATCGGGAGAGCCTACAGACGGGTGCCGGGTTACCAGACCAGCACGATCCCTCACCCCATCGCTCCCTGCGCCCGCAGAGCCAGCAGATCGTCCGCACTAAGCCCAAGATCCGTCGCCAGCACTTCGTCCGTGTGCTGACCGAGCAGCGGCGCAGCTTTCATGGGTGCTTCGCTACCCGAGAACCGTGGCGGCCAACCCAGAAGCCGGATGGGACCTCGTTCGTCGTGTTCGATGTCGTGCACGAAACCCCTAGCGAGCAGGTGCGGGTCTTTGAAAAGATCCACCGAGTCCTGCACGGCGGCTGCAGGCACGTCACCTTCGCTCAGCAGTCGCATCGCTTCAAACTTGCCCAGTGCGCTGGTCCACGAGGAAATCTCGGCAATAAGCGCCTCGTTGTTCTGCCATCGCTCAGCCGGCGTCGAAAAGCGCGGGTCTGTCATCAGTTCCGGCTTACCAATCGCCTTGGCGAGTGACCCCCACATCTTCTCCGTCACCGCCATAATGTAGACGTAGTCATTTGCGCCACCAGGTGCACAGGGGTAAAGGTTCATGGCAAAGCCTGCGCCATTGCCGTTGCGACCAACGACCCGGGAACCGCCCGCTGAGCCGGCGAGCGCCGTGCGCAGGTAGTAGGTCATCGCCTCTTGCATGGACACTTCGATCAACTGTCCCTTGCCGGTCTGTGTCCTTTGATACAACGCCGCAGTGATGGCAAGCGCCGTCTGGACGCCGGTTCCGGCATCGCCCATCGTCGGACCTGGACGAAGCGGAGGGCCATCCGGCATACCGGTGATAGAGAAAGCCCCCGCCGCCGCCTGCGCAACCATGTCAAAGCACTTGTAGTCTGAATACGGCCCCGACGTGCCAAAACCTTTGATGCGCGCGTAGACAATGCCCGGATGGGCCTCTGCCATCGTCTCGTAGTCGAGATTCAGTTTCTCAATGACGCCAGGGCCGTAGTTCTCAACAAACACGTCGTAATGGGGCAGCATTCGCATCAGCGTCGCTCGCCCCTCCGCCGTCTCCAATGCGAGCGTCACGCTGCGCTTGTTACTGTTCCACATGAGGAAATAGTCAGCGTCGACTTCGCCCTGGCCGCGCCCGGGGTCACCCGTGACAGGCCGCTCCACCTTGACCACGTCAGCGCCCATGAAGCCAAGCGCCTGTGTGCAGGATGTGCCCGCTTCATATTGCGTCATATCGAGAATTCGTACGCCGTCGAGTGCGCCCATGACTAGCTCCTGGCTGCTGCGTTCTTGTATGCGGTCGTCTAGCGACTGACCCCCGGCAAATTGCCTCATAGTGGCGAGACATGCAAACGACCAACACCAGTCGTAGCCAGCACCGCCTGCGCAGGTGGAGCCAGCTAAGCCACCGCCCGCCAGTGACACACGCGACGAATGAACAGGCAAAAAAAAAGCCCCGCACGTGGCGGGGCTTCTCAGGATCTCAGTGATCACACGAATTTTGGCGCGATCACAAACCAGCGATCCCTTACTCCTTCGTCAGCCAGGTGAACTCCTGCGGCTTGCGCCCTGCTCGCGGATCGATGTGGATGTTAACGATCGCGGGACCGTCAACCGCCATCGCCTCGTCCAGCGTCTTGCGCAGATCTTTGGGGTCATCAACCGCAAAACCGGCACCACCAAAGCCTTCGATAATCTTCTCGTAGCTGGCTCGATAGGTCAGGCCGCCCACAGGCAGCGGGCCATCTTCTGGCAGCGGACCTGTACCGCCGCCAATACCACCGTTGTTGATAACAACAACCTTGATGTTGAGCTTGTTCCTGCAGGCCGTTTCGATCTCCATTGCGGAGAAGCCGAACCCTGAATCGCCTTCAACCGCGATGACCGGTCTGTCCGGATGTACGCAGGCCGCAGCAACCGCAAAGCCCATGCCGATACCCATCGTGCCATAGCTCCCGGCATCGAGCCGCGACCGTGGCAATTTGTTGGGCAACTGGGTGCGGCCAATGTCCATCGTGTTGGCGCCTTCACTAACAACGATCGTGTCATCCGGCATCCACTCGCGAACGTCTTTGAGCACGCGGTAATAGTTGGTCGGATTGGAGTCGTCTGCCATCATCGGCGCAATCATCTCTTCGTTGTCTTTCGCTTTGGCCGCGAGCGCCGCGCGCCAGTCGGTCTCTGCAGGGTAGCGCCAGTTACGGTCCTTCAACGCCCGATTGAGCTGACCTACAATGGCCTTGCCGTCGCCGACCAGTGCGACTTCTGCCGGCACGTTGTTGCCAATCTGTTCAATCGTATTATCAAGCTGAATGATACGCACGTTCTTGTCGAAACGCGGCGGCAAACCATAGTGCATGATCCAGTTGAGCCGAGCGCCCATGAGCAGAATGACGTCCGCTTCCTGCAGGGCGAGTGTCCGTGCTGCACCGACTGACAACGGGTTGTCGTCAGAGACGACGCCCTTGCCCATCGGTGACGCCAGGAACGGCAGTTGCGTCATCTCAACAAATTCGCGCACTTCGTCCTCAGCCTGGGACCAGGCCATGCCCTTGCCGACAATGATCAATGGCTTCTCTGCAGACTCAAGGGCTGCGAGGGCAGCTTCCACGTCCTCGTCCATCGCCTGTGGGCGCGGCGCGTCAGGAATAGTCGCCACCGAGACCACATCGTCTTCGTCTACTTCGCCCAGAATGATGTCATCCGGCATGTCGAGATAGACCGCACCGGGACGCCCGTAGAACGCTGTCCGCATGGCTTGCTGAACATAAAACGGGATGCGCTTGGGGTCTTCGACCGCATGCGAATACTTGCAGAATGGCGTCGTGATCAGAACCTGGCGTTCTTCCTGAAAAGAGCCCATACCGTTCTGCGATACGGGAGACGCGCCACCGATCAGAATCATCGGCCAGCAATTTTCCTTCGCGTTCGCGAGACCTGCGAGCGCATGCACAACGCCAGGACCCGACACAACCAGGCACGCCTGCGGGCGGCCAGTCAGGTAACCAGCGGCCTGGGCCGCGTAGCTCGCCGCCTGCTCGTTGCGCATGCCGATATAACGGATGCCAACTTTCTGGGCGGCGGACGCGATCGGCTGCACCGGGAAGCCGACGATGCCGAACATGAATTCGCACCCTTGCTGTTTAAGGTTGCGCGCAAGCAGAGTCGCGCCGTTAACTGTTCCCATGGGAGTCTTCCTTTAGTCTTGGCTGATTGTGTTGGCTGATTCCGTTTGCTGACGGATATCGTGATCAGGGCTTCATGCGGGTGGAACGGTCACCCGGAAAAGAGCACGCATCCTACCAAATCTGGACACGGCGACGCCATACGGCCACAGGCGTGAAAATGCCACGACGTCAATCCGGGGAATAGCGTCAATCCGCGGAATAGCGCCAGGCCCGGGAATAGCGCCAGGCCCGGGAATAGCGCCAGGCCGCGGACCGCGCAGCCATGCCACGGACCGAACAGCGTAATTGCCAGGCGAGTAGACCTGCGGGTGCCCGGGCGAGAGTGCCCCGCAGCTCTCATTTGCCGTCGCGGCCCTCAGGATCGCCACTTGCGGTTGATGGCCGCAATGATCGACTTAAACGCCGCGGTGATCGTGTTCTGGCTAATCCCGACGCCGTAGTACCGCTCTGCAGCATCGTCGGTAATCGCCAGAATGCAGATCGCCTGAGCCTCGCTGCCTTCGTTCAGCGCATATTCCTGATAGTCGACAACATTGAGCGGCTCGTTGAGGGTTTGCACCATGGCATCAACAAAGGCCTCGATGGGACCCGAGCCGCTGCCCTGGATTGAGATCTCGTTCTCGGCAACTTTAATGCGCGCCTCGCACGACTCGACGCCCCCCTCAGAGGTCAGCTTGTAGTCGATCAACTGGTACGGACCGTCAACGTCGATAAATTCGGCGACGAACGCCTGCCAGATCACCTCGGGCAACAGTTCGCCGCCATCGTCTTCAGACAGCTTCTGTACGATCGGGCTGAACTCGACGAGCAGCGGGCGCGGCAGGGAGACACCGAAATAATTCTCAAGAATGAACGCGATGCCGCCCTTGCCGGACTGGCTGTTGACGCGAACCGTTTCGCGATAGGAGCCACCGACGTCGGACGGGTCAATGGGCAGATACGGTACCTCCCATTGGCCACTGCCTTTTTCAACAACCGCCATGCCCTTGCGAATCGCATCCTGGTGCGATCCCGAAAACGCGGTGAAAACAAGCTCACCGGCATAGGGTTGACGCACATGGATGGGAATTTTCGTGCAGGATTCAGACACCTCCACGATCTTCGGCATATCCGCCAGATAGAGTTCTGGGTCAATGCCCTGCGAGAACATGTTCATCGCCATCGTAATGATGTCGCAATTTCCGGTGCGTTCGCCGTTACCAAAGAGCGTCCCTTCTATCCGCTGCGCGCCCGCCATCAGGCCGAGTTCAGACGCTGCAACCCCGGTACCCCGGTCATTGTGTGTGTGCAGGCTGATGACTGCTGCGTCACGGTTAGGCAGGTGGCGGATGAACCATTCAAGCTGGTCCGCGTAGATATTGGGCGTCGCCATCTCCACCGTTGATGGCAGATTGAGAATCACTTTCTCACCGTCTGCCGGTTGCCAGGTCTCGATGACCGCCGCACAGATCTCGACCGCAAAGTCCATCTCGGTTGCCGTGTAACTCTCTGGAGAATACTCAAGCGTGACGTTTGCGCCCGCCGCCACGAGCTTGTCGGTATAGGACTTGACCAACGCGGTCGCGTCAGTGGCGAGCGCGACGACATCGCTACGATCCATCTTGAAGACGACCCGGCGTTGCAGGGTGGACGTTGAGTTGTAGAGATGAAAGATCACGTTGCTCGCACCCTCAAGGGCCTCGCAGGTTCGCGCAATCAGTTCCTCGCGCGCCTGACACAACACTTGAATCGTGACATCCGGAGGAACCATGCCCTCTTCAATGATCATGCGCACAAAGTCGAAATCGGTCTGCGATGCGGCCGGGAAACCGACCTCGATTTCCTTGAAACCAAGTTCCAACAGCAGTTCGTACATCTGCTTTTTTTCGGCGGGCGTCATCGGCTCGATCAACGCCTGATTGCCATCGCGCAGATCAACGCTGCACCAGCGCGGCGCCTCGGAGATAACCTGGTCTGGCCAGGTGCGGTCCGCGAGCGGAATCGGCTGAAACGGTCTGTATTTTCGGAACGGCATCTTGCGGACGGGTGCCAATGTTTTTGCAGTTTGCTCGGTCATCTTGTTGGTCTCGATAATCTGTTGGCTAATTGCGCCCCGTGGCACTGAAGCTATTCAATGGCAGTCCACGGGGGGTCGACTCGTTGGATACGAGTACAAAAGAACGATGCAGGATTGGTACAGGCCGCCTACAACGGCAGTCTTAGCAACAACAGTCTTAGCGAGAGATCGCCTGACAATGCAAGGCCAGAGCAACTGGAGGACACGCGCCCACCCCTCACCCGCATGCAAAGCGCCGGAGCACAAAGCGAGGTGAGGTGGATCGGCCTGGTTGTGTCGGTTTTCATGTTTTTCATGACTTCAATGACCTGCGGGCCGGCGCTGACCTGCGGGCCGGCGCTTTGGCGCACGCAGACCCAGCTCCGAATCATAGCTCGCCGCCGCCTTCTTGCCAATGACCGGCACCCTCCAGCCGCACGCACAGTCAGTCGCACAGTCTCATCCGAAGGCTGTCGCATCCGAAGGCCGGGTCCGTGCCCTGCGACTCGACCTTGACCGGGGCCGCAGAAACCACCTCGCCAGCGGCCTGTCAGCGGTCTCTTTAGAGGTCACCGAATCCCGCGAGGTAGCGGGCACCATTTTTCACGTAGCGATCCGCGAAGCCACGGAGGTTCTCGACATCGTCCGCGGTCGCTTCCCGCACAACGCGCCCCGGCGCTCCCATGACCACTGAATTGTCTGGAATCACCTTGCCTTCCGTGACCAGAGCATGGGCACCGATCAGGCAATTGCGGCCGATGACCGCGCCGCTCAAAACCACTGCATTGATACCAATCAGCGTGTTATCGCCGACCTTCGCGCTATGAACCAGTGCCTTGTGACCGATCGTCACGTTGTCGCCGACAACGACCGGCGTGCCAACATCCGTGTGTAGCACCGCAAGGTCCTGAATGTTCGATCGCTCACCAATGATCAGCGGCTCATTGTCGCCCCGCAAGATGGCGCCAAACCAAACCGAGGCATAGTCACCGAGCGTGACCTGACCGATGACGGACGCGTCCGGCGCGATGAAAACGTGCTCGCCGATTGAGGGTCGCATGTCATCCAGGCGGTATTGCATATCGGCCTCCTCTCGCGACGCGGAACCGATCTACCCGCCGCAAAAAGGCGGCATGATCGCAGAAATTCGACCTGACTTCCCGACTCTCACGACCCGGTCACTGGACCCAACTTGCAGCGCATCGCCCGGACACGTTTATACTGACGGCCGTGCACATTTATAATGAAGGCTGGCACATTGCCACTGCCTGAATCTGTCGCGCCAATTTCTTTGACCGATGAGCTTGAGACCTGCATCCATGAAGTTTTGTACTCAGTGCGGTAAGTCGCTGGACCACGTCATTCCTCCGGACGACAACCGTCCCCGCCATGTGTGCACCAGCTGTGGTCACATCCATTACCTGAACCCCAAGATCATTGCTGGCTGCCTGCCGGTGTTTGAAGACCGGGTGCTGCTTTGCCAGCGCGCCATCGAACCGCGACTCGGCCTTTGGACCCTGCCCGCCGGCTTCATGGAAAACGGCGAAACCATCGCTGAAGGTGCGCTTCGCGAGATGCACGAGGAAGCGAACGCCGTTGGCGTCGAACCATCTCTTTACACCGTCTTCAGCCTGCCGCACATCTCGCAGGTCTACATGTTCTTCCGAACAACGCTCAACCCACCCACGTTCTCGGCCGGCAGTGAAAGCCTCGACGTTAAGCTCTTCACAGAGGACGAGATTCCGTGGGACGAACTGGCATTCCCAGTGATCACCCGGACGCTCGAACACTTCTTTGCGGATCGAACCTCCCGCCAGTTTCCGCTGCATACCGAAGACATTCGCTTCAAAAGATAGGCTTTGGGCGTCGTTTTCGGAAACCGACCGCGCCTCTGCCGCCAAGAAAAACGAGCTCTGGCTGGGTCGTTCTTGTAGAAGAGAGTTCTTGTAGAAAAGAGGCCGGCAGAAAATAGCTACTCAAACGCAGCCTGCCGGAAGATCAATCAACCCAGACCCGTCCGTTTCGGAACATGCGCATCCAGGGACTGTCGTCGCCCCATTTAGCGCTGGCCCAGTCATCGGGATGCCAAGAAGCAAGTACCGTTCGAAAGATTCGCTCCGGATGCGGCATCATGATCGTGAACCGGCCATCGTTCGTCGTGAGGCCCGTGATGCCACCCGGACTGCCGTTGGGATTGGCCGGATAGGTCTCTGCTGGCGCAAGGTGATGATCAACAAAACGCATGCACACCAGATCGTCAGCTTGCGGCCGCGAAGCCGCACGCCCCTCGCCGTGTGAGACAACGATGGGCAGATGCGATCCTTGCATGCCACTCAGCAGCACGGACGGGCTGTCCAGAACCTCGACCAGCGACAAGCGCGCCTCGAATTGCTCGGAACGATTGGTCAGAAACGCAGGCCAGTGGTCTGCGCCCGGAATCAGCGGTTTCAACGCCGCCATCATCTGACAACCATTGCAGACGCCGAGCCCAAAGGTGTCACTTCGATTAAAAAAATCAGCAAACACGTCACGCGCTCGCACATTGAACAGAATCGACTTGGCCCAGCCTTCGCCAGCGCCAAGCACGTCGCCGTACGAAAATCCGCCGCACGCGATGACGCCCTTGAATGCCGAGAGATCGCGATCGCCGCTCAGAATCTCGCTCATGTGGACGTCCACACAATCAAACCCGGCCCGGTGGAACGCGGCCGCCATTTCGACCTGACTGTTGACGCCCTGCTCGCGGAGAATCGCGAGTTGTGGTCGCAAACCGCTGCTGACGGCTGGCGCATCACTCGGCTCGAAGGTCAAACGCACCGACAGGCCCGGGTCGTCATCGTCAGCAATTGCGGCCAGTTCTTCGTCAGCGGACGTCGGGTTGTCCCGCAGGCGCTGAATCTGGTGGCCCGGCGCCGCCCATCGGGTTTGCAGCGCAACGCGGGTCCGATCAAGCACAACCGATCCGCCAGCAACGACGCGCAACGCCTGCTCGGGAGTCACCTCGCCGATATCAGTGCAGACAAGGCCCGCGCCTTTCAGTTGCACCACTAAAGCTGAGGCGTTGTCACCCGCAACCTGCAACACCGCGCCCGGTTCCTCGTTGAAGAGCCAGGCGAGCAAATCCTGCCCTACGCTATCCGCATCGATCTGCACGCCCTGACGGCCGGCAAACATCATCTCCGCAAGGGTTGCGATGAGTCCACCGTCAGACCGGTCGTGGTACGCGAGAATCTGCCCACGCACCGCGGGGTTCTGCAAAGCATCAAACATCGCTTTCAGCGCCGCCGGATCGTCGAGGTCCGGGGCAACGTCACCGATCTGGCCATAACACTGCGCGAGCATGGAGCCGCCGAGGCGACGCGCCAGGCTCAATTCCACAAGCAGCAAACGTGATCCATCGACACGACGGAGTTCAGGCGTCAGGGTTTCGGCCACGTCGAGCACCGGCGCAAAGGCCGTGATGATCACCGACATCGGCGCGGTCACTGATTTGTCGACGCCTGCCTCCTGCCATCGCGTCTGCATCGACATCGAGTCCTTGCCTACGGGAATACAAATGTTGAGCGCCGGACAGAGGTCCATTCCCAGCGCCTTGACCGCATCGAACAGGTTAGCGTCCTCGCCCTCATGGCCGACTGCCGCCATCCAGTTGGCGGACAGCTTCACACTCGCGAGATCATCGATGCGCGCAGCAGCAATGTTCGTCAACGACTCGGCGACAGCGAGTCGCGCCGATGCGGCGGCATTCAAGAGAGCAACGGGCGGACGTTCCCCCATCGCCATCGCCTCGCCGGTCCGGCTCTGATACCCGCTGGTGGTTACCGCGACGTCGGCGACCGGCACCTGCCACGGACCAACCATCTGGTCGCGCGCCGTTTGTCCTCCGACGCTGCGATCACCGATCGTAATGAGGAACGCCTTGCTGGCGACGGCCGGATGCCCCAGGACCCGCATCAGTGCTTCGTCGGGCGATGCATCAATCTGCAGTTGCCTGGCCGGAATCGCGCGCGACTCCACGTTGCGGTGCATCTTTGGCGGCTTGCCGAAGATCACATCCATCGGCAGGTCCACCGGCACGCTGTCCAGCAGCGAGTCATCCACGGTCAGATGCTGATCCACCACTGCGGTCCCAACAACCGCGTAAGGGCAGCGTTCGCGCGCGCAGATTCGCTCGAACAGCGCCAGATTGCCGGGGTCAATCGCCAGTACGTACCGCTCTTGTGCCTCGTTACACCAGATCTCGAGCGGCGACATGCCGGGTTCATCGTTAGGCACATCACGCAGGCGGAAGGCACCACCGACGCCGCCGTCCTTGACCAGTTCCGGCAGCGCATTGGACAGGCCGCCCGCGCCCACGTCGTGAATGAACGCAATCGGATTGCTGTCGCCCAGTTGCCAGCATTGATCGATGACTTCCTGGCACCGATGTTCCATTTCGGGGTTGCCACGCTGCACGGATGCGAAATCAAGTTCGCTGTCGCTTGCACCGGACGCCATCGACGACGCTGCACCACCGCCCAGGCCTATCAACATCGCGGGTCCGCCGAGCACGATCAGGTGGGCTCCGGGTTCGATCGGCAACTGCTCGACGTGCTCCTCTTTGATATTGCCGAGTCCACCCGCGACCATGATCGGTTTATGGTAGCCCCGATGTTCGCCGCCATACGACATCTCAAAAGTGCGGAAGTAACCGCTGATGTTGGGCCGTCCAAACTCATTGTTGAAAGACGCACCTCCAATCGGGCCGTCGATCATGATGTCGAGCGCGGACGCAATCCGGTCCGGCGAGCCGTACTCATCTTCCCAGGGCTCCGACAAACCGGGCAGATTGAGGTTAGAAACCGTGAAACCTGTGAGACCGACTTTCGGCTTGGAGCCGCGCCCAACCGCGCCCTCATCCCGGATCTCTCCGCCTGATCCGGTGGCCGCGCCCGGGAACGGCGCGATCGCGGTCGGGTGGTTGTGGGTCTCAACTTTCATGAGGATGTGAACATCCTCTTCTGCGAAAACGTAGCTGCGCGAGACCGGGTCCGGGAAGAAGCGTTCGGCACGGCTGCCAACGATGACCGACGCGTTGTCCTCATAGGCACTCAGCACATGATGGCCATCGGTCATCGCGTGGGTGTTCTGAATCATCTGCATCAGACTTGATGGCTGCTGCCTGCCATCGACTGTCCAGCTCGCACGAAACACCTTGTGCCGGCAGTGCTCGGAGTTCGCTTGCGCGAACATCATGATCTCGACGTCCGTTGGATTGCGTCCGAGTCGAGTGAATGCGTTTACGAGGTATTCAATCTCGTCATCGGCAAGCGCCATGCCGAGACGGACGTTGGCATCGGCAAGCGCAGCACCACCGCTACCAAGCACATCTACGTGGGAAAGGCCGCGGGGCGCGGCTCTTTCAAACAGGCATTTCGCGTCAGCCAGCGATCCGAGCACGGCCTCGGTCATGCGATCGTGAATGACCGGGGCGATGGTCTCTATCTCGATATCCCCACGCCAGGTAAAGAATGTACCGCGCTCGATACGACGCACGTTGGCGAGGCCACAAATATGAGCGATGTCAGTGGCTTTTGTGCTCCAGGGTGAAATTGTGCCCGGGCGCGGCACAACGAGGCAGCCATTCGTCCCCAAATCAACATCGCTTGCAGCCGACCCGCCGTAGGTCAGGACCTGCGTAAGGACACTGGTCTCGGCCTCAGTCAGCGGTTCAGCAACGTCGACGACATGCATAAAACAAGCGTCGAGTCCCGTGATTCCGGAGGAAACGCGCTCTCTAATCTTTGCGATCACCCGCTCCAAACGAAACTCTGACAGGGCCCGGTTGCCCGGGATCAGCAGCATGGAGCTCTTCAATGGGACGACCCCTTCTCAATTATGAGAGCGAGATAAAAGCGGATTATACCGACCTCTTGGCGGCGAAGAAGTCCGTGATGACCAATGCGCACTCGGTAGCCAGGACGCCCTCGGTGATCACCACCCGATGATTCAGCCCGGCATTGTCGAGGACGCTTGCGGTCGACATCACCGCACCAGAACGCGGCTCACGGGCGCCAAACACAAGCTCGCCCACCCGGGCGTGGACAAGCGCGCCTGCACACATGGTGCAGGGCTCGATCGTGACGTACAGCGTCGCCCCCGGTAGTCGATAGTTGGCGAGCGTCCGGCCTGCTTCACGCAAGGCCCTGATCTCTGCGTGGCCAGTTGGGTCATGGCTGCCAACCGTCTGATTGTAAGCGCTGCCAACGACCTCACCCGCAACGACGACGACCGCGCCAACGGGTACCTCGCCGACGGTCGCCGCCTCGCGTGCAAGATTGAGCGCCACACCCATCCAATGCTCGTGGTTCACTATCGGCTCGCCTTGCCGTCAGGGGCGCGGACTATTCCCACTCAATAGGTAAGGACCCCTGAAACCCTTTGTTTATAGGGTTTTCAAAATACTTTGTATCAACTTTGTATAAGGAATGGTTCATATTCCACGCGCTTGAGATTAGCTCGATAGCAGAGCGATATCGCATAGCTGAAGGTTTACGGTACTGCTACGTTTTTAATACAAATCATTCTATTCCCACTCGATTGTAGATAAGCCGTTTTTATCGTTTATATTCAATGGCTTATTTTCCTTCTAATTCGTAATACCATGAAAAATACCATGCTCAGAAAATGCTAAAAAATACTTTGTAAAAATCGCCAATTGACCGCTGCCTCGCAGCGCCCTACGCCACCTTCCGTGCTTTGACTTCCAGGTGTACGCTTTCCTGCTCCTGCAGGTAATGGATCACCGCAAACAGGCTACTCGCCTTGGAATTCCCTTTCGGCCCGAACATGCGCATGAGACTCTTGCTCGATTTGTCGAAGACTTGGGAGAGTTCCTCGAACCCGATTGTCGTGTTGATATAGTCATGCAGCACTGCCTTGCCGGTATCGACGTCACCGGCGAGAAGGCATTCGACCCCTTCCTGCAGCAGAGCCTTGCGGAACGAGGGATCCCGCTTAGCGCGTGCTTGAATGGTGTCCTTAAAATCTTTCGTCAGAGCCATCGTGGCACCTGATGCCTTAATCATGAGGCTACACATGGTGTAGATTCAAGTGGTCATTGCAACAGTTTGACTAAACTACTGATTTGCATGAGTACTTATTATGAAACGAGTAAAACGAACTTTTACGCAAGGCGAGAAAGACTTAGTCTTTGATCTATGGAAGCAAGGAACAGGGTTCAGTGATATTGGTAAAGTGCTCGAAGCGGCACCAGGAACTGTTTTTACAGCTTCTATCTTAAACTCGCCAGGATATTGCTTCTTGCTAATATTCACCTCTCTCATAGTCATTTTGTGTGACTGAAAGGTGTCTAGCGAATTGGGGGCGATTCACAACTTTAAATTAAGCATCCTTCCCAATATTCGCTATCGACTCGAGCTGCCCTTTCACATATTCTCGTGTACCGTTGAGAGTATTGATAAGCGTTTCCATGGCACTAAATTGCCTTACATAACTTTGGTACACCATCTCCATACGCATCTCTATCTTGCTTAACCGATCCTCATAGTCGGTTAGTTTTTCTGCTGCGGAACTCTTTCGGATCACGAAAACTCCATCGTAGGCATCCATCAGCGTATCGAGTTTTTCCGTAGCATCAAAGGCTAATCCCTGCTCATCAGAAGAAAAAGCCGACTGGTTAGTGGTGCCTGCCGACAGCATGGTTACAATATCGGAAAATTTATCGAGCGCAACAGTGTCATAGGTGCTTTCATTAAAAGACAGCGTTCCGGTCCTGGTAAGTTCAATTCCTAAATCCGTCAGGGAGTTAACGCCACCCGAGGGTGTTGAAGACACGGTGCTAATCGCATCATACATAGTATCTCTCACTGTTCTTAGTAGCGATAGATCGTTGGATAGTGCCCCCCCAACCTCTTCTTCATCGGAATCGGGATCGCCTAGTTCGGTCAAAGCGATCTGCATGTCGTTGTATACTGAGACCAGGCCCTGCAGCTTTGTCTTTAGGGTGGATGTATCGCTCACAACCTGCAGGGCGATTCCTGATGCCGCCGCGTTTAGATTTAGCGTAATACCCGTAATTGCGTCGGAGACTGTATTACTTTCCCGCTCGATGTTTATACCGTCGATGGTAAACAGAGCATTCGCCGCTGTCGTTAGCTGATTACCCGCGTCATGAAAACCCAGACCCGGCGTTGACGACACCGTAAAGGTATTGTCCTCACCACTAGGACCCTGAATGACCAAGCGATAATTATCGCCATCTGTATCGGTGTCTACGAGTGTTGCGGTAAAACCAGTGCCAGAGGCATTAATCGCAGCTGCGATGCCGCTTGGTGTATCTAGCCCAGCCCCGATACTGATCGTATGAGTCGTGCCATTACTAGCAACGCTGATATTAAATCCGCTACCCGAATTTAGACTCTGAGAGCTGGCGCTGAATTCACTCGATTTATTTCGCTGCGCTGCTGCCAGCCGCGTCACATCGATTTCGTGGCTGCCAGAACGCGCACTGCCCAAAGTCCCTGAGACGGTGACGGCACTTGTGTTATTGGAGGTGGCCACAGGGGTCGCCAGCTCCTGGGCGTCATTGAGTCCGTTAAACTGTTTTATCAGCAACTCTGCATTGAATTTAAGAATCGCATAAGACGATATAGCGGCCTCGGTTTTACCTTGCGAGGTCTCTATTCGGTTTTGCTGGGGCAACTGCTCCGCGTCGGTGAGGTCTCGGGCCAGTTTTAGAATATCTATTCCCGAACCATTGCCCATGCTTAGCAGAACACTGGATCCAACGTCTGTGGTAGTCATAAATTACTCCTGTTATGCGCTGTGATTGCCTGCTTCAGCGTATATAGTCGAACAATGACAGCTGCGAGATTTTGGCAAACGAGGCTTGCAATGCCTCTAGCGCCATAGCTTCCTTGGAAAGCTCGGTAACCGCGACGGAGTAATCAATATCCTTCTCACCTGAGAGCATCACACGCAGACGGAGCTGCGATTCTTCTAGCACCATCTTTTGAGAGGCTATCGTGGCAGACCGCCCAGCGGTCTCAGATAACGCAATAGAATTGTTGTCGACCAAATCACCAACCTCATCCAGACGTTTGCGTATCGCATCACCATCGTTGGCCTCTAGATCTCTCAAGAGCTCATCGAGCACCTGAAAATAACCGGCACGCTGATACTCGCCAGGGCGTTCAACCCGCACCTCTCCGATCTGCAAGTTAACATTTACCTCGCCATCACCATCGTCATCGTAGGCACCGCCCACAATCACCAGCTTATAATCTCCATAGGCATCTACGCTTATGTCGATCTCGTGCCAGGTGTCGTCGGCCGTTAAGGTATTGTTCACGACCGGTTGCGTCTCACCCGTCTTGGTATTCAACAAATAGACCATCACGTCTGCGCTGTCTGAGTTCGTCGGCACCTTATAGCTCAGTGAAACGCGATCGCCCACGCTGATATTCTGGACTTGCGCCGCTACAAGCACAGGTCCGCGGACGATCCCGTTTGCGTCCAGCGTTGCTGTTGTATTCATATTCAGTGCAAGTTCGTCGGCGCCGTATCCGTCGCCTGTAATTGATGTCGCGAAGCTAGGGTTGCTTACGACCGGGTTATCGGTACCCGAAGATTCTTCCGGATAATTATCATCTTTGGGGGAACTAAAACCGGCGGTAACGGCACCGCTAACATGCTGAGCATTAGTCACTGTCCAGTCAGCAGGTGAGTCAAGGTCTAATAACCGCCCCCTCGCCATGACCGACGATGAATCGCGATTGACATAGGAAAACACCCGCGCGCCGATGCTATTGATCGTCATATCGCGGTTTTCGGATACGCCCACCTTCATACTGGCATAGTCGCCGTTATAAGTGACACGGTTGTATTCGTCTTTTAAGAACGCCGGCTCGGTCGATTTCGACCCCGCAAAAATATAGTGCCCTGAAAAATCTCGGGTATTCGCAAGGTTAAAGAGCTCGTCGCGAATACCTTCAATTTCTGCGGCGACTATTTTGCGATCAACGGCCGTTAGAGTGTCTGATGAGGCACTGATAGTCAGCTGATTTACCCGCTGCATAAGATCGTTAACCGAGCGCAGGGCGACCTCTTCGATACCCAACCGCCTCTCTACCGCATCAAGACTGGCACTAAACACACTCTGTCTCTCGATAGCCGAGTTTAGCCGATTGATGATCGACGACTTCGACGCGTCGTCGCTGGGATTCACAAGCTGGCTCCCGGTCCCGAGCTGCGACTGCAGCTGCGCTACCTTCGTCTGCTGGCGTTGCATCTGCGTTATGCTATTACTGAAGAACTGAGCCGTCGAAATCTTCATAGTATCCCCTAACGGATCTGTAGCAGCGTGTCGAAAGCTTTCTGAGCCGCCAGAATAACTTGGGCAGCCGCTTGATAAGCCTGCTGAAAACGAATCAGGTTTGCTGCCTCGTCGTCTAAATTAACGCCCGACGACTCCTCTCGAGTGTTGTAAGCTTGGTCATACACCACCTGAAGGGCTTCTCGCTGCAATTCCGCCATCGAAGATCGAGTGCCGACACCAGACACTAGAGCAAGATAGGTCTCAGAAAACGTCTGCCCGCCGATTATCGGACGTTTCGACCATTCTATGAGCGCCAGAATGTTCTTATTGTTGCCCCCGGGGCTAGCATTTTCCGCCACGCGGAATTCATCGCCCTTCTTGGGCTTCTCGCTAAAACTAATGGAGGTGCCTCGATACTCGATAGGCACGCCAAACTCGAACAGACGCTTACTCACCACGGTGTCGGTGGCTGTATCGGTGATTGTGTAAATATCATCGCTTGTAAAAGTTAGCTTGTACGGTGACGCAGGCAATTGAGTGACGCTCGGCTGGTCGACATTGCTGGCTCTGCCGCTTATCGCTGAACCGACGCTACCGGTACCGGTTACAAATACGGCAAGCTCTTCATTAAGCGGCTTGTCGACATAAACGCCGGTATAAAAGCCGATTTGACCGAGATCAGAAGGCTGCCCCGCCCCCAGCGTCAGCGTCACCCAGTCGCCCACCTCTCCAGTCACAACAAGGCGCCCAGAGTAAGTGCCGGTACTTAGATTCAATGCAGTTACACTGTCGGTGCCACCTAAGACAATATTCTTGCCCTCGAATCCGGCGGCATTCGTTAATCGAAAGGCCGTTTCCGAATCCCACTCGGCCTTAACGCCAGTCTGGCCCGATACGGCGTTAATCGCAGTCAGCATTCCGGTCATATCGGCGTACACGTCATAATCTATCGTGACGTTGTTAATTTCGAGCGTCTGAGTGGCGTCAATGCCTGCAACTAAGACATCGGTTTTTGCGTTAACGACGAGACCCGTTTGTCCGCTCGCGCTGATCTCAGATCTCAGCCACGAGCTAATTTTAGCAGCAGATAGCCCCTCTCCATTGGAGAGAGTGAGCGCGCCCAAAGATTGTCCGTTAAGCGTGAGGTCGCCCGCATCGATAAGCGTAACGTCTACCCCAGAGCTGTTAGTGTAGCTCGGCACGAGCTTTGATGAGATGGCCGGCGGCAACTGAATTTGTCGAGACACCACGGCCCCAGACGCGGAATCGACCTCGGGAACAACTTCGGTGATCGTTTGACCTATCGCTCCCAACCGCACAGCGGTATCGAGATACGCGTCGGATCCGGTTTGATTTAAGTACTTGCTATTGTAGGCAGCCCCGGCATTAAACCCAGCGTCACTGGCTACTAACTGGGCCACCTCTGAGCCGGTAATAACGGTGCCAGCCAGGTGAACCGACTCAGCGGTTAGCACCTGCACTAGCTGATCACTATTCGGGCCGATATCGAATACCACAGTTGGGGCGCTCGTATTGGCATCGATGACAATAGCGGGACGAACGCTGCTGGTGGTAAGAGACAAATTGGCGTTGCTCGATAAATTAGGTACGAGCTGAGAAAATCGGGCGCCGCTATCAAAGCCACTCGAGCGCTCCGATGGAAGTAAATAGGACAGATCGGCAGAAACGTCACCAGAATTCGCGGGCGCCGGCATCAGCGTCATTGGTTCAGAGGCAGCCACCCGGCGAGGATCTCTCAGCTCCATAGTAAACGTATCGGCGGCTCTATTCTTGGGCGATAAGATTATGGTATCGGCGTCTTCAGGCGTGCCAGAGATGGAGAATGCCAATCCCCTGAAGCTAAAGTTATTGGCATCCGAAAGCTCTGCCTCAATGGTAGTAGAGGTGGCACCCGTCGATCGTAAGCGAGGGTGAAGATACGAGTCAGTGTAAACCCGCCAGCTTTGTGTGCTTTCACGGTACATCATCTTTATGGGATCAGTTGGAA
>Ga0114999_10000752_pt1 | contig 47643 bp, 29 predicted proteins | sample ArcticOcean_MG_C_3_FD_89820 | JGI IMG/M metagenome (GOLD analysis project Ga0114999, IMG submission 89820) | Marine microbial communities from western Arctic Ocean - ArcticOcean_MG_CB8_126 | ecosystem: Environmental > Aquatic > Marine > Oceanic | place: Arctic Ocean: Canada Basin | collected...
AACGGTTGTGATTCGCTGCCACCTGCACCGATGCTCGTCAAGCTGACCGTCTGCTCGGCGGCGTCCTCGTCAATCGTCAGGTCGCCGACAGAGTCCAGCGTGGGCGTTGCATTGTGCTCGTACCACGTGACCTTGTCGTCCTGGAACGATCCACTCAGGATGTCCAGGTCACCGTCGCCGTCAATGTCTGCGGGAAAGACGTCGATCAGGCCCAGGTGCTGGTTCAGAGATCCGGCGACGCTCTTTTGCGTAAAGTTCTGGCTGCCGTCATTCTCGTACCAGACCACCGCGTTGGTCAGGCCACCATAATCAACAGAGGACGGACGGAGGATATCGATGTCACCATCGCCGTCCATATCTGCGGCGGAGACCGACCAGCCACCCTCGTTATCGATCAGATGAGTCGTGAACGAAGGGGAATCCGTGTCCCCATCGTTCTCATACCACGTGGTATTGTCGCCATCTTCGTATCCGGAAGAAATGACATCCATGTCGCCGTCGCTATCAACATCGGCCACGAACAACCCATGTTGATTTGTGGCGGTGGTGGCCAATACGTTCTCCGAGAAGTTGTTCGACCCATCGTTCTCGAACCACGCGATCCGTGTTTCCATGCGGGTCGAACTGACGATGTCCATGTCGCCGTCACCGTCCAGGTCCACGCCAAACACCTTCTCCACGTGGTCTTCAGTCGTGGTAACAATGTGTTCGACAAATTGCTCACTCCCGTCGTTCTCGTACCACGCAACCGTGTCGTTGTTGGCCGACGCGGCAATAACATCCATGTCGCCATCAAAATCCATGTCCACCGCATGCACCCCGAATGCAAAATGAACATTGGTCGTGACCGTGTGCGCCGTGAAGGATGGATTCTGCGAGTCTCCATCGTTTTCAAACCAGGCGATCTTATCGTCACCGTGAGATGCACTCAGGACATCAAGATCGCCGTCGCCGTCGAGGTCCGTGGCTAACAGCCCAGTGAGACCAGCAACGTCAGAACTGATCACGCGGGGGGAGAAGGCCTGGCTGCCATCATTCTGATACCAGACGAGGTTCTCCGCCTGATTCGCACTCAGCAGATCCATGTCGCCATCACCATCAAGATCCGCGGCGAACACGCTGTAGACCTCGTCGGCACTGGTGCTGATTACGTTTGGTTCACCGAACACACCAGAAGCCGCCACCGGCGGAGTGATCTCGATCCCGTAATCCTCCACCTCGCCGTCTGATGCTGAACCGGTCACACCCAGTGCACCCGCGGTACTCAAGCGGACTCGGGCATACGTCGTGCCCGACACGGCCCAAGTGGGCACGTCGAACGTCAACGCGTTGTCGCCGTTGACCACCGCCTGGCTGGCAAAGATCTGCTCACCAGGCCCGCCCCAGCTGCCGTCACCATTGAAGTCCATCCACGCATCGAGTTTCGCACCACTCGGAGCATTCTGAACATTGACCGTCACCCCGGCATCCAGCTGTCCAACGCGGATTGTTCCACCGGTGTCGACCACGCCATCCTCATCGGAGCCGTCCGCATCAGCCGCTGCCGAGTGAGTTCCATCGGCTTCCGAATCACGGGTAGCACCAAGCGTGGGACCCGTGGCGGCATGCTCGGCTCCGTTTTCGGACCGAGTCACCGGGTAAGGTGAGGGAGCATCGCCGAAATCAGAGCCAAGGTTCTCGTACCAGGCAATCGTGTCGTCGTTGAGAGAGGCCGAGAGGATGTCCTGATCGCCATCGTTGTCAAGATCGGCAGCGAAGACGTGGATACCACCATCGGCCGCAATGGTCAGGTCAGGCTGCGCTGTGAATGAGCCGCCACCATCATTGAGGAACCACGTGACGGTGTTGTCGTTCTCGGAGATCGACACCACGTCGAGGTCTCCATCACCGTCAAGATCAACCGCGTGAGCAGAGTTGACGTTGTCCTCGGCATCGCTGATCAACTGTTCGCCGCTGAAAATGCCGGATCCGAGATTGCGGTACCAACCGACGGTGTCGCCAAAAGCCGAAGCGGCGAGTACATCAATGTCGCCGTCGCCATCCAAATCGCCGGCATGAACCGAATGTGCTCCATTGGCAGATGCATTCAGCGTGTGAGCCGTAAACGCCTGGCTGCCATCATTCTCGTACCAGGCAATCGTGTTGTTACCAACTGATGCGGACAGGACATCCAGGTCACCGTCATCATCCAGATCGGCCACATGGACATCGCGGGCACTGCTGACACCACTGGCCACCTCGCCTTGGTCCGAAAAATTCCCGGCTCCATCATTTGCGTACCATGTGATGCTGTTCCCATTTACCAGCGCCGCCAGCACGTCGATATCGCCATCACCGTCAAGATCCGATGGGAAGACGGCATAAGCCCCACTGGCCGTGTCGCTGATGACAAGTTCGCTACTGAATCCACCAGCTCCGTCGTTGCGATACCAGCCCACCGTGTTATCACCGACAGACGCGGCCAGGACATCGACGTCCCCGTCACCATCCAGGTCTGCAGATTGCACGTCTCGGGCGCTGACAGCAGATGCATTCAGCACAATCGGAGACGAGAAACTGCCATCGCCATCATTTCGGTACCAGCGGATCGAATCGTCGACTTGTGAAGCTGACAACACGTCCATGTCGCCGTCGCCATCAAGATCGTCTGCGTGAACTGAAAAAGCCCCATCGGCAGAACTGCTGATGATCGCCTGGTCGCCGAATGCAGCAGCCAACAGCGTGCGGTCTTCCAGACGTTCCACCGCCGGGCGGAGATCGCCGCGCCACTTACTGCGAGTGAATCGCCTGGAGAGAGGTTGCCTTCGAGCCAGTCCTGCAAGCCAGTGGGTCAGCCGCATCGTTTCATCTCCGAAAGAACATCAACGTCGCGCACACCCCATTGTGCACTTGGCACACGGCGATCATCAAGTGTCGATGAATCCTCCCGAAAACCCCGTCGCGGCGAACACGGGATAAGCCACGGTCTCCATCCCAAACGGGGTAGGGGGGGCGGCGACTGGGAGGCTGCAGCGATTTTTGCAGCGCTCTTGAGAAGTGCTCGTCGGTGACCTGCAGGTGGTGCTTGGCCGCGATGGGCAAGGCCAACGCTGCAGCTGGAGACAAGCGAACCAGCGGGTTGCACGCCGAGGCTGGGGTGGAGAGACTGGGGTGGTTCCGATTCTCCAGGCGTGGTACGCGTCAAGTTTGCAGAACTGCATACGCTCTTCCTCATCGGGAACGACAGGATCACCGATTCGGGGCTGGTGCATCTCAAGCGGCTGACTTTCACAAGGGAGAACAACGACCCTCTCTCGTAAACCAACGACACCCACAACGCTCCGCCCGCTGGAGAAAGTCCATGTCACCCCACTTCGATCGCCGCCGCGCCTGCCTGCTGCTGGGACTGTTGATCTGCCAATCGCTACCGGTAGCCGCATCGGAATGGATTTCCGCTCTCGATGAACAACGGGTCACTCGCAACGGGGACTGGAAGCCGGACCGGTTTCGTCATGCCGAGCAGCCGCACCTCCAGACAGCCGAAGATCGGGCACAACTGCAGTTGTCCTTTGACGGCACCGGCCTGGCGATCCGGCTGGGTGGCCACAACGTCCCCGCCTACGGGCCTCCCAACCTCGGCCGCCTGGTCATCGCAATCGACGGTCACTTCGCCCAGACGATCCGCCCGCTGGGCACACCCCGGGAACTCGTGGTGGCCGAAGGCCTCGAGGAGGGCCGGCACCGGGTGCGGATCACCCACCGGCTCAATGGCGAGCAGACGGGATGCCGAATCGAGGGATTCCGGACCTGGACGAAACCACGAGGACACCTCAACTTCCGGCTCAGCGGAGAACACAACGCGTTTCTCGTCGACGCCCGGGCGGTGCTGAGACGTGGCGAGACGGTCGTCCGTGACGTGCTGGTCCGCAACTGGCTGACAGGCCAGTGCAGCCTGGCCGGACTGCCACCCGGCGACGACTACTCGCTCACGATAAAGGCCAGCGGCTGGAACACCGAGACTGTTGATTCGATACAGGTCACTGCCGGAAAGACCGGGTGGCGACCGCCTGTTTATCTGCGACGCCAACCCGAGACGGTAATCCACCGCTTCCGGTTTCCCCGGCTCAACCAGCAGGCCATCCGCCGCCCGGCCGGGACGTTTCGGGCCCGCTTCCTGGGCTTCGACACCACGATCGATTCGGTTCGACTGACCCGACAGGTCGGACCGGCGACCATCTCCCGCGACGTCCAGTTCCAGGAAGACGTCGCGGCCAAGTACTACTACGACCGCGAGATCGTGGTGACGCTGCCCGAGGACATGCCCGCGGGGCTGTACGACCTGGCGATCGGCATCACCGGTGGCCGCCGCACCGGCACCTGCCGCTCGCCCCGCAGCGTGCACGTGGTCGCCGAATTCCCCGACGACCCGGTCCTGTTCACCTTCGGACATCTGGACACCTCGGGCCAGTACCAGGCCGAGTACCTCGAGCGACTGGCCGACATCGCCAACCTCCTGGGAGCCGACATGCTGCTCTCCAGTAACGCCTGCAACCCTGCCTACGTCTCGGGATCACTCGCTCGACTACAGATCCCCCACGTGGTCAACTTCGGCAATCACCAGTTTGCCGGACACGAGACCTGGTACGGCGACCCGGTCGGACGAACCGACTTCGGCCCCCGGATCAGCGTGCTCAATTTCGGTCACCCCTGGCACACGGGAACCGCGCGAGCCGATCGGTTGCTGGGTGAACGGTCGAAGGCGACGATGAAGATTATCAACGGGTTCGAGGCGAACGCGCCTGTCGAGTTCTTCGATCGGCACCGGGTCTGCATGATCCACGATGGCCATGGAATCGGGGAAAAGGTCATGGATGTCGGAGCCACTCCCACGCGGCGAATCGGCAAGTCAAACTCGGTCAGCTTCCGCGTGGTTCGGTTCAAGGAGAACCGCGTCCTCACCTGCACCTACAATGGACACGAAACCGCGCCGGTGCCATTCGCACGAGAGGAATCGTCGCCGGTCGAAGCCCGCTTTCTGGCCCCCAACGATGGATCCCACGCGGAAAACACCGCGACCGTCACCAACCGGCTCAGGGACGCTTTTCCCAACGGACGCGTGACTTTTGTGATGCCATCTGGAGATTACACGGTCAGGAACGCTCGAATCGAATCCAGCACTCCCAGCGACGACGGTCGCCACCTGGTACTGGTGACCCGTGTCGACATTCCCGCCGACGGCCAGGTCCAAGTGACCGTCCATCCTGCCAGGTGACCCGGTGAGATCAGCAAGCAAACGGAGACTCCGAACATGACGACCCGAGACCTCGTGCAACCACCTGTCGATCGCCGGACGTTTCTTGGTCAATCGGCCGCGGGACTTGCGGTGATCGGTTCGGCCGCCGAGGCCGCACCCCGGCGGCCCATGCTGCGATTCGGACTCAACGCCGATCCCCACCTGCAGGGCGCACGCCCGTCGGGCCGGGCGACGAAGTTTCTGCGATTCGTCGGCCAGATGAAGAAGTTCCAGCCGGAATTCGCCGTCGACCTCGGTGACTTCGGCATCCAGGTTTCCGAGGGGCAGACCACCCGGGCGATGCACGACGGTCAACTCGAAGGACTCAAGCACCATCTCGGCGTGTTCGCTCAGTTGAAATGCCCCCGCTTCAACGTGATGGGCAACCACGACGTCGGCTGGTTGAAGGGAGGCGATGAGAAGATATCGGCCGAGGACCTGATCGGGCGAAGCCATCCCGGTGAAGACATTACCAAGGAGGAGTTTCTCAAGACTACCGGCATGCCCCGGCGGTTCTTCTCCACCGACATCAATGGCTTTCACCTGATCATCCTCGACGGCAACAACGCCCAGGACGAGTCCTCACCCAAACCCGGCCACGACGGGCTGGTAGGCGGATACTGGATCGACGCGGCCCAGAAGAAATGGCTGGCCGCCGATCTCAAGAAACACCGCAAGATGCCCAAGCTGGTCTTCTGCCACGAAGAACTGCACCACACGCCCGAGAAGGGATCCGGGCACGGCGGCGACACGCCCTTCCCACCGGTCGGCAAGCAAAATTCCTATGTCGACAACGGCTGGGAGATCCGCCGGATGTTCGCCGAGGACGGGCACGTGCTGGCCTGCTTCCACGGCCACAAGCACCGCAGCCGCTGGACGGTCTACGACGAGACGAACTACATCACCATGGCCGCCACGCACTACGAGGCCAGCTTCGCGGCGATCACGATCGACGACGCGTTCGTGATCCAGGGATTCGGCAAGCAACGGACCTATCGGCTGCCGCTGCCCAAATGGCTCACCGGAGCCGGCTGAACGCAACGGACAAGAAGTCCGCGACCCGGCAGAACACTCGTCAGCTGCACCCGTGAAGATCATGATACACAGGACCAGGACGAGCCCGATAAGCCAAAGAAATCGATGAACTTCGTCCCCGTGTCGCTGCCGCCCCACCGCGAACCGTGTCTCCGTCGGCTCCGCCATCCAATCGCTCATTGTCATGAGTGTGATCGGTCGCTGTCCTGCCGCTGATCGCGTCGTCCGTCTGTCGCACTCCAAATACCATGTGTGGAAGCAGGAGGCAGAGTGCGATCTCGACAATATGCCGTGTTGTCCGCGACGTTCGTCGCAACCGCTCACACTGACGGAAGCCAGCACAATCAAGGAGATGGTGACGTCCAAAGAATACCGTCAGGTCCCCACTGGAACGCTGGGGTTGATTGCGCAACGCCTCGGCAAGGTCTTTTCTTCTTCAACTACATGGTACCGCCTTGTCCGCATCTACAAATGGCGGCGGCCTCCCCAACGCGTCCACCCAACACAACCGAAAGTCGGGATTCGCGCTTACTGTCCCAACGAGATCTGGCATGTTGCCTTCCCCAGTCGGTGTCGTAGTGTCGCTCCAGTTGCTTGACCCTACGGCTGCGTTGATGCAGACCCGATGCGAGCAATGCGAACGAGAACTTTATCTCCCACGCGTTGACTTACAGCAACGCCCAAGGAACGACTGGGGTCTGAATTCTGGTTGTCTTTTTCGACATGAAGTGAGCGACGGGATGTCACCAGTATGTCTCCAGATTCGACAGGTCCGCTGACTTTGACCCAGGCTAATCCGCGCACCATAACGAACGTTCTTTTTTCATCGACTTTTGCCACGACAAAAGGCAATTTCTCTCCCCGACTACTGACCGGCTTAACTGTCAATCGGGCGATTGTGTCCAGGGACACAACATCGCCCTTAACCAGACCCTCCGGTGCATTCATAAAGACCACGACACCAGCAGGATCGTCACCCTGAGGGACGGGTAGTCCTAAATTACAAGAAACAATATGGGCATCTCCAATCCACAGCCCGCCGCCGGAAATGTAGAAGCCGGGCATGGTGAGTATACCGTCATCGCCATCGTTAGTCCCCCACGTCAGAACCGGTTCGGAACCCGAGTCTACGTGGTGCAAATCAGCGGAATCAGGATAGCCCCCTCTTCTCCTGAAGTTGTAGAAATTACCAAATCCGACTTCCGTGTTATGCGTTTCATATCTCCACCTGGCTCCCACCAGCTTTCCATCCTTGTCGAGCTTCTCGATCATCAAAGGCAAGTTTATCTCACCACCGCTCGGCATCGTATTCAGAGATAATGCCGGCTGATTTTTATCCGCGAGAATTGTTCGTGGATCGCGAGGATCGCAAATCGATACGTCGTCGTGGTCATACAGAAGAACTGCTAAAGGAGAAAGGATACGCAATCTGTATTTTCCGTTTCGAGCAGAGAACCCGTATCGTCCGCCTGCATCGGCGATGACGGGATTCGGAAGAGGTTTCTCACCCTGCGAATCGACGAATACATCAGCTTTTGTCATGGTGCCCGCACGCATAACAAAGACTTGCGCATTCGCAACCGCTGCTCCGGTCACAGGGTCAGCGACTCGCCCGTGATGCGTCTTCATTGCGTACCCATACCCAGGCAACACAAAGAAGCTTATCAAAATACCTAAACAGACATTAACGGTGCGCAAGTATTTCATTACCAAAACACCTCCTATTTCAGGATCACAAAGACAAAACCAGTCCGCTTCGCGCCTGACTTCTCAACAGCCCAGCCGATAATCCTACTTATGTCCATTTGGGCATTATCCACTTCGGCACAACCCGCTTGGGCAGATGTTACCATTGTGTCACCTGGTTTGACGACTTCTCCGGTTTTTAGCTGAACAAAGGCTTCACCTGCCGACGCATAATAGGTATAGCCGACGGCCCTAACCACGGGGTGACGTTCTCCCTTGCTGGTTGCAAGTTTGAACTCTCCGCTAACCAGGTTTACCACGCGCACCTCGCCGTAAATTTGCGGTTCTGCCAAGAAAGGTCCGCCAAAGGTGGTGCTAAATGCGAAAGGAGATGTGATGCCCTGGTAGCGTAATCGAAAGTGCCGCGTGTTCTCATCAAGTCCTTCGCCTACCTTCAACAGAGAGCTGGCGGTATTCACGAGACCGCCCGGAGCATAGTTTAACGCATTATTGAAAACAGGAGCAGTGCCGGCTGGCCCGGATGGTGCAACTGCATACTTCAGATACCCGTCAGACCAGCCGCCTGCGGCCGTGGCCGTGGTTTTGAATAAGATGCAAACATCTTCGATATCGCGTGGCGCCCACGTCTCGTTTCCTGCCGCATCTTTTTGCAGTTCCGTATTGTATAGAAGCCTGTAGCTGCGGGGCGGTGCGGGTTCACGCCCGGTGCCGACGTAATGCATGCGCCAGGGACCTTTGTTCTCGATGTTCGGACCGTGTTTTCGGCGCAGCACAATGGAACTGCTGGTTTCCACCTTGTCGGATTCAATATGCCTTAAGGTTAGTGCAACCTCTTCAGAAGTCGCTGATATCGTGTGAGGATCGCTTGGGTCCAAGACATGCACCTCGGGATCAAGTATCCTTTTTACGTCCCCATTTTGCTCCGCGGTGGCATAACGACCATTATCCGCATAGAACCAGTACACACCATCGCTGGAAGTGGTGACAGGATTTGAGAGTGTGACAAGTCCTTCAGAATCTCTATAAAGGGTCGCTAACGCAGCGCCCGAGTAAACATAGACTTTTGCGCCAGCATTTGGCGTACCGCTATCGAGAAAGAGCTGCCCGATATGTTTCGCTTTGCCAGATGCGATCCCTGTCCACAGTAGGAGGACAATTGCGATTACAACAATATCTGACGACGGCGAGTTTTGTCTACTATGGTCTAACATCGTATATGTCCTTTATTAGGGTATAATGGTAAAGCGTGAAGATGTGCTCACAGTCCCAATAACTGCACGGGGATCGACTCCCGCGGGAGCGGCAACAGCTTGCAGGGAGCCCGCTCTCTGGGTGACCAGTAAATCACCTATTTGTATTGCGCCCGTTGTGCTGGGAACCATTCTCCCCGAAACCATAACGAATACACGGGAACGGTCCTTTTTATAAACCACCGCGGGATTCTCGTCGGCAAACTTGCGCGGTTTTATCACTCCAAACGGATCGGAAGGATCCAGGACGACCACATTCCCGACGTTTAGCTTTCCTCCAGTGTTATTCTTCACTTCCATTGCAAGACCTTCGTATCCCCCGTTGAAAGCTTTGGCCGACATCTCTCCGTCCGCGGACACCCGAAACAGAGTTTCCATGACAGGCGCTGTAAGAGTAGTAAAGAAGTCGTTGCCGTACTCGAGAGAATGATCCTCTCCGTTGATTCGGAACACATACGATTGATTCCCAATGGTCCGCAGTTTCCATGTATTGGTTGTTTCATCCCAATCGGCGTTTAACGTCTGCGCCCAACCCTGCTTACCCTTGTTGACGATGATCCGGTAGGGCGTTGGGGGATTATTGGCATCCATGGACTCCGGGCGGCCAAACGACAATACGTTGTTGCCTCCCCTCGTTTTCTCCCCTCTCTCGACGAGAGTAAGTGGAGGAGTATTTGAAGACGATCGTATAATATGCGGAGCGTTGGGATTAACCAGGGTGAGTCCGGTTAACGCATATTTAACAGATGCGTGGGAGACATGAACATCGTAGTCTCCGTTAACGACAAAGAAGTTGAACCTGCCGTTCGCGTCGGTAGTTATGGGATTTGACCGCTCGGTGAATTTGTCCGTGGTCGTTGCATAAACCACACTATTTACAGGTACCTCGGTCGTGCCCGCTTCAGTTTCCACGGTGATTTTCCATATCGACACATTTCCTTGGTAGACATCCGACACCCTCGTCGTGTCGATCATTATGTAACGTCCGACTGGATTGGTAACATTGACTTCTGCAGTGCCCTTCGTATTGTCCGCAACGACCGCTGTGCGGTTTACAAAGTCCCACTTGTCGGCGACACCGGACAATTTGCGGTTTGGACTCTGGTAGCCATTAGGTAGGCCCCTACCCGTCGCAATGGACTTCCATTTTTCCGGACCGCCGCCGGCCTTTCCATTCTTTTTCAACCCCAAACCTTTTGCTTGGGCCTCCGTCAGTAGCCGGACCGTGTAGTCAACTGCGGCGGCATTCTGGAAGTCGACCCAAACGGATCGCAATGGGACATCCGCTCCGCAATCGACCCAGATCCATTGGTGGCTGCTGGAAGGTCGCGAAAAGGGAGGCAGACCGCCTGCTGTAGACGACCACCGTGTGCTTGGCTTGGCGTCAAACGCGTGGTGACCAGACAGGTTCCATCCGGTCGAGGACACGTCTTGCGCCGCCGAGGTCAAGTCAACGAAGGAAGCAAACTTCGTTGTGCCCGCACTTTCGCCCCTAAACAAGTTCCCTTTGACTTTGGTCCCTTCTGCATAAACAAGCACTGATGCCCCAGGAACAGGAGTACCCTTCGCCGACAACACAACGTCCGAGTAATATGCGTGCGGTGGTAGCGCGAACAAATTGGCCGCCAGGCCCATCACCATTCCCAATACAAGCAGCAGCTTTATTCTTACCATGATCCCAAGTCCTTGCTCGACTGATCGGATTTCCAAACGAGGCACATAGCTTGAGCTAGCTCACGCGAATTAATTAATCCGGGATAACCGATATGGGTTGAACCTGGCACCGATCCAGACTCGACACTTTCGCGATTATAATAACCACTCCCTGACCCGAATGCGTGTGGTTTTTTTCAACATCTTTCCCGTCTTCCAGCCCGAGCGATCCGGGAACGGGCCCAATCGGAGCGTTTTCCAGCGTCAGCCTGTGTTCTCCGCAGGCCGTCTCCATGTCGCGATGTCCTCAACAGTAATGGCTGACGAGACCGAGAGGACACAGAACGCGGGATAACCAGGGGACACCACGCCGAAAGGGGGGGGCGATTCGGTTTCGGGGCGACTGGGGCCCGCTTCAACGCGAATGTGAGGAATTCATCGGCCAGGTGTCGCCGCGGATCGGGATTCCCAAGAGTCTTATGCAGGCTCACCGAATCTCGTGGGGTAACGCGGTTGGGGCTGGGACAATGCTCTCCTTGAGTGCCGGGGGCATGCTGGTCATGCCGCTGCTATTGATGAAGGCTTCTCTCCGGTTGGCCGTTGGGCTCTGCACATCGATGAGCAACTTGGTTGGATGTGCGATCGTGGCGGTCTGTTCACGATCTTCAAAGCGGCGGAAGCACATCCTGGAACACGGTGTACTGGTTTTCGGAGCCGGTGGTGGCACACAAGAAAACCCTCTCAAACGAATCGGGCGGTGCACAGAAGCGAGAGGTCCGTTTTGAGTTTGAATTCGATGGGGAAACACGAACAGCGACGACAAACATCAGCGATCCTTATCCCGATCTTACCGAGAGATACTGGGACGGTGATCTGCCAGTGAAGTTGCTGGTCGATCCATTGAATCCGGACACGGTCCTGTGGGGTGAAGGTGCAGTGTTTGCGTCTTGTTAGCCTTGAAGACTTGCCAACCTCGTCCCGACGCCGTTGGCCGTGGTTCGGATCTAGCGGGTTGCACGTCGGGGCTGGGGTGGGGAGACTGGGCTGGTTCCAAGTAGAACGAGATGGAATCGAATGGGAAGCCCGAACCAACCCAGTACGCGCCGTGACTTTCTGCGAATGGCTGGGCTGGGATTGCCATGCCCGTTATTGAGTGACCTGCTGGCACGACAAGCGATTGCGGCTCCGCGGTCTGCCCGAATCAAGTCCTGTTTGGTGCTGTTCCAGGCCGGTGGTGTGAGCCAAACCGACACATTTGACATGCGACCTGATGCGTCGGATAACATTCGCGGCGAATTCCGGCCCATCTCGTCCAATGTCGCAGGCATGGATGTCTGCGAACATCTGCCGCTGATCTCACAGCAGATGGACAAGATCTGCGTGGTCCGTTCGATGCACCACCGCATGTTGTGCCACAACCCGGCCTGCTATTGCGCTTTGGCCGGCCGAGCGGTGGGGGAATCGAAAGCCGTCTCGAGCCAGACTCCTGCTCAACAGAACGACTACCCCAATTTCGGCTCCGCTGTAGCCAGGTTCACCGACCGCCCCGATGACGTTCCCGCGTTCGTGTCGCTGCCCTTCACACTGTACAACGGGCCGGCAAAGACACCGGGCCAAGATGCCGGCATGCTCGGCAGCCAATATGACCCCTTCCTTATTGCACAGGATCCCAGCGCTCCGAATTTTTCTGTCGATGCCCTGAACACGCGGGCCGAAATGAGCGGACGCCGCTTCGCTCGAAGGCGAGGATTGCTGGAAGTGCTGGACAGCCAGCAGCGACTGCTGGAAGCCACGCAGCGGGTGACACAAATCCAGACATATTACGAGCGTGCGTTCTCCCTGCTGTCCACTCCTCGAGCGAAAGCCGCTTTTGACCTTTCCGCCGAACCTGACAGCGTCCGAGACCGTTATGGCCGACACCTTGTCGGACAGTCCACGCTCTTGGCGCGGCGTCTGATCGAAGCCGGGATCCCGTATGTCACGGCATACGCCCCCGTGGATCACATCGAAAAGGTCAGCTGGGACACGCACCGCAACAATTTTCCTCTGCTCCGCAAAACACTGTTGCCCCCGGCCGACCAAAGTCTGTCCGCGCTGCTGGAAGACATGCACCAGCGTGGCCTGTTGGAAGAAACGCTCGTTGTCTGGATGGGCGAGTTCGGGCGGACCCCAAGAATTGGATACACCCAGTCGAACAACACAAACAATGCGACCGGTCGCGACCATCATCCCCATTGTTATTCCATTCTGCTGGCCGGTGGGGGGACCCAAGGAGGTACCTACCATGGACGCAGCGATAGAGACGGCTGGTATCCGGCCGAGCAGCCCGTACATCCGGGGGATCTGGGCGCGACGATCTACGACGCCTTCGGCATCAATCCTCACCAGGACATCCACGATCCCCTGGGGCGCCCGCATCGGCTGATCGAAGGCCAGGTCATCAAGGGCCTGTTATAAGTCGAGACTGCCGACGGAATCAGGCTTCCGACATGAACTGTTTGCGGCTCCGGTTGGGTCAATCGGCGCGGTCCGCGTCGATGTCCGTTGCGCAGCCAGTCATCGACCCCGTCCCGGCCCTACCGCCCGACGCCGGAGAGCGTGGTTCGGATCTGGAGGCTTGAACGCTGGGCCTGGGGTGGAGAGACTGGGGGCGAGTTTCGACGGGTACAATTCGGCCAGCAGGTGAGATAATGGTTCGACATCAATTCTGAAACGAGAGTCAAGCAGTGAGCTGAACCCCCTTTCTCCGCCATCCGTCTAGCAACAGTATGCTCGTACTGCCGCACACCGAGCCTGCGAGACACGATTCGGCGTCGACGATTCGATTACGATTGTTTCAACGTGAAGGGACTGCCATTCAATGGAGGTACGACGGATGCGGTTTGTAACGACGTTTACGCTCGCGTGGCTATGTGGGTTTGCAGTGCATGCGGATGACTTGCCGTCGAGTGTTGTGAATACTCAAAACCCGAACGATGTTTCCCTGTCGCCGCAGGAGTCTCTGGCACGCATCACCGTGCCCGACGGGTTTCATGTGACGTTGTTCGCTGGCGAACCTGATCTGCGGCGCCCGATCGCGTTCGACTTTGACGATCGTGGCCGAATCTGGGTCATCGAGAACTATTCGCATCCTGTCTGGAAGAAAGACGGAGTGTCCGATCGAATACTGATCCTCGAAGACACTGATAACGACGGGCGGTTCGACAAACGAAAGGTCTTCTGGGACAAGGGGCGGTATCTGACTGGCATGGCGGTCGGCCACGGCGGAGTATGGATCGGCAACACGCCGGAACTCTCGTTCATTCCCGATCGCGACGGCGACGATGTCCCGGATTCTGAACCCATTGTGATGCTCGATGGATTCCGAGTTTCCACCAACAACGTCCTCAACAACTTTCACTGGGGACCCGACGGCTGGCTGTATGGAGCCCTCGGTGTTGACGATCCGTCACACATTGGAAGACCAGGGACACCCATGGAACAGCGATTCGAGATGAGTCGCGGGATTTGGCGGTTTCATCCGGTCGATCACACCTTCGAGAGAGTCGCCGACGGGATGGTGAATCCGTGGGGAGCGGACTTCAATGAATTCGGTGATCTGATCACGACCAACACCGTCACAGCGCACCTCTGGCACATCGTGCACGGGATGTACTGCGAACGGCGGGTCACGCAACAGGACAATCCGTATGTTTACCGTCGGATTCAGTCCATCACGGACCACCTTCACTGGGGTGGCGGAGCTTGGCATGAGGCTCGATCCGGTGACGGTCACCATTCCGTGGCCGGCGGCGGCCATGCACATTGCGGTGGCATGATCTACCTCGGCGATAACTGGCCCGATAAGTACCGCGGCACGTTCTTCACCAACAACATGCACGGCAACCGAGTGAACAACGACCGGCTTGTTCCCAACGCTTCGACCTACGTCGGCGTGCACGGAGACGACTTCCTGTTCGGCAACGATCCGTGGTTTCGGGGGATGTCGATCAAGTACGGGCCGGATGGCGGCGTTTATATTTCTGACTGGCACGACTTCGGCGAATGTCACGACTCCGACGGTAGCCACCGCACGAGCGGCCGGATCTACAAAGTTGTCTACGGCAAGCCGAAAGGAACCACCACCGATTTGCAGAAACGGACAGCAGCCGAACTGGCCGAACTGCATCTGCACCGCAATGAATGGTTCTCTCGGCATGCGCGACGCATTCTGCACGAGCGTGCGATTCGCGGGCACGATGTCTCGAAAGCGATTGTCCGTCTCCGGAAAGTTTTCCAGACCACGCGGGATGAACCGAACCGTCTGCGGGCGCTGTGGACACTCGCCATCGTTGGCGCATTCGACGAATCGGAACTGGTCGGTTTACTGAAGCACGAAAGTCAGCATGTCCGCCGGTGGGCCGTCCACTTTCTGGTCGACCGGCAGAAACCGCAGGCCAAAACTCAAACTCTCTCGCAACTCGCAAAGCTCGCTCGTGCTGAACCGTCACCAAAAGTGAGGCTCGCCCTTGCCAGCGCGCTGCAGCGAGTCGAACCGGAAAGCCGGTGGGCCATTGCATCTGGACTCGCACAGCATGCGGAAGACGACACGGACCCGTACATTCCGCTCATGATCTGGTATGGGATTGAGCCGCTCGTATCACGGGACACCGAGGCGGCGCTCAAACTGGCGACGCAGTCCAGGCTCTCGGTGCTCCGAAATCTGATCGTGCGACGTGCGATCGACACGACGGAGCCACCGATCGCGAAGGTCGTGAATGCTGTGATGCCCCAGTCGGACCAGATTGTGCGTCGTGACATGTTGCAGGGAATGCTGGATGCGCTGGATGGACGCGGGACTCAGTCGGCGCCAAAAGCGTGGCCGGGACTTTACATGCAAGTGTCATCGGCCGCAGATCCGTCGTTGCGATCGGTTGCCGTTCGACTGGCCACGATCTTCGGCGATCAGCAGGCCATCAATCGACTGCGTAAAACGGCTCTCGACAATTCAGTTTCGGACAAAGCCCGCCGCGAAGCTCTGCAGGCGCTGCTGCAAGTGAGCGACGGAGCCTCCATCGAAATGCTGCACGGCCTGACCGCGGGGAGTTCGACACTACAAAACGAAGCGATTCGGGCCCTTGCCATTCGAAACAATGAATCAACTTCCGATGTCCTGCTGGGCAACTACTCCGAATTCAGTACCGCCGAAAAGCAGGACGCGATCGGCGTGCTGACGACTCGACTTGGTTTTGCCGAATCGCTGCTGACTGCGATGGAAGCCGGACGCGTCGATCGCAGAGATGTTTCTGCGTTCGCGCTGCAACAGTTGCGAACGTTTGATGATCAAAAGCTGAAATCACGCGTTCTGAAATTGTGGGCCGACGATACCGTCAAGATTCAGAAGTCCGAGGAACTTGCGCGACTCCTGAAACTGATGACACCCGCGAATCTCAGCCACGGCGATGCGAGAGCAGGACGGCTCGTGTATCAAAAGACCTGCGTCAAATGCCACCGGCTGTTCGGTGAGGGTGGCACAATCGCACCGGATCTGACCGGTTCGGGCCGTAAGAAGGTCGATTACGTTCTGAGCAACCTGATTGATCCCAGTGCCCAGATAGATCCGGCCTATCGGCTGACGACACTGGTCACCGAGGACGGCCGATTGTTTAACGGATTCGTCGTGCGGCAGACAGGCAGCGATGTGGTTTTCCGGACACAGGACGCACGCATTCGGCTCTCTATGAAGGATGTCGAGACCATCCGTACATCAAACATCTCAATGATGCCCGAGGGCATGCTACGCACCTTCACCGACGAGCAGGTGCGGGATTTGCTTGTGTACCTTGCAGGCTCCAGCCAGGTGCCGATTCCGCGGACCAGCGACGGCGATTGAACGCCGGGGCTGGGCTGGGGAGACTGGGGTCGTTCCAGGAGACGGAAACACCCGATGAAGCGATGGTTGGTGGGGTTACTGCTGGTGCCGTTCTACGGCTCCAAGATCACCGACGCGGGGCTGGCGCACCTCAAGGGACTGACCAATCTAAAGTCGCTGGGCCTCCACAACACCTAGGTCACCGACGCGGGTGTCGCCGACCTGCAGAAGGCGTTGCCCAACTGCAAGATCACCAGGTAGCCGTCATCTCCCCGCCCTCACCGCCCGACGCCAGGGGCCGTGGTTCGGATCTGGCGGGTTGAACGCCCAATGCTCCGCCGGGCGAACATGCGATAACCGGAGTCGCCCAGCGAGCGAGGGGTGGGGGGGGCGGTTCGGATCTGGCGGTTACCGCCCCTGAGCGGCCTCGACGATGGCCCGGACGCCGTGCGGGTGTCCGGCGGTAGTGTGTACCAGGCGTCGATCACGCTGGCCAGATCGGAGTCGATTGGAGTTAATTCGTCACCAACTGCAGCGCTTTTTGCAGCGCCTGTTCCAGATTTCGTCACACGTCTCGGCGATTCTTCGGATTGTCCAACTCCCCTATCGGGTACTTTTGTTGATGGGAAGCTGCACCACCACGCCGGTGGTCGGGACTTTTTGCTTTCAATAAGGGCCGTTTCTCACTGGAAGTAGTAGCGCTTTGCGCAGGCTGTGCCGGATTCCGGGCCGCTTTAGAAACGCCTTGCTTCTGCAGGTCCCCTTCGCTCCCAGATCCAGCCTACTCGTTACTCGCTCGGCGAAACTCGAATGAGTACAGGTTTGGAGAGGTACGACCGTTCGTGAAATGAAAACGGAGTTGGACGGGCGCCTGCATGGCATCGCCGAACCTCAGGTTTCCCCAGACAACTCTGTGAGCCAGAGAATCCGTCTCCAGGGGTGTGCATTCTTCGCGAGAATACCCTGGCACGACATCGCCTGACTCGGGGTCGATCAACTCAACCTCCAGCCGGCTGCCTTTCCCGCAAGAAGCGTTGACATACAGATCGCTGGCGGAACCCCGGTCGACAGGAATGGTGGTGATGCTTCCCTGGTCCTGGCCGTCTTCCAGTGTCAGGTGAGTGAAGCCATCCAGCCGAAGTGTGGCCAGGCCACAGCTGTGTTCCCCTTCAATCAGCCTGGTTTTGCTGAATCGGTAGCCAGTGTAGTAGACCTTGATGTCCTCCGCGTCGACCAGGGGTACGGAAGGACCGATCTCGTCCGAGTCCCATTCCCCCGCTGCACCTCGCCGCACCACCTCCGAGCCAGGCTGGATGTAGGTGAAGTGCTCACCGTCGCGACTCATGGCCAGTTCGACGGTCATCTTTGTTCCGCTACGCTGGTACTGGTAGAGCGCCAGGTAATACTGGCGGTACTTCCAGACGACGACATCGTGAATCTGCTCGACCTTGCCGTTTCTCACCACCGGGATGGCTCTGGCCCAGGGGTCGAAAATCGGATTTCTCGGATCGGCCGTCCATTCGGATGCGTCCGCGCTGAAGCCGTAGCCCCCGCCGCGCCGGTCGTTATTGAGACCCATAAACCCGTAGGCCTTGTACTTCCTGGCAGGGTCTCGTTCGTCCGGATCATGAAACAGGGCCTGGGGTGAGAACGATGCGGGCATCCCGGCCGGAAACCGGATGCCGCCGCGGCTCGCCTGGTGCCAGCGAAGTCCGTCGGGAGATGTCCAGAGCGTCCAGGTTTGCGCATCGTCCGATTGGCCGACGATTAACCCCGCCCGGTTTGGCGAGGGTGCCGTGCTGGTCCACGTCAAAAACTTGTATCGACGCATCGGCTCCGGATCGTGTGAGTCAACATACATCCCTGATGGAACAACCGGGCGGTAGATCGGCGTTGCCGGAAGCCCGGCAACCATGTTCGTGTTGTCGTTGTCTCCAAATGAGGCCAGGCCCAGCGGTTTCTTCTTGAAGCTGCGACCGTCGCCGCTTTCGGCGTAGCCCACCCGGACCGAGGGGATGGATCCGCTCTTCGGCCATTCCGAACCAGGCTCGCGATACATGCCGGAGTACCATGCGCGATAAACGCCTTGCTGCTTGAGCACCTTTACCTTCGAGGCACCTTGCGAGTCGAATTCCCCCGGTCGTCCGGCAGCGATCACCGGGTTACCCGAAAACTTGCGTGCCGTGTCGACTTTGAGTGCAATGCCATCGATGTGCTGGATTTCCTTGAGATCCAGGAACAGAACCCGGTTTCCAGGGTCGGACTTGAGCGACGGGACTCGAAGAACGTGAAACAACGTGGCTGGAAACCGGCTCCGATGACCGATGACCAGTGCAATCGAAGATTTGTCCGCGCCGGCCCCGTGTTCCAGGCCCAGCCAGTCGATCGAGAGGTGGTTGTCCTCGTGTCGAGCCGTGTTCCGCGTCAGCCAGAAACCGTTCATGATTGGGCTCCATCTCGTGCCCAACCATCGTGAGTAAAAGACGTGCTGGCGCGTCGAGTCGATGAAGAACAGCCAGGGGACGCGATACCGGTCAACGACCATTCGCGGAGAGTGCACGGTGTCCCATGCGAACCGGACGTCCAGGTCCGTCAACGGGTGTGACGGCCGTGGTCTCCTTTCCAGGAAGGTGTATTTCAGCGAGTCTCCTGATTCGTGGACTGCGAGAACCTCGCCGGTAGTTTCAGCCAGAGCCGGCCGGTTCCCGGCGTGACTCCACTGAAACTGCCATGGCCCGGTATTCAACTTCGAGACTCTCTGCTTCAAGTAGTGTGTGCCACCCTTGGTGTCGCCAGATGCGACGTGGACAAAGACCCCATCCTGCGAAAAGAGCATTGCGGGTGGATAGAGTCCGTTCCCCCGTCCGAGTTCGTACGACTGCCATGCTCCGTCACGGAACGTCCCGAGATGCACGGTCACTTCCGAGTCGTCACCTCCATCGGTTGTCCAGGTCAGCCAGACCTGCCCGTCCGGTGATCGGCAGATGTCTCCCGCCCATGACCGGTTCTTTGCGATTATGAGCCCTCCCGCCTGGCCGCTCACGGGACCCAACCACTTTGCCACGGCCTTGTCGCTTCGCAATGCTTGCGTCTCAATGACGCTGTAAGCGGTCAGACCTCGTTCGGTCGTGTAAATGACGTGGAGTCGATCCTGGGGATCGACGGCGAGGCCTACAGAAGATAATGACGCCCCGGGTGTATCCTGCAGCGTGGGGAGCGACACCGTCACCGGGAAATCCGAAATCGATTCCGGATGCGGTTTCTGCGAGACCTTCAACGTGAAACCCTGTCCTCCCACCGACGCAGGCGAAGGCAACACCAGGTAACAGTGTCCCTGACTGTCGAAAGCCACATGCCTGCTGATTGCCCTGCGGAACTCACGTTGGAGCAACCTGTTGTGATCGGCCTCGAGCCTGGCCGTCCCGGTGAGGAGAAAAAAGATCGAGCAGGTCAGACAAACGCCCGCTCTTGCCAAAACTTGTCGTTTGTCACGCATTGGTCTCTCCGCTTCAGGCCATCCTGTTCGTGAACTGGAGTGAATACAGATCCGCACCCTTCAGTTCAAACCGCACTCGAATCGCCTGCCCAGCCAGGCTACTGATGTCAGCACCTCCGTTGCCCGCGGATCTGAATGGCACATGGATTTCCTGGTGACGTGACGGGCTTATTATGCCTCGTTACGACGGGGGGATGCCAGCGAAGGGGCAGGGGACCGTAGTCCGAACCGTGGTTTTATGGCCAACACTGTGCGTCTGGGGCGACGCTCTTCTTGTCGACCGCCCGCTAACTTTTTGAGCACCACCTGCACGACCGGCGAACCGCTCCGGCCAACCCGCTAGATGTTGGAAAACAACCGCTGCAGCGGTTCACCTCGCTCGAGCACGCCCACCGGGCGGCCCTGAGCGTCAGGCAGACGGATCTCGTGGCCGATCCCCAGCGAATCGAAGATCGTCGCCGCGAGGTCTTCGGGGCTGACCGGGTTTTCAGCCGGATAGGCGGCGTCGGCGTCGGAACGACCATAAAACTCGCCGCCGCGAATCCCCGCTCCGGCCAAGACGCACGGGAAACAGTGACTCCAGTGTCCACGTCCCCAAGCCGAAGTGTCCGGCTTGGGCGAGCGACCCATCTCGCCCACCGCCACAACCAAGGTCTCATCAAGTAGCCCTCGTTGATCGAGATCGTTGATCAGGGCCGAGTAGGCCTGGTCGAACCCCGGCAGCAGGTGCTTTTCTAGATCGGCACTGCTGCGATGCGAATCCCAACTGTAACCGTCCGGAGCGTCCCACAGAACGGTCACAAACCGGCATCCTGCCTCGACCATCCGACGCCCCATCAGGCACGACTGCCCAAACAGATGCCTGCCGTAAGAATCTCGCAACGATGCAGTCTCGCGACTTATGTCCAACGCACTGCGAATCGTATCGGACGTCACCAGTGCCAATGCCTGCTGGCGGATGCCGTGATAGTCCTGCAGCCGCCGAGACGTCTCGATGTCGCGTCGGGCCGTGTCGAATTGCTCGAGCAGACTACGACGGCGTTCGAGTCGGTCGAGACCGATCTCAGTCTTGGGAACAATCCCCTTGATGCGGAAATCCAGTTCCGTGTCGTCGCAGGGCCTGAAGAACGGGTTGTCGTTTTTGCTCTTCTTACGGATGTCGGTCGCCAAGCCGTTGTAGGCACGACCCAACCAGCCGGCGTACTGCCCGGTGCGATCGTAGCCCTGCAGGTGGCCAAGACGATTGGGCAGATAGACGTAGTCGGGGAAGTCCCGCAGATGAGAGTCTGGCGAGTGCTGCTCGATGTACTCCACAACCGACCCCATCGCCGGCCAGTCGGTCTCACGCGCGTTGACATCGTTTCCGCTCGAAGCAGTCCGCGTCCAGGGATGACCGGTCTGGATGTAGTGGCAGGCGTTGTGGTCGTTGTGAGTATGAGTCATCGTGCGGATGACTGTCAGCTTGTCGGAAATGGCAGCGATCCGAGGCAGCTTCTCACTGATCAACAGGCCAGGTGTCCGCGACGCAATCGGACTCAGTGGCCCGCGAATCTTACTCGCCGCGTTCGGTTTCAGATCGAAACTCTCCAACTGGCTCGGGCCACCAAAGAGATACAAGAACATCACCGACTTGGCCCGACCACCAGTCACACTCCGTAGACTCTCGGCCGCCAACAACTGCGACGCCGAAGTGCCAAACAACCCGGCGCCACCTATCTGAAGTAGATCGCGACGCGACACACCGTTGCAGAGCGAACGGTTGCGGGTGTTGATTGTCAGCATGAGACCCACTCAAAATCGTCTATCGGACACCATCCTATTCTAACTGTCGACAGCCCGACGTGTCATCCTGAACCCGAAGGATCAACACGATCGTCTCACGCAACAGACTCGCCGTGGTGACGTCAATCGAGCCGACTGCCGAACCCTGCCGTTCAAACTCGGCACCACTCTCGCCGAATCTCCTGGGCGACCAGTGGGTTGACCATGGCAGCCGTCGCGATATGCACGCTCTCGGCACCGGCGTCCAGATACGACTTCACGTCCACCGCGTTCGTCGCCCCGCCGACTCCGATCAATTTCAAATCCACCCCGAGTTCATTGACCAAACCGGAAAACAGCCGAGTCTGTTCGAGCGACGCCTGGCGCGTGGCCTGACCACAAATCCCTCGCCGCTCGCCGTCGAACAACAACTCTCCATCCGACATCCGCACCGTAGTCGCCACGCTGTTGGTCATCGCGATCCCGTCAACAAATGCCGCGACAGCCGCAATCAACTCACCCGCCTGAACTGCCTCGGTCATGTGACCGGCCTTGATCACCAAGGGCGTGTCGCCAATCGCCTGGCGGACCCGCTCGGCCACCACCGCAGCATCCTGGGCCACCTGGTACAACTGCCCGTCAGCCGTATTCACATTCGGACAACTGAAATTCGTCTCGATACAGTCGGCACCACTCTCGACCGCCCACCGAGCACATCGAGCGTAGTCGTCGGCCGTGTCGTCGATCGTCCAACCCGCTTCGATCGTCGCCACCACCGAAACGCTCAACAACTTTTCAGCCGGTAACTGCCCGCGAGTCCACTCGACGTCACGACGCCACTCGTCGGGATCCTGCGACGGCATGCCAAACGAGACGGCCCAACTGCCCTGCATCGACTCGCAACCCGACACCTGCGTCTCGTCACCTCGCAACGAGTTCGTCTCGACCGGCTGCAGGTTCGGCAGGCCGTAACACACCCGACTCGAACTGCGAACCGTCTTGTAGGTCAGGACGTCGAAACCCAGTGCCGCGTAACAGAGAATCCAGCGGCCATTGAGCAACGGACCGGCAGGCATCCCCAACGGCGATCCCACCGGCCGGCCGCAAAACGTCCAGTCACCAGCCATCGCATCCAACGACACGTCGACCACCCCAGGCGGATGATCGTAGTTCCACCGGTAACTCTGTAACCGGTCGTAACCCACCGGGTCGACTGGCTCCGAGTACGCAGCGTCCGGTTGAACCCCTGAGTTCGTTCTGGTCATCGGTTGAAGCTTCTGAGTCGAGAGTCGTTTGCCCGGCCACCTCAATCTCTCGAGGCATCCTAGCGAGTCCGCGGGCCACCCGCACGTTCCTGGGACGACGAACTGGTCTCGGCCCCAGCTGGTCCGAAGTAAACGTACTCGGCCACCGAACGAGCAATCTCAGGCCGAGCGTAATAGTGGGGCCAACCGTGATTTGACCCCACCACCGCACTGACATCCAACTCGACCACCCGCTCGGAACGTTTTCCCATCATCACCCGGTCCTGGTAGGTGAAGCCGATATTGGCCAGAGCCTTGTTTGAGAGAGGATGCCTGAGTGCATAGAATTGAAGGACCGTATCGCGATGATTCCTGAGATTCACGACCGTCTCGGCCACATCGATCGCCCGACCATATCGCTGATCCGGATTCAACCAGTGGTGATCAATCGCAGCCGCGGCCAGGATGGCTCGGATTCGTCGCTTGTGCTTCGGTCGATTGGCAAGCACGTAACCCTGCACCTGTCCACCACCCAAAACGTGCAACGCCGACGACACCGCTCGGCAACCGTGACTGTGTCCGAATAACGTGACCGGGTGCCCAGCAGGCAAGTCCGCGACAAAACGGCCAATGTACAACCCGACAAACGCACTGCGTCGACCCAGCAACTCGGCGTCGATCTGAGGAAATGCCGAGAAGATCCACGGGGCTGTCGACAAGGTGAACGGGCCGGTGCTCTTCCACGAGAACAAGACCACGTTCAAAGGCCTCCCGGGTGCGGCCGCACGCAGCCACTTGGCCGTTTCGTAACCGTCGGCCGCCACATCCGACCAGTCCATAAAACTGCCATGCACCGCAACGCACAACGGGGCGCCGGGGATCAACGACGCATGGAACTGCTTCTCGTTACTCCAGGTCGGTGTCCCGTCCTGGTCGTAACGCAGGTAATCAAACCCCGCACCGTCCAGGACCTTCGTCCCCAACGGGCATCCACGCGAACTGATGATCCAGAAGTTCACGGCCGAAGCCGTCTTCGCAGCCGACTTGTCGGCAGTGGCTTCGGCAGCCACAACCCGGCTGCCCAACGACCCAAAACTCCAGAACACCACCAACGTAACCAGTAACGCACCGGCGCGCAAGACGGCCGAACGCCGTTCCCGTGCCGGACGATTTTCACTATTCATGTTGTCTATCCTTGGCTCGCAATTCAGACCACGCCACTCAAGATGCACCTGTGAGCAGGCGTCGCCTTGTCAGATATCGACCCGCCACATGCCGAAACGCTCACGTTTTCTTCCGGCAACCAGTGGTGCCTTCGCTGCAGACACAAGCGGTTGGGTAATCCCCAACGGTCGCGACACGTACACACCCCTGTTCGGGTGTTGTCGTAATACCTGTGACGGTCAGTCAAGCAAACTGCGGGCAACAACCTCGCCAGCCGACTCGAAACACGGCTCCCAGACGATCTCGGGCGTCCCGTCTCGCAGACAATCTCGAACGGCCGCCAGGGTGTTCAGCGCCATGTGAGGACATCGATTGCAGGCACACGTTTCGCCAGTTGACGTCAGGATGCCCGGCACCGGCACAAACGTATGCTGCCCGGCCGCCTGCTCCAAGGCGTGTATCATGTTCGCCTCGGTCGCCACCAGATAAGTCGTCGGAGCCTCCATCGACATCACCTCGCGTCGCATCGCTTCGGTTCCGCCAATGAAATCGCTGACTTCAAGGATGTTTCGAGGGCACTCGGGATGCGAAATCACCACGGCGTCCGGATTGTTCCGACGTGCACGATTCAAGTCCTGAAGACTGAACACCTCGTGAACCATGCACGAACCCGGCCACAAGATCATCTCGCGACCGGTGACCTCCTGCAGGTATCTGCCCAGGTGCTGATCGGGAACAAACAGAATTTCCTTGTCTGGCGACACCCGCTCGACAATCACCTCACGAGCGTTCCCGCTCGTTACGATCCAGTCGCACAACGCCTTGACCGCAGCCGACGTGTTGATGTAGGCGACCGTCTCGAAGTCGCGACCCTCGGCACGCAACTGCATCTGCCGAGCTTCCAATGCCGCGGCCGGACAACTCTCGGCCAGCGAACACCCCGCCTGTAGATCCGGCAGCAGCACCGTCTTGTCGGGGCTGAGCATCTTGGCTGTTTCAGCCATGAAGTGCACGCCGCTGAACAGAATCGTCGACGTCTCGACCCGCGTCGCATCGCGAGCCAACTTCAGGCTGTCGCCGGTAAAGTCGGCCACGTCCTGGACCTCGCCATCGACGTAATAGTGAGCCAGGATGGTCGCGTCCCGTTCCCGCTTCAACACGTCGATCTCGTCCATCAGATCCAAAGGATCCTCGTAGACGTCCACCGAACCGACCAACTCGCCCTGTGACATCCTACCCACACCTCAATCAAGAACTTGACTCGACCGATTATAGACCGATTCGTGCGGGCCAGAAACCATTCTCGTTTGAGAAACCCGTCCAACAGTGTTAAAAGTGACACTCTCCATAACAGGACTCACGATCTCACTCACCAACGGATAAGCATGAGCAAGCAATTGAAGATCCTGGTCATCGGGGCCCATCCAGACGATTGCGACCTGTCGGCCGGCGGATCCGCCGCACTCTGGCGACAGCTGGGGCACTCGGTCACGTTTGTCAGCATGACCGATGGCCGGTCCGGACACCATGAAATCGCCGGCGACCAACTGGCCAAGATTCGCCGCAAGGAAGCCAACGCGGCCGGTGCCACGCTGGGGATCCGCTACCTGGTACTCGACCATCCCGACGGCGGGCTCGAAGCCACCCTCGACAACCGCACCGACCTGATTCGATTGATACGCCGCGAAGCACCCGATCTGCTGCTCACACACCGACCCAACGACTACCATCCCGACCACCGCTACACCGGCGTCCTGGTCTGCGATGCAGCCTACACGGTCACCGTCCCCGCCGTCGCACCCGATACCCCGGCACTCGAATCCAACCCGGTCATCGCCTACCTACCAGACGGATTCACTCGCCCCTATCCCTTCTCGCCAACCGTCGCCGTCGATGTCGAACCGGTCATCGACCGCGTCGTGGAAATGCTCTCTTGCCACATCAGCCAGTTCTTCGAATGGTTGCCTCACAACATGTGGCCCGAGGACACCGTGCCCGAAGACGAATCCGGGCGACACAGGTACGTGCGTGAGAAGTACGAGCAGTGGATCGGCGACCGGGCCGACCGTCATCGCGACCTGTTGACGCGGCAATTCGGATCCGAGCGAGCGGGTCCGATGAAGTGGATCGAAGCCTTCGAAGGCTGTGAATACGGTGCGCCACTCGACGATGAGGCCATCGCCAGGCTCTTCCCGTTTGCCACCGCTATCGGGACCCCCAGCTGATGACGATTCCCCTGACACAACTGCTCGACTCGGAACAGGACGACCTGTTCGACATCCACAGCTCAGCCGCCGGACCCGTCGGCTCGCTACCTCTGACCGACGAGATGCTCCGCGACCGACCCAGTGGAGACATCTTCGGCATGACCCAAAACGCCGGCATGGGTTGGACTCCCGAACAACTCACCCGACCGCAGTACCTCTTACTGAGTACCCAGGGAGGGATCCGAGCCGAGGATGGGCAACCCATCGCGCTGGGCTATCACACCGGTCATTGGGAAGTTGGACTGCTGATGCAGGCGGCCGCTCGGGAATTCGATCGCCTGGAATCGATCCCCTTCGCCGCATTCGTCAGCGACCCCTGCGACGGACGTTCGCAGGGAACCACCGCCATGATGGATAGCTTGGCCTATCGCAACGACGCCGCCGTCGTACTCAACCGCCTGATCCGCTCGCTGCCCACTCGTCGAGGCGTTCTTGGCGTGGCCACATGCGACAAGGGACTGCCGGCGATGATGATCGCACTGGCCTCACACAAATCACTACCGACGATCATCGTGCCCGGAGGCGTCACGCTGCCGGTCGACGATGGTGAAGACGCCGGCAAAGTGCAGTCGATCGGAGCTCGGTACGCTCACGACGACATCACGCTCGAATACGCCGCCGATGTCGGATGCCGAGCCTGTGCGTCGCCCGGAGGCGGCTGCCAGTTCCTGGGCACCGCCGGAACCTCACAGGTCATCGCCGAAGCACTCGGACTCTGCCTGCCTCACGCCGCTCTCGCACCCTCCGGACAACCCATCTGGCTCGACAACGCCGTTCGCAGTGCCCGGGCACTGGTCGGATTGGCCGATGCCCGGATCACCGTACCCGACATCCTGACCGACCACGCCATCGAAAATGCCCTGGTGCTCTACGCCGCCTGCGGTGGCTCGACCAACCTGCTGCTGCACCTGCCGGCCATCGCCTTTGCCGCAGGACTCAAACGACCAACTGTCGAGGACTGGAATCGAGTCAACCGCCAGGTGCCACGACTCGTGGACGTCCTCCCCAACGGGCCGGTCGGACACCCCACCGTCCAGTTCTTCCTGGCCGGTGGAGTCCCGGAACTGATGCTGCACCTCAGGCGAATTGGATTGCTGCAGACCGACGCGCTGACCGTCACCGGATCCACGCTCGGCGAATCGCTCGACTGGTGGGAACAGTCCACCCGACGACGACGGTTGCGAGAACTGCTGCAGACCCGAGACAACGTCGATGCCGACGATGTGATTCTCGATCCCGACACCGCACGCAGTCGCGGCATGACCAGCACAGTCACCTTCCCCGTCGGCAACCTGGCACCCGAAGGTTCGGTCATCAAGAGCACCGCCATCGATCCCGATGTGGTTGACGATGATGGAGTCTACCGGATCACCGGACCGGCACGGGTCTTCATCACCGAACGCGATGCGATCGCCGCCATCAAAGGCCAGACCACACAACCCGTCGTCGCCGGCGATATCGTCGTACTGATCTGCCGCGGACCGCTCGGCGCCGGAATGGAGGAGATCTACCAGATCACCGCCGCACTCAGGTATCTCGAATTCGGCAAACAAGTGGCCGTGATCACCGACGCCCGCTTCTCGGGCGTCTCGACCGGTGCCTGCATCGGACACGTTGGACCCGAAGCACTCGCCGGCGGCCCGATCGGAAAACTCGTCGATGGCGATACACTCTGTATCACCGTCGACACACACAACCTCGAAGGACGCGTCGACTTCGTCGGAGAACAAATCGGCGACGCCACCGAATCGTTCGAACCCGATGAAGGCCAACGACGACTCGCCATCCGCCCGCCTCGACCCGACCTCGCACCCGACCCCGAACTGCCGCCGGAAACTAAGACCTGGGCATTGCTGCAACAGTTGTCTGGTGGTACATGGGGAGGCTGTGTCTACGACCCCGACGCGCTGGCCGAGGCCTTGAAGTAAGGCCATCCCAACCGACCCCAGACGAAACTGCGGATGCTGCGAAATACCCTTACCATCGCATGCCTGCTCGTCACCACGTCTGGCCTCGCCGCTTTTCCCGACCGACCCGCCAAGCCCGGAGAAACTGCCGCGGCCCGTGGCTATCGCTGGCTGAGAACTCGAGCGTTCCTGCCGCCGGATTTCGATCAGACGGTCTTCGACAGCCTGTGGACCCACTGGGATGCACCAGCCCGGGCCAAGGCCGAAAAAGCCGACCTGGCAACACGACGTTTGATGACACTGGATTACTACGGCCTGATGCCCGACCCGGACGTCAAGGACCCGTCCAGCGTCCCGGCTCTAGGCCATGTTGCCATCGGTAAGACTTGGGTCATGAACTGCCTGACGTGTCACGCAGGCCGAGTCGACGGACGTGTGATCCCCGGCCTCCCCAACACGCATCTCGACCTGCAGACGCTTATTGAAGACGTCCGCAGCACCAAGCTCCAGATGCTCAAACCCCTCGCTCACCTCGACCTCGTCTCTGTCGGGCTGCCACTCTCCACGACCCGAGGCACCACCAACTCGGTCGTCTTCGGAATCGTCCTGGGCAATTACCGCGACAAGGACATGACCGTTCACCTGAACCGCCCACCACCCACGCTGGTCCATCACGACATGGACGCACCGCCGTTCTGGAACGTCCGACACAAAACCGCACTGTATTGCGACGCGTTTGCTCCCAAGAACCACCGGGTCCTGATGCAGTTTATCCTGCTGCCTCAACATGGCCGCAAACAACTCGAAGACTGGGAACCCGCCTTCAAGGACATTCTCGCCTGGATCAACTTGCAACGGCCACCCCGGTACTTGGGCCTCGTTGATCGGCAACTCGCACTGTTCGGCCAATCGGTCTTCCGCAAACACTGCGGCTCGTGCCACGGCCGTTACGGCCCCGACGAATCCCAACGCGACTATCCGCAACGAGTCGTACCGCTTGAAACCATCGGCACCGACCCCACCCGATTCCGGGCACTCACCATCGAGCACCGCCGCTGGATGGACGGCGGTTGGCTGAGCCGCGATGGCAAAGACACCGTTGTGATCGAACCCGTCGGCTATCTCGCACCACCACTCGACGGCATCTGGGCCACCGCACCCTACCTGCACAATGGTTCGGTGCCCACACTCTGGCACCTGCTGCATCCCGCCTCCCGCCCGGTCGTCTGGACTCGCACCAGCGACACGTTTGACCACAAACATGTCGGATTCACGATCAAGACCCACAAGTCTCTCCCGCCATCGGTCAGAACACCACGGCAACGCCGGCAGTATTTCGACACCACGAAACCAGGAAAGAGCGCCGCGGGACACCTGTTTCCCGACAAGCTGACCGAAGCCGAAAAACGTGCCGTGCTCGAGTTCCTCAAGACCCTGTAACACCAAAACGGCGTCATCTCATCCCGAGCGAAGCGAGAACTCTCAAACGCTGTCGACATCTCGCCGACCCGACACCACGCCGCGAACACGCTCCAATACCTCGTCGCACAACTCACGAGCCACCTCGTGACTCGGAGCTTCGGCGATCACCCGCACGATCGGCTCGGTGTTGCTGCCGCGGACCTGTACCCAACGGTCGTCCCAGTCCAGCCGCAAACCGTCACCCTCGGTCACCGTCGCGTCGTCAAACGCCGTCCCCAGAACTTCGACCGCAGCAGCCACACGATCGGCAGGGCAGGGCACCTTCTGCTTCACGATCGCATAGACCGGGAACCCGTCGACCCATTCCGAAAGTCGCCGCGCCCCCAAGGCCAGACCTTCGAGCACCAAGGCCATTCCCACAAAGCTGTCCCGAATACCCCCCACCCGAGGGTCAATGACGCCACCATTCCCTTCGCCCCCCAACACGGCCGACAACTCGTCCATCTTCGCTACCACGTTGGCTTCGCCGACATGAGACCGATGGAACGAACTGCCCGTGTAACGCTCGACCACGTCGGCCGTCACCCGACTGCTCGACCCGTTGACCACCACTGCTCCTGCCATTCCGGCCAACACCCAATCCGCTGCCAGCGTCACGGTCAACTCTTCTCCAATGTAACGACCCGTCTCGTCGACAATCGCCAATCGATCGGCATCCGGATCCTGAGCAAACCCGACATCCGCTCGGTGCTCGAGCACCGCCCGACAAAGACCACCAAGATTCTCTTCCAGTGGCTCTGGCGTATGAGCAAACTGGCCGTCGGGAATTCCTCCCAACACGATCACCTCACAACCCAGGCACTCAAGTAATTCCGGACCAAGCACCGCTCCGGATCCGTGATTGCAGTCCAACACCACCCGCAAGCCTCGGCGTCGAACCGATTCCACGTCGACAATCCGCAGCACAGCGTCCCGATGAGCCGCCCCGGGCTCATCGACCAACTCCAACCCCGAATTGGACTGATCGCCCGAGTCCGGAAGAGGCACCCCGTTGATTGACTCAATCTCCGCAATCAACCTGGCTCCCAACTCGGCATTGAAGACACGGCCTGCCGCATCGAATGGTTTCAAGCCGTTCCACTCGGCCGGGTTGTGACTGGCGGTGATCTGCAAGCCGGCCTGGGCACCCAGGTGCCTGACCAACAGGCCACAAGTGGGTGTCGAGGCAATCCCAGCGTCAAGCACCTGGCAACCCTCGGCCGCCAAACCTGCCAACACCGCCTCGCGGACCATCAGTCCACTGGCTCGCCCATCCCGTGACACCACAACAGTGCCCCCATGGATCAAACGGCCCAGTCCGCGAGCGAAACTCGAGAGGTACTCGGCGTCGAGACCGTCGCCGACGATACCGCGCAAACCCGAAATACTCAAAATTCGAGTTGGCATCTGCTCCTCGAAAGCCGTCAGGCCGGACGCATCGATTCGACTAGCCCGCCTGAGCCGTCTTGGGTGATGCCGTGGTCGCCTTTGCCTTGAAAACATTCACCCGCTTCTGGACGGAATCCAGCTGGGCTCGAGCTGCATCGTTGGCTGTTTTGGCTTGGTCGACCTTGGCCTGAGGCGTTTTCATCGCGAGAACCTGGTCAGCCACTCGCTTCTTAGCGGCCGAAAGAGCAACCTGGCTGGCGGTGGCAGCCTTTTGCATGGTCACGAGCACCGCTTGGGCCTTGTCAATCTCAGCTTTTCGCACGACTACGTCTTTCTTGCCCGCTTCAAGTTCCTTGACCTTCTTGTCGTGGACGGCCTTCAAGCTGACGGCCAGAGCGGCGAGTTCCTTGTCGCCGCTTGCCTTGGCCGCAGCCACCACCTTGTCCCCAGATTCCTTCAACAGCGGTATTGCCTTCGTGACCGCTGCCACCCTGTTGCTGGCGTCGACATGAGCCTTCTGAGCCTTGGAAACCACCTCAGTCGACTTGGCGACATTCGCCACGGCCGCCTTGTAGACCCCTTCGGCAGCAGTTGCATTGGCGTTCTTCTGATCCAAGTCCTTCTGCAGTAACCCGAATTCTCCGTTGGCCTGAGCCAACGCATCGGCGGCCGTATTGAACACCGCCTCCTTGGCATCGAACTCATCAAGCACCGTCGTGTATTCGATCTCGTCCTTCCAACGGACGACCGACAGAGTGGCGACGTTGAAGTTACTGGACGCCGTCGCTGCCGTCTTCTGGACCGCCACCACTTTGTCCGCGGCCGGCTTGACCGCCTTTGTCAACTCGGCACCTCGCTTCTGAGCCGCAACCAGCCCGGCCTTGGTCGCCTGGTCGTCCTTCTGTACGGCAACCAGATCGGCTTTACTCTTGGCCAGTGCCTTCGTTTTGTCGACGTTCGTCTTCTTGGCTGCAACAAACGTTCCGTTTCGCTTGTCGAACGCGGCCTTGAGTGTGGCAGCGAGTTCTGCCAGTTCCTTGTCGCCACTGGCCTTGGCGGCGGTCGCCAGGGCCTTGTCTGAGGTTTCCTTGAGAAGCGGGACGACTGGCGCCAATGCGGCAACCGTCTTGGCCGCAGTAGCCTGCTCGGCCGTATACGTCTTGACTTGCCCCTGGTACGTCTTCAAGTTGGCCGCCAGCGTCTTGCCCTTCGCCTGCAGCGTCGAAATCCGCTTATTGGTGACATCGAGATCCGTCTTGACCTTGGTTGACACCGCCCGAGCCGCCTTCAGCGCGGCCTGTTGCTTCTCGTTTTCCAACTTGGTCGTCGACACCAACTTAGAGGCGTCGGCCAATCGTGTGACCAATGTCGCCGGGTTGACCGAGAGGTTCCCGATCAACTTGCCGTCGGCGGCGTTGTAAACGCGAACGACGCCCGAGTAGTCTCCGACAATCACCCGCTTGGTCTCATCGCAATAGGTGACTTCCAAACCGAGATCCGGTAGTGCGGCAAAGGCGCGAATCTGGGCTCCATCCTGCTTGTACAGCTTGGCGACCTTGTCGCGGCCGGTAGACACGAGGTTGCCGTCGTTGCAGAACTCGACCATGAACGAGCCGCCGCCATGAGCACCCCAGGTCTTGACCTGGCTTCCGTTTTCCATCTCCCACAACCGAATCGTGCCGTCGACACCGCAGGAGGCCAGGATGTTCGAATCGGAACGCCAACTCAGTCCGGTGACTGCGCCGCCGTGGCCACGCAACTCCTGGTACAACCGACCCGTTTCAGCTTCCCAGACGAACAGACCACCGTTGCGGTCACTGCTGGCCACCAACACGCCGTCCGGACTGAAGGCGGTGCAGTAGATCCAGTTGGTGTGCTTCTTGGGCACTTCCCACAACAACTCGCCTGAAACGGTCGAGTAGACTCGGAGCGCCTTGCCCGAACTGCCCAAGGCGATCATCGTGTGATCCGAACTGATGTCAGCACCCAGGACCGTATCCAGTTCTTCACCAATTTCCATCACTCGCCTGCCACTCTTCACGTCCCAGACAATCACCGTGCCACTGGCCGCGGCACGGCCTCCACCAGCCAACAACAGGCTGCCATTGCGACTGAAGACCAGCGTATGAGCAATTCCCTCGGGGTAGGGCAGAACACCGACAAGTGCCAGTGAACGGGTGTCGTAGAGCAGAATCTGTGTCTGACCGGCGACAGCACACAACGGAGCCCACGGACTGCTCGCCAAGGCCGTGATCGCCGTGGTGGTACTGGTGACCAGTTTCGGACTGAGCCCCAACCGGTCCGGAAAAGCCGGTACCTTGGGACGTCCGGTCGAAGGCGCTTCGAGAGTCAGGTTGAACTTCGGCTTGGTGCGGACAAACTTACTGCCGGAATTTTCGAGCACGCCACCATCAATCCACGCCTTCAACGTCGCCAACTCCTTGGCCGGCAACTTCGGCGACTTCGGCGGCATGAAGGGTTCGGACTCGTGAGTCACCAGGCTCCATAGGTAGCTGTCGGCCGACTCGCCCGGCTCCACCACCTCGCCGCTACCACCACCAACACGCAATGTGCCGTATGTGGTCATGTCCAGGTCGCCTTCCTTCTTGTTCGGCCCGTGGCAACTGAAACACCGTGCCTTGAGAATTGGACGAACGTGCTCTTCGTAGGTGACCTTCTTGGCCTTGGCGCCCGGAGTGGGCGTCTTTGCGTCCGCTGCCGAAACAGTCGTCGCCATCAACAGAACCAGAGCAGCGAAAAACAATCGAGTCATCACGAGGACTCCAACGGAACCTGAGAGGCGGGCGGGACGAAAGGGGCGTAGAAGCGGCGGGACTGTGTTTGTTGCGGTTAGTTTTGGTCGGTTGTCACACCGTGAACGCTGCGACCCAGTCTAAGTCACTTCCACTCGCTATTGTGGTTCGAACCGGGTGGTCGGTGAGGAAAACCAGGCAGGATATAGGGGTCCGGCGGCTTGGTAGGCGCCTAGTGGTTGAACAGGAATTCGCGTGAGTTCAACAGCGACCAGAATACGTCTTCGAAAACGCTGTTCTTGTCCTTCATCTCCGAATCAAGAATCGTCTTGATCGTCAACTTCTCCTTGTCCGTCGGCAGCCGGGACAGACAAACGACATACAGTTCGTTGATGATCTGCTCGTGCGAGAGCCCACGATCGGTGAGTTTGCCGAGAACATTGCCGGCCTTGATCTTACTGTTGACCGTGTCGCCATTGAGCAGGTGCAGGGCCTGCGAGAGGTTCGGCTCCATCTTCACTTCGCAGGCACACACGCTCTCACGCTTCGCCCGACCGAAAGTCGTCAGGAAGTAGTTACTGGTGTTGCCGTTGGCAATCTGGACCGCTCGAGCTCCAAGTGGCAGACCGCCGAACTTGTTCTTGGTGTCGGTGACCTGGCTGATCGAGTCGAAGAGCACTTCGGCACGCATCCGACGAAGAGCACCGTGCGAGAAGTTCGTGCTGTCCTTCTCGTTGGTGGCATTCGTCTGAGTCGCCAGTTGGTAGGTGCGAGAGACGCAGATGTCGCGGACCAGTTTCTTGAAGTCGTACTTGTAGCTGCTGAACTTGGTAGCCAACGTGTTGAGCAACGCCTCGTTGACCGGAGGATTGCTGACTCGAACATCGTCGACCTCGTTGATGATCCCCTTGCCCATGAAGTGGGCCCAGACGATGTTGGCCAGGTTTCGCCCGAAGTACGGGTTCTGATCCGACGCCAACCACTTGGCGAGAATGATCCGTCGGTCCTTGCCAGCGGTGTCCGGTTCGATGCCGCCCAGGAACTTGGGCTTCATCACGCGCCCACCCACCAGGTGCTTCACCTCACCACCTCCGCTGTTGAAGATGATCGTTTCGCGAGGATCCTCACCCTTCTTGCGTCCAATCTGAGCAAAGAAGGCTCCGAAACTGTAGTAGTCGTTCATCGTCCAGCGGTCGAATGGATGGTTGTGGCATTGCGTACACTGAATCCTCATCCCCATGAAGACCTGGGCAACGTTTTCGGCCACTTTCAGCGTGTTGGTCTCGTTCTGGTAATAGTTCGTCGCCGCGTTGGCAAACGTGCCGCCGTTGGCTCCGAGCAGTTCCTGGCACATCACGTCCATCGGGACGTTGTTGGAGATGCGTTCGTTGAGCCAGTTGTAGTACCTGAGCATGGATTTGTAGCTGATCTGTTGGGTGGTGCGGATCGTGAGTAGTTCGGCCCACTTCATCACCCACATTTCGACGAATTCTTTGCGGTTCAGCAGTTCATCGATCAGCCGTTCTCGTTTGGCCTGCCCGGCAAGTTTCGAGTATTCGACTCCGGACTTCGCCAGTGCCAATTCCGCGTCGGCGGCCTGCCGAGCCGTCAAGGCTGCTTCGGCCACCTTGGTCGTTTCAACAGCCAGCTTTTCGGCCGCAGTCTTCGCCGCGGTTGCGATCTTGAGCATTTCAGCGGCGGCCGTCTTCGTCGCCTCCGCCTTGGCATCAACCACCAGTTTTTGTGCAACCGTCAACGCCATCTCGGCGGCAGTCAACACCTTGGCCGCAGCTTCCGCAGCCGTCTTCTTTTCTCCCTCAGACTTCGACGCCTCGGTCAACACCTTCGTCTTTTCCGCCAAAAACGTCTCCGCCTCCGGCGTCTTTCTCATGAACCGCCAGAACTCATCAGCCGTCGGCAAAACGCCGGCAACATCGAGGTAGGCACGTCGAAGGAAGATCTCGTCGGCGCAGACTTCTGAAGGAACGATCCGCAGTTTCCTGAGCTTCTGGTGGATCAATGTATCAACATAGTTGACTTCAGATGTCTTGGGATCCTCGTACTGCAAACCCTTGGGCAGCACGATGAACCGGCTGCCGGTGGTGTGTGTTTCAAAGCGAGCCATCACGAATGCTTCGCCACGGGCATGAGAGGTCACTATGCCGGACTGCTCAACCTCGGCCGACGTGGCGTTGCTTGTCAGGAAAAGTGCCAAAGACGTGACATCACGGGTGGTACCGTCGGCGTATCGGGCCAGGACATTGAGTTGTTGGGTAACTCCTTTGCCGTTGAGGACCGCTTCCTTGGGGAACAATTCCAGCGTTGTCACCGCCGACACAGCACCCGGATCGTTGGGAGCACCCGCCTGCAGCCAGCGATCCAAAGTCGCGTACATCTCGCTACCGACATCGAATCGCCGGCCACCGGTATGCGGCACTGCTGCCGTGGTCTTTTCCATCAGCAGGCTCGATGCGGGCACCGCCAGATTGATCCGGCGACCCGGCAATTCTCGAGTCAGCCGGTAATGGTCTCCGGCCGGATCGAAACCAAACAGCGACAACCGGAATCCGTCCTTGCCTCGAGCCGACCCGTGGCAACTGCCGGTATTACAGTTGGCCTTCATGAATATCGGCATCACGTCCAATCGGAAACTGACCGGCCGATCATCACCAGCCTTTTCCGTTTCGATGGGCACCTTGACCGACTTTCCGCCAAACACGACGGTCAGTTCGCTCTTGCCGTCGGCCTTGGGCGTCAGCGTGGTTCCGTTCAGAGTCACCGACTTGGTGTCGGCGAGCGAAAACTTGGCCTCGCCGGTCACGTCGCTCGTCAATCCATTGGCATACGTTGCCTGCACGATCAGAGATTGACGATCTCGCTTCGTGGTCAGTTTGACCGAAGCGGGAGAAACTGTCAGCAAGGTCAACGGCGACTCGGCCGCTTGTGTGGAAACGGCGGCACTCGCCATTCCCAACAGAGTGGCGCAGATCGTCAACAAGTGTGAAAAACGCATGATCAGAGTTTCCTTGCGGGGAGTCGCCAGACTCGTCTGTCCGTGAATTCGTCGTGTCGCGTTTTCTACTTCGAGCCTCCGCCAACAGCGGCAGCAGCCTCTTCACGCTTCTTCTTCGCCTCGAGCCTCAACTTCTGCAACCGAGTCAATCTCACCACGACCTTCGGCATCGGCTTCGGAGCTTCCTTCTTCTTGGCCACCACCTTCGGCTTGGGCGGCGCGTTCTTCTTGGGCGGCAACGGCTTGTCGACTCTCAAGTGAGTGCCACCGACATTGGAATGCAGAATCGTCTCGCCGTCACGAATAATCGTCACCCGGCAGAACAGGCTCTTGTGAGTTCCTGCACGTGTGTTCTTGGTCGTCTGGACCGGGAAGACCACCTCCTTGGTGTCCTTAGTGATCTTCATCACCACGGTGGTCGCCTCGTTAGGCAACCCCAGCAATTCAACCTTCGCCTCGCCGGGGAACGGTGTGGCGTGGTTGATCTTGGCAACCACCTCGGTCGACTTACCCTGCTCGGTCGCCGCACGCAACATCGCCACCGTGACGAACGGTGAAGCGACTTCCAGAGTGGCCAATTGGCTCGACACCCACGCAGTTCCACCAGCGTTCGCACTCCCCAATGCATAGACCTTCCAGGTACCGATCCCGGCGCCGCCGTTGGCCGAGAGAGGATAAAGTACTTCGTTCTTGCCCTTGGGGATCGAGACGCTGCTCGAGGCCCCAATGCCCGGCGGACGGAACGGGAACTGGAGCGAAATTGCCTCGTCCCATCCCTCTTTCTTTTCCACCACGATCTTCAACTGCATCGAACCATTGCGGACGATCGGTACGCTGGGCTGGACGATCGAGAGCTTGAAGGGAACCTCGTCGACGACGCACACAGGAACCCGGTTCACATCCACACTCCAGTAAACCGACTGACCAGGAGCGCCCATCGTGAAGATCCCGTTGTTGCGGTAGCCGCCGGAGATGGCCTGTTTGGCGTCCGAGTGACGAGCTGTCAGTTGGCTCAGTGTCCCGGCGATCGGAGCGTCGGCGGCCGCCTCAAAAACCACAGGCAACGTGGCTAAGCCGTTCTTCAGCGTCTCGGCGTGAATCGTGATTCCCTTGGGGAAGTCCTTGGGATCCAGCACCAGGTCACCGCCAAAGTTGCTGCGGCCGAAATTGATCATCGTCGCGAACCGGTTGCCTCGAGCCACCACAATCCACTGGCGGTTCTGACCGTAGCGAGAGAACCGGGGGATAGTGGTGGTGAGGGTGGCCTTGGGCTGAGTCATTTCCACACGGTAGACGAAGTCATCGGATCCGCGACCCAGGTGATCGGTGACCCTCAACATGTAATCGCCATCGGCGGGAATCGTGACTCGGAAATAACTGTCCGGACCACGCGAATCATCGTTGCCGGCAATACTGCCTCCGTCGGCTTTGTAGAGATTCATGACCGGATCGAGCCCGCTGCGAATTCGCCGCGCGTAGCACTCGATGTTGAACACTTGCCCTTTCTTGGCGGCGAACTTGAAGAAGTCGATGTCGCCCTGCTTCTCGATGATGCCATTGAAGGCCTTGGGCAATTCGGACGGGGTCGCCTTGGCGATCTCGTCGTTGGGCTCGATTTCAAGATTGTTGCCATGAGGGAACAGGCGGAAACGATTGCCCGAGGGTGCTACCTGCTCGCCGGACTTCGGCTCCACCTCAAACAACTCCACGTCCTCACCGGGCAGCTTGAATGTCTGTTTGAACGGACCGGCCGCATCGCCCAGAAACGTCACTTCGACATTCTGCCCAAGTTGACCACCGGCGGGATAGACCGCGGTCGGTCGCGGGAACGTGCCGACATGAAGCCGGTAACGGCAATTGCCGTTGCCCGCGTAGGCACTCTCTCGAACCTCCACGATGTAGCGACCGTCAGCTGGTACCACCGCCGAGACGACCGCGTCCTGGAAGACCAGTGGCGAGTCGTCGGCACTCGCCATTTCGAAACGCTTCGAGTCGAGAATCGCGACATACGGGTCAAACAGAGTGGTCCCCAACCGCATGCCTTCAACTTCGGCAGCAATTCGCTGGCCCTTCTTCGCTTCGACCACGTAGTAATCGACATCCTCGTTCTGCACGACACCGGTGACGGTGATGTTCAGCGGAATTGGCTGCGGAGTCGCGAAATCACTGTTGGGTTCCTTCTCCGGAGTCGATCCGAACGGTCCCACCCAGAACGTCTTGTATTCGCTGACACCACTCGCCGTGCGAACCTGAGCAATATGTTGACCGAGACGGCAACTCGGCAAAACCTTGACGGCCACCTTGACCGAACCGGCAGCCGCTTCGAGCTTGACGACCTCAAAACCCGGTCCGTAAAAGAAAATCTCCTTGGCGTCCTGCAATCGGCTGCCGTTGAAAACCATCTGGTTCTCAACCCCACGCTGTACGCCACGAGGACTGATGCCGCCCAGCGACGGCGACGCGGCAGAAACCGGTAAGGCCGAAACCGACAGGGCCAGGCCCAACAACAACACCGTGGGGACTCGACTCGTGATTCGTTGCATCGTGGACTTTTCCTTGAACTTCCTGAGTCTCTTCGAAAGGGCGATGTCGCTCAATGAGATGACGATCACCGACCCGACAGCTCGGCTTCTCGAATCAATCGAAACTCCATCCTAACGCCGCGGGTGGTAAATGTGTGGTGAGAATCCGGTGAAAACCCAATGTGGGTCGATCGGATTGGTGTGTTGGGGGGATATGGGGTAGGGATCCTGTAGGGCAGGTAGCAAGACGGACCACGTCCGCTGCCGGACGTGGCCCGTGACTGGTTTTCATTCACTCAGCAGGCCAGGGCCGGCTCTAGGCCAGTAAGTCCTTGCGGACTTCGCCGCCGTTGACAATTTCGATCGGGCGATCGCCCGGTGCCATCAGTTCCTTCTCGGCAACAATACCCATGCAGTGATAAATCGTGGTCGCCCAATCCTCGACGCCCAACGCATCCTCCTCCGGCTCGCTCGCCGTCGCGTTCGACAATCCGTAGATGGCTCCACGCTTGATTCCACCACCGGCCATGGCGGTCGAGAAGACCTTGGGCCAGTGGTCACGACCGGCGTTGGAGTTGATCTTCGGCGTCCGGCCAAACTCGCTCGCTGTGCAAACCAGCGTAGAATCCAGAAGACCTCGTTCGTCGAGATCCCGGATCAAGCGGGCGTAAGCCTGATCGAAGGCCGGCATCTGACTCTTGATGCTGCCGTTGATGTTGCCGTGCATGTCCCAACCGCCATAGGTCAGAGTCACGTAACGCACACCCGCTTCGACCAGTCGCCGAGCCATCAGCATCCGCTGACCGGCCGAGTTGCGACCGTACTCGTCACGCAACTTCTTCGGCTCCTTGGCAATGTCGAACGCCTCGCGAGCCTTCTTGGAACTGACCAGCGAGTAGGCTCGCTCGTAAAACGTGTCGACCGCGTCGAGCGAATCGGCCTTTTCACGAGTCGCAAAGTAGTCGTTGACCGCGCCCAGGATCGTGCGACGACGTTCGAATCGCTTGTCATCCACTCCACCTGGCAACTTCAGATCCTTGACCGTGAAACTGCTACTCGCCGGGTCGGAACCCAAGCTGAACGGAGCATACGAACTGGGCAGATAGCCCGTGCCGGCAAAACGGTTCGGCTGGCCGGGAATACACACGTACGGTGGCAGGTTGTGGCGAGGGCCAAACTCGTGAGACACCACCGTCCCGATACTCGGGAACTCCAACGCCGGACTCGGACGGTAGCCGGTGAACATGTTGTGAGTGCCCCGCTCGTGAGCGGCTTCGCCATGAGTGTGCGAGTTGACGACGGTGATCTTGTCGGCGATCTGAGCCGTGTGCTTCATCGTCTCATTCAGACGACCACCCGACACCTTCGTGGCGATCGAACCCATCGGACCACGGTACTCCAGTGGTGCGTACGGCTTCGGATCCCAAGTCTCCTGGTGAGCCTGACCGCCGGGGAAGAAGATGAAGATCACCGACTTGGCGGTCCCTTCCTTGCTCTCGAAAAACTTCTGATCGGCCTGAGCCTGCTCGGCCCGGAACAGATCGGCCATCGTCAGGCCAAGTCCGCCAAGATAACCGGCGTACAGAAAATCACGTCGAGACGCTTGCTTGGACATCAACTCTTATCTCCTTGAAGTACCCGACAACTCGAATCGGCCTGATTCGTTCACTGTTCGGCTACGGCCTGCTCGTTTCACTTCTTCTTATTACCAGCATTCGGCACAACAACCTTGCCAATTTGGCCCAATCGTCAAAACCGACAGCATAACACCAGCTCGCCGGGTCCAACCCAACGTATAACCAGCCGCTTGCGCGTTGAAGCTATAACTACACCAGCAACTGCCCCAGTGTCAAGGCTCATGCCGCCAGCAGACGGTTTCAGCGACTGTCGGGACCAGGCGGCGGATCCGCCTGTTCGAGCTCCGACGGCTCGACCCGGCTCTCGAGCGGTCCGAGTGCCTGCTTGAGCAGCAGGAGTTCGAGAGCTGTATCGAGCGACATACCTTCGAGCTGTTCGGCCCACACAGACTTGTCCAACCGGCTGGCATCCGGCATTTCTCTGTCGATCAGAGCCCGAATCTGCTCGGTAGTCGCCAACGCGGCACCCCGAATCGGCTCGGCCGATCCTGGCCCGATAAACGGCCCCGGACGACCACCGACTGCCGAATCGGAGATGAACTGGCGATTGGGGCCCTGATCGTCCGAGCTGCCAAAGTTCGAAATCGAGTCGACTCGTGCATCGGACGAATCCGGAATCGCGTCGATCGCATCGAAATCAAAAACCGGAGCACGCACGGGCCAGTCGGCCTGCAATGCTTCAGACGCCACTTGGCCACTGACAGCCACCACGCAACTCTGCCGTCCCATCACGAATCCCACAACGCAGGCGGTCAGCAGGATGGCGGAATGCAGGACGAAACGTGAGGCGGCCATGACCGGATCTCGCGAGATTGAAGACCAACAGCGAGCGAAGGGTACTTCGAACCCCGGTCCACTCACAACCCCGAATTCTCACTCACCATCGCCGGGTCGACGTCTGAGTTCCTTTCGCTGCGATCGCTGTTTTTTGCTCTTCAGCCGCCGTTCCTTGGACCCACGAGTCGGCCGAGTGGGTCGGCGTTTCTTGGGCGGACTGGCAACCTGCCGAATCATCTCGGCCAACTTCTCGAGACAATCAGCACGATTCAACTCGCGATCTCGAGTCCTCTGGCTCGTGACCAAAAACTCTCCGTCACCAGTAATCCTCGACCGGTAGTTCGCCTGAATCCGTTCCAGCAGCCCGGCATCAAGACTCGGCGACTCCACCACCCGCCATCTCAACCGCACCTTGGTACTTGTCTTGTTCACCTTCTGACCACCCGGCCCCGACGACCGCATGTATTCGAAGTCGAATTCCGACATCGCGATCGACATGCGATCGTTGACGATCAGGCAATCGCCCGAGGCAGGTGAAGGGTTGGGGGTATCATCGGTCATGCGACTCTAGTGGACCTTCTCTGGAAACCGTCCTAGACTAACACCATTCAGCCCAGGTCCGACGCGGAAAACAACATAATGCAACTCCCCCAGATGATCCGGATCCGGCAGTCCTTCGACACGACTCGAGTGGCCAGCATCGCGGCCGAAGTCTCGGCCCAACTCACAGATCTGGATCTGGGCCAAACCGTCCAGCCCGGTCAAACGGTCGCCATTTCAGCCGGCAGCCGCGGCATCGCCAATATCGCCGAAATTATCAAGGCGGCCTGCGATCACATCAAGACCCTGGGCGCCACGCCGGTCATCATCCCCGCCATGGGTTCGCACGGCGGCGGGACTGCCGAGGGACAACGGGGCATCATCGAAAGTTATGGGATCACCGAGGAGTTCACCGGAGCGGAGATCCGGGCTTCGATGGAGACGGTCATCATTGACGAAACTCCGCAGGGGATCCCCGTCCACTTCGATAAGCACGCCTCCGAAGCCGACCACGTGATTGTCTGCGGCCGAGTCAAACCGCACACCGGGTTCGTGGGCGAGATCGAATCGGGCCTGCACAAGATGATGCTCATCGGATTGGGCAAACACGAAGGCGCCAAGATCTACCACCGGGCGATCCAGGACTACAGCTGGCTGGAGATCGTCACGGCCGTTGGCGAAAAAGTGCTCGAGAAATGCAACATCGTCGCCGGCCTGGCCATCGTCGAGAACGCGTTTGACGAAACCGCATTGATCGAAGCAGTCGCACCGGCCAATTTCCTGGAACGCGAGAAAGAACTGCTGTGCCAGGCCAAGCAGTGGATGCCTCGACTGCCGTTTGACACCGTCGACCTGCTGATCATCGACGAGATCGGCAAGAACGTCAGCGGATCGGGCATGGACACCAACGTCGTCGGCCGCAAGTACAACGACCATGCCGCCACCGATGCCGACCTGGTCCGAGTTCGCCGCATCTTCGTCCGCGGCCTGACCTCCGAAACGCACGGCAACGGCTGCGGATTGGGGATCGCCGAAGTCACCAATCTTCGCACCATCGCCGAAGTCGACCAGTCGGCCACCGCGATCAACGCTCTGACCGGAGGCCACCCGTCAGCAGCCGGGATGCCGATCGCGTTCGAGACCGACCGCGAATGTATCGAGGCGATCATCCCCACGATTGGCTTGACCGAGCCAGAAAATGCTCGAGTCGTCCAGATCACCAACACGATGCAGGTGGGCGAAGTCCTCGTCAGCGTGGCGTTTGCTGATGCCATCGCGGCTCGAGACGATCTGGAAGTGGTCGAAGCAACCGAAGGCATGCAGTTCGACGACCGGGACAACCTGGTCCCCGTCGTCGCCGCCGGAGCCGCCGTCCACGCCTGACCCCAGGGACCGGCTTCGGTCACTCGGGCCGACGTGCCGTTACCACGGCCACTGCTGACAACAGGGGCAGCACGCCAAACAGAATCAACGCCACCGCGTAGCTACCCGTCCAGTCAAAACTCAAGGCCAGCGGCAACGGACCGCACGCCGCCGCAATCACCGCGGCGGACATCGCCACACCTCGGATCGCCCCCTGGTTGGTTCGCCCGTAATAGTTGATCCACACCGCCGTCCCGGCCGTTCGGATAATCCCACCCTGCAAACCCAGCACTCCGGCATACGCCAAGGCCCAAACCGGACTGGGCATCCACAACATCAGCCCGGTCCCCGTCGACAAACACACCATCGCCACCGCTAATAAGTACCGCTCGTAACCCAGGTCGGTCAGGAGCCCGGCCACCACGCCACAAAACGTGGCCACCACCGCTTGCAATCCCAGCAACAGCAACGCATCGCTGCGATTTACATCGTGGACGGCCATCAACGAGACCTGGTGAAAGATCAGTCCCGTCCCAACCATCGCCGTACTGCTCCAAACAGCCAGCAACTTCCAAAAACTGCTCAACCGAACGACCTGGCCCAACGAGAGATCGCCCGCAACGACCGAACTGCCACTCGCGCACGCCTCGGACGTCTCCGTGGCAGACTCCTCACTCGACGCCGATCCTCGAACTGCCGGATCGTCGTGCCACCGCCCGTCGGGCAGCAACCCAAGAGGTTCTGGACGATCGCGGACCAGGAGCAACGCCGGCAGCACCAAGCCGCCCCAGACCATCACCGCCAAGCCCCACCACGCCGAACGCCAACCGTACTCGTCAATCAGCAGGTTGTTGAGCTGAGGAATGGTCATCACTGAAACGGCACCGCCCAGGCCGACGATTCCCATCGCCAACCCGCGACGACTCTCGAACCACTCGCCCACCAACCACGTTGCCGACAACGTGATCGCACCCTGGCCGATGCTGCGAACCAGGGTGAATCCGACCGAGAGGCCGAACAACGAATCGATCGACGACATCCACAGGCAGGCGCAGCCCAGCAACAGACCCAATGTCGGCAACAGCACCCTCGCTCCCAGTCGATCCAAAAGGATCCCGATCCCCGGCAACAGCGTGCCGCCAATCAAACCGCCCACCAGGTAGGCGATCGAGTAATCGGTTCGCTGCAGACCCAGATCGCCAAGCATCGGATCGATGAAGGCCGCCACCGAAAACGACTGGCCCGGCGCCGACATGAACATGCCGAGAGTCCCGATGGCCAGCATCACCCAAGCCGGGTGTAACCGTCTCCTCGGCGCAGCCAAGACCCGGGGCTCGGAGGAAGAAACGCCCAGGGCAGAATCGAGTGCAGACACGAGGGGGGCAGCAGGGCAGACAGGTGGGGTGGGAAACGACTGTTCTAGGCAGGAGCCGCGATGGCGTAAAGCCCAGTCTCTCCTAACGCAATTGCTCACCCAGCCACCGCGAAGCGTTCTCGAGCACCTTCAAAGGCATCGGCTCGAAGTAGACACCGTAGGTCTCGTGGCCGGGACGGAAGTAGAAGACCTTGCCCTTGCCGAGATTCCAGACCATCCCACTGCGGAATCTCTCTCCCGCTTTCCATCGCTCCTCGAACACCACCACGTCGGGTGCCGGCACGTGGAACGGCTCGTCATACATCTCGGTGTGAGCCACCGTCCAGGTCTTGGGCAAGCCCCTTGCAATGGGGTGCGAGGGGACCTTGGTGATGATCGTCGACGGCTTCCCGTCGGGCCGGTAGGCGGGGAAACAGCAGTTGGGCAACCGCAGGTTAACCTCGTAGCGACCGTCCTTGTTGCGGAGGAACGTGGAGGCCGGTGTCAGTGCCGCACTTCTGGTGGGTGCCCGGTACAGGGGCGGATCGGGAGGCAGGAGCTTGAGCAGAGCCTTGCTGCGGAACTTGAGCGGAACCTGGCCCAACGCCTCGTCCTTGGACCTCGCGTTCATCGCCTCGATAAACGGGGTCGACCAGTGAGCCGAATGCAACGCGATCAGCGACAGCTTTCCTGCCTGGATCCGCTTCACGATCCGCTGTCCGGCATCGGGCTTGACCAGTCCCTGACGAACGTGCCCCCACCAAATCAGCACGTCGCAACTCTCAAGCACCTTGTCCGAAATGCCCTGCCCGGCGTCATCCAGGGCGACCGACCTGACAGTGAGTCCCGGGCGGACAGAGAGTGCCCTGGCGATCTGGTTGCCCAGGAAGTCGGGATAGGCCTGTTTCTGCCGCGGCTGACGTTCGTCCCAGACCACCACACGGATCGGTTCAGCCGCCTGCACCTCTCGCATCAGGCCGCACGCCGACGCCACGCTCCACAACATCATCGCCATCATCGCCATCATCACGTTCAGCCGCTTCATGACATCTCCGTTTCGATCCTGTCAGATCGCGTTCAGTTGATTTCATCCTGGTCGCTGCGGATCCGCTTGGATAGAGCCGAAAAAGCAAACGAGAATGTGCAGGGAAGCCACGGGCAACAGGGGACAGCATATCCCGGCCGGAAGCACGCGACCATCGGCCAGCTTGCGTCACCGGTGATGTTGCCGGACAATCCCATGCCACCAACGACACATCCCACGAGGACGCCATGATGATCCGCCACCTGTTTGTCGCTTCCGTCGCCCTGGTCGCCGCACTGGCCGCCCCCCAGCCCAGCCCCGTCGCGCCCGACCCCGATGGCAAGAGACCGATTGATGCAGCCCAGGAGGTGTTCATCGCGAAGATGACCTGGATGGAAGTCCGCGACGCCATGCGAGCCGGCACCGACACCGTGATCATCGCCACCGGCGGCATCGAACAGAACGGCCCCTACCTGGTCGCCAACAAGCACGGGGTCGTGCTGCAGGCGATGACCGAGTCGATCGCCCGGGAACTGGGCAATGCGCTGATTGCCCCGATCGTCGACTTCGTCCCCGAGGGTGACATCAAGCCGCCGACGGTCCACATGAAGTACCCCAGCACGGTGAGTGTCCGCGAGGAAACCTACCGGGCACTGCTGACAGACATCGTCGCCAGCTACAAGACTCACGGCTTCCGACACATCGTTCTGATCGGTGACAGCGGCGGGAACCAGGATGGACTGAAGGCCGTCGCCGGGGCCCAGGACGAATCGGCCAAGGATGGTCCCCGGGTCAGTTTCATCCCCGAGTACTACAACTACGGCGAGGTGGGAAAGTTCCTCGAGGGACACGGCATCAAGCAGGTGCCCGAGGGATTGCACGACGATTTTGGGATCACCGCCATCATGGCAACCGTCGACCCCGACAGCATCCGTGCCAAGCAGCGGAAGAAGGCCGGCAAGTTCACCATCAATGGCATCAATCTCGCCCCACTGAAGACGACTCAGAAATGGGGCAGGGCGATCATCAAGTTCCGCACCGACGCCGCGGTCACCGCAATCCGACTGGCACGCAAGTGAGTCGGCCAGGCAACACCTCGACGGGCCCCGCACCATGAGACTCTCTACACCGCTGCTGCCACTCCTGCTCGGTTGCCTGGCTCTTCCGGTTTCGGCAAGCGAGCCGACCATCCGCATCGACACAC
>Ga0114999_10000753_pt1 | contig 47632 bp, 42 predicted proteins | sample ArcticOcean_MG_C_3_FD_89820 | JGI IMG/M metagenome (GOLD analysis project Ga0114999, IMG submission 89820) | Marine microbial communities from western Arctic Ocean - ArcticOcean_MG_CB8_126 | ecosystem: Environmental > Aquatic > Marine > Oceanic | place: Arctic Ocean: Canada Basin | collected...
CGAGTGGCCCTTCGCCGGCTTCAACATAATGGATGTCAATGCCGTTGACTGACAGATTGCCGTGTATGAATTCAGAGATTTGCATTTTTGCACCTGTCTGTTTGCGTTTCCAAAATGTGTCAATACCTTTGCCGATGATCTTGTGGCACGATTCTGCAAGGTATCCGTTCGCTTGGAGGGTCCTGTGGGGGCACGCGTGATTCCAACTGAGGCAAAGCGCCAATCCCAACGCACCCTATCATGGGCAGCATCGACCATTATGGCGTCCGCCATGATGGTCGTGCTAGTCACACCCTGGCAGGAGGCGATCGCCCGCCCGACTGCGGGGAGCGCCGATGCAGGATGATGTCACTGACGCCACCCACTGGACCATCGACAACCGGATCGCCGATCCCGCGCAGATCTGTGCCTACGGCGCCTATGCGTCGCTCATGGCGACGGTGGTCGAACCGGAGTTGTATCAGCGCGCCGTGGGCCTCGCCGGGATATACGACCTCACGCTGCTGGATCGAACCGGCGACGTCAGGGACGCCGTTCCGGCAAAGCCTATCTGTCGCTTGTCGTCGGTAACGATCCTCCGCTACTTAGTTCTTGTCCCAAAATTGTCATCCTGACAATTCTTGGGAGTCGGTTTGCGAAACAACCTAGCATTCTCTTACAGATAAAGTGGCCTGGAAAATGGTGGCGTATCCCTGCACCGCACGCCAGTGCCTACCTCAGAACAGCGTTCTGGCACAGGAACTAATTAGGCAACGCTCCCCCGCGCATCGCGCCGGAGAAATCAAAGCGGACGTTTAGTTGATTCACGACGGACGGGATCGCCGCGCACCCCAGCGCCACGCCAATGTCATGCCCAAGGCTCTCAAGCGCGCCGGCAACGAGGCGCAGTGGTATGCCGACGGTCGCCAGGGTCACGGCTTCACCGGCACCAGGGGACGGGTCAGGATGTGGAGCAAGATCGGCACTTTCATGTCGAAGCACCTTGACCTCGATAGACAGGATATCGACATTCAGGGCGTCGACATCCAGACCGGGGGCACGCCGACAGGGCGCATCGAGGCCCCCCGTCAGACGGTACCTGACCCTGCGAGTAGCACGGCGATGTTCTCCCGCCAGCTCTCGATGTCCGTGCCTTCAGCGTCGAACGGTGCAGGGATGCACCGCCATTTTCTGCAAGCCTCTTTATCTGTGAGCCTCTTTTCTTCAAGAGCAGGCGAGGTTTGCTTGCAAACCGACTCTAAAGAATTGTCAGGATGACAATTTTGGGACAAGCACTATCAAGACCGGTCGTACACGGTGCTGATCGGTTCAATCGCCGCGCTGCCGGGAATCCGCACAGTCCGGTACCCATGCGCCATCCAGGCATCCATCCCGCCTACGAGTGGATACACCCGGCGAATGCCGCGGCGCTTTAACTTCAGGGCCACACGGGCGCTGGACGCTTCATCCGGTCACGAACAGTAAAGGATGATGTCCCTGTCGCGCGGGATGCTCGCTTCAAATTCGTCGATGAACTCCATCGGTATATGCCGCGCGCCCGGAATCTGGTGCGGCACAACATCAACGTCATATTGATGCCTGAGATCGATGACATGCACGTCCCGGTCCTCGGAGATCATCGCGTTCAGTTCATCCGGCAGAAGGCGTCGCATCCGCAGCGACCGCAGGAACAACCGACGCTGCAGGAACTTGCCGCCGACATAGCTCGTGACAATTGCGCCTACACCCACGCCGGCCCAGTGCCCCAATTCCGCCACCCTGGCCGCCAGCACCTCGACCTCCTGATGGAAGTAGGCAGCGGGCAGCGCAAAGACAAACACAAAGAGGAGCACCGCAATGGCATCGAGTACGACAAAACGCAGCACCGGCACGCCCGTCATGCCCGCCATCGGCGGCGCGATGGTCTGTAGTCCCGGCACGAACTTGGCAACAACGATCGCCAGAAGACCGTAACGCCTGAAGGTCGCCTCGGTGTTGCGGACGCAGTAGTCCGGTTCGAATGAAATCGCACAGAGCAGATTCAGGACCCGTCCGCCACGTTTTCGGCCAAGGTAGAACCAAATTAGGTCCATCGGCAACGAGGCCGCGAGCGCAACGATCGCAATACCCGCAAGATCGAGGCGGCCCGTGCCTGCAAGTGCACCTGCACCGAGCAACAACGGAATCGACGGGATGGGCAACCCCACCTGATCGAGCAGGATCCAGACGAAGAGGATCAGGTAACCGTACTGGGCGAGAAAGTGAAGAGCCTCGGTCATCAACCCATGTCAGAAGTCGGAGATAGACGCAACTTTACACGGGTCGCCGGGGACAGGGGTAGCCCCTGTTTCATGAAGAAAATGCGGGGTTGTTTGCAAACCGACTCCCAAGAATTGTCAGGATGGCAATTTTGGGACAAGAATTGGCAAACGAAATCACGCTTCGTCCATCATTTTGCGCAACGCAATGCTCAAACAAGGGCTGGCCGAACATCTTGCAGCGCAGCACGCTCCCGCGACATGATTGCGCCTTCGATCCCAAGGCATGCAAAATGCTGACGAAGAGAGGGTACCTGCGGTTGCGGCAGGAACCGGCGTCAACCTACTCGAACGAACTGGAGCAGTCTGGATTCACTCGAGTGTCCGGTGCGTTCACAGCCGCAGAAATCGCAGAACTGCACGAGGCGGCAACCGCCATCTACGACGTCTACGAAGCCGACCCACGCAACACCAACCTGCCACCGGACGAACTCGCAGACTTTCGCTACGAGATGTTCAATCGCAGCGTTCTCATCCAGAACACGATTGGTCATCGCGCGATCCTCGACGTTATCGAACCCTTGCTTGGCGAGGATTGTCATATCATTGCCAACACCTGCTGGCGCAATCCACCGCGCGAGAAAAGCGAGCAGGGCGGCGGCTGGCACATCGACGCCGGCCCCCACGTGCCGCACGACCCCATAATCCGCTGGGACGACCGGATTCCGTACCCCGTGTTCGCGATCGGTGTCCACCTGTACCTGCAAGACTGCCCCATCGAGGCTGGCCCAACCGGCGTCATCCCCGGCAGCCACAAATGTGGCGCCCCGCCACCGCCGGACGCGCGTGATCGTACTGACCTCGCCTGCTACGGCGAGGGCTCGCGGCCTCTCGTCGCGAAGGCGGGCGACCTCGGCATGTTCGTCTCCGATATCTGGCACCGACGACTACCGACCGGACCGGGCGATCCCGGTCGCTTTTTCATCCAGGCCCACTACGGACGTCGCGACATCGCTCAACGCGTGCGTCCGACCAAAGCGGTCAATCACGTTTCTGACCAGGCGCTCGAGCACGCAACCACCTATCGGCAACGCACCCTGATCGGTCTGCACCCTCGCGGCTTCTACGATGGCTAGAGTGAGTTCTCGCGAACGCCGGACCAGAATCTGCGGAGAGGCGAATTCCCGAGCCACGCCCAATCATTGCGCCGTATGCGCCAGCACCGCCACCGCGTCGGCGGCCATATCGGACAACGTATAAGTGGGCTCACCGACCGGATAGGTCGTCGTGCCGCCAGCGTCGCGGTTGTCGAAGCGAACGGCCTAGTGTCCGCCCGCAACGAGGCGGTCCACCAATTCGTCATCCCAGCAACATCAAAGCACCGGCGCCGATAATGAGCAGCGGCGCCGGGTCCCTCCGATCACCAAAGGCCTACGCGCAGACCTTCACTCCGTTGGCGTTAATCACTCGTTCGCTCAAATCACTCCCCTTTTTTCTCGTAACGCCCGAGACGAAGTCTAAATCGATGGCATGCCACTTTATCCTGCGCTTTGCCCGCTACGAATGAGGTCCAACAACGGCTCGAGCACCTCTCCCGTGACGCTGAAATGCCCGTGCTCGGGAAGTGTCCGCAGCTCTGCCTGCGTCACAATCTCTGCCGTGTGGCGCGCATGGGCAACCGGCACGACGGTGTCTTGCTCACCGTGAATCACGATCACCGGACACGTGACGTCTACGATATCAAAGCTGGACCAGCCGTTGTAATGCGCATCCGCCATACGATCATCGACGTAGCCATAGACACCCTGCTTGAACGGCGCGTCATTCATGACACCCCCCTGCTCCGCTGCGGCCGCGAGGAAGGCGAGGCCAGGCGCGGATAACACAAGATCACCATCATCAGTTGCCAGCATCTTCTCGCCGTCCTCACCGAAGCTTTCGATCACAATCGCTTTTACCGCCTCCCGGTCGCGCGTACTCGAGACGGCGACGTTACCTTCCATCATCGCGTGGTCAACCGCCCAGGCCATATCGGTCATGCCGCAGCAAACGAGGACGCCACTGACGCGCTGGGACTCGAGCGCGGCGGTCGCAAGCGCGTAGGCACCGCCCGTCGACACACCGACCAGGAAAAATCGAGTGAGCCCCCGGGCATCGGCAACCAGGATCGCATCGGCCACCCAACCGCCAATGCTGCGGCCGGGCTGCGGCGACGACTCGCCGTAACCGGGTCGGTCGATGCCGATTGGTCGAATTCCAGCATCCCTGGCGCGTGCAACAATGGCTTCTGGCACATGCCGCGAACCGGGTCCACCGTGACACCAGATAACGGGCACGTCTGCGGGTTCACCGAAGTCGGCATAACTGACGGTTCTGCCGTCGGCCGCGGTAATGGTGTGGTCGGTAATGGTGTGCTCCACTTTCGTTACTGGTCGATGCTCGACGCTAACAGCGTTTCACGGTGCCGGATTACCGCGCTGTCGCGCAGGAAACTTTCCCCAGCGTATTGCTTTAGTTGCATGCAAGGATGCCGAGAATACCGGACCCGCACGATTTGGGGCATTACGCTCGGGAACGCGCACTGCATATGCCTCCGTCGTCCTCAACCTAAATCGGCGCACCCGGCGGCGTCGCCGCCACACTTTTACGCCTCTCGAACGGTTCACGCTCGGCCTTGTCAATCAGTTGCCACAAGTAGTTGGCGTGTGGCTCGCGCCGTTTTCGCTTGAGATGGGCTTTGAGTTTATCAAGGCGCGCCATCACCTCGGCGACCACTTCCGGCACCTGGGCCTGGCCGTGCGTTATCGACAACAATGCTTCAACAACAACCAGGTTCACCCGCTTGCGGACCTCACCCGCGAGGCCGGCCGGCATGTCCTTGCGGACGGTCGCGCCCAGCAACTGATCGAGGATGGCCTTGACAGATGGCACAGAGGGATCGATCGCGTGCTGCTGGCTGACGCGCGCAAGCCGCTGCGGATTGAACAACAATTGTAGCGACGCCTCGGCCGCCGCTTCGGCCATCGTAACCAGGTCCATGAGCGGGCCGGTATGCGCTGGCGGACTCTCCCGGTCACGTCCATATCCCGTTGGATAGGGCGGAATCAGCGCGAGAACGGCCCCGGGCAACGTCAAAACGCCTTCATCGACCGTCGCTATCTCCGAGTCGATCGCCTGCTGTTGTCGCGCCGGCGCCACTGGCTCCACTTGTGGGACCGACCCATCGCCTTTGTGGGATCAGACGTATCGAACGCCACCAATCAGCTTTACCGCCGCCTCTACCTGATAGCGATGCAGATAGTAGATCGGCACCAGCACTCGCTCCAACTCGGCGAACGGTGTGCTATGTGCGACCGCACCCCCGTCGAAATTAGCAAGCGCGACCTCACGCACGTTAAGGATGTCGCGCAACGCGCTCACCGTGTCCCACAAGTGGGCCGACGGATGTACGCCGCCCGCTGCCCTGGCATCCCGATCGGACGCAAAGACCAGCCCTGCGCTGCTCCCGGCTTTCACATGGCTGGCAAGAAAACGGGCTTCGTCGGACTCATCAACCCGCTTGTATCCGTAGGTGATTGCGTGCGTGTCCCATACGCCCATACCCCGGTCATACGCTTTTGACAGATCTATTCGTCCATCCACAACCGAGAGCATCGCGTGCGGGTAGTCCATCACCGAACCCTATGCGTAGGTGCTGGCGCTGAAGTTATGCACAAGACCCAGTGTGTGGCCGACCTCATGGGCCGCAAGTTGCCGTATGCGATCGAGTGCCATCGCTCTGATCGGCCTCGTCACCCGCCACCGCTGATTCGGACGCTTTAGCGCTGCGCTAGGGCGAGAGCAAGCCACGAGCAATCATCAGATCCTGGCGAACCCGAAGTGATCCGAGCGTCACCTGGCCCTTAATGATCTCGCCGGTCCGGGGATCAACGACGGACATGCCGTAGGACCATCCCCGCGTTTCGCGGTGGACCCACTGAATCACGTTGTATCTGACATCGAGCGGGTGCGCATCTTTCGGCAGGAGTGCGACTTTGAGCGCATCGGGAAAGCCTGCCGCCGCAAACGCGTCTCGCCACCACCGGGCACCTTCAAGGAGCGCACTCCTGACGGGTTCAGGCGCGCCCCGATCGAGGTAATAGGTGATGGATCCACCGGGCGCAAGTCGATGACGACGGATGAAGCGCTGCTTGATGTCCGCATCGATTGGCGAGGAATAGTCAGCATAGATGAACGGCATGAAGCCGCTCTCGCGGTGATACCGGCGCATCGCAAAACCGTCGGCCAGCAAGCGTATGAACGAGCGGTGAATGTGTACTGTGAAAGCCCGCGCATCCGGCGACACGGACTTCAGCTCCGATCCGATGGTGGGCTACCTGTCAGACCGCACCGGCCACCAGATGGGACGTCGCCGGATCTGGCTGCTCGGCAGCATCATCCCCATCGGCGCCATCTTCATCATGGTGTTCTCGCCGCCCGCGGCGCTAACCGGCACCGCGTTGATCGTCTGGATGGCCGTTGGCGTCATCGGTTTCTACTCGGCTACGACACTCTTTATGGTCCCGCACATGTCCCTCGGTGCAGAGCTGACACCCAATTACCATGAGCGCAGCCACCTGTACGGTCTGCGTCACGCGGCGTTCACGACGGGCTCGATCCTTGCCCTTGTCAGCATGCAACTCTTCATCAACGCAGAACAGGAAGGCGAAGCGGCGATACGCAAAACTGCCTTCGAACTCAGCGTGGTCGCCGCCTTCGTGACCCCCGGCCTCATCATCTACGCCGTCATCAAACTGCGAGAACGTGCGGATTTCCAGGGTCGAGTGGGCGCAAGACCGCTGGGGGCATTCAAGGATGTGTGGCAGACCCCCCATGCACGCCTCGTGCTGATCGTCACGTTCATTGAGAACATCGGCAGTGCTGTGATCGGCATCTTGACGTTGTATGTCGCGCAATACGTAGTCGGCCGCCCATCGCTCGCGCCGGCGGTCATCCTCGCTTACATGATTCCGTCGTCCATGTCCGTGCCAATCTGGCTGCCACTGTCACGTCGCTTCGGCAAGATTCGGCTGTGGATGTTCTCCATGATTCTGACGGGGCTTTCGTTTGGCGGCATGCTTGCACTGCCGTTCCTGATCGGCGACACGCAGGTTGCCCTGTTCTTTGTACTCGCCGCGTTTGCCGGGCACGCCGCCGGCTGCGGCGGCACGATATCACCGTCGATTCAGAGCGATATCATCGACTACGATGAGTATCTGACAGGCGAGCGCAAGGAAGGCTCCTACTTCGCTGCGTTCAATTTCGTCTACAAGAGTGCCATCGGCGTGATGATTGTCATAACCGGCTACGTTCTCCAGTTCGCCGGCTTCGTGCCGAATGAGGAACAAACGATGTTCGTCAAACTCGCAATAATGAGCCTGTACGGTCTGTTTCCCCTCGTTTGCTATCTGATCGGCGCTGCCGTGTTCACGCGTTTCAAGCTGGACGAGGCTGAACACCAGCGCATTCGCGCGGATCTCGACAGCCGCTAGTCGTCACCCAGGCTAGTCATGCTCCAGGAGGTACGAACGACTCGCCCTGAGTTCATGGCCCGCCGTCGCGCCGTGGACCCGATGTTCGGCATCAAAGTCCTCACCGGACTGGCCAAAGGGGCCCCACACCTCGGCCGGGCCATGCAACGACGTGATCGCGGCGTAGCCGGCCTGGACCACTGCGCTATCCGAGTCATCGTCGACAGTGTCCCCAGTTAGCTCGAAGCCGAAATGCAGTGTGTCTTGCTTGATGTCGGTGATGGCAGTGCGCACGGCACCGAAAGCCCCGAGCCCCGCCCAGCGGATTCCGAGAACGTCATCGGATCGAGCCGCCGGAACATTGAGATTGAGAACGCTTCGCGCCGGACCCGCAAGCACATGCGGCAACAACTGCACAGTCAGCGCAGCGGCGGTCTCCCAATGCCACGTGGCTCCCGAACCCAGGCTCACGGCGAGGCCCCGCAGGCCAAAGTTCTGTGCGGCGAGCGCCGCCCCGATGGTGCCGCTGTGCAACGCCGTGCGCCCCGTGTTCAGCCCAGCGTTGATGCCAGACACGACGATGTCAGGGGCATCGCCAAACGCCTGAAGATTACCCACGACGACGCACAACGCGGGTGGCCCATTGATGCCGTAAACCTCGCCGGCAACACCGTCGATCGAGTGCCTGGCATAGGCGACCGGATGGTCCGGCGATATCCGACCCAATGACGCGCCCGTGCCGGAAGCGTCATGATCCGGCGCAACGACCATCACGGTGTATCCCGCCGCCTCCACCTGCCTCGCGAGTTCGTGGATGCCGGGGCTGTCTACGCCGTCATCGTTGGTAATGAGAACGCGTGCACTTTTCGGTTCATTCATCGGTTGGTCAGCAGCCATTCTGGACGAGAGCGCATCGTATCGATTTTTCGTCTTTGGCACACCGATTCGACACAAAGAACCGACTCCGAGGATCAGGCCGAGACTCGCCGAGCGGACTCACAGAGCTCCCAATGTTTTCGTTTGGTGTAATCTGCTGAGGTCAATCAACACCTATGCGCCGTCGTCAGTCGCGCGGGCCGACTCCGAGCCGCTCCGTCCTTAAACCAACCGGGCACGTCTCACGCACAGCAAGCTAATGTAAACCCCAAGTAGAGATGTCCGGATCTCTACTTGGGGTTTACAGAGTAACTAATGAGGAGTTGAAGTATCTAGCGAATAGCCGTTCTGAGTGGGACAGAAGGATCCGGGAACTCCGAACGGAAGACGGCTGGCCCATTGTCACCCGCTCATCGCATGATCCATCGCTTCCTGTTGGCGTTTACGTTCTGCAGGTTGATCGACAAGCACCAGCTCATGATCGAAAGATAAAGGATATCGTGAGGGTGCAGGTTCTGGAACCGGACTCTTATCGTTGTACGAACTGCGATTGGTCGAAGTCCAACATTAGGGAAGGGGATCCTCGGAGTCTTTTGGAACTCCATCACCTCATACACCATGTTCGTGGTGGAACGAATGCACCGGACAACCTTGTCACTCTTTGCAATGTATGCCATGACTAGGAGCACCGAAAACCTCCAATGAACAGAGCACATTCTCACAGCACTTTCCCCACCTCTGCTATTCAGGGATCAAAGTTGTCACCGCCAAATCACTGATCCATCAGCCAATCGGCAGCCGTCTCAAAGCATGGGCATAGCAGCCGTCGACAGGCCCAATACCAGCGCCAAGCCACAGATGTCGGTCACGGCCTTCAAAATCGGTCCTGATGCAACCGCTGGATCGACACCAAAACGCGCAACAACAGCAACGTGCCGCCAATTGAAACCGCAATGACAGTGTTGCGTCCAAGCGCACCAACTACAACGAGGCTCAAGACTGGATGGCCTTCCACAGGTAGGCGTGCACAGCGACAACGCGCCGACCAGAACAAGCCCGTTGATGAGACCAACCGTCACCTTCTACCACCAGACGCGCCGCATCTATGAACTCGCCAAAGGGGTGCACTCCGGCATTTTCAGGACGCGGCCAACCACGTTCCGGACGCTAGAAGATAAGCGGCACACCAGCAATCCAGTCGTGGAACCAAAAGACCACGCCGTAGATCACGATACCCGCGATTGCGCCGGGCCAACCCACATCGCCCAGCGACAGGCGGGTGCGGCCACCCAGCAGCGCAGCAAACGGTACGTTGCTCGTTCGTGCGTGAAATGACACCCATGCTTCATCTGCGCGTGCCCTGTTCCTGGCATCCATCGACACCGTCCCCACCGCCGATATGACCAGCAGACCACCAAAGAAGGCAAGCGATGCAACATCACCGTTGGCAGCGATGTGCGCCACAGCCCAAAGCATAATCGCCCACTGAACGGGATGGCGCGTAATCTTCACGATGCCCGGTAGATCGTCATTGATCGCGGAGACATACATCATGCTCGTCGGGTTACGCGCCGTTGCCCCCATCGCAAGGAGCACCAGCGCTGGCAACATCAGGACCTTGGCGGTCAGTTGTCCGACCGGACCCGGCAGCCACACAAAGTCCGCGTGCCCGACGTTGACGTACGCATAGATCAGATAGCCGAGGGTCGCAAACGCGACGAGTGAGTACAGCCCCCTAAACGGGTTCGTCCCGATCGCGCCGACAATCGCCGGCCGAATCGGACTCGCAGAGAGCACGATGTGAGTTGCCGCAAACGCAATGGCCGCCACTATTAGCTGAGTCATAACCTTCTCCCGATCAACGATGAAAAGATGCAGGCGCGCTCGACCGCGCTGGTACTCGTCCCAAAATTGTCATTCCCCCGATTTCCTGAGAGTCGGTTTGCGAACAAACCTTACACTTTCTTGCCGGAAATCGTGGTGCATCTGTCACCGTACCCGAGTGACCGGCCCCGTCAGGAGTCGACGACCCTGGTGCGCGCGCCCGCCGAGATTCCGAGGACACTGACCAGTTGCAGATAGCAGGCCGCACAAAGACCCGACGCACCGAATAACATGGACATGACAACGATTTGATATCGCGTGGCAATCAGCGGAGACACGCCCGACAGGATCTGCCCGGTCATCATGCCCGGCAACGCCACCAGCCCGACCGCCAGCATCGAATTGATCACCGGTATCATGCCCGTCTGAAAAGCGATCCTTCTGGCTTCCGGCACGGCGACACCATTTTTTAGTTCGGCTTCGTAGCGTTCCGCCGCGAGACAAACCGTGGTCATCGAGTTCGCAAAAATCATTCCGGCAAGTGGCACCGTTTCGCGCGGCGAGTACCACGGATCAACATGTAATACCTCCTGGGTGACCAGGAACAACATCATTCCACCCCCCAGCGTCAGCGAGACCAGCACGATTGGATACAGTCGCCAGCGATCGCCAACGATCGGATTCAGCGATATCCAGCTCGCGACCAACAGCATCGATGTCAGCACCAGCACGATGAACCAGGCCTCGTCCGCCTCGAAGATGAAGACAAGAAAATAGCCAATCAGGGTGAGCTGCAACAACATCCGCGCGTTGGAGTAAAGCGCAAACCAGGGACGCAGATTCCAGGCGAACATGATGGCGACCACTGCCGCTATCGGTATCACCATGATGCCAAGGTCGGTCCACGAGATTACAGAGACAGTCGCGTTCATCGGTCGCACCCCAAGGTTGAATCATCCTATCGCGTTCTCTGCCTTATCGGTCACAGATTAACCAGCGCGCTCCGGACTCCATCATCTGCAGTCACGGAGCATCGAGGGACACATCAACCGCCATCTGCGGGCCATCCGGATCAAAAATAATAAACCCAACGCGCAAAGGCCCGGGTTCCGCCACCTGCCGTTAACCCCGAACCCGCGAGCGGCACACCCCCGTATTCGTCACCCGCCCGACCAAGCGGTTTGACGAATCCAAACTGCCAGCGGGACGCATCGCCCTGTTCGAAGGAGACCGATGTCTGCACGAGCGACGACCCGTCGGACAGATTGGACAACAAAACGAACGACTGGCTGACCAGCGGATGCCAGGGCACGCTGAGACCCACCGCCGTGTAGTCGCGCATGACGGTGAAGGTTTCACCACGACCCAGGCGAACCGTTAATGCCTCCGGCAGGTCGAGTGCGTTTCTCGGCATCCGTGTCACGCCGAAGCCATTCCGATAATACTCGGCAAAGAGGTAGACAAACGTGTCATACAACACAACGCTATACGCAATATTCGCGACAACACTCCAGCGGGTCCCACCCTGCATTAATCTTGTTGCGACAACATCGGCACGAAATAGCGCGCCTCCGAGGGGCACACTCGTCGACACCGCAAACACGTCGTCCTCGTAGTGCTTCGCTGCCAACAACTCCATTTCACCGCCACCGACAAAGGTGTGCCACTTGACCGCGAGACTCATCGCATCACTCGTGACATGGCCTTCCTTGCGGCGGCCAACGGCCAGGACCTGCAAGTCACTGCCATCTTTGAGCAGGCGTTCGATCAACAGGAGGTCATCGCCCGCTTTGAAGTCCTGGTCTACAACGGTCGGGGCAAACGGGCTGAGGATGTCCATCGGCGAGAACGCGAGGCCACTTCCCCAACTGACCGCATCGCGCCCTGCGGTGACAGCCCAGTCGCCCGCCGTGAACTGCAACGCCAGACGGTCCAGCCGGTGCAAGCTACGGTGGCGGTTGCCATCCTCGATGTCCGCCGTGAGGTCCATAAGCCTCACGTCATCATCGGCAGGCGCCGCGTCCAGCGAAGACTGCGGGGCGTTGGCAAAAGCAAACGAGTCACCGCTGATCAGGGTGGTCGAATGGTCCGCAATCAACTCAAAACGCCGCCACTTATGCTTGAGCATCAAGCGCACGTCGAGCGTCTGATCGAGCGCGGGTGTTGCAGTCTGCTGTCGCTGAAAATCGTGAGCCGGCAAGAACGCGGCCCCGCCAAGCCACTTGACGCGCGCGTCCATATCCAGAGCCGCCACGGGGCCCACCCACAGGATGAGAAGCCCAACGAGTGCGGGCCCAGGAATTGCCGTACCGCCGGCAGGCGGCCTCTTGTTATCTGAACTTCCTATCAAGAGCTTCCTATCAAGAGCTGCGCAGTTTCTGCGGAAAACGGCTCCCCTGTGCATCAGAATGCCCCGCCCGACTGGTCGGCGCAGCCGATGGCTGCAACGCGTCAGACAACGATCGCGCCGTCCCGCAGGTGGACCTGGCGTTTCGCGTACGCCATCACCATCGGATCGTGCGTCGCCGTGACAATCGTCATGCCCTCATCCTCGTTCAGGTGCCTGAGTAATTCGAGCAGTCCGGTTGTTGTTTGGGAGTCGAGGTTCGCACTCGGTTCATCGGCGAGCAACAAGACCGGGTCTGCCGCGATCGCCCGCGCGATCGCAACCCGTTGCTGTTGGCCTCCCGACATGTCGCCCGGCAACCGGTCCCGCAGGTCCGCTAGACCAACCGCCGCCAGTGTCTCCCGCGCACGCTCAGCGCGGACCGACTTCGAGACGCCCTGCAGTTGCAGAATGAACGCAACGTTCTCCTCCGCCGTTAGCACCGACAAGAGATTGTAGGCCTGAAACACGAAGCCGATCTTCGCGAGGCGCAGATCCGACAGCTCACTTTCGCTGAGCCCGGTCAGCGACACCTGATCGACCGTCACCTCGCCACTGTCCACGCGGTCAAGACCACCGATGACATTCAAGAGGGTGGACTTGCCGGACCCGGAGGGGCCGGCAAGACTGACGAAGTCTCCACGGTTGACCCGCAGGTCAACGCCGGCGAGGGCCTGTACCGGGATCGTGTCTTCGTTGTATACGCGGGTTGCACCGCTCACCCGAACTACTTCATCACTCATCGTCGCATCGCCTCCACCGGACTGATACTGACCGCCTTGCGGGCGGGATATAAGCTCGCGAGAACACCAAACAGAATCGACAGAAATGTGACCAGAACAATATCGCCGATCTGAAGGCGCAGACGAACAATGTTGGGAATGCCGAACTTGTCGGCGCCCTCCACCCAGGATGTCATATCAATGTCAGTAGGCAGCGCCTGGAAAACCAGCCAGCCGGCAGCCAGGCCCAAGGCGACGCCAATCATCATGATGAAAGTCGACTCAAACACAACCTGAGCGACCACTGTGCCAGGACGCATGCCCACCGCCCGCAGCATCCCCAACTCCCGCACGCGCTCCATCACCGACGTGACGAGCGTATTGACCAGGCCGAAGATGAGCGCCGTCATCACGATGAAGTAGTAGATGAAGATGGCACTGTCGGCAAATAGCACATACGAGGCCGTCAGTGGCTCCAGTTGCTGCCACGTCTTGACCTCCAGATCGGCGAAGAATGCCGCGAGCCCTTCACCGATGGTCCGATGGGCACCGTCGTCATCAACACGAACGGACACCTCGGTGACAACATGCGCACCCACCATCTTTTGCAGCGCATTGCGGCCGGTGAAGACGAACTGCTTCTCGATCGTCGTGCCATCGGTATCGTAAGTGCCCACGATGCGAAAACCAGCTTCTCGGTTCAGGCCATCGGCCCCCTGAGTCATGATGACGAGGCGACGGCCGACCCGGGTCTCAAGCTGCGCTGCCATCTCCTTGCCGATGAGGAGTCGACGATCGTCAGCAGAGCTGAGCAGGCTGCCGTCGATCTCTGCCGTGCCAAGAAATGAGATGGACTCCTGGGCCGGGTCGATGCCGACAAACTGCACGCCGCGCGTCTCTCGCTCGCTCAGGATGACCGCGGGTATCCGGACACGGGCCGCCCAACCCTCGATTGCTGACGGGTTCGCAGGCGCCCAGTCTACCGCCAGTTTGAAACCTCGCTCGATGGAAGGATCGTCCCGGTAGCCCGGCGCATGGACCTTGAAGTGGCCATTCAGGTTGCTCACGACAAGCTCTTGCATGTCGGCCTGCATGCCGCGAATCAAGGTGTTGATAATGAGCACCGTGAACACCGCAACCGCGATGGCGACCAGCAACATCAGGTTGCGGCGGCGATGCCGCACGATGTTGCGCAAACTAAGCTGGGCGATCAGTGCGATGGGCAAGGCCATTACTCGGAGGGCCGAAGGGCTGCGACCGGCTTCATGCCGAGCAGGCGCAAGCCCGGGATGAGTGCCGCGATCTGCGTTCCTATGAGCATGATCGGCAACGCATACAGGCCATTGGGCTCGAACACCGGGTACATGCGACTCGGCATCGAGAACAACTTCATCAGATCATCGGCCTGGGGCGGCAGCGGGATGCCCTGATCGATCAGGATGGCCAGCAAGACGCCCGTTATCGCAAGTCCGACTGCGGCGCCCAGGAGCCAGACCAGGAACGCCTCGATCTGCAATTGCATGATAATGTCTCTGCGGCGCATACCAACCGCCATCAACATGCCGAACTCCTGGGTGCGCTCGAAGATCACCATCATGAAGGAGTTGACAATGCTGAATATCACAATGATTGCGACGAGGACGAACATGACGTAGACGCCCACGAGCTTCAACTCCATGGTCTGAGCGATCTCAGGTTGCAGGTCACGCCAGCCAAGACTACGAAGATCTGCCCGCGAAAGCGAAGGCGCCAGTTCCTCGCTGCGCGTGACCGAGTCCGTGATGATGATGATTGAATGGGCTTCGTCTGCCGAAAGATTCCACGCCGCCTGAAAGTCGCCAAGGGGCACCTGCACGATGGCGCGATCAAGATCGGGCTGACCGGTTGTGTAGGTACCGACCACGCGACTAACAAGGGCCGCCACGCCCCCTTCAACCGCCGTTCCCAAGATTACCAGTTCGTCACCCACTGCAAGACCGAGATTGCGGGCAAGCGCAGAACCGATCAGCGCTTCGCCGGGCCCCGCAAGATAGCGGCCTTCGAGTTGCATGGCGGGCAGCGCAGACCATTTTGACTCCTTCTGATACTCCACGCCCATGATCTGCGCGCCATAGCTGCGCTCTCCCGACGAGGTCAGTGCAAAGGACATCGCCCGCGCAGAAGCCGTCTCAACGCCCGGCCGTGCCTCCACGTCTTCTATGATCGAGCGAATGCCTGTGACCCGGTTCTCGATCGACGGGTCGTCCTGATAGTGCGGGTGCTGCAACTGAATGTGCCCGAGCATGATACGGGCCGCGTTATCGACCGCGCCGGTAAAGGCACCGATCTGAATCGACAGGATCAGGGTCAGCAGAAAAACGGCGAACGCGATGCCGCCCGCCGCAAGCCAGGTTCGCCGCGAGGTTCTGCGTACGTTTCGCCAGGCCATCGCGGTCAACTGCGGGGTGCCCCGCGAACTCGCGAAGCGGCTGCCCTCGTCTGCGTTGACCAGCGCAGATTCAGACATCTTATTCGCCAGCCTTTAGATGAAACAGCGTAAACATGCGGTCCGGCACGTCAAGGTCGAAGTCGGATTCGCCCCACAAGATCTCCGTGAACTTGTCCTCGCCGTCCAGGTTCTCCATGCGCTGGTGGGTCGGGATCGCACGACCATCACGGTCCTCAATCGCGAGGGTTTTAAGGCGACGCAAGGCGATCATGTCCTGGTCGAAAAACGTGTGACTGACGATGACGTGATCATCACGCAGCACGATCTCCTCCTTGCCCCAAACCACCGCCGCATCGTCATTTGGGATCGCATTGATCGTGTAGTGGCGGTGTCCGTCCACCTCGCCAGTCGACGCGACCGACAATTCGTAATCATCCAGCCAATTGTCAGACCGGGACAGATCCGTGTAGGAAAAATCAGAGCCACCCCAACTTCGCGACATCATGCTGTACGGCAGGCGAATCGTTCGATTCAACTTGGGCGTAAATGTCCACATCTTGTTACCCAGCTTGAGCGTCGCGTTGCCGGCATCTTTGGCCGGAGCCACGAAACGGATCAAGGCATCTTCACGACCGCGGGTCCAGCTCTTGAGACGGGAGGTGCGCTCCCAGGCAGGGCGATGCACCACCATCGTCATTTCAACGTAGGAGTTCTCGCCCCGATTCTGGTCAATCGCGGCTTGCAGAAGTTCCCGTGCAGACGGCGCTGCGTCTGCCGGGACCGGCGGCGCGGCCTGTGCTGGAATGACGCCGAACGCGACAACCAGGATCACCGCCAGGACGGTCAGGGTGCTTGCCGGTCCCCGGCAAAGCCGCGCGTAGCGGCCGTCACACTGACATTCTTTAGCGCTCGCCGGAGACGAGCGAGTCATCTTTGTCGTCACCATCTCGCTCACCAGAATCACAGCCACGAACGGACACCACGATAGCCTACGGCATGATAAAACACACACCGCTCAATCGAGCTTAACCAACATTTTTCCGATGTTCTCACCCGTCAGAAGACCGATGAGTGCGGCCGGCGCGTGCTCGATACCTTCGCTGATGGTCTCGCGATAGCGCATCTGCCCACTTTCGAGCCATCCGCGCATGTCACTGACAAACTCCTCACGCCGGGCCTCAAAGTCCGTCACGACGAATCCCTGCATCGTCACCCGACTGTAGATCATGGTTGAGAGAGTCGTGATGCCGGTCGATCGCGCGCCAGCAGTATTGTACGCGGAGATCATGCCGCACACGGGAATCCTGCCGAACACGTTCATCCGTGGCAGCGCCGATTCCAGGTGGTCTCCACCGACGTTTTCGAAGTAAACATCGATGCCCTTCGGGGCGGCTGCTTTCAGCGACTTCCTAAGTACGCCTTCGCGGTAATTGATCGCAACATCGACGCCAAGATCATCGCGCAGCCACGCACACTTCTCCTCGGACCCCGCACTGCCAATGACATAGCAGCCCTTTATGCGTGCGATCTGCACCGCGACGCTGCCGACGGCGCCCGCTGCGGCCGATACAAACACATTTTCGCCGTCAGCCAGGCGGCCGGTGACGAGCAAGCCGCCCCACGCGGTGAACCCGGTGCCGCCGAGCGCATGCATGTAGACCGTAGTCGGCAGACCCTTAGGCTCTAGTTTCGTCACGCTCGTACCGTCCGCGAGCGCGTATTCGCGAAAGCCGAGCCGATGCTGAACCAGATCGCCCTCGCTGACATCCGGGTGCCTTGACGCAACGACAACCCCGACCGCACCACCGCTCATGACTTTGCCGAGCGGTTGCTGCCCGTTTGACAGCGGCGGGCGCATCGCCGGGTCCACCGACATGTATTGATTGCGAATCACCACCTCGCCGTCAGAAGGGTCCGCAACCGTCGTCTCGACCAGAGAGAAGTGTTCAGGCTGCGGCATCGCGGCCGGGCGCTCGATCAGATGAATCTCTCGGCTCTCAAACGGCATGGGGCGTCCTTCTTTTCGGATGTGCGGGGTGTGCGGGTGTGTGTCCTTGCAGACCGTACACTCGCCGAAGTTGCTCATGCTTACAAGCACCACCGCCCTTCACGGACGCCGCGGTGCAACTCGCGCACGCAACAAAAAAAAGTTGCGAGCATTGCAATAAACCCATGTGACGTTTCGTCTGCCGGTTAACGCAGGAATACTCAGCACGATGCTGGACCATGAATCGACCTTCCAAAGCAACATCGCGCGCGAACGCAGCCGCTTCGTCCACTACGTTCGCTCTCTCGTCGCCCGTCGCGCCGACCTCGATGCAGAGGACATTGTCCACGACGTCTTCATCTCTTTGCTGCAACGCACCGACCTCCTGCAACGCACCGACCTGCCCGCGCCGGGGTGGGTGGTTGCCTATGTTTTGCGGTCCCTTAGAAATCGCGTCATCGATATCACCCGGCGCCGACAAGTCACGTCCTCGCTCGACGATGACAACGGCGGCGGCGAGCGACTGGTCGACCTGATGTCTGAGTTGGCGCCGGACGCTCTGCAATCACTCGAGTCGGAGGAAGGCCCGAGGACGCTGTACTCCGCGCTCGCCATCCTTCGCAACCCCGAACGCGAAGTCATCGTTGGCCACGAACTGAAAGGAATTCCCTTTCGCGAACTGGCACATCGGCTAGAAGAGCCCAGACGAGGTTTGCGTGCAAAGCGACTCCCAGGAATTGTCAGGGTGACAAATTTGGGTCGGGAACTAGCTCAACCATTCCGAGGCAGCCGCTTCATCGGGCCACAGAAACTCAAAGTCCGCCATGAGCGCATAACGTTTGTCGAGGTCCTCTCGGTCACCGACATGAAGGTAGCGGTCAGCCGCGAATTTTGCTTTCACGTCCGCCAGCATGTGTTTGGACACTGCAAACGAGATAGGCACGCCGGCCGCCTCAAAGATCTTGCGCTGGGTGCTCAGAGGCCGGTCGGAACAACTACCGATAACACAACCACGACCAAGCGAGCGGCGAACGCCTTCCATCGTAACGGGCCCGGGCGGGTCGCCGACGTCGAGGGTGCCGTCAATATCAAGGCTGATAAGAATCACTTTTCACTCCTGGCGGCATCAATTCAGACAGCCGAACGCTTCACACGTGGGCACCCAAGACATCGCGGTGTGCGCACGCCAACGACTTAGTCAGGACTTGCGCCCCAGACCGTGTAGTCACCACCCATCGGCATCGGACCACCTGACACTGCGACCTCGGGCTTGACGCCGGTTATTTGCCTGTCGCCGGCGCGGCCCTGAATCTGCTGTATGCAGTCCGTGTGCATCCAGAACCGACTGCGCCCGCATCCCACGTTGCCACCACTCGGCTGCACTGGACTCGGACCCTCAATGCTGATGTCGGTTTGATAGAAATCGAGCGCCTCACCGAAGCCAACGCCCCGGTAGCCCAGGCCCTCAAGGTGGAACTGATGAAAGAGTGAGAAGCCGTCATACATATTCTCAAATGACAGGTCAGCCGCCGTGATCCCCGCGCCCTCATAGATCTTGTGCGCCGTGCGCGCCGTGTCTGCCTCCACCTCGTCGAGCGTTGGCGTCAGACTGCGTGCCCGCGTGCGGCTGGATGCATGGTTCAGAATGTAGACCGGCTTCTGCTTCATGTCCCGCGCTCGCTCGGCAGTGGTGTACAGGTACGCGGCAGACACCATGATGGGAATATCGTTGTCGAACAGGCTGGCAGGCTTGGCGATCCATCGGGCAGCCAGGTAGTCCTCCTCGGTCAGTTCCTCGGGCCGATGCTGTGCCCAATACCCCTCTGGAAACATGAGCCCGTTGCGGCGCGAGTTCTCCATGAATGGCGCCATCATGTCATGGGTCTTGCCATACTTGCGGCAATACTCGGCGAACTGCAACGCGGTCCCGTAGCACGCGGGCGTACCCCACAGGCCGCGAATCGCAGCGGTCCCTCCGATCGTGTTGGCGGCGGCAGCGCCGCCCTGATAGTAACGTCCCTCCAGGTTGTGCCAGCTCTTGAGGACCAGACACGTCCCCGTCAGGCCATCGCCGACTGCCTGCGCCGCTACGCAAATCGCTCGGGACATGCAGCCGATGCCATTCATAGTGAACGTGACATTCTTGAGTTCAGGCATGTTCTTGAGAATCCACTCGGCACTCAATTGCGTAATGCCATCAAGGGGTTCATCGGTGCGATTGAACGAGTCAATGACCTCCATCGGCAAGGGATTGCCACGCGGCCAGAACGCGCCAGTCGTTGTATGGGTGTCTATCACCAGACCGTCGACGTCACCTGGCGCAACACCCGCATCGTCCATCGCCTGGCGCAGCGCATCAATGCTGATTTGTCCGACACAGGTCTCCGCCCGGCCGTCCCACCGACGTGACGTGGGCGCGTGACCAACGCCGACCGCCGCTACCTTGCCGCGATGTTCCCAAACACCGAGCCCCACTTCTGATCTGAACATGCTCTCGGGCGCGTCTGGCGTCGTCATGTGGTGCTCCTACTGTCTGGTTTCGGCTGGTTCGTCGTCTGGCGACAGATGGGTATCACGTTACCACCCGCCACTCGGGTACCTTCTGGCCGTTCTCGCTTGCCTCGAAGATGACCTCGACCTGCGCGCCGACCGGGACCTCGTCCGACGGGGTACCTGGCAGGTGCGAGAACATCTGAATGCCCGCGTCTTCCTCCAGCTTGATAACCGCGACGTTGAAGGGCTGGTCCGGGTGTAGCGAACGGATCGGTCCATCGTGCACAACGCCATAGTTATAGATGGTGCCGCGCCCGCACATGGGCTTCCACTCAAGGTGGTCAGCACTTGCGCATTCACTGCAGCGAGCGAGCGGCGGGTGCTGCAGTCGATCACACGCCTTGCAGTTCTGAATGACCAGGCGATCTTCGTTGGCTGCCCGCCAGAACTCCCGCGTCAGCTCGTCCGGCTCCACCCCTTGCTTGGCCATGTGCAATCCTCGTTGTATCTGCGTGTGTCGTCGTCTGTCGTTACGCGCGACGCGACATTGAACGTGAGTCAGCGCCTGCGGGTCAACACCCTCTTGAAAAAGCAGTGTGCGGTCAAGTGCACGCGTCAGACGGCGAAATACGCGTGCATATCCCACTCGGGCCAGCGCATTTGGGTGAGTCTGAGCGTGCGCTCGGTCCAGAACGGGTCACCGGGACGCGGGATCCCGAGGCAGGCCAACTGTTCGGGCGAGGCGTGATTCAAGACGAGGGGCCAGGGTCGGTTCGGCGCTTGCTGCCACACATGAAAGCCGATCTGATCGTTGCCTCGTGCCTTGTATCCAACGGTCATCGTGAACCGCTTACCGCCCGGAGCTGTCAGATTGGTACCACGATGAAACGTGTCGATGCCGTGCGCGACCAAGCTGCCGGAAGGCGCCGCCGCCGAGCGCTCCCGCGCTTTCATTGCCAACTGCTGCTCGGGTGTCACCGTCACAGCCCCGTCACCGAGCAGATCAAAAGCGTCTGGTTTGGCGACGTAGTGAAGCGCCCCAAGGTCATCCGTCACATCGGTCAGGTGGATGATGAAGTCCACCGTCCGCATCTGCGGCGTGTCCGACGGCACTGTGAGCGTGTGATTCCCAAAATCACAGTGAAAACCCTGATCGTAGTCCGCCTCGCCCGTGTATTTGACCCACGTGTGCGACTGATAAAGGTGGACGTCAGGGACGGACAAAAGGGATTTGGCAAAGCCAATGAGTGCGGGATGAAGCGAGATCAGGTTGACCGCTGGCGAACCATTGTAAGGGAGTGTGTCGATATTCTTGAACTGCAACGGGTGACCCGATCCAATCGAGCCCGCCTCCTTCACGTCCAGCGCAGTGCCGAGCCCTTCACCCTTACCGCGGTCGGCGTACATCGCTTCAAAGTCGGACAAGACGGGTTCAATCTCGCGTTCCGTGAAGAAGTCCTCGATTATCACAAAGCCGTCGTCTCGCCACGCCGCAACATCATCTTGCGTGAATCTTCTTTCCATACCGCTGGCGTTCCTCTGACTGCTTTACTAAGTGGTCTGGCTGAAACGGGTGCTAAACGATAAGGGTATAGAAGGAAAAGGCGAATAGAAATTGCGTTGCGGCGAGTATATCGTGACCCCGATGACTGGATGCATCTCCTGCCGCTCTGAAATGCGCGCGACTTGCGTACGCTGGCGCCGTTCAGACAAACCCAATAATCAACTGTCACGCCTGAAGGAGAGATCCATGACGCGGCCAACCGCAATAACCAGTTTACCCCGGGACGGAACGTGCGCCCGACTGCTCCACCGTTTAACAGCCGTCGCTATTGTCGCCGCTTTTTCCTTCTCGGCATCAATGAGCTTTGCGCTCAAAGTTGGCGAGCCCGCACCCGGCTTCTCAGCGACAACGAGCGCCGGCATGACGACCTCTCTGGCTGACCACGCCGGCAAGACTGTCGTGCTCGAGTGGACCAATCACGACTGCCCGTACGTTCGCAAACATTACGACTCAGGCACGATGCAGCGCCTGCAGAAAGACGCAACCGATGACGGCATCGTCTGGCTGTCCGTGATCTCGTCGCGCCCCGGCTCCCAGGGCCACGTCACGGCGAAGGCTGCCAATACGCTCACAACCTCCCGGGATGCGCACCCAACTGCAGTCTTGCTCGACGAGCGTGGCGAGATCGGCAAACAGTACGGTGCACGAACGACACCTCACATGTACATCGTGGACGTGGATGGAAAGCTGGTTTATCAGGGCGGGATCGACGACAAACGCTCACCGAGTCTGTCAACGCTCGCCGAGGCGACCCCTTATGTAAGAGAGGCCCTCGCGCAACTCGGGCAGGGTGAGCCGATCGCCAGCGCAACAACGCGCCCCTACGGCTGTTCGGTGAAGTACTGAGACCCGCCATGACGTTTTCGTGAACCGTGAATAGCACGTGCGTTTTTACGAGCCGTCAATCTTACGCGCGCTTCGCGCGCTGACTCTCAACCATAGCAGTGGCAGGAGAGCGTTTTTTCAGCGACCTGGCTGGGGCGGTAAAGGTCGATGCGGTATGCGCCGCGGGTCAAATCGCGACGGTGACCGGGTCGTCCGCTTTACACGCGAGCACTTCGGCGGCATTGCCAAAGCTGATCGCAACCCTGAGCTTATCGTCCCAGTTGATGAAGGCAACCCAGTCGCCCTTGTCAACGTCGCTGTAAGTGGTCGCCATCTTCACCTGCACTGTCGTGCCGTTGCATGTGAAATCAAAGGTCGACCCGGCACTGATTCCGGCGGCCTCGACCGACGCCTTCGGGACGGTCGAGTCAAGATTGCCGTACTCGCCTCCAACCTCGGCGATAGTGCCCCGGAGGACTGCGCGATCATCGGCCACCCCGTCTGCCCCCCCACCCGGCGTGGACACGGCGGTTTGGGTGGCACAGCCGACGGCAAGGACCGCAATTAGCGCGGCAACGAGCGCCGCACCCGACCGATGCCCTATACCGGCACTACCGGCACTCACTTCTATAATTCGTTCTGCGATCACTCTACAGTCACCTCTCAAGTCACTTGTGCAAATCATTAGTTTAGTTCAGTTAGGCAGTGCCGGGATGCACCACCATTTTCGCAAGCCTCTTGCGCAAGATCATGCGAGGTCTGCTTGGCGCCGACTCCCAGGAATTGTCAGCATAACAATGTTGGGACAGGGCCCAGTTTAGTTCGCCCCGATCATCGCCGCCAGACGATCCTTCAATGGTGAACGGCTTCTTCAGGAAACTGCCATGGCCACTTCCGGCAAGGACCTGCATCACCTGCTGTTCGTTGAACCCACTCATCAGCATGACCGGCAATGAGGGATAGCGACCCCGGATTCGGCGCCTCGTCAAATCGACGCTCGGACCAGTCATCATCACGTCCAGCAACACGACGGATAGCTCCGGCGCCACGGACTCCAACCGTTGCAGCGCATCGTCGCCGTCGTTCGCGGTATAGACCCGCTCGACGCCCACGCCGGACGCGCCCCCGTGCGATAATCGGGCGCATGACCGATGTAATTCACGTGCTTGAGTTGAGCGGCAGCATCGCCGCTGCGTACGCTGCCAAACTGTTAGGCGACCACGGTGCCGATGTCATTCTGGTGGAACCGGAGACCGGCCATCCCCTACGCGCCCGCGGGCCCTTTCCTGTCGCTGACTCCCCTGACCCCGACGAATCTCACCTCGAGAGCGGCGGTTTGCACCGAGCGTACAACGCCAATAAGCGCAGTATCTGCCTCGATTTCCTCGCTGCTGGCGATACCGACGACAAGGCCCGCCTGCGAGCCCTTCTTGCCTGGGCGGAGATCCTGGTCCACAGCCTCACGCCGAACGAGGCACGCACAATCGGTCTCGACGCGGCGACCCTCGCGTCATCCCGGCCCGGCCTCGTCACCCTACACATTACCCCGTTCGGCGCCGACGGCCCCTGCGCCGACTGGCACGCCACCGAACTCATCGTCGCGAACGCCGGCGGCTGGGCGAGCCTTTGTCCGGGCACCACCACAGATCCACAATTGCCGCCACTTAAGGTTTTCGGCGACCAGTGCGGTCTCATGACTGGCATCTGTGGCGCAATGACCGCGCTCGCGGTACACCGGGATGCTATCCGCACGGGCATTGGCGAGGTCATCGATCTGTCCGAACAGGCGTACGTCGCGTCTGTACTCGAAGTCGCGATACCCGCCTGGGGCTACCAACGCGCAGTCCCACAACGATTCCACAGCCGACGACTGATCCCCTGGAGCATCTTCAAGGCGATCGATGGCGACATCTTTCTGATTTGCGTCGAACAGGACCAGTGGCAGCGACTGGTTCTGTTCATGGGCAATCCGGACTGGGCCACCATCGACCTCTTCTCAACGCCTGAAGGTCGCTCGGAAAACCCGGACCTCATCCACAGCATGGTTCAGGCATTCGTCGGCGAATGGCGTGTCATGGACCTCTTTCACTCGGCGCAGAAGCACCGGATCTGTTTCGCGCCCGTGATGCGTTTCTCGCAACTTCACACCGACGAGCATCTGGCAGCACGCGGCTTTCTGGCTCGCGACAACACCGGTACCGTGATGATGCAATCGGCAGTTCTCGCCGACGAGGAACGGGCGCCCATCCGGCGGCCGGCGCCCGGGATCGGTGCGCACAATCACCTGCTTGCCAGTTTGACTTCACGACCGCACCGGCGCGCTTCCGGCACGCCGCACGCGCCCCTCGCCGGCATTCGGGTCGCTGACTTTTCGTGGGCCTGGGCGGGTCCCTTTTGCTCGCTGAACCTCGCACACCTCGGTGCCGACGTCATACGCATCGAATCGAACGCACGTCTCGATATCTATCGGCGATACATGATCCACCCGCCCGAGATGCCGTCCTCGCCCAACACCTCTGGCGTCTTCAACCAGTGGGGTCAAGGCAAGCGCAGTGTCACTCTAGATCTCACGAAGCGTGAGGCGATTGACCTCGCGCTCGACATCGTTGCCCGCTCTGATGTTGTCGTGCAGAACTTTGGCACGGGCGTGCTCGCCAGACTCGGGCTCGGCTACGACAAGCTCAAAACGGTGAAGTCAGACATTATCCTCGCCAGCATCAGCGGCTATGGTCAGACCGGCCCCTACGGTGAATACATCGGCTATGGCCCGTCAGCCGCGCCACTGACCGGCCTCTGTACGGCAACCGGTTACATCGGCGCAGAGACCGACGAGATCGGACTTTCCATGCCCGACCCCACGGCCGGGCTGACGGCAGCGTGGGCGGTCGTGTCTGCGCTCGCGAAGCGCGACCAGAGCGGACAAGGAAGCCATCTCGATATCAGTCTGTGGGAAGCGACCGCCGTCCTCGCGGCGCAAGGCTGGATGCAATACACCGACACCGGCACCGAGCCTCGTCCGGACGGAAATCGCGACCACGCCATGTCGCCGCATGGTTGCTTCCCTTGTGCGCACGGCCCGGAGTCCGGTGTGGCTGCGGAATCCGGAGCGGAGATCCGTTGGCTCGCGATCGCGTGCCGCGACGATGCCGAGTGGTGCATCCTCGCCGGGATCCTTGGCATCGCGGACTCCCGGTTCGACACCCTGCCCGGCCGCAAGGCGCACGAAGATGAACTGGAGGCCGCAATCGCCGAGCGGACGAAGGACGACGACGCATGGGGGCTCACACGAACGCTCCAGGCGGCCGGCGTCCCCGCATTCCCCAGTTTACTTAGCCGCGACCTCGTTGACGATCCCCAACTCGCGTCGCGCGGCTTCATTGAACGGCTCGATCACCCGGTGGTGGGTCGCCGGCCGCATACCGGCATGCCGTGGCGTTATAAACAGCGAAAAAACGGTGTGAGCGCTCCCGCGCCGTGTCTGGGCGCAGATACGGAATCCGTACTTACGCATCTGCTGGGGCTTACAGCAACGGAGATCAAATCACTCTCCCGGCGCGGAGTGCTGCGGTAGGCGAATGTCCCCGTCGATCGGCCGCAGACGCTTGTATCAAACGCCAGCAACAACCGCGGAACGGCTAGCCGGTCCCAAATAGCGTTGTGGGACAAGAACAGTTACCTTTCAAAACAACCCCTGAAACAACCCTTTTCGTTCGGCCGTGACTTTCGATAGCATTGCACTTCCGTGACGGACCCGCCAAAACGTGTCTCATCGCGTCGTGCGAGAGACACTGTCCCAACTCTAAACACGGCAGCCCATTCAAAGGAAGCTCGACCTCCATGCAAGTAATCAAATCCAGATTAGACACCCGATCCACGGAGTTCCAGAAGAACCGGGACGACATGCTCGAGGAGCTTGAGTTCATTGAACAACTTCATATCGAAGCCGGCCAGGGCGGTGGCGAAGAAGCGATGGCGCGTCTCGCGACGCGCAACAAGCTTCCCTTGCGCAAGCGTATTTCTCTGGTACTCGACCGGGATTCCCCATTTTTCGAAATCAGCCCGCTCGCCGCCTACAACTCGGGCGTCAAGATTGGCTCCGGCTTCATTGTCGGCATCGGCGTCATCAATGACACCGAGTGCGTCATCCTCGGGCACGATCCTTCCGTGCGTGCCGGCGCCTTTAACGCCTGGAACAGCAAGAAGCTGATGCGCGGCCTCGAAGTTGCCCGCGAGAACCGGCTGCCCTATGTCCAGTTTGTCGAATCTGCAGGTGCTGACCTGCGCGGCAACGCCGGTGGCGGCGATGGCGGCGCACCAAGCGAAGGGCCGCCACCGCGACATCGCACGCGCGCCGGTACCAGTCACTTTGCCGAGTCCGGACGCCTCTTCTACGAGATCACCGAGCTGTCAGGCATGCGCGTTCCCACCATCTCGGTGGTGTTTGGAGCATCCGCTGCGGGTGGCGCATACCAACCCGGGATGAGCGACTACAACATCTTCATCAAGAAGCAGTCCAAGGTGTTCCTCGGCAGCCCGCCCCTGGTGAAAATGGCGACCGGAGAGGACGCCGACGCCGAGGCCCTGGGCGGCGCGGAAATGCACACGCAGATTTCGGGACTGGGCGACTATCTGGCAGAAGATGAGCACGACGGCATTCGAATGTGCCGCGACGTCGTCGCGCACCTCAACTGGCGCAAGCTGGGGCCAGGACCCACCCTGCCACCCGATGATCCCGTCTACGACCCGGATGATCTGCTAGGCATTGTCTCATCAGACCTGCGATCCCCGTTTGAGATGCGCGAAGTGATCGCGCGCATCGTCGACGGGTCCCGATTTGAAGACTTCAAGCCACGTTACGGTCCAACCCTTGTCTGCGGCTGGGCCTCCATCGACGGCTATCCCGTCGGCATCCTCGCCAATAATGGTCCGCTGATGAGCGAGTCCGCCGAGAAGGGCACGCAGTTCATTCTGCTATGCAATCAGATCGACGTTCCGCTGCTTTTCATCCACAACATCACAGGCTTCATCGTCGGCACGGACTTCGAGCAGGGCGGCATCACCAAGAACGGCTCGAAGATGATCAACGCGGTTTCAAACTCAACCGTGCCGCACATTTCTCTCATTCCCGCAGCCTCGTACGGTGCCGGCAACTACGGCATGAGCGGACGCGCCTTTGGCACCCGTTTCAGCTTCATCTGGCCTTCCGCGAAGATAGCTGTCATGGGGCCCAAACAAATGGCGGGCGTCATGAGCATCATCGGTCGCCAGGCGGCCGAGAGGCGTGGCCAGGCCTTTGACGAGGAGGCCGACGCCAAGCGCGTCGCTGCGGTCGAGGCGTCAGCAGAAGAAGGCTCGCTCGCCCTGCTCGCCACCGCAGCGATCTCGGATGACGGTCTGATCGATCCCCGCGACACCCGTGCGCACCTGGCTATCGCCTTGTCCGCATGCCACAACAATGTAGTAGAAGGCGCCAAAGGTTACGGCGTATGGCGGATGTAATCATGGCAAATACTATCGAAAGAATACTAATTGTTAACCGCGGCGAAATCGCTCGTCGCATCATGCGCTCTGCGCACAACATGGGCATTGGCACCGTTGCCATTTATGCCGACGGCGACGCCGGCGAACCTTTTGTCGCCGAGGCGGATCAGGCAGTTTCGCTGTCTGGCGTAACGTCGCTTGAGACCTACCTCGACGTTGACAAGGTCATTGCCGCCGCAAAGCGCACCGGGGCCGACGCCGTGCATCCGGGTTACGGATTCCTGTCGGAGAACACCGACTTCGCCGCCAGGGTCAAAGCGGCCGGGATGACCTGGATCGGGCCTTCGTCCGACGCCATCTCGCAAATGGGTGACAAGCTGTCGTCCAAAGAACTGATGTCGAATGCCAATGTCCCCACTCTGCCATCAGCCGAGGTTAATCCAGGTGCCGACGCGGCCGCATTGGCAGCCGGCATCGGCTACCCGCTGCTGGTCAAAGCCTCCGCAGGCGGTGGCGGCAAGGGCATGCGCGTCGTTGAGACGGAGGCAGAACTCGCGGACGCCGTCGACGGCGCAAGGCGAGAGGCCGGCGCGTCGTTTGGCGACGACACGATCTTCCTCGAGCGCTGGCTCACATCGTCCCGACACGTTGAGATTCAGGTGCTGGGTGACGAACATGGCAATGCCGTCCACTGCTTTGAGCGCGAATGCTCGATCCAGCGTCGGCACCAAAAGATCATCGAGGAAGCCCCCTCGCCAGCGGTCACGCCGGAAATTCGGGAGAAGATGGGCGCTGCGGCCGTCGCGGCAGCGAAAACCATCGGCTACACCTCGGCCGGCACCGTGGAGTTCCTGCTCGAAGCGAGCGGCGATTTCTGGTTCCTGGAGATGAATACCCGCCTGCAGGTGGAGCACCCGATCACTGAGGAGATTACGGGACTGGACCTTGTCCGCGAGCAAATCCTGATCGCGCAGGGCGAAGCGCTGTCGTTCACGCAGGACGACCTCACCATCGACGGGCACGCGATTGAGGCGCGCATCTACGGTGAAGACCCGGACAGTGACTTCCTGCCAACCGCAGGGCCGGTCCTGCTGTTTGAACGGTCACGCGTGGCGGACGCTCGTTATGATTCCGGCATCGAGACCGGCAGCACGGTCGGCACGCAGTTCGACCCGATGCTCGCGAAAGTCATCGTGCACGCACCGACCCGCCGGGAGGCATCGCTGCGACTGGCACGCGTACTTGAAACGACACGAATCCAGGGGCTGAAGACGAATCGCGATTTCCTCGTATCCGTGCTGCGCAACAAGTCCTTCCTGGACGGCGACACCACCACCGACTTCATCGAGCGCGTAAATCCCGCGCGCAGCAAGCCGGCGAACCGTGGCGAGAAGATCGAAACAGCAATCGCGGTCGCGATGTTCAGTCAGTACACGCGCCGCAAGGGTGCGGGCACGCTAAAGCGCATTCGCAGCGGCTGGCGCAATTCTGTCATGCCGCCCGAGTTGTACGAGTTTGTGATTGGCGCGGACGAGGACCTGCTACTTGAGTACCAATCGCAGCGCGATGGCAATTTCAAAGCGATGGCCGATGATCTTGAGCTTGCCGTCGTAGTCGTCGACTGCAACGGCAGCAACATTGACCTTGAGATCGAGGGGCGCCGCCTCTCGTTCACAGTGACCGGCATCGATGATCGCTGGCTGGTGCACGGCCCTGCTGGACAGGTGGAACTCGTGCAGAAGCCACGCTTTCCAGACCTCGATCGCGCCGGCCTCAAAGGTGGTCTCACGGCGCCGATGCCGGGTAATGTCGTTGACACCTTCGTCACTGCGGGTGACGAAGTTGAGGAAGGCCAACTCCTGCTCATTCTGGAGGGAATGAAGATGGAGCACCGCATCACGGCACCCGAGGCGGGTTCGGTGAAAGAACTGCTCGTCGCCAAGGGCGACCAGGTCGACAATGGTCAGGTTCTGGTCGTCGTCTCTGATGGGGAAGACGAAGAAGACGCCGCGTAGCCGAGATGAGCAGGGGCGAATGCCCCTGCTCTCGCTTAAACGCGACGCCATGCCGATGGAATCCACCTCCGGGATAAATTGGTTTCATGCCCCTAATCCCCCTAATCCCCGATCCGGGCTGAAGAAGCTCCACCACGTTTCCGGACGGGTCCTCGCACAACACCTGGCGCCCGCCGAGACCTGCAAGTACCTCGTTCCTGAATACCACGCCCTGCGCCTGCAACGACTTAGAAACCTCTTCAATATCATCCACCGTGAGGACAAACTGGCCCCACCCACCGGGCTCAGGTTTGCAGCCGTCGGGCATCGGTTTCGACGCTGACGCGGCCGGCCCGGCGACCCACAGGCGCAGATCACCGCACGCCAATGTCGCCATCGCCGGACCGTACTGCTCGACCAGCGAGAACCCCAGCTTCTCGTAGAACGCGATCGACGTCTCAACGTCCGTCACGATGTATCTGACCTGTGCCATATCGGCACCTCCTGACTTTCTGCCGCACGCCCACCCCGCCACGCGCGGACTCCGATTCCTGCCCGCTGCAAATCGTGCGTGATCCCACCGGTCACGTGGTGACGCAGCGGTGATCTCCCGGCATCACTCTCCATACGCTCCATGCCTTCCCATGCCCTCCATGCCAGCGGCCCGCTGCCATCGCCCGCGACCATCGACCCTTCGCTAACGTCAGGAACACGCGTCGCAATCGCTGTAGAGTACGGCAATCCGATCTCGGCGAGGACAACATGAAGGCGGCATTTCCTAAACTCTATGGTTTCTGGCTGTCGCCGTACATGTCGATGGTTGCCAACGTGCTGGAAGAAGCCGGTATTGACTACGACTATGTCCGCACATCGACACTTTCAGGCGGAAACCACACAGCGGCGTATCGGGCGATCAATCCGAACATGAAGGTGCCTTCACTGGTTGATTCGGATGGAACGACCGTGACCGAGAGCATCGCTATCTGCCGGTATATCGGCCGACGATATCCTGAGGCGCATGGCATCTACCCATCCGACGATGCTGCATTGTGCGCAAGGATCGATGCCAAGAACGACTTCCTGGCTTTCCATGTGGGCGGGCCGTACTTCAACTGGTTCGTCGTAAGTGGGCACTTCCCCATCGCGAGGGGTCTTGATACGGCAGAGGAATCTAATACGTTCGCACTCTGGTCCGCCTTTCTGGTCAGGGGCGAAATGCACAGGTTTCTGGATACGACGGAATTCGCACCGTTTGTCTGTGGGTCAACGCCAACACTCCCGGACTTTCAACTCTTCTATCTGCTCGAGCACGGACGAACGCTGAGCAAACTCTACGATCAGCCAGCGCTGGATTTCATCGAGGGCAACGACGTTTTGCGCGATTTCTACGAAGCGATGGCGGCACGCCCGTCAACCCGAACGATTCTCAAGAAACGTGCTGACGAGGCCGCGTTGAACTCACATGAATTGTTGAATGAGATGAAACCTGCTCACGAGGAGATGTTAGCGGGAGCGAAACAGATACTCGCTGATATGTTTGGACATCCGGTCTAACAGGCCGCAGAAAAAATCGTCCTGCTATTGACCGTTCGAGCCCAGCCTCTTGCCCATCCTGATCCGATCCTCGACCACATAGGCGAGGCTTTCGTAAAACCGCACAACCGCCTGATTAGTCGCGCGCACCTGCAGATTCAGTTTGGGACAACCCAGGGCCTCGAGGCCCGCCGCCGCCTTCGCCATCATCAGACTGGCAATGCCCCTGCGACGGTGCGCGGAGTGGGTCGCGACGTGGTGCATCCATCCGCGCACACCATCGAAGCCCGCGAGCGTGGTGCCAACGATCTCGCGCTGTCCAGAAACGGACAGGTCCACGCACACGAAAAACAGCCCCGGCTGCACCTTGAGCTTTGTGTCGATGATCACGTCAGGCGCGTTCCATGGCGGGTCATCCGCGAACACGTCGTTCCACAGCGCAATGATCTGCGACCGATCCGGCTCTGTAAATGGACGAACCATCACCCTTGGCATGCCTCTCGTTCCATTCTGACAACCACTCGCTCGCTCGAAAGTCGCGAAACAGCATCGTAGCAGCTTGTCTCCCTGCAAGCCGGGCGCTGCGCTAACGAAAAGAATCAGCTCGGTTGCTCCAATTCGCCCAACCCGACCTGCATCCGCAGGCGTCCAGCCAAACTTGTAGCCCCAACGCAATTTACGTACCTTTGACCGTTCGCGCCGAAAAACCAAATACCGACGTACACAGAACAAGGAACAAGAGATGGTCTGGGAACCAGAAGTCGACGAGATCAAGCGCCGCATCGCATTTGCCGAGAAGATGGGCGGGGACGAGGGCATCCGCATCCAGCACGAGCGCGGCAAACTGACGATTCGCGAAAGGCTGGACCTCATCTCCGATGCGGGCTCATTCCAGGAGATCGGCCGATTGGCTGGCGCCGCCACCTACGAAGACAGCGAACTCGTCGATGTGCGGCCGTCCAACATGATCGTGGGCATGGCCAAACTGAACGGCCGCAAGGTTGTTCTCAACGGTGGTGACTTCACCGTCCGCGGCGGCTCTGCGGACGCGGCGATTGGCAACAAGGGCGGGCACTCGCAGCAGCTTGCGCGCAACTGGCGCCTGCCGTTCATTCGCTTGCTGGACGCAACCGGCGGCAGCGTGAAGACTTTCGAGCAGATTGGTCGCACCTACATCCCGACCAACCCGACAACGCCGGGAATCGAGGATTTGCTCTGCGAGGTGCCCGTAGTTTCCGCCGCACTCGGGTCCGTTGCAGGTCTGCCTGCGGTGGACGCCTGCCTTTCGCACTTCAACCTTATGGTGAAGGGCACGAGCCAGGTGTTTCCAGGTGGCCCGCCGGTCGTCAAGGCCGCTCTCGGCATCGACATCAGCAAGGAAGATTTGGGCGATGAGCGCTCGCAGGTCTATGAATCCGGCGTCATCGATAACCTCGCAAACAGCGAAGAAGACGCGTTTGACATGATCAAACAGTTTCTAAGCTATCTGCCGAACAACGTCTGGCAAATGCCGCCGCGCACCGACACGGGCGACGACGCTGAGCGGCGGGAAGAGGCACTCATCTCGGCGATTCCGCGCAACAAACGCCGGGTCTACGACGCCTACAAGATTCTCGACGCGGTGCTCGACAAGGAGTCGTTCTTCGAGATAACGCCTCACTACGGCCGCTCACGCATCGTCGGCCTCGGCCGCCTGAATGGTTATCCGTGTGGCGTCATGATCAACAATCCCAAGCGCCTTGGCGGCTCCATGGACGTTGCCGCGGGAACCAAAGTCATCCGCTTCCTGTCCATGTGCGACACCTTCCACCTGCCGATGGTCTACCTTGCCGATGAACCCGGATTCATGGCCGGACCCGACCAGCAAAGCCTTGGCATTGTTCGGGCGGGCGCGAAGATGCTGTGCGCAACGCTGCGCACCCAGATGCCCTGGGTATCTGTGATCATCCGGCAACTGTACGGCGTTGCCGGTCAGTGCCACGACCGGCCAAGCGGCATGTTCAAGCGCGTTGCATGGCCCTCAGGACACTGGGGCTCCATGCACATCTCGGGTGGTGTGTCCGCGGCCTACCGGCGCGTGATCGCCGACGCGGACGATCCCGCCGCCAAGCAAAAAGAACTCGAAGACATGCTGGACGCGCTGGCGTCGCCCTTCAAGACCGCAGAGTCCTTCAATATCGAGGACATCATAGACCCACGGGAAACGCGGCCTATGCTCTGCGAATTTGTAGAGATGGCACAATCGGTCATCGAGACCCAACTCGGGCCAACGTCGACGCCGTACATGCCCTGACCGATGGTAAAACAGGCGGCACCGGCAAAGCCGGACCGCCTACAAGAGGAGAAGACCATGCGCGTACTCGTCATTGGAGCAGCAGGCAACACCGGCGTGCGAGTCATGCGGCGACTCGCGGCAGGCCCGCACGATCCGGTCGCTATGATCCGTAATCCGGGACAGCGCGCGCGTTTCGACGATCTGCACGTTGAAACGGTGCTCGCAGACCTTGAATATCCAATCGACCACGCATTGATGGGCTGCGAAAGCGTCATCTTTGCCGCTGGTTCCGGTGGCAAAACCGGCAAGGACAAGACCGTTCTGATTGACCACATCGGCGCCATTCGCTCGATGGTCGCCGCACAGATGGCCGGTGTCTCGCGCTATATCATGCTGAGCTCAATCGGCAACAATGTGGCGAGCACGTCGCCGATTGCGCACTATCATCGCGCCAAGGCGTACGCGGACATCCACCTGCGCGAAACTGATCTTGACTGGACGATTGTGTGCCCGGGCGGCCTCACCGATGAAGACGCAACCGGTTACGTCACCGTCAGCTCAGACCTGATGGGCCGCGGCACCACGTCACGTGAGAATCTGGCGGACGCGCTCGCGCGGTGTCTCGATCTCCCCGGAACGATCCGCAAGAGCTTCAGCCTGCTGGATGGGGACACGGCTATCGAGTCGGCCCTCTCCGGGCTCTAGACCAAGACCAGGACGTAGACCAGGACCTAGACAGGGCCAGAAACAGGCTGCAGAACGTTACTTGGAACTCATTTAGCATACTTGCCGGAAAGCTGTGGTGCCGGGCCTTCGGCACCCGATGCACGTCGGTCCGCACGGGTCTCCCGCGACCAGATCCGCTTGAGAGGATCGCTGACAGTGAACGTCAACCGCCCGAGACCCTCGCTCTCCTGCTCCACCACATCGCCGTCCTGCAGGGGATGCAGTCCGCCATGGTTGGTGCCAAGCGCAAGCACGTCACCTGGCTCCAGCGTTGTGTTGGCACTGACAAACGCGAGCGACGCGGCGATGTCGTGCGCCATGTCATCCGTATTGTAATGATGTGTCGCCCGCCCGTTGTTCCACTGCGTCACCTGCAGATTCATGGGGTTGGCTATCTCGTCCGCCGTCGTGATCCACGGTCCGAGCGGCGCAAAATCGTCCTGGCCCTTCATGAAGTACGGCAGGCCCATGCCGCCGGACAGCCCCCGTGCCGAGCCGTCGACAAAGTTCAGATAACCGAAGATGTGGTCATACGCGTCTGCGGGGTCGATATTCTTTGCACGCTTGCCCACGACGAGCGCAACCTCGGCTTCACCTTCAAAGATCGACGCCGGTGTATCCGGCAAGTGCATGACGTCGTCGTGCCCGATGACGGCATGCGAGTTCTTGAAGAACGCCTGGGCTGCCGGCTTTTCCTTCAAGGTCCCGTCTTCCATGTAGTTCACCGCCATGCAAACAATCGAAATGGGCTTCGGCAGGGGCGCGCGCAGGGTCACGGCGTCGAGGGGCCGGGCAGAACCGCTCGCAACCGCCGCCTCGAACCGCGGACGATAATCCTGCCACTCCGAGATGACCTGATTGATCAGTTGCTGAGGCGGGAACGCCGCCATCGCCACGGTCTCTGACGCAAGGCTGACCGCCCCGTCATTGGTAATCACCGCCAGCTCAAAGTCGTCAATAAACGTCAATCTCACGTGTGTGCTCCTTCAAAGAACCGTTAGATTAGATGCAAGGCAATTTGCTTCAGTCCTGGCCCAGCAGCGGCGTCCCCGGCACCCGAACTGGTACCGAAAATACCGCCGTGGATGCCGTCATGAAGAGCGTCATCATGTCGTCACCACCCCAGGTGAAGTTAGCGCAGAACCCGGGCGTCTGAATGACGCCCAGAAGCCCGCCGTTGATGCCATCGTAGACGTGCACGCCACCCGGCCCGCCCGCATACAGGTTGCCAACCGCATCAATCTTGAGTCCGTCCGGTGCCGGCGACTGGGCGAATACGTCACCACCCGTCAGGCCGTCTCCGGCCAGCGTGTACCGTCGAATCTCCTGATTTTGCGTGTCGGCGACAAAGAGCTGACTCGGATCGAGCCCGAGACACAGCCCATTGGGTGTCAAGAGATCGCCCGTTAGCAGTGTCAACGTCAGGTCAGTGGGAGACAGGTGATACACACCCTGAAATGACAACTCCTGCTCGCGCTCAACACCGTGAACCCCGCGGCGACCATACGCCGGGTCTGTGAAATAGATGTCACCATCGGCCGATACAATAATGTCGTTGGGACTGTTAAGTTCCTTGCCCTCATAGTGACTTGCAAGCACCGAGAGCGTCCCACTGTCGTCACGCGTCACCCGGCTGGCCGCATGCTCGCACGACAGGATGCGGCCTTCATGGTCATAGGTATTGCCGTTCGCCATCTGCGACGGTTCGCGGTAAACGGTGAGACCGTTGCCAGCGTCCCAGCGGTAGAGTTTGTTCGCGGGAATGTCGCTAAATGTCAGATGCTGGCCACCGGGATGCCAGATTGGGCCTTCCGTGAACTGCAGATCCGAGGCGACCGTGTCGCACGTTGCATTCTCATCGACGATCGCGTGCATCGCTTCGTCCCTGACATCAATACTCATGATTTAGTCCCACTTGTTGTTCTTGGTTGCTGCGCTTTCACCGGGCCACAAATTTCAGGGCAACGCGGCTGCCGCGAGTATCAACTTCTCTGCTCCACGAAACAATCGGCACGCCTCGCGCGCTGCGTTCTGGCTCGTCGCCCTGGTGTAAACCCAAGTAGAAATGTCCGCATCTCTGCCAGATAGAAATGTCCGCATTGGTGGCTCCTTGGCGTGAGCGTGCCTTCCTTGACAGCCGTTTTCTCTTCTCAGGATGCGGTTTGATGGTTTGTGGCGTTTTGGCTGTCACTCTCTTCACAGCTTTATCGCTTTATCAACGCGCACATTGATGATTTTCTCATCCTCAGAAGGCGGCGTCCCTCGCCAAGGGCGAAGACCTGGTGCTCGATCAGTTCGCCCGCGACCAGAATGCTGATTCGGCCATCGTAGCGTTGAAGCGGAGAAGGTAGTTGCTTCGATGTTATCGATCCCCAGCAGTCGCATCCCCCGACCAGGCGAGATCAAGACACCTGCATTGCAGATCCAACTACGCTCCCCGACCACGCTTCACGGCTTCGGCTCACGCCACAGGCCCGGCTAACGTGGATTGCCGTAGATGTCGAACTCATCATACTTCACCCATGACTCGTAGCCCGGGTCGCGATCAAAGCTCTGCGGTGTCGCCCAGGCGGGCTTAAGCCCTTCAATGAAATCCAATGGCAGTTCACCCGACGAACGCTTTGACAGTTCGTCATGCAACACCGCGAAGACGCGCCCAAGGTCGGGCGACATTTGTTTCGTAGCAGTTTGCCCAACCGGAAACTCGCCTGTCTCTTTATCGCGCGCGAAAGCGGCTTTCTTGTAGACGGCCTCTTCCTCTTTCTCCGCGTCGGTCAGTGCCGTGTTGACATGACGGCCGACAGGCACGACGGGCGTGTAGGCGCCCTTGGTCTGCATATCTGCCGGCTGATACTGTTCTGGTAGCGGACCAGCGCCGACAGTGATCTCGCCGTGGTTGACGTTGACCCAGAAGCCGCCGTGGGAACCATCCGGAAACGCGTACGCCGGCGTGTCGGTAAACTCCTCCGAGAAGGTGAACTCATCGTCCTTGATACCGTCGGCATACTTCTCGGAGGTTGCCCGCGCCGACAGGACCGCCCGGGCACTGCTCACCCACTCGGGCGTCATAAAAACAAAACGTGGCAGCGTCCGTACCGCGAGCGTGTCGTGCAATGTCCGCAGGATCGCTGCAAGCGCTTTGTTCTCGGGCAGCCCACCGCTCATTTTCCATCGGGAGAGTTTGGACAGCCGCGCCCGCGCCGCAAACACTATTTTGGGATCGCGGCCGTGATATTGGATCCGCGTCAGATTGGACAAGATCGAATGGTCACCCTCGACCTTGAAGTCGCATTCGCCTTCATTCAGTTCGCCGCTGCCAGCGGTGACCGACGCGCCCTCGATCGTGGCGTGCCAGGCCACTTTAGCTCCGGCGTGCAGATAGCGAGGCGGATTGTGGGCAACCTCACAGAGCGTGAACCTGACCCCCGCAAGACCATCCGCGTGCCGTGCAGCCGCCGCAACCAACGTCTCCCTCGCAAGGTCAATCCATTCGTCGGAACCGAAAGACAAGTCCCCTATTCCATCGGCCATCGCAGCCAGAACCACAGACGGTGAGCCATTCGCCATTACCATGAGCCTCTTTCCTCCACGATCAGATTTTTTTTGTCACTTGATTGCTTTGTTGTTCATTTTTGTTGATTGCTCTTATTGACAGTCGTTTGTTGACAGTCGTCAACAAACCCTAACGCCAAGTTTCGCCGGATCATGACGGTCGCAGCCATCCTATCAGCATCTCACGGTGCCGGAGTACCGCGCTGCCGCGCAGGGTACTCCCGGTATATTGCTTCAGTTCCATGAGAGGTTGAGCCACGAAGAACAACAAAACCAGACGTGCGACGCACACCTTGACGAGTATTCCCAACAGATCTGCTACAGTCGATGCTCGGCCTGTTCGCCTCTGGAACCTATAGATGGTCAAAGTCCCCCGGACTGATCGATAGATTTGGCTCATGCCCACGCGTGTTTCAGCGGCGTGCTCCAATACGCAGCCGACCTAGCCAATCCGCAAGAGAACTTTCGAAACGCGCCTTCCAAATGCTTCCCAACCTTTGAGCCGGGCTCCAATGCAGGATGACAACGGCATCCAGGACTTGCGCACGCTCGCGACGATCCTCGCGCTCTATGTCTGCGCCTGGACCGTTTCCCACTTCATTTCAGACGCGAACCTCGATCCGTACGGCGATATGCTGGAGAACGTGGCCTGGGGCCAGCGCTTCGAATGGGGCAACGCCAAGCACCCGCCCCTGGTTGGCTGGGTTGTCGGCGCCTGGTTCAGCACGATGCCCCGCGGCGACACGGCGTACCACCTGCTCTCATACGGCACAGCGGCGGTCGGTTTGCTCGGCATCCATCGCCTCGGGTTAGTGCTGGGGCTGGGCCCGCGCGCCTTGCCCGCGACCCTGCTGATGACTCTCGCCCTACCCTATTCCACGCTCGCCGTGAAGTTCAACGCCAACAGCATCCTGCTTGCCATCTGGCCATGGATTGGTGTGGCGTGGTGCCGGTGCATCACACGCAAATCCAGCATCTGGGCGCTAGGACTCGGCGTGATCGCGGCGCTCGGTATGCTCGGCAAGTACTACACAGCAACCCTGTTGATGACCCTCGTCGCCGCGACCCTTGCCACGCCAGCGGGGCGTCTATGGCTCCGAACGCCCGGCCCCTGGCTTGCTGCAAGCGCTTTCCTGGTGAGCATCGCGCCCCATCTCAATTGGCTTCAAAACAACGACTATGGCCCCATTCGCTATGGTGCCGACCAGGGCGCAGGCACGATCAACCTGCCGCAACTCGCGTCATTCGCCGCGGCGCCGTTCATTTACTGGTTGCTGCCATGGGTCATCTACGCAGCCCTGACGGCCGAAGGCAGCGGACGCGCCAGACTCGGCTCCTGGTTCCACCAACTGTTTCACGCCTGGCGCCCAACCGGGACGGACGACGCGTTGTTCTACCTTGCCGTGGGCCCCTGGCTCGTGAGCCTTGTCTTCGGTGCAACTGGCGTCGTCGCCCTCTCGTCCCCGTGGGCCATCCCGATCGGCTTCGCCTTCCCGCTGCTGTGGGCTCGAAATCTTGGTCCGACGCGTTCGCTTGCAGACGTCGCCAGACGCATCACGCTCGGCTGGCTGGCGGTCATCCTGGTGCTGAGCCCCGTCTACGGGTGGCTGCAGGCAACCGATGGTGATGAGAACCACTATCGACCGCGGCGCGCTGCTGCGGACGCTGCACTCAATGAATGGCGCAGTCGCTACCCAGACGAAGTGCTGACCTGGGTCGCGGGCATCGGCCCGGAGGCCACCAGCATCCACTTCTATGGCGACCCCGATGTTCGCCCACTCCTCGCACCGCCAGACCCGGCGAGCATAGACGGTGCCGGCATGCTCTTCTGCGCTCTCGGCCCTGTTGACCGGCCCCACCACACGGATTGCCCAGCTCGCATGGAGACCTGGCTCATCGCATCCAGGCGCGCTGCGACACCCATCAGGATCACCGTTGCAAGCGAAGGCTGGCGATTCCTGCAGACACGACCGTTTGCCTATCTGTTGTACCCCGCCTTGCCTTGATGAGACGCAGGCGTCGACCAATAAATGCTCCCGATTGAGCCCCGCGAGCCGACAGCGATATGCTGCCGTCTACGCAATAGCCCCCACGGAGCGAACGATGACTACCAACCTGACATTCGAAGACCGCGTCGTTGTTATTACCGGCGCGGGCAATGGCACGAATTCGCGCGACGAGGAGCCCACGTGGTCGTCAATGACCTTGGCGGCTCGGTGGATGGCGAAGGCAGTGACGCCTGGGCTGCTGGACGAGATCACCGCGGCTAACGGCCATCCGGTCGCTAACCACGACTCGGTCGTCGATGGTGAGCGTGTCGTGCAAACAGCGCTCGACACCTGGGGCCGGGTAGACGTGCTGCTCAACAATGCAGGAATCGCCTACAGCGACGCATTTGGGGACCTGACGCCGGCGCGCTGGAAACGCATGCTCGAGGTGCACGTGGATGGCAGCTACCATTGCACGCGAGCGGCCTGGCCCCACATGCTGGACGCAAACTTCGGCCGCATCCTCTTCACGTCGTCACCGTTCGGCGTCTATTCGCACCCGGGCCACCGCCCACTACTCCGCCGCAAAAGCTGCCCTGATAGGGCTCATGCGCTGCCTGGCGCTTGAGGGCAGGGAGCACAACGTTCTCAGCAATGCGGTCGCGCCCTACTCTGCAACCCGAATGACCGCTTTCACCGAAGAGGAACAGGCGAGCAGCCCCATCGGCCCGAGATACCTCGCGCAGCTTGCCGTTTGGCTCAGTCACCAGCAGACAAGCGAGAATGGATCGCTGTTTGAAGTCGGCGGCGGGTACATTCACAAACTTCCCTGGGAGCTGAGCGACGCCCTGCACCTGCCCGATGACGAGCATACCGCCGAGAATATTGCGGCCGGCGCGGGGACCTTCGATCAGTTCTCCGGGTTGCATCCGGACCTTGGCGATTTCCATACGATCGGTCGCGCCGTGTTCGGTGACGACCTCGACTCGGCCTTCAGCCGAGACTAAGTCCCGCAGGTCGATCTTTCAGCCCACAACTCGGGCCGGCCCATTCGCGCCGCGCACTTCAAAGGCCCTGCAACCCAGAGCGTCACGCCAGGGTGACGACTTCACGTCACAAAGTGACACGTCCCGTGCGTGCAGAATGTGCAAATCGTCGAGAAAACGTCACTTTGGCCGAATCCAGCCCCCGATTGCGCCGCCGCTAAGCGGTCGAAAAGCACCGATCAGCCGTCCCATTGAAACTGGCACGCCGCGTGCTTATTTATATCCATACGCGGCAACTTTCGAAGCCGCCACTAACCCGGCAACACCGGGATAGAGGGCACCATGGATCGCCACACGCTGAGAGTCGAGAATGGCCGCTACCGGTAAACCACCGGGACCAGCAAGAACAACCGTTGCCTGGGCCTGCATCCCGCATTCCAACAGCGATCCACCGGTCGAATCGAGGTTGCGCGCCTGCGCAGCGGCGCGCCGGCACCTGCTCACACTATTTCCTGGTTGCCCCACGACTGCGCCGCGTCGATCAACAAGGATGGCACCGTGCTGTCGCTCATCCCCGGCGTCGAAGCGGGATTCGAACGCGACGGGGTTTTCTTCACCCGCGAACAGGCTGCGGCCCTGTAATCACGGCCCTAAAGCCCAAAACCCCCGCCGGGGAATATCTCCGGGAAGACCGCCGGGCTTTACGCTGCAGCCCAACCACGACGGGCTCGATACCCGATCGCCAGACTCCGCCCCAAACTCGCGCGGAATGGGACGACGCCGCCGTATCCAGGCCTCGCGTCATCCGCTATCACTCGCTGATATCCGGGTCACAAATAGAAGAAAGCCCCGTCAGAGTGACAGGGCTTTCTAATGGGAGTCCGGTGGATCAGCAGTTTATTCCGGCCGTCACCGGCCTGCAGATCCGTCCCCCGAGGCACAGAACAAGTCAGAGTGACTCAGTGATAGATAGAGCAACTTCCAGGCCAACAATTAGCAACTCTTGCATAATCAACAATGTAGAGGCGTATCTAACGTTCCATCAATCTCTGAAAACCAGAATCGAAGGAAATATGTAAAATTTATCGACGTATATTCAACGGAAATCGGTTCTATTTACACCCAGCTTGTCGACTCGCGACCCCGATCAACCGGATAGCATCTTCTCGCGACGGTTCGCCCGCATAAAACCGAGCGCCAGCACGCCAGCCATCACAAGCACCATGCCAATGCGGTTCTGCACCGTCCATCCGAGTAATTCCGAAGGACTGGTCACGCCAATGTCCTCAAGCGAACTCTCTTGCAGGGCGTAGGGATTGAAAAAGGGCGAGATGCGAATCTGACTGTCGCCGAAATCAGTAATCAGGGCATTATACGCAAGGATGACGCAGGTAGCGATTGCGCCGGACGCCTCGCCCCGCAGCAGTGCACACATCGCCGTGCTGACAACAAGATAAAACGTCGCCGCCTGTAACGCCCCGTAAAGGGCACCCGGCGGAAAGTGCGTGAAGAACAGCCAACTCGCGATTGCGAGCAACACCTCGGCCGCCACAATCAACAGCAGCGCGGCACCCAGTTTCGCAAACCACATGCGCTCACAGCCACCTGGCACCGTGTACGCAATCTCAAGGCTGTGTTCGTCAACCTCAGCACCGATCACCCGCATGCCAAGGAAGACCGCGAGCGCCGTCATCGGGACACCGAGCAGCGCGCCCTGCACCGCGCCCGGGGTCACCGCTTCTTCCGGGTTGAAGTAGACAACGACGCCCTGAAAGATAAGCCAGGCGAGCGGCAGGAAAGGCAACAACCAGTACCGATGGCCAGCCAGCACGATCATCGCGTGCCGGATCAAATCGATATCGAGGCGATACCTCATGTTGCTGTGCTCACCCGGCTACCCGTCTTCTCCTGCTCAAGCAGCCACATATACCCATCTTCAAGACTCGCATCAACCGCCGCCGCATCTGCAGCAGGTGCATTCGCCGCGAGAATACGATGCACGATTGTTCCGTCGGCGGCTGGCTTCTCTTCCACGTGCACTGCACCGGCTGGCAATTCCAGAACGTCGGTCGCGGGTCGCCGCAATTCCCACACACTGCCGCTGGCAAATTCTGCAAGCGCATCTGTCGCACCGTCGTAGATGAGTCCGCCACGCGCGATCACGAGCACCCGTTCGCAGGCGACTGCAACGTCCTCGACCACATGCGTTGACATCAAAACGATTCGGTCGCGGGCAAGGCGGCTGAGCAGGTTGCGAAAACGAATCCGCTCACGTGGATCGAGGCCAATCGTCGGTTCGTCAACAATGATGACGGGGGGCAGGCGCAGCAGCGTGCGCGCCACCGCAACCCGCTGGCGCATGCCACCCGACAGCGCCTTGATGCGATCGTCAGACTTCTCTTCAAGGCCAACTTCATCAAGGAGATCATCCACACGATCTTCACGAATCGCAGGCTCGACGTCATATAGGGCCGCGTACCAGGTGAGGTACTCACGAGGTGACATATTCCCCGGCAAGCCAGAATCCTGCGGCAGATAGCCGACCCACCGCGCCAGGTGACGCTGGATCTTGCGCATGGGCACGCCACCGTAACGAATGACCCCCCGACTCGGATCAAGCACGCCGGCGAGTTGTCTGAGCAGCGTTGTTTTACCCGCGCCATTGGGGCCCAGAATGCCGACCATGCCCCGCTCCACGGTAAAGCTCACCCGCGCCAGCGCTTCGATCGGCACGACCGGCAGATCAAACCCTGCTATGCGGGCAGATGCCGCGCGCCAGAGATTTCGCACCGCGCGCCACGAACCTGATGCCATGCGACCCGGTATCACCCCACTCGCCTGTTTGCGTGCGTTCGCACGCATCGCTATCAGAACGGCCATGACGAGCGCGACGAGGGCCGGCAGAATCAACGCGGGCGCCGGCACCCAACCCGTGATAACCGGGGCGACGACAACCAGATACGTCGCAAGGGCGAGCGCCAGCCACGGAGCCGCGTTTGCCACCCAGTTCTCCGGTCCGCCAGACAGGACCGCGCCGGTTTCATCAAAAAATCCCCGGGCCCGCTTCACCTCAATGGCAAAGCGCCCCAGCAACAACCCGGTGACAATCGCGAAGAGCAGCGTCCAGAAGATCGACGACACCTGCAGCGAAACATAGATGACGCCGATGACCCCGAGCGCGAGCGGTATCAATCGATCAGTCGCGTCACCCCGGTGAAACGGCGATACACCGCGCTCAAGCACCTTCCTGGCGAAGTGGCCCGGCGCAAGCATTGCAGCGCGCAAGGGGCCGGGAGCACCATAGGTCTTATGCAGGTGCCTGACCTCCAGGCGCGGCGGCCCGTCGCTGCAATCCGGCTCGTCAATCTCACGGGGTCGAAACAGCATCACAATGATCGCGAGCGAGAAACCGGCAACGAGCAACCCCACCGCGAACTGCCACACGATGGAGATCAACACGTCCGTGAAGATCAGCGCCGACATAACCGCCGCGCAACCGCCAAGCCAGGCGAGCACTAGCCACGGCCCAACCCGTGCAAACAGGTCATCGATGCGCCGCAACAGAATGAACCCGACCGGCATCATGAGCAGCGTCAAGAGCGCCGATGTAATGAGACCGCCAATCACGATCGTCGCAAACGGCGGCCAGATTTCGTTTTCTCGTCCCGTTGCTATCGAGAGGGGCCACAGGCCCGCAACCGTGGTCGCAGTCGTCATCAGTACGGGACGCGTACGTTCCCGCACGGCCATGAGCGCCGCAGCACCCGTGCTGAAATTCGCCTCCCGCACAAGCTGTTGCATCCGGTCAGTCAGCAAAATCGCCGGGTTCACCGTCAGCCCGACCAGCGTCAGCGCCCCAAGAATGGCCATTTGCCCGAGTGACATGCCAGCGAGCGCAAGTGCCCAGGTCGCCCCCAGCAGCGTGAGCGGCAGGGACAGCAGCACCAGCACGGGTAGGGACAATGACTCGAATGTCATCGCGAGCACCAGGAAGAGAAGCAGAATTGCGGGCACGAGAATCTGGCGCAACAGATCCGTGTTCTCTGCTTTATCCGGCGTTTCCAGCGCCGTGCCGCCAGGCCGCGGAATCGACCGCATGGTTGCCGCGATCTCGTCTTCTATCGCCAGTCGGGTCGGGCCTGTCTCCGGTATGTCGCTGCTCAGCCGGTACCTGACCGCAATCTCACGGCGGCCGTTGTGATGGGCAATCACTTGCGGTGCCGGCATACGCGTCATCGTGGCGAGCGTCGCAATAGGCACGACGCCGACCGCGGTGGGCACCCGTACCCGCGTCAAATCCCGCCTGCCGACATTCTCAAGTCGCGCGTCTTTACGCGCGACGACCACGGGTAATTCCCGACCGTTGCCGAGCACAAACCCCGTCTGCATCCGTTGGCCCTCGCGCCCGGCCAGCCGCAGCATGGGCAAAACGCTATCAAAGGTCAGTCCCATTGACTCAAACACACGATGATCGGGTTGCACCCAAAACTCTTCCATACCCGGACGCACCGACATCCAGGCAGACTCGACAAAGGCCATTGATTCGAGCTGGGCCTGAACCAGGCTGGCCAGAAGCTCAAGCTGGGCGCTGTCGGGTCCGGACAAGACGATCTCAGGGGGCCCGCCGCCGAAACCACCACCGCCCTCACCACCTCCCGCGACCTTGTTGCCCCGCTCCTCCTCGCCGGGCCGGAGCACCTCGAGCCCCTCAATCTTCCAGGCTTCGCCGCGTATGACATCCCGCACTTTTTGCGCGCGAAACCCGGGTGGCCGAATCTCTAGGTCCACCAACTGCACCGTAATCTGGCCCTGCTCCTCCTCGATCATTACCTCCACGTTCTCAACACCCGGAAGATCGAGCACGGCTTGCTCAAGTTTTGCCATGGACACGCTCGCGCGTGCCACCGAACCCCGATTCGGAAACTGGATCGCGAGTTGTACAGAATCGGCATTTTCCGCCTCAGCCCCTTCGGAGTTGACCAATACCCACGGCAGCGCGATCACGAGGGTCAGAAACATCGCCACGATCGTACCCGTGATCCACCCCGGCGGGTGACGCAGCGCGCCCCTGACAATCGCGGTGAACAACATCCTCGCCTGATCCGGCGGCAGGAGACCGCCACGCTCGCGCCTGCGTTCTTTCATCGCGGCAAGCCGCCTGCGCGCAGCGGGCGCAGACAGGCGATGGGCGAGCAGCGGCACCAGCCCCACGGCGACCAACACCGAACCCGCAAGCGGCAGAAGAATCGACAAGGCGAGCACCTGACTCAACTCTCGAATCATCTGCTGCTCAAACTCAACCAGCACCAGCGGCAGGAAGACGACCGCGGTCGTCGCGCTCGCCGCAAGGATCGCCCGCACCGTTCGCTTGAGGCCGAGTTCGACCGCAGCCTCCACCGGCGTGCCGCGCTCAAGGTGCCGCTGCACGGCCTCGAACACCACCACGCTGTTGTCAACGACAAGTCCGATCGCCAGCGCAAGGCCAAACAGCGTTACCAGATTGAGTGACTGACCCGACAGATAGAGCAAGCCGAGGGCCGCCATCAAACTGATTGGCACAGCGATTGCGACCACCGCGACTGCGCGCCACTGGCGCAGGAAGAAAAAGAGCACGATCAGGGCGATGCCAAAGCCCGTGGCACCGAGTGTCGACAGGCGATCAATCTGCTCTTCGATCGACTCTGCCGCATCCGTACCGATGACGAGGTCCAAACCCTGGTTTTGCAGCTCCAGACGCACCTCGGCGACGCGCTCGCGCAGCAGCCGACCGAGGCGCACGAGATTCGTCCCCTGTTCCTGAAAGATGGCGAGCCCGACCGCCGGTTGACCGTTGACGCGGAACAGACGCTCGCGCAGCCCCACGCCGAATTCGACCTCAGCCACATGACGCAGCAACACCGGGCGGTCCGGTTGAATGCGAATGTCACCGAGCGCATGCAACCCGCCGGGACGCCCGTCCAGCACGACGCCAACGCGGCCTGACTCATCCTCCAGCTTGCCGACGTAACGCAATCGGCCGACGTTCTTGCGCACCGCCTGCGACACCGCGTCGGTTGTCACGCCGAGCGCGGTTGCCCGCGCCGGATCGACCGTGACGATCACCTGGCGGCCCGCGCCCCCCGTCACTGTCGCCTGGCTAACACCCGGCACCGAAGCGAACCGGGGCGCGACGAGTTGCTCAACCACATCGAACAGCGCGTCTTTGTCTTCGGTGTCACCGGTGACATTCACCATCATCGCAAAAC